>Ga0207714_1002463_pt1 | contig 11187 bp, 6 predicted proteins | sample PonA232FremontCA_2_FD_187270 | JGI IMG/M metagenome (GOLD analysis project Ga0207714, IMG submission 187270) | Marine sediment microbial community from Fremont, CA, USA - Pond A23 Sediment 2 (SPAdes) | ecosystem: Environmental > Aquatic > Marine > Unclassified | place: USA: Fremont, California... | reverse complement strand
TTCCGGGCGAACTTTATTCTGGCTGCTTCCAGGATGCTGGCTTTCACCACACCCCCGGGCTCACTGCTGGGAATCATCTGCCAATCTCCCCGTCTCTGCCGGCTTCTCGCCTTGCTCCAACAGGGACCGCTTGTGCTCCCATCCGCCACCCAGTGCCTTGTACAGCCTGGCCAGATTGGAGGCGACCTCCCCCTTGCTCCGGGCCAGCTCATTCTGCAGCTCCAGCAGGGAACGCTGGGCATCCAGCACGGTGTCGAGCTCGGTCAGGCCGGCTTGATAGCGATTCCTGGCCAGCTGCTCCGCGCGCTCGGCCGCGGTTACGGACTTTTTGAGGGCCCCGGCCCGTTCCTGTTCCTTGGCGAATGCGGTCAGGGCGTTCTCGATCTCTTCCCTGGCACGCAGCACCCGCGATTCGTATTCCAGCAGGGCCTGCTCCTGCTTTTCCGTTTGCAGCTCGAGGTTCAGCCGCAGGGAGTTTCCGTTGAAGATGTTCCAGGACACGCCCGGGCCCAGATTCCAGAAGCCGCTTCTGGAGTCGAAGAACTCGCTTTCCGCCTCGTTTTGAGCATCGACCGCCTCCAGGCCGATGCTGCCCAGCAGGTGGAACTTGGGATACAGCTCTGCCTTGGCCGCGCCGATCCGGGCGGTCTGAGCGGCCAGTTTCCTCTCCGCCCTGCGGATATCCGGCCTGCGCCGCATGGCCTCGGCGGGTATGCCCACCGCCACCTCAGCTGGGACGTCCGGCACCTCCCGCACGGTGCCGAGCAGCCCCTCAAGCGCGCCAGGCGGACGTCCCACCAGAACGGCTAGCCGGTTCTTGGCCGCCCGCAAACCGCTCTCCAGGCCGGATATCCGCGAACGGGAACTCTCCAGATTGCGCAGCGACTGCTGCACTGCTATTTCCTCCACCAAGCCGGACTGATACCTGGAAACATTCAACTCGTGGATTTTTTTCTGCGCCCTGATATTGGCCCTGGTGATCCCGATGCGGCGCTGATAGGTCCGGACCTCGAAGTAATTCAGCGCCACCTCGGACATCAGGCTGATCAGCACATCGTTCACATTCGCCCGGCTGGCCTCGATCTCCGCCTGGGCGGCCTGGACGGAGCGCCGGATGCCCCCGAATACATCGAGCTCCCAGGAGGCATCGAACTGGGCCAGAAAGTAATCCCGGACCTCTCCTCCGGTTCCCGTCCCCATGGATTCGCTGCTTTCCTGTTTCCGGGCCCGTCCCTCGGCACCGATTCCGGGCAGGAGATCGGACCTGCTGATTCCCCGGCTCAATCGCGCCTGCCGCAGCCTGGAAATCGCGGTCTTAAGCTCGAGATTGCCGGAAACCGCCATCCGCTCCAGTTCAGTAAGGGTTGCGTCGTCGAATACCATCCACCAGCTGGAAAGCCTCTCTTTCTTCGGCCTGGTGGCGTTCAGGCCCTTTTCCATTTCAGCCACCCAGCCGCTTTTCGCGTCGGGAGACCTCCCTGTGTAGTCGGGCCCCACCATGCATCCGCTGAGCAGCAAGGAAATCAAGAGGGCGAAAACCGCCGCGTGGAACCGGCTCCATTTTTTTCGCCCCAGCTTGTTGAGCGCACTCCGAGCCTTGGTCATACTATTCTCCACCTTCCTCTGATTGCTTCTTTTTCCCTCTGAACGGATTCCGGCCCTCCCCTACCGACTCCACCACATAGTAGAGCGTGGGTATCACCAGTATTCCCAGGGTCGTCGCCAGGATCATCCCGGAAAACACAACTGTTCCCAAATGCATGCGGCTGTTGGCTCCGGCTCCCGAGGCCCAGACCAGGGGAGCCACTCCCAGAACAAAGGTCAGGGCCGTCATCAGGACCGGCCTGAAGCGGATGCTCGCTCCTTGCAGGGCGGCATCGCGCGTTGCGGATCCCGCTTTCTTGGCGTCCCTGGCGAATTCGACAATGAGGATGGCGTTCTTGGCCGCCAGCCCGACAAGGAGAACCATGCCGATCTGGCCATATATGGACAGGGGATGGCCCGCAAGCCAGAGCCCTGCGAATCCTCCCAGCACGGCCACGATCACGGAAAGCACGATGGAGACCGGAAGGCTCCAGCTTTCATACAGGGCAACCAGAAAGAGGTAGGAAAAGATGAGCGCCAGGGCGAACAAGGAGCCCACCGTACCGCTGGCCTCCTGTTCCTGATAGGACATGGTGGACCATTCAAAGGCATACCCGTCCGGCAAAACCTTTTGGGCGAGCCGTTCCATGGCTTCCATGGCCTGGCCCGAGGAGTAGCCCTTCGCCGGCTGCCCCTTGATCGCGGCGCTGGAAAACAAGTTGTAACGGTTGATCAATCTGGCCCCGATGGTGCTGTTCAGGCTGACCAGATTCTCCACAGGCACTTCTTTGCCCGCGTTGCTCGTGACGTACAACTCGCCAACATCCTCCCGGGTGGCTCTGTGCTCGGCCTGTGCCCGCGTCTTCACCTGATAGGTCCGGCCGTAGAGGTTGAAGTCGTTGACGTATTGCGAACCCAGCTGCTGGCTGAGCGTGGAGAAAACCCGGCTGAGGGGAATTTCCAGCTCCGCGATCCGGGCCCGGTCCAGATCCGCTTCGATCTGGGGCGTATTCGCGGAAAAGGTGGTATACACCCTGGTCAGCGAGGGGGCCTGATTCGCCGTCCGCGTCAGCTCCCTGGCCACGGAGACCAGCTCTCTCGGGGGCTGGTCCCGTCTGGCCTGGAGCCTGAAATCGAAGCCGCTGGTCGTGCCCAGCCCCTGAATGGGAGGGGGAACAAAGACCCGGATATCCGCGGAGATTATGGAGCTGAGCTTTTTGGAGGCCCGACCGACCAGGGCATCAAGCTGCAGTTGCGGGGAACTCCTCTCCTCCCAGGGGTCCAGGTCCGCTATGACAAAGCCCATGTTCTCCGACTGCCCGCTCAACAGGCTGAAGCCGTTCACGGACAGGACGTATTCCACGCCCTCCATGCCGCGGAGCTTCTCCGTCACCCTGTCCGTTACCGCGTCCGTCCGCTGCAGACTGGCACCTTCCGGCAGCGCGACGTCGATGAGGAACCCACCCTTGTCCTCCTGGGGAAGAAAGCTGGTCGGTATGTATCCGGAAAACAGCCAGGCGCCGGCGGCAAGGGCGAGGAAAAGCGGGAGCCCAATCGCCAGATGCCGGACAAGCCGGCCCGCAACAAGGATATATCCACGCCTGGCACGTCCCAGCAACGAATTGAACCAGCTGAAGGGACCTCGCCTGTGCGGTCGGGGCTGTTTCAACAAGACACCGCACAGGGCGGGGCTCAGTGTCAGGGCGCACAGCGAGGAGATGAGGACGGAAACACACAGGGTGACACCGAACTGTTTGTAAAGCAGTCCGGTGATTCCCGGCATGAAGGCCACCGGAACGAAGATGGCCAGAAGGACCAGGGTGGTTGCCACAATGGGACCGGTCACCTGGGACATGGCCTTGACCGACGCATCCTTGGCCCCCAGGTTCTCCTCCTCCATGATGCGGTGCACGTTCTCCACCACCACGATCGCGTCGTCCACCACCAGCCCGATGGCCAGTATCAACGCGAACAGGGAGATGGTGTTCAGATTGAAACCCAGGGCGAGCAGGACGGCAAAGGTGCCGACAATCGAGACCGGAACGGCTGCCGCCGGGATCAGCGTGGCCCTGACGTTCTGCAGAAAGATGAAGATGACGAGCACGACCAGAAGGAAAGTCAACCCCAGGGTGAAGGTGATTTCCTGAATCGCAGCCTGAATGTACTTGGTCGTGTCGTAGGGGATGAGGTAATCCATGCCTTCGGGCATGAGCTCGGCTTGTTCCTCCAGCTCGGCCCTGACCGCCCCCATGGTCTCCAGGGCGTTGGCGTCCGAGGAGCGATAGATCGCCAGGGCGATGGACGGTTCGTTGTTGAACTTCCCGGCTGCGCTATAGCTTGAGCTGCCCAGCTCCACTTCGGCCACGTCCTTGACCCGGACCATTCCCCCTTGCTCGTTGCTGCGGATGATGATGTTTTCGAATTCCCTAGCGCTCTCGAGCCGGCCTTGAGCCGTGAGGGAAAACTGCATCTTTTGTCCGGGAACAGCCGGGGCTGTCCCCACAGAGCCGAGCGTGGCCTGGATATTCTGCTCCCGGATGGCCTGCGCCACCTCATCCGGGCTCATGCCCAGGGACTTGAGCTTGTCCGGCTCAAGCCAAATGCGCATGCTGTATTCCCTTTCCCCGAAAACATGGACGTCGCTCACCCCGTCGACCCGCTGCAGGGAATCCTTGATGTTCCGGCTCACATAGTTGCTCATGAACAGCCTGTCGCGTGAGCCGTCCGGGGATGTGAAAGCGGCCACACCCAGCATGTCCGAGGAGCGCCTGCGCACGTCGATTCCCTGATCCAGAACCGCCTGGGGAAGCCGGGACTTGGCCAGCTGCAGCCTGTTCTGGACGTTGACCTGGTCGATGTCGGGGTCCGAATCCACGGCGAAGGTGATCTCCAGGGTGTATCCCCCGTTGTTCGTGCAGTCGGACTGCATGTAGAGCATGTCCTCCACGCCGTTCATTTCCTGCTCGATGGGAGCGGCCACGGTGTCCTTGACCACCTGGGAGTTGGCTCCCGGATAAGCGGCGCTCACCCTGATGACCGGCGGTGTGATTGAGGGATACTCAGCCACTGGGAGGGAATAGATGGAGATGACACCGGCCAGGGTGATCACGATGGCGAGGACCATGGCCAATCTGGGGCGCTGGATGAAGATATTGGAAAACATGGATTCGTCGTCCTTGCTCCCTTTTTCACTGGGTTGCTACTCGCTCACGACCTGCACTTTCACGCCGTCGGACAATTCCTGGACTCCCTGAACCACTACGTTCTCGCCCCTTCTGAGCCCGGAGCTGACAACAATCCGCGCCTTCCCGATCGGGCCGGTTCGAATCCTTTGCTTCCTGGCTACCCCTTTCTCGTCCACGACGAAGACGAAGCTCCCCTGCCTGTCGCGCAGCACGGCCTCACTGGGGACGGCGGGCTGCATGTCCTTCTTCCCGGAACCCAACAGCACATCGACGTACTGGCCCGGAACGAGCTGGCCCCCGGGATTGTCGAATCTGGCCCAAACAGCGATGGTGCCAGTGTCCGGATCCACATGGTTGTCCACGAACTCCACCCTTCCCCTCGGCTCGTACATGACCCCGTCCGGGAACCGGATCCGGACAGCAAATCCCCTGTCTTGCCCATTCCCATCTGTTCCGCTCGAAGCCTTTTGGACGAATGGGATCTTTTTTTCACTCACGGAGAACACCACCCGAATGGGATCCATTTTTCTGATGCGGGCCAACGTCTCCTGAGAGGTGCCGACAAGGTCCCCCCTCTTGGAGAAGCTCTTCCCGATGCGGCCGTTGATCGGAGCTGTTATCGTGGTGTAGTCCAGATTAGTCCTGGCCAGGCTCAGGTTGGCTTGGGCCTCCTCCAGCTTGCCTTGGGCCAGGTCCCTGTTGGCCTTGGCGTCGTCGATCTCGGTTTGCGGCACGCTCTCGGAGCGGGCGGAGCGGAGGCGCCGCAGCCGGGTCTCGGCCTTGGAAAGCTCCGCTTTCGCCTGGGCTACCCGCCCCCGGGCCGAACCCACCTCTGCCGTGTAGGAGGCCTGATCGATGACGTACAACAGATCCCCTTCGCTCACAGAGGAGCCCTCCCGGAAATTGACCTGTTCCAGATAGCCCTGCACCCTGGCCTGGAGTTCCACCGTCTCCATGGCTTCCACATGCCCCACGAACGTCTCTTCCACCGCAGCGTCCCGCAGCTTCGCCTCGCTCACCTTGACCCGGGGCGGCTTCTCCTTGGGACGATTCTGCGGGAAAGCGGCTGTGGTGAAGGCCAACAGGGCACACAGGAACGTCAAAAGGGCCAAACTGGATCGCATGCTGCCTCCTGAAATGCGTCTTATCCGGTTGCCGGATCGAGCCGGCCCCGGTTTGAACAAGGAGAAGCAAGCCCGGGCGCTCGCTCGGGCTTGCTTCCTGAATGCTGTCGGGTCACGGAGAAAAATTCTTTCCGGTATAATGAAATGTGAGCGTCCAGGTGCTGTGATGAACCATCCCGTAGCGTTCCAGCCATTTCGCGATCAGCACCCCGGTGCGTGTCCTGGACGCCGAAACTTTTCTTGCATCCCATGCGAGCCGGATGCCCATCTCGTTTTCGATGTCCAGGTTCCGATAACAGGCGAAGCTCGTTAGCGCCGCGTCGCAGCTTTCCTCCGGGATCGCAGCTAGTTCCCTCAACAGCGGCTTCACCAGATCCGGCCTGGCCGTTCGAACGGTTATGACTTCAAACCACACAGGCTTTCTCCTTGAACACGAAGCCAAAGCATATTTCGTGCCACCAACAAAAAAACTGTTTTATCAATATGTTACATTTCGTGGCCTTTAACGTGTTTACATTATACGGTGAATTCGTTACATCATTTCGTGAATCAACCTTTCATAGACACCACATAATGTGAGACAGACTCATGGCCCTTGCTACGGAATCCTTCTTTCGGGAAGCAGTGCTGCGCATCTGCAGCAGCCTGGACATCAACAAGGCTCTGGAGCGGTGTCTCGACTATCTGAGCCGGTTCATTCCCGCGGACTCCATGCACCTCTCCGTCTACCTGCAGGACGTGCGGATGCTTCAGTTCATCGCCGTTGCCGGAGAGGAACTTGGGCACGAGGCCAATCCCATATCCGTTCCAGCCATCGACTGGCAGGCCCCGGAGAATCAGCGACCCGGCATGCCCGACCTGCACATGGTGAATAACCCTTTTGAAGAGCCGAAGATCACCGACACCCTGCACCAGCTGAACGTGGATCCCGATTTCTCCATCATGATCATGCGCCTGTCCCTGGACGGGAGCTACATCGGCGAGGTGGCGGTCAAGATCCGGGGCACCCATCAATACACCGAGGACCACGGCAGACTCTTCGTCCTGCTGAGGGAGCCGCTGGCCATCGCCCTGGCCAACGCCCTGAAACACATGGAGGTGGTCCACCTCAACGAGCTGTTGGCCGACGACAGCCGCTATTTCCAGCAGGAGCTCAGGGCCGCCAAGGGAGGTGAAATCGTGGGGGCCGACTTCGGCCTCCGGGGTGTGATGCATCAGGTCCGGCAAGTGGCCCGAATGGAGAATCCGGTTCTGCTTATGGGGGAGACAGGCTGCGGCAAGGGAATCGTTGCCGATACCATCCACAATCTTTCCCTCCGGTCACAGGGCCCCATGATCACCGTCAACTGCGGGGCGATTCCGGATTCCCTGCTGGAGAGCGAACTGTTCGGCCACGAAAAAGGGGCGTTTACCGGGGCGGAACGACAGAAGAGGGGCCGGCTGGAACGGGCCCAGGGCGGGACGATCTTTCTGGATGAAATCGCCGAGCTTCCGTTGCAGTCTCAGGTCAAGCTGCTGCATGTGCTGCAGCACAAGGAAATAGAACGGGTGGGCGGCGAGAGGAGCATTGAGCTGGACATCCGAATTATAGCGGCGAGCAACCGTGACCTGGCGGAGATGGTGCGCGAGGGAAACTTTCGGGAGGACCTCTGGTACAGGCTCAATGTTTTTCCGGTCATGGTTCCCCCTTTGCGCCAGCGGAAGGAGGATATCCCCGCGCTGGTCCACCATTTCCTTCAACGCAAGGCCGCGGAGCTGAAGCTTCCCTACCGTCCCAAGCTGCAATCCGAGGCCCTGGACAAGCTGATGGCTTACGACTGGCCGGGCAATGTCCGCGAGCTGGAGAACTTCATAGAACGGGCCCTTATTCTCTCCTCCGGAGAAGTGCTCGAAGTCGATTCCCTTCTGGAGGGCATGGAGCAGTCGCGCTCCGAGACGGGGTCGAGCCTGCCGGAGCAGGGATACTTCCCCTCACTGGACACAGTGTGCGCCGAGCATATTCGTCAGGCACTGCAAAGATCCCGGGGGAAAATCAGCGGACCCGGCGGGGCGGCTGAGCTGCTGGACATCCATCCGAACACCTTGCGGCAGCGAATGGACAAGTTGGGGATAGACTACAAGCGAAGGGCCTGGAGCTCATCCCAAAAAACACGCCCTCCATCGCATTGACCGTTTACCGCAGAGCCAGTACGAAGGAAGGCAATGATTTCAGGGATGGAGTGCCCCCGATTTTCGTGGCTTTCAGTCAAGTCCGCGAAAGCCAGTGGAAGATATCTTGAGTCGGGTAAAAAAGTCCGGATTTTGGTCTTGTTGGCTCGATGAAACGGCCTTTGTCAGGGGGCACGGACAGGGGGGATAGCGATGGATAGTGTCAGGGGCATTGTTCTGGATCCGGTGAACAAAAGGCGGTTTCCCGGAGAGGTAGTCTTCAGCGGAGGACGGATCACCGCGGTCCGGGAGATCGGCGAGGATGACGTGCCCGCCCGCTACCTCCTGCCCGGATTCGTGGACGCGCACATGCACATCGAGAGCACCATGCTGGTGCCGACGGAGTTCGCGCGGATCGCGCTCAGGCATGGCACGGTGGCCTCGGTTTGCGATCCCCATGAGATTGCCAATGTCTGCGGGGTCGAGGGCATCGACTTCATGATCCAGAACGGCCGCGAGGCGCCGCTGAAATTCGCATTCGGAGTTCCGTCCTGCGTGCCCGCCACCCCCTTCGAGACCTCCGGCGCGGAGCTGGATGCCGAGGCAGTGGGCAGGCTCCTGGACCGCGAGGACATCCCCTTCCTGGGGGAGATGATGAACTGGCCCGGCGTGCTCGAGGGGGACGGCGAGGTCATGGCCAAGATTCGGGCGGCCCGGGAACGGGGCAAGCCGGTGGACGGACACGCTCCCGGTCTCACCGGAAAACAGGCGGCCCGGTATATCGGCGCGGGCATCTCCACGGACCATGAATGCGCCTCGCTGGAGGAGGCGCTGGACAAGCTGGAAAAGGGCATGCGGGTCCTCATCCGGGAGGGTAGCGCGGCGCGCGACTTTGACGAGCTTATTCCCGCCCTGGAGAAGTACCCCGGACGGATCATGTTCTGCAGTGACGACAAGCACCCGGACGATCTGCAGTACGGACACATCAACGCCCTGGCAACCCGGGCCCTGGGCCGGGGAATGGACTTCTGGGACGTCCTCGAGGCCTGCAGCGTGACGCCGGTGCGGCACTACGGCCTTGATGTGGGCCTTCTGCAGGAGGGCGATCCCGCGGACTTCGTCGTGGTGGCGGATACGGAGAATATGGAGGTAGAGCAGACCTGGATCGACGGCGAATGCGTCCAGGAAGGCGGCGAGGTCTTCTTCCGGGAGGGCCCTGTGACGCCTGTGAACAATTTCGTTCCCCATTCGCCCGATCCCGGGGATTTCCGGGTCCGTTGGGAGGGGGAGAGCTTTCCGGTTATCGAGGCGAGCGAGGGGGCCCTTCTCACAGACAAGGCCTGGGCCCGGCTCCCGAGCGAGCACGGTGAGCTTCTGGCCTCGCTCGAGCAGGGGATCAACAAGATCGCCGTGGTCTGCCGCTACCGCCGCGCCGACCCCGCGACCGGCTTTGTACGGGGGTTTGGTCTCCGGGAGGGGGCGATCGCCTCCTCCGTGGCCCACGACTCGCACAACATCGTGGCCGTCGGCGCCTCGGACGCGGACCTGGCCAGGGCGGTGGATCTGGTGATGCGGCACAGGGGGGGCATCGCCGGGGTGCTCGGGGAGAGGGAGGATGTCCTTCCCCTGCCCGTGGCCGGGCTCATGAGCGATCGCCCCGGAGGGGAGGTTTCTTCCGCCCACGAGCGCCTGACCCGCATGGCCCGGGAAATGGGGAGCCCGCTCCGGGCCCCGCACATGGTTCTCTCCTTCATGGCCCTTCTGGTCATCCCCAGCCTCAGGATCAGCGACAGGGGGGTTTTTGATGCGGAGCGGTTCGAGTTTCTCACGTAGCAGGGCGCCCCATTCGCATTTTCGTGCTTGGTTGTGTTCGTATCAGTCTGGGAATGCGAGTTGTTTCAAACAACCTTATCAGCAGGGCGCTCAAAATTGTAAGTGCAAGGCGCGAAAAAAGCCCAAGCTCGCAGCGTAGTATCCCTACGTGAGAGCTTGGGCTTTTTGAAGCAACGCAGCAATTGGAATTTTGAGCGCCCTGCTACAGGCTGCCCAGATAGATGAAGCGCAAGACGAAGATAACCGCCAGGACCCAGACGGTGGGCTTCACTTCCCTGGCCTTTCCGGCCAGGAGCTTGACCAGGGGATAAAAGATGAATCCCAGGGCGATGCCGGTGGCGATGCTGTAGGAGAAGGGCATGGAGATGATGACCACAAAGGCCGGCAACGCATCTGAGACGTCCTCCCAGTTGATCTGGGAGACCACTTTGAGCATGAGCATGCCCACGATGATCAGGGCCGGCGAGGTGGCGAAGGCGGGAATGGACTGGGCCAGCGGGGCCAGGAACATGGAGAGCAGGAAGAGAATGCCCACCACCAGGGAGGTCAGCCCGGTTCGTCCGCCGGCCGCGACTCCGGAGGCGCTCTCGATGTAGCAGGTGATGGTGGAGGTTCCCAGCAGGCTGCCCAGGAGCGTGCCGCCGGCGTCAGCGGACAGGGCCCTGTTCACCTTGGGGAAGGTCCCGTCCTTTTTGATGAATCCGCCCTGCTCGGCCACGCCGACGAGCGTGCCGGTGGTGTCGAAGAGGTCCACGAAGAGGAAGGCGAAGATGATCCCGAAAAATCCGATTTCCAAGGCGGACATGATGTCCAGCTTCATCATCACCGGGTCCAGGCTGGGGGGCGGGCCGAAGACGCCCTCGAACTGAGAAAAGCCCAGAACCAGCCCGATAATCCAGGTGAGCAGGATCCCGATGAGGATGGCCCCCTTGATGCGCCTGGCCATCAGGGCGCCGATGATGATGGTCCCCACAACCGCCATGATCGGGGTGCTTTGGGTGATGTCGCCCAGGGTGACCATGGTGGAGGGATGACTGGTGATGATGCCCACTTCCTTGAGCCCGATCAGGGCGAGGAAGAGCCCGATGCCCCCGGCGGTGGCCAGCTTGAGCGCATCGGGTATGGCGTAGACGATGATCTCCCTGATGCGCACCACGGTCAGGATCAGGAAGATGAATCCGGAGACGAAGACCGCTCCCAGGGCGGTTTCCCAAGAGTAGCCCATCTGCTCCACCACGGTGAAGGTGAAGTAGGCGTTCAGCCCCATGCCCGGGGCCAGGGCGAAGGGATAGTTGGCGAACAGGCCCATGAAG
>Ga0207714_1002461_pt1 | contig 11195 bp, 10 predicted proteins | sample PonA232FremontCA_2_FD_187270 | JGI IMG/M metagenome (GOLD analysis project Ga0207714, IMG submission 187270) | Marine sediment microbial community from Fremont, CA, USA - Pond A23 Sediment 2 (SPAdes) | ecosystem: Environmental > Aquatic > Marine > Unclassified | place: USA: Fremont, California... | reverse complement strand
CGCCCACGAGACCGGATCCCGACGCCATGACCGAGCACATCCCGCCGCCCGGCCCGGACGGCTTGGAGCCGGACGCCCACGGGTGTATCCCTCACGCCCGCGCAAAGGACACGCCCGCGGCGGACAGCGCCGCGCCCGACGGCACCGCGGCGGACGCACAGGGCGGTGCGGACGCATCCGGGGCGGCCATGACCGACGACAGCATCCTCATCCTGGGCGGCGGCCTGGCCGGCCTGAGCCTGGCCGTGCAGCTCGTCGAGCACGGGGTGGACCGGCCCGTCACCGTGCTGGAGCCGCGCACCGCCTACGCCAACGACCGAACCTGGTGCTTCTGGGATACGGACGCGCACCCGTTCCGCGATGCGATCGAACAGCGCTGGTGGCAGTGGCGCGTCGCCACCGACGCGGCGCCCGGGATCACCTGCACCAGCGCGCGCTATCCCTATTGCCGCCTCCCCGCCGGCCGGTTCTACGCCGCGGCGCTGGCGATCCTGGCGGACGCACCCAACGTGCGCGTGGTCAAGGGCGTGGGTGCGCGCGACATCTGGGCGGACACCGACGGCCGGCTGGCGGCGGTGACGGATGACGGGGTCTACCGCGCCGGCCTGGTCTTCGACGGCCGGCCGCCCGGTCCCGGGACGTGGCCGCTCAACGGACATCCCTTCATGTGGCAGGACTTCATGGGCTGGCGCGTCACCGGCCGTCCGGGCAACTTCGATCCGGATACGCTGGATCTGATGGACTTTCGCGAGGCACCGGCGGACGCGGTGCGATTCCTGTATGTGCTGCCGCTGAGCGACCGCGAGGCCCTGCTGGAGACCACGCTGTTCACCCAGGGGCCGCCCGGGCACACCGATCACACGGCCTATCTGAACGCCGCCCTGGCCGCCCGATCCGGCGGCCCGAGCGCGATCACGGCCACGGAGCACGGGCGCATTCCCATGACCACGGCGCCGCCGCCCATGCCGGAGCGGGCGAACGTCATTCCCATCGGCACGCGCGCGGGCGCGCCGCGGCCCAGCACCGGCTACGCCTTCCTGGCCATCCAGCGCCATACGGCCGCGCTGGCGGCGCGCGTGGCGCGCGGCCGGCCAGGGCCGGTGCCCATGCGCGCGGCGCATACGCGCTGGCTGGACAAGGTCTTTCTCACCCGTCTCCAGGGCGACCCGGGCGGTGCGCCCGAGCTGTTCCGCCGCATGTTCCAGCGTGTGCCCGCCGACCGGATGGTGCGCTTCCTCACCGAGAACGGCGGCCTTGTCGACCACGGCGCGGTCATCGCCGCCCTGCCCACGCTGCCCCTGCTGCGTGCGGCCTGGGCGGCGCGGCCCGGGTGGCGCGCCGCCGGGACGGGCTAGCCTAACGTGCCGGAGGGCTGGGCCGCCGCACACACGCGCCTGGCGCTGGGCGTGAGCGCGGCCACGGTCGCCCTGGCGCTGATGCTGCCGCCGCCGGATCCGGCGCTCGAGCTGGCCCTGCTCGCCGCCCTCATCGGGCTCCTGGGCCTCCCCCACGGCGCCGTGGACCATCTCCAGGGCCGCGTCCTGTTCGCCCCCCGGTTCGGACGCGCATGGCCGGCTGCCTTCGCCGCGGCCTACGTCGGCGCCGCGGCGCTTGTGGTCGCCGCGTGGATCCTGTGGCCGCCCGCGCTGCTCGCCGGGTTTCTCGCGCTCGCCGCGGCCCACTTCGGTAGCGAGGACACCGCGGCCGCGCGCCTCGCCCGCCCGGAGACGCCCGCCGGCGTGCTGGAAAGCACCCTGCGCGGCGTCTTGCCCATCGGGTTGCCCGTGACCCTCCATCCCGCGGCCACAGGTGCGCACTTCGCCGCCCTGCTGCCGGGAACCGACCCCGGCACAATGACGCGTTTGCTGGATGCGCTCGCCCCGCTCGGCCTGGCCTACCTCATCGGCCTCGCGGCCTACGCGGTGGCGGCGGGGCTGCGCGGACGGCCGGGTCTCGTCCTGGAGACCGCGGGGCTGGCGGCGGTCTTCGCCGTGCTAACGCCATTGCTTGCCTTTGCCCTGTACTTCTGCGTCTGGCACGCGCCGCGGCACAGCCTTGCCGTCATTGCCGGCCAGGGCGAAACGCACCTGGCGCGCGGCGTGCGCGGTTTCGTGCGCGCGGCGGCGCCGCTGACGGGGGTCACGCTCGCGCTGGCCGGCGCGGCATGGCTCCTCCGGCGCCCGCCCGCGGGCGCGGAGACGGCGACCCTGGAGGTGGTCTTCATCGGCCTGGCGGCCCTCACCGTGCCGCATGTCGGACTCGCCGCCGCGCGACATTTTGTAAGCGCAAGGATTTAAATCGATCTTAAGCGGTTTCCGCGGAATCTTCGAGCATCATGGTCGATTCGCTGCGACCGCGCGGCACCGCGACATCCGCGGACAACACGCCCGAGGCCACCATGTCCCCCGCCGAGCCGTCCGCCGACGACAGTCGGGATACGCTTGCGCCGGTCCTGTTCGCCAAGGACAGCGCGTTCGAGGCGGCCGCCTGGCCCGTGCTTCTGATGGACGCGCAGGGACACGTGCTCCGGGCGAACAGCGCCGCCGCCGACCTGCACGGGCTGCTTCCGGCGCCCCTGCCGGCTCCGTTGATGCAGGCGGTGGGCACGGCCATCGACGGCCGCGCGGCGCAGGTGGCGCGCCTCGATCTCGCGGCGGGCGCGACGGCGAGCGCCAACGTATCGGGCCGGCGCAGCTTCCGCATCAGCGCCCTGCCCTGGCGCCGCGGCACCATCTGCCTGCTGCTGGCCCAGGAAACCACCCTGGAGGCAGAGCAGTGGGCGGCCCTACACGCGCAGGCAAGGCGCTGCTGCAGCCTGATCGACCTGATGCGCGACGGCTTCGCCTGGGAAAGCGACGCCGAAGGCCGGCTGATCTACATCTCGCATCCGGACGCGCTGGGCGTGGCGTCCACCGACCCCGGCGATCCCGATCCGGTCGCCCAGGCCCGCGATCCGCAGGCCGCGCGTGCGGTCTTCGCCGCCGACGCACCGCGCCACGGCACCGAGATCACCCTGGCCGACGCCCAGGGCCGGCCGCGAGTGTTCCGCGCGGACGCCGCGCCGGTTCACGACGCCGGCGGTCGCTGGTGCGGCGCACGCGGCATATGCCGCGACGTCACGGAACTGGCCGAGCACACCGCGGCGCTCCAACGGGTCCGCCACCGGGAGAAGCTTCTTTACGACATTCTGCGCATCACCCGCGAGGAAAGCGGCCCGCAGGCCATTCTGGACACGGCGGCGCGCGGCGTGCTCCCGGCGCTCGACGCCGAGGGCGCCGCCGTATACCGCGACACCGGCGACGGCGAGGTGTTGGTCGCCCATGCCGGAACGCCCATACCCTCGGCCGCCGTTCGCCATGCCCTGGCGCGGCTGAGCGCCGGCGACGAGACGGTTTCCACAGCCGACGACTCCGCGGACCTGCTGGCGCTGGCGACGACCCACGGCGGCCGCAGCAACGGCGCGCTGTGCCTCTGGCACGCCGGCGGCCTGGGCGGCTGGGATGCGGACGAGCGCACCCTGGCGGCAGAGCTTGCGGCGCAGATCGCGGTGGCCAACACCCAGCTCAAGCGCGAGAGCGAGTGGCGCCGCCTCTCCGAGACGGACAGCCTCACCGGCCTGGTCAACCGGCGCGCCTTCCTCGCCCAGCTCGCGGCGCACCTGGCCGGCCCGCCCGGTCCGGCCGCGCTGCTTTACGTCGACCTGGACAATTTCAAGCTGGTCAACGACCTGCGCGGTCACATCGCGGGCGACGACGTGCTCAAGGCCGTGGCGCGGCTGCTCCGCGCGCACACGCGGGAAAGCGACGCCGCGGCGCGGCTGGGCGGCGACGAGTTTGCCCTGTTCCTGACCGGGATCACCCCGGAGGCGGCGATGCGCCGGGCCGCCGGCCTGGCGCAGACGGCCCGCGAGGCCCTGGCGGACGAAAGCGGCGATCCCAGCCGGCCGCTGAGCCTTTCCGTGGGCGTCGCAGCGGCCGACCCGGCGGGCCGCGAATCCGCTACGGAGCTGCTCGACCGGGCGGACGCGGCGATGTACCGGGCCAAGCGCGCCGGTAAGGGCGATGTCGCCGCGGCCGACGTACCGGGATAGCGGCCTATCCGCCGTTACCCGCCCGCGCGACGGCGGCGGCGAGGTCCGCCATGGCGGCAAAGCAGCGCTCCGCCCGCGGTTCCGGCGTGCGCGCATCGCCGGCGCCGCCGGACGCCGCGACGTGCCACGTGGCCAGGCCGAGGGCCCGGGCGGGTTCGAGGTCGCGATCGCCCGAGTGCGCGACGTGAATGATTCGATCGAAGCCGACGCCGATCTCGCTGAGTTCCGTCAGGGCCTGCCGGAACGGCGCCGGATCGGGCTTGTACGCACCCGCGTCCTCTGCGGTCACGGCGACATCGAAGGCCGCACCGAGGCGCCTTGCGGACGCGTTCAGCGAAGCGCGATCCACGTTGGCGATCGCGGCGAGCCGGCAATGCTGCGCCAGGCTCGCGAGCGCCCCGGGTGCGTCCGCGAATGCCGGCCAGGTGTCCACGGATTCGCCGAACGACTCGGCCGTGTCGGGATCCGGACGGACACCGAAGCGCGCCGCCAGGTCCGCGAACGCCAGCTCCAGGATCTGCGGATAGCGCAGTTCGGGCTCGGCCCGCTGGCGCGCGCCCTCGCATTCCAAAAAACCGTTCAACAGATCCTCGCGGCCTGCCCCGACGCCGTTCTCCGCCGCCCAGGGCACCAGCACCCCGGCCACACCCGTCCGCCAATCGATCAGCGTGCCGTAGACGTCGAAGGTCAGCGCAGCCGCCCCATGCCATGCCATGGTCCCGTCTCCCGCATCCTGTGTGACGGCCGGCCGCGGCCGCTCTTGAAGGGATCTTAACGCCGCGGCGCCAGGGGTTCTGCCGCTGCAACGCCGCGGGGCGGCGCGAGCGATGCAGTGTGGGCACACCTGGATTGTGGGGCCGCGCCGGAGCCGTCTGACATGATTTTTTCTCTCGACAAGCTGGGATCCGTTCCCCAGGTTTCGCCGTACGGTAAAAGCGCGGTGGCTGACGGGCGACCGGTCCTCCCAGACAAGACCGGTGCGGACACCTCGGCCGCAATAACCGATTTCCCACAAGCGATCCGTGTCCGAACCAGTTGGCGCCGTTGCGCCGGCGCTGGTGGGCAACTGTTGTTGCGGCAACGCGGGAGGGCGTCATGGATGCTTCGCTCGCCGTGGCGGTCGGTCTCGTTCTTGCAGCCGGCCTGTCCCTGGAACTGCGCATCTCCAGTGCGATCCTGGAGGTCTCCGCCGGCATCGCGCTGGCTGCCCTGATCCCCGACGTGGCGGAACTCGACTGGGTCGAGTTCATGGGCCACGTGGGCATGCTCGCGCTCATGTTCACCGCCGGCTTCGAGGTGAACCCCAGAACCGTCCGTCGGGCGTGGAAGGGGAGTCTGAGCGTGGGCGCCCTGTCCCTGATGCTGCCATTCGCCGGGGTGTTCGCGGTCGCCTACGCCGTCGTGGGCCTGGACGCCCTGCCCGCGGCCGTGATCGGGATCGGCCTGTCCACCACCTCCCTGGCGCTGGTGTACCATGCGCTCAAGCAGGACGGCTCGCTGGAGCGCGAATCGGGCCAGCGAATCCTCGCCGCGGCGACGGTGGTGGACGTGCTGTCCATGCTCGGGCTGGCGCTGGTCCTGGGCAACGCCGGCTGGGGCACGCTCTGGCTGGTGCTCATCCTGGGCACGGCGATGTCCGGCCTGCCCAAGCTCGCGCGCTGGTTCTTCCGGCGCTACCAGGGCTCCGTCGTCGAGGCCGAGCTGCGCTGGATCCTGGTGGTCGTGCTGGCGATCGGCGTGGTCGCGGAGCACCTGGGCGGCATCCATCCGGCTGCGGTCGCCTTCGCCATCGGCATGGCCATGTCGGGCGTCGTGGAGGAACAAGAGTTCTTCGAGAGCAAGCTCAAGGGCCTCGTGTTCGGCCTGTTCGCGCCCATCTTCTTCTTCCAGGCGGGCACGCAGCTCGACATGAGCGTGCTCTCGCCGTCGGTGCTCGGTCTCGCGGCGGGCTTCCTGGCGCTCGCGGCCCTGCTCAAGTTCGCCGGCAGCGCGATCCTGGCCCGGCGATTCCTGAATGTAAGCGGGCCCTATATCGGGGTGCTGTTCAACTATCGCCTGAGCTTCGGCATCGTCGCCGCCGAGACGGGCCTGCGCTCGGGGATCCTGACCAGCGACCAGTACGCCATGATCCTGATCGCCGTGGTGGCGAGTTCGGTCCTGCCCGCCCTCATCCTGCGCGGCCCGCGCAGCGCGCCGGAGCAGGAAAGCGAACCGGCCGCCGCCCCGGTATCGGAATATTCGTAAACCGCCGCCGGCGCGTATCCGGCTCGTCGGCCACCGGATGACCGGGCAGGTCCGCGCCGCGGACCTGCCCGACAACTGTCTGCCCGTCATCCGTTCCGTTCAGAACTGATTTCGCTTCTCGCGCACGGCGGCGAAAACCTCGACCGGGTCGGCACCCGGCATGCCCATGGCCTGCGCGAGGGCCTGATCGTCCGCGCGCAGGAAGGGGTTGGTCTCGCGCTCCATGCCCATCTGCGCCGGGATCGTCGGCTGCTCGGCATCGCGCAGGCCGTCGATCACGCGCGCGTACTCCATGAGCTTCTGGTTGTTCGGGTCGACCGTGAGCGCGCACCGCGCGTTGGTGCGGGTGTACTCGTGGCCGCAATAGATGCGCGTGGCATCCGGGAGTTCACGCAGCTTCTGGAGCGAATCCCACATCTGGGCCGCCGTGCCCTCGAACAGCCGGCCACAGCCCAGCGCGAACAGCGTGTCGCCGCTGAAAAGGACGTTCGCGTCCTCGAACCAGTACGCGATGTGGCCGCTGGTGTGTCCGGGCGTATGGAAGATCTTCGCCGTGGCGTTGCCCACGCTGCAGGTGTCGCCCTCCATCAACTCGACCTGCATCCCGGGGATCCGCCCGGCGTCGTAGCTCGGCCCCACGATGGGCGCGTCGGTCGCCTCCTGGACCTCCAGGTTGCCGGCCGTGTGATCGCCGTGGTGATGGGTGTTCAGGATGTGGGTGATGCTCCAGCCCTTGCGCTTGGCCGCGTCCAGGACCGTACGCGCGTCGGCCGGATCCACCACGGCCGTGGCGCCGCTTTCCGGCTCGTGGGCCAGGTACATGTAATTGTCGCGGAGCGCGGGGACGAGTTCTACCTCGAGCTGCGCCATGGAGCCTCCTCGTGGCCGTGGTTGCATTCGTCGCCACATGAGCCTAGCCAGCCCAGGCAAAAGCTTAAAGCCCGAAGGGTGGTTTCCGCCAACGCACGTGGTAAATTGCGGCCATGTTCCACGACGTCATCGAGTTGCGGGATTTCTATGCGGGCCGCACCGGCGCGGTGACGCGCCAGCTCATCCGCCGGGCGGTGCGCGCGACCTGGCCCGACCTGCGCGGCCAGCGGGTGCTGGGCGTGGGCTATGCCACGCCGTTCCTGCGCCAGTTCGGCGACGAGGCGGAGCGTGTGCTGGCCTTCATGCCCGCCCAGCAGGGTGTCCTGCGCTGGCCCGAGGAGGGGCCGAACAGTGTCGCCCTGGTGGACGAGACCGCGTGGCCGCTCGCCGACTACAGCATGGATCGCGTGCTCCTGGTGCACTGCCTGGAGAATGCCGAGGCCTTCCGCGAGCTCCTGCGCGAGGCCTGGCGCGTGCTCATGGGCGACGGCCGGCTGCTCGTGCTCGCACCCAACCGGCGCGGGATGTGGGCGCACTCCGAGCGCACGCCGTTCGGCCACGGGCATCCCTACAGCGCGAACCAGCTCGCCAAGCTGCTGCGCGACCAGATGTTCATGCCCATGCAAACCACGCACGCGGTTTACGTGCCGCCCACCAGCTCGCGCACGCTCCTGGGTTCCGCGCCCGCGATCGAGCGGTTGGGCCGGCGCTACCTGGGCGGCTTCGGCGGCGTGGTGATGGTCGAGGCGGCCAAGCGGATCCACGCCCTGAACCACCCGATGAAGCGCGAGCCGGTGCGCTCGCCCGTGGTGGTCCCGTTCCCCCAGGTCGCCGCGGGTGCCCGCGGCGCCGCGCGCATGTCGGACGGTTCGAGGGACTGAGCGCGACGTCCGCGGGTGCGGGGACGCCGCTCACGGATAGGCACAGCGCTGCCAGGTAACCTCGACGAAGCCGCGCTGGTCGCCGGGGACGATGGAAAAGCGGTGTTCCTCGCCCTGGGCGACCACGGCCGGGTGCAGCGGCAGCGTTCCCTTGACGCTCTCCGCCTGGCCGCCCGGCCGGCGGATGGTGACCTCCACGGCCTTGTCGGCGTCGAACCAGGCCTCGGGCCGGCCCTGACCGTCCTTGGCGGAGACGCCCTTGCCCGTCACCGTAATGGTGTTGTCGGCGAAGGAAACCGAATCGGCCGCGCCGTCGGAGAGCGGCGTCTGCACCAGGAACCGCCGGGTCACCGGCCCCCCTTCGCACGTGGTCTCGGTGCGCGCCTGCTCGATGACGAAGGTCAGGCGTTCGGCGTCCATGCCGTTGCTCAGGCGCCGCTTGACCAGATCGTAGAGCTGCGCCGGCTTGCCCTGCGGCACGTTCTTTTCGTAGCGCTGCTGCCAAGTGGCCAGCTTTTCCTCGGTCGCGGCGAGTTTGCGCTGTAACGCCTTCTTCTCCGCCTTCAGGCGCGCCTGGGCGTCGTTGAGTTCGGCCACCTTCTCTTCCAGCCGCTCGACCTCCAGGCGCGCGAGCTTGGCGCCCGTGGCGTAGGCAAAGGCCCCGGCGCCGCCAAGGAAGATCAAAACGAGCAACCATTTGATGAGCGCCATCCGGCGCTGGTGGCGCCGGCGTCGCCGATTGTCCTGCAGGCCCAGACTCATGGGCGTCCCGTCCTCGCCTCCTCTTCGCTCGTTCGCCGCGCGGCGATGGTGATGCGCAAATGGGGCAATGACGTGACAATCACGTCGGCGGCGCAAAGGCAATGTTCCGTCATGGGTAGCGCGCATCCCGCGCACACCGCACCGCGGGCACCCAATCGCATTTCAAATCATTGAACATCCGATCCGCACGGCACCCTCCGGTTTCCCGCGCGGACCTCTTGAAGCGCGACCGCCTGCGCACCTATCTGCGCGTTAAGCGGAAGACTTCGCAAAGTCGCATCTGAGACCGGAGAATCCCCAGAATGGCAACGCGCAAGCTGGAAACAGGCGAACTCGAGTCGTACTTCGATCGGGTTTCGCGGACATTGGGCACGCAGCAAGTGGAAATCGAGGTCGCTTCTTTGGATCTGGGCGACCAGATCGAGGCGCAGTGGACCGGGCTGACCAACATCAGCTACGACCCAAGGTCCGGCATGCTCGACGTTGCGGGGCCAACGCTGGACCACCGCATCAGTGACCCCGCGGCCGTTTACGTCCAGGAAAGCGAGGACACTCTCCACGCCGTTGAAGTCGAGCGCCGGGACGGCGCCAACGAAATCATCAAGCTCAGCCGCCCGCTCTCGCTGCCCGCGCCCTCGGCGTGATCGCGGCGCAGCGGTGCCGACGCGGGGCTGCAGGCGAACCGGCGACGCGGCAGAGGGAGGACGCCATGGCCCTACCCACGCGCGAAAACCATGACCACGGTATCCTGGGCAATGTGCTCCAGCCCATCCGCCAGGCGGGGCATCGGCTCGCCAGCCTGTTCGCGCCCGCCTCGCAGGCGGGAACCGCGCAGGACGCCTACACGATCGACATCGAACTGCCCGGCGTGAAGCGCGACGACGTCGACGTCGAGGTGGTCGGCGGCGATACCCTTGTCGTGCGCGGCGAAAAACGCGACAAACGCGAAAGCCGCAAGGAGGGGCACGTCTTCTCCGATTTCACGTTCGGCCAGTTCGAGCGCGCCTTCGCGCTGCCGGCCGACGCGGACATCGACGGCATCGACGCGACCTTCGAGGACGGGGTGCTGACGCTGCGCATCCCGCGCCGCGAGGATCAACAGCGCCGGATCACGGTCCGCCGCGGCTGACCCCGCGCGCCAGGGGCCGCCCGGCGGACGGCGGCCCAGCGTGCAGCCAGGGGGGCGTGCGCGGCATGCAGGACGACACGGCCGATCTCGAGAATTTCGCCCGGCAAGCGGCTTCGAGCGGCGAGCCGTACTGGATCGAAGTGGTGGATCTGCGCGATCTGCCGGTGGACGATCCCGACGCGCTGGACAACGCGGTGGCGACCGTCCTGCGCGAGTATGTGAGCCGCTCCATCTCCCGGTTCTTCCACCTGCCCGACCGGCGCCTCGTGATCGTGGCGGACGTCGGCCACGGCCGCCAGATCGACCGGGGCCTGCGTGCGCTTTCCGAAGACCTGCAAGAGCGCCACGACGGCCGGCTGGTGACCACGCCCTATCTGCTCCCGCGCGACGTGCAGTCGTTCCTGACGTTCTGTGGCCGCGAGCTGCAATTCGCCAAGGAGCAGGCGGAGGCGCGGGACGGGGATCGCCCGGCGGGCGTGCGCACCTGGGGACGGCGCCTGTCCGACGCCGTGCGAACGGCGCATACCCTGGTTCACGCGGATCTCAGCGCGTATGTCCACGAGCTGCCGGTGATCGACCTGGCGCAGCCGGATGCGGACGAGGCGGTGATGGCCGTGGAGCTGGCGCCGTCGTTCAGCGAGGTCGCGCAGGCGCTGCGCGTGCCCGTCGACGCCGACGCCTGGCTGGCGCGCCATCTTGCCGGGCTCATCCACGGCCGTGTGATCCAGCAAGTCCGCGACGAGCCCGGGCGGCTGCGCCACCGCCTGCACCTCAACGCCCTGCCCGAGACGGTCCTGTCGAACCAGTTCGACGCCTTCACCCGCGGGCTGGATCCCTGGGAGCGTCACCGCATCACCATCGAGATCCCGACCGAAACGGCGATCGCCGAACCGACGGACCTCGACCGGACCCGGCAGACGCTGATCACGGCCGGCTTCAGCATGGGGCTGGATGCGGCCGATCCCGCCGCACTTGCCCAGGCGCCGGCGCTGTTGGACCTAGCCGCCACGGTCAAGGTCGCCGGGGGCCGCGATGCGCTGACCCGGCACGCCCGGACGCTGCAACAGCTCATCTCGGAGCATCCGAATCCGGCCTGGATCCTGTTGGACGCGCACGACGCCGCGACCCGCCAGGCCGCAGCCGAACTCGGCTTCGCCGGCGCCCAGGCGCGCACGGCGGCGTAGGCATACCCCTGCGCAACGGCGACCCGGCGCGCCCC
>Ga0207714_1002460_pt1 | contig 11195 bp, 9 predicted proteins | sample PonA232FremontCA_2_FD_187270 | JGI IMG/M metagenome (GOLD analysis project Ga0207714, IMG submission 187270) | Marine sediment microbial community from Fremont, CA, USA - Pond A23 Sediment 2 (SPAdes) | ecosystem: Environmental > Aquatic > Marine > Unclassified | place: USA: Fremont, California... | reverse complement strand
GCCCAGAACGAAGGCGGTCACATCCTCCACGGAGACGTCCAGCTCATCCGCGATAAAGGTCCGGAAGCGGGCCGAGTCCAGGACTCCGGCCATGCCCACTACGCGGCGGGCAGGGAATCCGCTGGCCTGATGCGCCACATAGACCATGGCGTCCAGAGGATTGGAGACCACGATGAGCACGGCCTCCGGAGAATAATGCGCCGCCTGCTCGGTAACGGACTTGACGATCTCCGTGTTCTTGGCGACGAGGTCGTCCCGGCTCATGCCCGGCTTGCGGGGCAGGCCCGCGGTTATGATCACCACGTCCGACCCCGCTGTGTCCGCATAGTTGTTGCTGCCCACCACATCCGAATCGAACCCTTCCACCGGCGAGGCCTCTCGCAGGTCCAGCCCCTTGCCCTGGGGCATGCCCTCCACGATATCCACCAGGCACACATCCCCGAGCTCTTTGGATGCCGCCCAGTGGGCCGCGCTTGCGCCCACCATGCCGGCTCCCACGATGGTTATCTTCTTTCGCGCGGACATAGTACCTCCTCCGCAGGGTTACAGTTGCCCCAAAACGCCGGCCGATCCACTCAGCCGAGAACAATCAGGACATCGCCCTTTTGCACGTTGTCCCCCTCCTGGAAGGGGATATTCTTGACCGTGCCCGATACCGGAGCTGTAATGGAATTCTCCATCTTCATCGCCTCCAGGATGAGCAGCAGATCTCCATCATCCACGCTGTCCCCTTCTTCCACATCGTAGCGAATGACCATGCCAGGCATGGGTGCCTCCACCGGAACGCCGCTTTCGGAGGTCTCGCTCTCCTCCTGGGGCTCGGTTCCGGCGGGCTCGCTCTGTTCCGGGGACTGTGGCTCCGCTGGTTGCGCAACCCCGGGCTGCTGCGCCGCGGGCTGCTGGGGCTGCCCAGCTGGGGTGACAGGGCCTGTAAGGGGCCGAGTGTCGGTATTCTCCACTTCTACCCGGAAATACTCATCATCCACAAAAACGTTGAAGGTGCGCAGGTTCTGGCCCTTGGGCGGAGGCTCCTTGGCCGGCTTCTCCACCAGCTCCCCGCGCCTGGCCTTCTCCACCAGCTTCTGCTCCTTGCGCACATCCTCCATGGTCCTCGGCTTGACCTCCTCCGGCATCTCCTCGAACCCGTACTTCCAACGCAAAAACTTCTTGCCCGTGGTGGGGTACAAGGCATAGATGAGCACATCGTCGATATCCCTGGCCAGCCCCTTGGTCTCCTCTCTGGCCTGCTCCAGCTCCGGCTCCAGTATGTCCGCGGGGCGTCCGGAATAGGGCTCGCTTCCGCGCGGATAGTCCTGCAGGGCCTTCTTCCGCAGCTCCGGATCGATGGGGACCGGGGTCTGACCATAGAGCCCGTAACAGAGATCTTTCACCTGGGCGGTGATCATCCTGTAGCGCTCCTGCGGCGTATCGAAGAGGACATTGTTCACTGTCTGGATGCCCACGATCTGGCTGGTGGGCGTGACCAGCGGGACCTGGCCCAGCTCCCGGCGCACTCTGGGCAGCTCTTCGAAGACCTGATCCAGCTTGTCCAAAGCGTCCATCTCCCGCAGCTGATTGACCAGGTTGGAGATCATGCCCCCAGGGGTCTGGTGCAGCAGGACATTGGTGTCGATGATGGAGATCCGGTCCTCCAGCAAATGGCGGTATTTGGGGGTGATCTCCTTGAAGTGATCCGCGCACTTGGTCAGTTGCCGCAGATCGAAACCCGTGTCCCGGTTGGTCCCGCGCAGGGAGCCCACCAAAGGCTCCAGGGCGGGATGGGAGGTGCGATAGGCCCAGGGGGAGAGGCAAACGTCGATGATGTCCACTCCAGCCTCGATGGCCTTGAGCATGGCCATATCCCCCATGCCGGAAGTGAAGTGGCTATGCAGGTGGATGGGAGCATGCACCGTTTCTTTCAGGGACTTGACCAGCCTGTACGCGTCATAGGGAGCGATGATCCCGGCCATGTCCTTGATGCAGATGGTGTCCGCACCCATGTCCTCCAGCTCCCTGGCCTTGTCCAGGTAGTACTGCAGGTTGTAGACCTCTCCGCCCATGCGCCCCTCGGTCAGGGAATAGCAAATAGAACCCTGGAAGTGCTTGTCCTGCTCCTTGATGACCTGGACCACTGTCTGGAAGTTGCGAAAATCGTTCAGGGCGTCGAAGACCCGGAAGACGTCGACCCCGTTCTCGCAGCAGCGCTCGGTGAAGGCCCGGGCGACGTCGTCCGGATAGTTGCGGTAGCCAACCAGATTTTGCCCCCGCAGGAGCATGGAAAAAGGGGTCCGAGTGGCGTGCTTTTTCAGGGTCCGGATCCTCTCCCAGGGATCCTCTCCCAAAAAGCGATGCATGCTGTCGAAGGTGGCCCCGCCCCAGACCTCCATGGCGAAAAAGCCCACCTTGTCCATCTCCTCGGCTATAGGAACCAGGTCCTCGGTCCGCCCACGCGTGGCGAACAGGGACTGATGCCCGTCCCGCATGGTCAGGTCCTGGATCTGGAGCGGATTGTCCGCCTGTATCTCCTCCTCCAGGCCTGCCGCCTGAAGCTGTGCATGTGTATCCACCATTGCGCTCTCCTTTCCTTTACGGCGAATTTCTTCTGCTGTTCTCCGGGGGAGTGATCCGGATATGTCCCGCTTATCTGTCCCTACCCTCCAGGGTCATCTGGCCAACCGGAGCTGCCATTGCAAGCGCCTCTCCATGATCGCCTGCCTGCCCGCCATGGCCCAGGGGCTGTTCACCGGAAAGACGCGCCGCGGCTGCGATGGAGTCTGCGCCTCCGCCTGTTGCAACACCTGCAAGCCCTCCTGCTCCTCCTGCAGATAGTAGGCCAGCCCAGCAGAGATGGCCGCTATTTTCTTCTCCTTGTTCTCCATAGCGCTTAGCTCCGGCTTTGCCTCTCTTATTACTAATAAGGTCAGGAATTAGGTTCCATTCTATGGCCATAAAGGATGACCCTCACCGGGGGACTCCGGGTGACCCTTCACCCACTCCACAAGTGGGTGAAGGGGATTTCTCGCCTCGGCTCTGGCTTCCGGCATCAGCCGCTACGCTGTGGCCGGGCGAAAAGCTCCCCTCCATGGGAATCGTTGGCCACAACCGCGGGAAAATTCTCCACGCTCAACTCGCGCACAGCCTCGGGCCCCAGATCCTCGTACGCAATGATCCGAGCTCCGGTGATGCACTGGGACAAAAGGGCCCCAGCCCCACCGGTGGCTGCCAGATAGACCCCTCCGTACTGCTGCAGGGCCTGCTTCACCTCCGGACTGCGCCTGCCCTTGCCCATGGTCGCCTTGAGGCCTAGGCTGTAGAGCCTGGGAGTGAAGGGATCCATGCGATAGCTGGTAGTGGGCCCTGCGGAACCGATGGGACGGCCCGGCGGTGCCGGGGTGGGACCCATGTAGTAGATCACCGAGCCCTGCAGCGGAACAGGGATTTCCTCTCCGTGGTCCAGGGCCTGGATCAAGCGCTTATGGGCTGCGTCGCGCGCGGTGTAAAGCCTACCGGAAAGATAGACCCTGTCCCCGATGCAAAGATCCCTCACCGCCTCCTCGCTCAGCGGTGGCCTCAAGTGATGGGTCTTCATGGAAACACTACCTCCTCGTGCCTGGAGGAATGACACTGGATATTCACCGCCACAGGGAGGCTGGCGATATGACACGGGGCCATCTCCATGCGAACTCCCAGGCAGGTGGTCCGGCCGCCCAGTCCCATGGGCCCGATTCCCAGGGAGTTGATCTCGCTGAGTAGCTCCCGCTCCATCTCCGCGATCTCCGCCTGGGGATGCTCCCGGTCCAGGGGACGGAACAGGGACTTCTTGGCCAACAGAGGGGCCTGGTCGAAGGAGCCCCCCACGCCCAAGCCCACGATGGTGGGCGGGCAGGGGTTGGGACCCGCCGCCGCCACCAGGTCCAGGACGAAATCCTTGATCCCCTCCCAGCCCTGGGCCGGGGTGAGCATGGTGCAACGGGACATGTTCTCGCTCCCCCCGCCCTTGGCCATGAAGCGGATCCTGAGCTCGCTGCCCGGAACCAGCACGGTGTGGATCAGGGCCGGGGTGTTGTCCCCGGTATTCTGTCTGGTCAAGGGATGACACAGGGACTTGCGCAGCAGCCCCTCCTCGTAGGCCTGGGCCATGGCCCGCTCCAGGACGCGGGGCAGGCTGTCCCCCTCCACGCGACAGTCCTCCCCGTATTCCACAAAGAAGACACCCACTCCGGTGTCCTGGCACAAGGGCAGGTCCTGCTTGCGGGCCAGCTCGGCGTTCTCCAGAAGCTCGTCCAGGATCTGCCGCGCGCTCTCAGAGGTCTCTCTTTCCTTGGCCTCCTGAAGGGCGGTGACCACGTCCCGGGGAAGATTCCGGCTGACGCGGATCACCATGTCCCGCACCTTCTGCTGGATCGTTTCCGCTGCTATGCTGGGCATGGCGTCTCTTTGTTCCGAGTGTTTGGTGTATTTTTTTTGTATGAAAATGTGTCTAACACTTTGAATTAACTAGAAAGCGAAGGCAGGCGAGGCCGCTTGAGCTGGGTTTCATATAGCACCATCACTTTGTTCATACCGCAACAAGCAGGCGTTGTGGTGTAATGAACCACCCAAAGCTTAATCGAGAATCTTGCCTGGAACACGCTTGGTTGTCCTGGATTCGTTCAGGTGCTGCTGGCCCCTCATGTGAAGCCCGGGATGAAACCGGCGCTCAAGCGCCCCGCCTGCCTTCGCCACATGCATTTTCATGTTTCGTTGTGCCCGGGTTTCGGACCGGGAATGGGGGTTATATGTAAATGTCGATAACATGCTAAATTGTTGGAAACATCTTTAGCGAGCCGTGCCGGGGATAGCGCTGAAGCGCAGGTTTCATCCCGGGCATCAAATGTCTGGAGGAGCAAGCCTTGAGCGGCTCCACCCTCAAGCCACTGATAAACAAGGAGAATGTTTTTCTTTAAGGCAACATTTGAAGCAAATGGGCACGCTACTTTAGCCTACTGCACGGTACTTCAAAGCCGTGGTGTATATGAAACCAAGCGAAGCGCTCTCCCCGGTTCGGCTCGCGACATTCTCCTGCTTGGTTGTGCCCAGTTTAGCCAGGCATGGGAGTTGTATGGGTTGCGGACTAATTCCCCTTCTTGAACAGTGCCTTGAAAAACTCCCGGTTCAGCCTGGAGATGAACTTGACATCGATGTCCTTGGGGCAGACCGCTTGGCACTCGTAGTGATTGGAGCAGTTGCCGAAGCCCAGCTCCTGCATCCGCTCGGACATAGCCATCACCCGTCGTGCTGCCTCGGGGCGGCCCTGGGGAAGCTTGGCCAGATGGGACACCTTGGCTCCTATAAAGAGCATGGCCGAGGCATTGGGGCAGGCGGCCGCACATGCGCCGCAGCCAATGCACTCCGCCGCGTCCATGGCCTCCTCCTGGTCCTGCTTGGCCACGGGGATCGTATTTGCCTCCGGGGAGCTGCCAATGCGGGTGGAGACGTATCCCGCGCTCTGGATCAAGTGGTCCAGGGCGGTGCGGTCCACCATAAGATCCTTGATAATGGGCATGGCCCCAGCCCGGAAGGGCTCCACGGTGATGGTCTGGCCATGGGAAAAGTGGCGCATGCGCAGCTCGCAGGTAGTCGTCTTTCTCTGCTCCCCATGGGGGACTCCGTTGATAACCAGCCCGCAGACGCCGCAGATACCCTCCCGGCAGTCGCTCTCGAAGGCAATCGGATCGCGCCCTTCCTTCACCAGATCCTGGTTGACCTGGTCCAGCACCTCCAGGATGGACATGTCCTCTTTCACATCGCGGGCCACATGCTCCTCGAACCCGCCTGGCGCGTTCGGTCCGGCCTGGCGCCACACCCGCAATCGGAACTGCATCACTTGTAGCTCCTTGTGCTCGGGGACACTTCCTCGAACTGCAGCGGCTCCTTGTGCATAACCGGCTCCCTCCCCACACCGGTGTACTCCCAGGCGGAGACATGGGCGTAGTCCCGGTCGTTGCGCAGGGCCTCCCCGTCCTCGGTCTGATATTCCACCCGAAAATGGCAGCCGCAGGACTCCTCCCGATGCAATGCGTCGTGGGCCATGACCTCGGCGAAGTCCAGGGACTCGGCCAGACGCCAGGCCTGCTCCAGCTCCTGGTTCAGCGACTGGTCCGTTCCGGGGATCCTGAGGTTATTCCAGAACTCCTCGCGCACACGACCGATCTGCTCCAGGGCGGTTTGCAGGCTTTCTCTGCTCCGCGACATGCCCACATTTTCCCACATCACGTCCCCGAGCTCGATACGAAGCTCGTGGGCGGTCTTGTTCCCCTGAACCGCCAGGAGCTCCTTGTTTCGTCGGTCCACTTCCTCCCGGCTCTCGGCGAAGCTGGGATGGCTGGTGTCCACCTGGCCCGGCTTGATCCGGGCGAAATAGTTCCCGATGGTGTAAGGAATAATGAAATAGCCGTCCGCCAGGCCCTGCATAAGCGCGCTCGCGCCCAGGCGATTGGCCCCGTGGTCGGAGAAGTTGGCCTCGCCCAGCACGAAGAGGCCGGGAATGTTGCTCTCCAGATTGTAGTCCACCCATAGCCCGCCCATGGTGTAGTGCGGCGCGGGGTAGATACGCATGCGCATTTCCTTGTGCACGTCCTCGCCGGTGATCTGCTGGTAGATCTGGAAAAGGTTCCCGTAGCGCTCGTCCATAATATCGCCGCCCAGGCGGTGAAAGGCCTCCTCAAAATCAAGGTACACCGCGTATCCGGTCTTCCCCACACCGCGGCCCTCGTCACAGACCTCCTTGGCCGCCCGGGAGGAAATGTCCCGCGGGGAAAGATTCCCGAAGCTGGGGTACTTCCGCTCCAGGAAATAGTCCCGCTCCTCTTCGGGGATCTGGCTGGGATGCCTGGTGTCGCCCTTCTTTCTGGGCACCCAGACGCGTCCGTCGTTGCGCAGGGACTCGGACATCAGGGTGAGCTTGGATTGATGTCTCCCGGAAAAGGGGATGCAGGTGGGATGGATCTGGGTGTAGCAAGGATTGGCGAAAAAGGCTCCCCTGCGGTAGGCCCGCATGGCCGCGCCCACGTTGCTTCCCACCGCGTTGGTGGAGAGGTTGAACACCGTGGAGTAGCCACCGCTGGCCAGGATCACCGCGTCCGCGGCGTAGGACTCCAGCTCTCCGGTGCGCAGGTTGCGCATGATCACGCCCTTGGCCTCTCCGTCCACGAGGACCAGATCCACCATTTCCCGTCTCCCGCGTACAGTGACCTTGCCCTCCTGAACCTGACGCATCATGGCCTGATACGCACCCAAAAGGAGCTGCTGTCCGGTCTGGCCCCGGCAGTAGAAGGTCCGGGAGACCTGGGCACCGCCGAAGGAACGGTTGTCCAGCAGGCCTCCGTACTCCCGGGTGAAGGGGATCCCCTGGGCCACGCAAAGGTCGATGATTGCGGTGCTCAGCTGGGCCAGCCGATAGACGTTGGCCTCCCGGGATCGGAAATCGCCTCCTTTGATAGTGTCGTAGAACAGACGGTAGATGCTGTCCCCGTCGTTCTGGTAGTTCTTTGCCGCGTTTATCCCGCCCTGGGCCCCGATGCTGTGGGCCCGGCGGGGGCTCTCCTGGTAGCAGAAAACGTGCACCTTGTAGCCCAGCTCTCCCAAAGAGGCGGCGGCCGAAGCCCCGGCAAGGCCGGCGCCCACCACGATCGCCTTGTATTGCCGCTTATTGGCCGGATTGACCAGCTTGAGGCCGTCCATCTTGTGCTTGTCCCACTTGTCCTGGATCGCACCGGAGGGGACATTGCCGTTGAGCTCCATATCCATTCCTCCTCAGGGGTTACATCCCGAACAGGCAGAAGGCCGCGGGGATGGAGACAAGGGCCGCAACCAGGACCGCGGCCACGGCAACCGAGCCCATATTCACGCAGCCCATGGTCCGATCCGTGTTCCAGCCGGTGCTCTGGAAAAAGCTCCCGATCCCGTGGGTCAGATGCAGGAGCACCGCTACCATGGCCCCCAAATAGATCAAGCTGATCCAGGGGATTTGAAAACTCATCTCCGCCATCTGATAGACCCCGAAATGGCCGTCCCCAGAGGCGGCGCGATAGATGGAGGGATTGATCACCCGCACGGTGAAGTGAAGTAAATGGTAGATCAAAAAGCCTAGTATTACCAGCCCGGTATAGAGCATGCTCCGGGAGGCCGGGCCGGTTTGCTGATAGTTGCGCTTGGCGTAGCGAACCGGCTTGGCACGGGAATTCTCCCAGGCAAGGGAGATGCCCAGCACTATGTGCACAAGCAACACTCCGGCCATGAACAGTCTCTCCGCCCACAGGATGGGTCCCAGGGCGCGCAGGTGCTCCGCGTAGGCGTTCAACGCCTCCGCCCCCCAGTAAAAGCTGAGATTGCCCAGCATATGACCCAGCAGGAACAGGACCATGAGGATACCGGTCCAGGCCATGAGCATCTTTCTGCCTACGGAGGTCCGCCAGATCATGCCTTTTCTCTCGATTACTATTCGCAGCAAAGAGCCCTATGCACCCCTAGCCTCTTATAATCCCAAGAATAGAGACAGCGGGAAAAGGAAACAATACTGAAAAATTTCGGAGAGAGTGCGTAAGTATATTACGTACTAAGTGATTGGCTCAAGGCTGGGTTCAGAGAGATGTTTCTGATCCATAGAGGTGAGGTAGGCCTGGAGATTGATGGTCTTGTTCAACAGGCCGAGCTTTTTTCGGATGTTGTGCCGGTGGGTATCGATGGTCCGCTTGGATAGGCCCAGGAGCTGGGCGATCTCCTTGGTTTCCTTGCCCTGCTTGATCAGATCCACGAGCTGCAGCTCCGTGGGGGTGAATCCGTGTCTCTGGGCAAGGTCCTTGAGCAGGGGGGAGATGATCTCCTCCATATTGGAGCGCACAATTTCGATGTAGATCTTTTGGCTCTCGTCCAGGCCGGATTCCCGCAGCTTCTCCAGAAAGGGAAGAACCATCTGCTGGGCATTGAAAACCATGTTTTCTTCCGTGACCCGCTTGTTCTCCTCCTTCTTCTCCAACAGGACATTCAGGGCGGTATTGGTCTCCTCCAGCTTTTTGTTGGCCCGGGTCAGCTCCGCGGTCCGCTCCTGGACCAACTGCTCCAGCCGTTCATTGGTGCGGCGAAGCTTTTCTTGGACCTGCTTTATCTGGCTCAGATCGCGGGCCACGCAGACGCTGCCGATCTTGGCCCCGCTGTCACGAAGCAGGCTGATGGACATCTCGAAGGGCAAAATGCGGCCGTCCTTGCGGCGGATCTCGATCTCGTAGTCGCGAACGCAGCCGTGCTTCCGCAACTCCAAAAGCATGTCCTCCAGCTTTTCCTGGTCCGCGTAAAGCTCGAATGCGGATTTGCCCTTCAACTCCTGAAAGCTGTACCCGAAAAGCTCCTCCGCCCGTTTATTCCAGCGGATAAACCGCCCCTTGTGATCCACGATACCTATGGCGTCCGCGGAATTGTCCAGGACATTCTTGAAATAGTCCCGCTCCTTTTTCAGGGCCTCCTGGGCCTGCCTCAGATCAAACAGATCCTGCGTTACCTCCAGCAGCGTCTGCAGCTCACTGTTGGCCTGCACCGCACGCTTGTACTCCCTGAGCTGCTCTTGCAGCTCTGTATTCTTCTCCCGAGCCTGCCGTAGTCTGTCCAGGATCTCCTCCCGGCTCAGATCGCGGCATTCTATCTCCACGGACGGGGATTCGCTCATAGGTTACTCCGCATGGGCCGACTTTGCTTGATCAGAACGAACCTTTCACTATGTAGCATGCGGCCGGGGTGTTGGCAACCGTGACACGGATAGCCTCGAGGGTTGTTTGACACGAATATCGCTTTTTTGAATGATGTATAGCATTCAAGAACCGCAACGTATGCAGTGCCGCAAAACAGAGGAGTACATATGGGGGCTCCACTAAGCAAGGAACAGGATATGATCCGCAGCTCCGCCCGGGAGTTCGCTCGCAAGGAGCTGGCCCCCAAAGCCGGGGAAAGGGATCGCAACGAGGAGTATCCTGCGGACAGTCTGAAGCAAATGGGGGAATTGGGATTTTTGGGCATGCTCGTTCCGGAAGCCTATGACGGGGAGGGAATGGACACCGTTTCCTATGCGATGGCCCTGGCCGAGATAGCCGAAGGCTGCGCCTCAACCGCGGTGATTATGTCCGTGCACTGCTCCATATGCTGCGGCAGCCTGGTCCGCTTCGGAAGCGAAAAGCAGCAGCAAAAATTCCTGCATCCCATGGCCAGGGGCGAGATCATCGGCTCCTTCGCCATGTCCGAGCCAGATGTTGGCTCGGACCCGGCCTCCATGACCACCACCGCTACTCGGCAAGGAGAGGAGTATATTCTCCACGGGACCAAACGTTGGATCACCGGCGGTGCGACCTCAGGGGTCTTCATCGTCCTGGCTAAAACGGATCCCGATGCCGGACACAAAGGCATTAGCGCCTTTCTGGTCACCCCGGACGCACCCGGATTCAAAGTGGGCCGCAAGGAGGAAAAGATGGGCCTTAAGGCCTCGGACACCACGGACCTGATCTTCGACGACTGTCGCGTGCCGGCGGAAAATCTCCTTGGGCACGAGGGGGGAGGATTCAAGGTGGCCATGTCCGGGCTAAACGACGGCCGCATCGGCATCGCCGCCCAGGGGCTCGGCGTAGGGAGAGCCGCACTAAAGCTCTCCGTGCAGTACGCCAAGCAGAGGGAGCAGTTCGGCCACCCCCTGGCAGAAAACCAGGGAATTCGCTGGATGATCGCGGATATGGCCACGGACGTGGAGGCCGCTGAAGGGCTCATCTACACCGCTGCCGCGACGAAGGACCAGGGCAAGGAGTGCTCCAAGGAGGCCTCCATGGCCAAGCTCTACGCCACGGAGATGGCCAACCGGGTCGCTGGACAGGCGGTGCAGATCCACGGGGGTTACGGCTACACCAAGGAATTCACTGTGGAGCGACTCTATCGCGATGCCCGGGTCTTCACCATTTACGAGGGCACCTCCCAGATCCAGAAGATGGTTATCGCCAACGAGGTCTTAGCGGACCAGAAGAAGAAAAAGGGGAGGAAGTAAGACCGGGACAAGCCCTTATTCCTCCTCTTGACCCGAGCCGCTTTCTTCCCGCTTCTTCCGGATCTTTTCCCACTTGGCGCACACCTCGCGAGCCAACCGTACCGAGGCGGCGTCCACCATCTTCCCCTCCAGGGAAATA
>Ga0207714_1002457_pt1 | contig 11206 bp, 2 predicted proteins | sample PonA232FremontCA_2_FD_187270 | JGI IMG/M metagenome (GOLD analysis project Ga0207714, IMG submission 187270) | Marine sediment microbial community from Fremont, CA, USA - Pond A23 Sediment 2 (SPAdes) | ecosystem: Environmental > Aquatic > Marine > Unclassified | place: USA: Fremont, California... | reverse complement strand
GGAAGCGGTTGGAGAAGTGAGCGACGCTCTTGAAGCCCACGCCGTAGGCCACCTCGCTCACGGTGCCTTCGGCCGCTTCGAGGAGCTGCCGCCCCTCGGCCAGGCGCGTCTGCCAGATGAGGTCGCCCGGCGGCACGTCGGCCGCCGCCTTCAGGTCGCGGTAGAGCTTCGACCGGCTCACGCCAACGGCGGTTGCCAGCTCGCCCACGCCGAAGTCCTCGTCGCTCAGGTGGGCGCGGATGGCCTCTTCTACCGCGCGCAGGAACGGCGGCGCATCCTCCTCGGCCCCGTCGGCGGTCACCTCCGGCGGTTCGGTCTGGAACCGCTCACGCAGACGCATCCGCTGGGCGATGAGGTTGCGGATGCGCGCGATGAGCTCGACCGGGCGAAAGGGTTTTGTGAGGTAGTCGTCCGCGCCGGCCTCCAGCCCGCCCAGCTTATCCTCAAGCGCGGCGCGGGCGGTGAGCAGGATGACGGGCAGAAAATCCGTCGCCGGGTCGTCGCGCAGCGCGCGCAGCAGGGCCGTGCCGTCCATCTCCGGCATCATGACGTCCGACACGATGCAGTCGGGCGTGACACGGCGGGCGACGGCGAGGCCTTCGTGCCCGTCGGCCGCCTCCACGACGCGGTAGGTCGGCGCGAGGTGGCGGCGCACGAACGCGCGGATGTCGGCGTTGTCATCGACCACCAGCACCGTCGTCCGCGTGTCGGGAGTCTCGCTCGGAGCCGGCTCCGTATCCGCGGCGCCGTCGGCCGGCAATCCGTTGCCCGGGGGCGCGGCGTCTGGGGCCCCGGCCGGAGCGGGTGCGGCCGAACGAAAGCGCGCGTCATCCGCCGTCGCCCACGTGACGTCGGGGCGCCCCCGCAGGTGGGCGTCGCCCTGGGGGAGGCGCACAGTGAAGGTCGCGCCGTCGCCGGGTGCGCTGTCCACCGTGATGCGGCCGCCGTGCCGCTCGGCGAGGCCCTGTGCCAGCGCCAGCCCAATGCCTGTGCCCGTCGCCTCGCCATGGGCCCGGTGGAAGCGGTCGAAGATGCGCTTCTGCTCGTCGGCCGGGATGCCGGGCCCCGTGTCGCGCACGACGATCCACGTGGTTTCGGCGTCGGCCGTGAGGCGGAGCGTGACGGTACCGCCGGACGGCGTAAACTTGAACGCGTTCGAAAGCAGGTTGGCAACGATGGTTTCGAGCGGGTCGGGGTCGGCGACGAGGCGAACGGAGGCGTCCAGCCCGTCGCGCTCGAACGTGATACGGCGGCGCTCGCCGAGCGGCACGAACGCCTGTGCGAGGCGCTTCAGCCACGCCCCGAGGTCGAGAGGCTGGACGTGCAGCGTGAGCGCCTCGGCTTCCAGCCGCGCAATGTCGAGCAGCTGGTTCACGAGACGGAGCAACCGCCGGTTGTTGAGGAGCACCTGGCGCAGGTCGTCGTGGGCCGTAGGCGGCAGCGGCTCGGACGGCGCTTCGACCCACTCTTCCAGCAGGCCAAGGGCAATCGTGAGCGGCGTCCGAAACTCGTGGCTCACGTTGGCGAAGAACTCGGACTTGGCCGCGTCGAGGGCGGCGAGGTCGTCCTTCTGCTCGGCTACGAGGGCCAGGGCCTCAGCGGTGCGTTGCTTCTCGGCTTCGAGGGCGGCGGTTTGGGCCTGCAGTTCGGCCGTCTGCGCGTCGACCTGCTGCTCTAGGCGGGCCTGCTGCGCTTCGAGGCGGCGCGTTCGCCAGCGCACGGCGCCCGCGCCGAGGCCGAGTAAGGTGCCCATCGCGAGGAGGCCCCAGAGCGTCCAGGCCCACGGCGTTTGATACCAGGGCGCCGCCACCGTAAGGGGGAGGGCCGCCACCGGCGAGCGCCGTCCGATCGCCGTCCGCGCCTGCACCTCCAGCCGGTAGCGTCCGGGGGCGAGGCCCGTCAGCCGGCGGGCTGCCGTCCGGTCCCAGCGCGCCCATGCCTCGTTCGGGGCCCCGACGAGCCGGGTACGATACGCCGGCCGGGCCGCGTGATCGAACACAGGCAGCGCAAACGTGGCGCGCAGTTCGCTCATCCCCGGTGGGACCGCCACGGGGGGAGCGGTGGGCCCACCGTAGGCCAGCGAGTCGCGCGGGCCGAGCGTCACGGAGCGCAACTGAGGCGCAGGAAGCGGGGCGGCCTCCCGCTGCGCTTTCCGGGGCGGTCCGAACCGCATGAGCGGCGGCGCCCCCACGGTGCCGATCCACACGGCCTCGGGCGTGGCGAAGAGCGCGCGGGCGACGCTGTTTTGGACAGGCGAAAGGAGAGGGCCCCGCTGCCAGCGCCCGTCCGCGTCGCGCCGGAAGGGAGCGACGGTCACGGCATCCTCGGATCCCGTCAGATCGGCCGCGCGGCCCCACACGTACCCGTCCTCGACCTCGACGAGGTGCGTCACGAACATCGCGGGATCGGCCCAGCCGGCGCCAAACGTGGAATCGGGCTCAAAGCGGCCGCGGCCCGCCCCATCCGGCACGAAGCGATGCAGCCCCTGCCGCGTGCCGAAGTAGACCGTGCCCCCCACGGCGTGCACCTTCATGTCGATGAGGACGGGCAGTCCGTCGTCCAGGCCGTACCGGGTGATGACGGGGTCGTCGGCGCCGGGTCGGCAGATGCGCACGACGCCGTCCGCGTAGCTGGCGGCCCAGAGCGTGCCATCGGCCGCCAGGGCAAGGCTGACTGCAGGCCAGTCGACACCGGGAACGGGATCGCCCAGCCGCCAGCGCCCGTCGATCTGGCGGAGGCGGCGGATACCCCCGTCGTCGTAGCCCACGAAGGCGAGGCCGGACCGCTGCGGCGCCGGCAGCACCGTAGCCGCCTCCCCCGCCGCAGCTCCCCTAGGGAGGGGACGTCCCCGACCGTTCCGCCATACGACGAGCTGCGACTGGGTGACGATGAGGAGCCCTGCAGGCGTCGAGGCCAGGTCCACGCACCCCTCGGTGAAGCCCGGTAGGCGTTCGAAGCGTGGGAAATCGCCGCGCTGCGTGGTGAGCCGATACAGCCCCGTCGCGGTCCCCACGAAGAGCGTCCCGTCATGCCGGGTGATGGCCCGCACCTCCCCTGCGAGTCCGAGCGCCTCGTCGTAGTAGCGATAAGGCGCGGCGAGGTCGATGCGCGCGATCCCGTCGTTGAGGGCCAGCCACACGCTACCCGCGCGGTCCTCGTACACGTAATGCACCTTGTCGCTGCGCAGCCCCATGTCTGCGTCGACGACGTGGAGTGGCTGTCCGTCGTCTGTCATACGCACCACACCGCCCTGCCGCGTAGCGAGCACGTAGGTGCCATCAGCGAGGCGCGTGCCGTGGTAGAGCTGATGGTCGCGCAGCCACGGCGCCACGGCGCCGTCGAGGGGACGCGCGGCGGTGCCGTCGTGCACGAAGAGGCCCTCGCGCCGCGTGCCGATCAGCAGGCCCTCCGGGTGTGGCATCAGGGCGAAGATGCCGTCGTCGGCAAAGCGGGTCCCATCGGGCACGAGCCGCAGGCGATCCCCATCGGCATGGAAAAGGCCAGCGCCGCGCACCTGCACGTACAGCGTATCGCGCACGACGAAGCTGAAGAAAAAGGCACGCTCGGCCGGCGGCGCCCCCGAGGTGTCAACGCCAGCCGGCACACTCAGGTCGGCCGTCGTCCACGCGCGCAGCGTATCGCCCGACCAGCGGAACAGGCGCCGCGGCGTCAGGAAGTACGCGGCGCGGGTCGTCGCACTCGTCTTCCACACCGTGCCGATGGGCCTCTCGGAGGGGGGCAGCCGGTCCGAGAGCGCCTCGTACGCCATGCGCCCGAGCGAGTCGGGCCGCAGCACGCCGAAGGTCTCGCCCGCGCCGACGAGGATCTGCCCGGCGCTGGGGTGACCACGAGGCTGGCGCGCAAGCGAGTAGACACTCCGGCTGCGGCGCCCGGTAGCCGCCGAGGCGCCAACGGGGATGGCCGACCAGCGCGTGCCGTCGTAGGCGAGCAGCCCCTCGCTGTTGGCCACATAGAGGACGCCATTCGTGTCCTGGACGACGGACCAGTTCTGACTGTGCGCCACCTGGACTGTGCCGCGCCGGCTGCCGTACGCCTCGGCGTCATAATTTTCGATCCAGGGCACCCCGTGGTCGTCCGTCTCGGGCGCAACGGTGGGGGCGGATCCCGCTCCTCCGACACCGACCAGGAGGGTCAGGATCACAAACGCAAGCATGGCAACGACGAACACCGGGGACGAAATCGACGGGATCAGTTGGGCCTGTTAAGATAGGCCGGACGTGAGTACCGAACAAATTCCGCGCCGCCCGTCGGACCAATCACGCCGTCTTTCGAGGAAGACGACGGCGTTTCCGTTTCGATCGACCATCGCATCGCGCTTCGACGGCAGGCCCATCGTGGAGTGGCGTGCGTCCTCTTGCCATGCATCTTCACGCTAGACGCCTCGAAGCATCCGGTTGGGCTGCAACGGATGTCTGCCCTCTAGCACGCTGTCATCGCACGACGGTCAGGCGCTGGGTGCGGTCCTGGCCGGCGGCCGTGAGCCGGACGAAGTAGGCCCCACTCGGGAGGCGACTCAGGTCGAGGTGCCGTTCGATGCGGCCAGCCCGCTCCTCCCCCTGCGCGAGCACAGCCACTTCCTGCCCCAGCACGTTGTACACCGCGATGCGGACCGGTCCCGCTGCCGGCAGGGTGTAGCTGAGCGTGGCCGTTCCCGTCGTGGGATTCGGGTAGGGCGCCAGGACTTCAAGCCGGTCGGGGACGCCCCGTCCCAGGGTCACCGGCGCGTGCAGGTGGGCCGTGCCGTCGAGGTCGACCTGTCGTAGGCGGTAGGTAAGCGAGTCGACGGCAAATGGAATCTGCGCGTCCACGAATCGGTAGTCCCGGCCCTCGTCGCTGGTGCCGGCCCCCTCCACGAAGCCCATCGTGGCGAAGGGACCGCCGTCGACCCGGCGCTGCACCTCGAAGCCGGCGTTGTTCGTCTCGGAGGCGGTCTGCCAGCGGAGGCCGACGGTCTCACCGTCTTGCTGGGCAGTGAACGCTGTCAACTCCACCGGCAGCGGAGACGCCGCCTCCGAGAGCGGAAGCGTCGAAAACCCGGTCTGTGCGTTGCCGTCGACCGAGGTGACCTGCCCATCCCCGAGCGCGAGATCGGCGTCACGGGCGAGGTAGCCGGCGAGCGTACCCGTAGCGCCCTCGGTCAGCGTCACGGTCACGAACAAGTACTGAGGCTGCGCCGGGAGCGCCGCGCTAAAGCCGCCGAACGAGAGCGCCGAGGAGAGTGTGGCCTCCGGGTCGAGATCAAGGCGAGCGAGTTGGGTGTCGTCGTTTGCGTTAAACATCTCGTCGCTGGAGATCCAAAGCGTAGCGGCGTCGACCCCCGTGGCGCCGGTCGCGTTGGGCGTGACGACCATCTCGGTCAACGTCGCGCCCTCCTGGGCAGGCGTCAGGCGAACCACGCCCACCGGCTGGTCCGCTTGCCCCGGATCGGCCGAAAACGTGCGGCCCAGCCCGCCGAAGCCGCCGCTGGTGATCGCCACCTCGACCCGGCGGTACTCGTATGGTCCGATGTCAACCTGGGGTACGCCGGACCCGGCCGCCACGATGCGGGCAGCCCCCGTGAAATCGGTCGTCACCCCTGAGGACACCGCCGCGTTGTTTCCGGCGTCGATGGCGGGCGAGGCGGCCTGCAGAGCCAGTCCGTCGTCCAGCGTCGCGAAGACGTCGTCGGGACCGTCCGGGTCACTGGCGTTGACAAAGACCGGGGCGGCGTCGAGGGTGCCGCCGCCGTCGGTATTGGCGCTGCCTCCCACGCCGGTCCCATTGACACCGCCCTCGATGAGGGTGGCCGTGAGCGTCGGCGTGGCGTCTTGGTTGTAGATTTCGCTCCCGGAGGCGGCGGCGCTGTTTCCCCAAAGAATCGTATTCACAATGTGAGGCTGCACCGTCCCCTCACCGTTCCGGGAGTTATAGATCGCCCCGCCGTCCCCCTGAGCGGTGTTGCCGGTGAACACGGCGTTGGTGATCGTGGGGCTCGCCGTATTGTCGAAATCAGCGTAGTTGTACATCGCGCCGCCATCGCCAGACGTGGCATTGCCGATAAAGAGCGTATTGGTGATGGTGTAGGTCGCAGTACTCTTGCCCCCTCGGCTGTAAATAGCCCCACCCCTGTCTTCCGCCGAATTATGGGCAAAGACGGTCCTCGCAATCTCGGGACGCGACGTGCCATCTGTGCCGACGTAGAGGGCCCCGCCATGGCGTGTAGCCGTGTTGCCCGTGAAGACGGTGTTTGTGATCTTCGGGCTGGACGTGCCACCGGACGAGGTAGAGTGCATCGCCCCGCCAAGTAGCGCGGCGTTGTTTGTGAACGTGGAGTGGGTGATGCGCGGGCTCGCCGTGCCCTCCGAGAACGCGGCGTTGTGAATGGCGCCGCCCCAACCAATGGCCCTATTGCCGGTAAGGAATCTGTTCGCACATGCGTTGCCGGTAAAGACGGCATCGGTGATCGTGGGGCTCGCCGTGCCGCCTCCCCATCCGCTGTTGTAGATCGCCCCCCCGTAGGACAGTGCGACGTTGCCGGCGAAGATGACCTGTCGCAGCGTTGGGCTGCACGCATTGCCGGAGCGGGCGCCGTCGCAGTAAAGGCCGCCGCCGCCCGCTCCGGTTCTCGAGTTCGTCGGCTTGTCGGCCTGTCCAGCGGTCACAACTACGCCGTCGATGATGGTCGCGCTCGTAATGTTGGCGTCGACGTCGGGGCCAATCCCAATTTCATCGCCTCCGTCCAGGATGAGGACGTGGTGGGCGTTTTCGCCGCCCTGCAGGTCATCCTCTCCCTGAATGATGCCGTCGCCGTCCGGGTCGAGGTCGTCGCGGTTGATATCGCCGGAGAGGATGGTGCGGTGCTGCTCGGGGTCGCGCTGGGTGCGTGCGGTTTCGATGCCGTCGAACCCGCCGTACAGCTCGATGCCATCGATGGCGCCGGTGATGGTGAACGAGGTGTCCTCGCGGGCAGGCGTGTAGACGCCCGCGGCGATCCAGAGCTCGTCGCTGCCGGTCGCTGCGGCGAGGGCGCTCTGCAGGTCGGTGTAGGCGTCGGCCCACGAGGTGCCGTCGTCGGCGCCGGTCGCGTCGGCGTCAACGTAAATCTGCGCCTGAACCGGGCCGGCGGCAAAGGTGAGAAGAAGGAGGAGAAACGTCAGTCGGTGAAGCATGGCGTATCGGGGGGGAACGGTTAAAGGGCGAGAGGTTGACGGTTCGACGAGGTCGCGGGCTACTGCACGACGGTGAGGCGGCGGGTCGCCTGGAAGGCCTCGCCGACGACGCGGACGAAGTAGACGCCGCTCGGCAGGCGCGTCCCGTTCACGGTGAGCCGCAGGGGCGCGGCCGGGCGCGCAGACCCGTCGTGGAGCGTGGCGACCCGGCGGCTGAGCACGTCGTACAGGCGGGCCGTCACATGCTGGGGCGTCTGCACCTCCAGTTGGAGGATTGCCCGCTGCCGCACCGGGTTGGGCGCAGCCTCGCTGAACCGGTAGGCCGCCTCCAGGCCGACGTGCACCTCGACGGCCTCGGAGCGAGCCGCCGTGCCGTCGGTGTCGACCTGCCGCAGGCGCAGGCGGTGCGTGCCCGGCGCGTCCGTGTCGAGGCGGAAGCGGTAGCGCTGGGATGCCGCCGTCGTGCCCGCCCCGTCGACGAAGCCGACCTCGGCGAACGCGGCCTCGGCCGGCGGGCGGTGCTCAACGGCGAAGCCCGCGTTGTTCGTCTCCGACCCCGTCGCCCAGCGGAGGATGATGGACCCGTCGTCGGCGGCCGCCGTGAAGCGGGTGAGTTCGACGGGGAGCGCGCTCGCGGCGCTGCCGAGGGCAATCTCGCCGGGGAAAGGCACCTCAGCGACGAGCGCATCCGCGCCTGCGTCGTACGTGGTCGGCGCTGCCGTAAACGCCCCCGCCCCGACACCGCGCCGCACGTACACCGTGACGTCCGACGGAACCGTCACGCCCGGTAGCGCGCCCACGTCCAGCCGCAGGGTAATCGCATCGCCGAGCCCGCGACCCGTCGCGGCACGGACGACGTAGCGGTATGCGCTCACCGTCGCGTCGGGGATGCTGCCGGCGGCGTCGGGCGGGCTGTCGAAGCGGGCAGCCGCCACGTTGACCGGTACCTGGAGGCCGGCGACCTCCAATGTGGCGCCGAGTGGGCCGAAGGCGTGGGGCCCTGCGTCGCTCAGGGTGCGGGCGTAGGACGCGACCGGCGGCGCCGGCACGGTCAGGTTTTCGTAGAACGTCGTCGTGGGACGCGCCCGCCCATCGGCGCCGGTGAGGACGAGATCCGGCGCGGCGTCGCCGTCGAGGTCGCCCGCCGCCGTCCCGCCGTCGACGCCCAGGAGGCCCGCCTGCGTGGCGGTGAAGGCGCCGGTGCCATCGCCGCGGTACAGCGTCGCTGTTTCACGGCTTACCTCGCCGGTCAGAAGCAGGTCGAGCGCGCCGTCGCCGTCGAAGTCGGCCGCCTCCGCTCCGCTAGTGGACACGGCCGTCAGGCCGGCGCCGGCCGGGGCAAAGCCGCCCGTGCCATCGCCCAGATAGAGCATCGACACGTTGTCGCCGCTCGCGTCTTCCCCGGAGAGCACGAGATCGAGATGGCCGTCCTCGTCGAAGTCGCCCACCGACGTGGCACTCCGGCGGACGCCGGTCAGCGAGGCGCCCGCGTCGGTGAACCCGCCCGTGCCGTCGCCCAGGTAGAGCGCGGCGCGCTCGTTGAAGCCCGCATCCTCGCCGGTGAGGACGAGATCGAGATGCCCATCGCCGTCGAAGTCGCCCACCGACGAGGAGCCGTCGACCACCCCAGGCAGCCCGGCGCCGGCTGTGGTAAAGCCGCCGGTGCCGTCGCCCAGGTAGAGCGTCGTGATCTCGTTAAAGCCGGCGTCCTGCCCGGTGAGGAGGAGGTCGAGGTGCCCGTCGCCGTCGAAGTCGGCCACCGATGCCGACCCGCCGAAGACGTCGGTTAGGCCGGCGCCGGCCACGGTGAAGCCGCCGGCACCATCGCCCAGAACGAGGCGCGCGATCGGGTCGCTGTTGGCGTCGCTCCCCGTGAGGACGAGATCGGGGTGGTCGTCCTCGTCGAAGTCACCCACCGCCAGCGTGGCGTCTCCTATCGCGGGCAGACCGGCGTTGGCGAAGGAAAACGCGCCCGCGCCGTCGTTGAGGTAGAGGCGCGTCGTCCGCTGCGGTTGGGGATCGAACCCGCCGACGACCACGTCGAGCCGGCCGTCGTCGTTGAAGTCGCCCGTCACCGCAGCGCTTTCTTCGAGATCGACGAGGTCGAGGCGGCTCGTGGCGGTCTCGACGAAGCCACCCGTTCCATCGTTGAGGTACAGCGTGGCGTTTCCTCGCCCGGCGAACACGATGTCGGGGGTGCCGCTGCCGTCGACATCCCCCACGGCCAGGCGGCCCTGTCCGACGTCGATCGCGACGGCGGATTCGGTGAAGGCCCCGGTGCCATCGCCGCGGTAGAACGCGATGAACTCATCGCGGCCGGCATCGAGGCCGGACACCAGCACGTCGAGCGCGCCGTCGCCATCGAAATCAGTCACGGCCGACGCCCCGCCCTCCACGTTGGCCAGGCCGGCCCCGGCCTCCGTAAAGCTGCCGGTGCCGTCGCCCCAGTACAGGATGGTGACCGGGTCGAACTGCGGATCGTCGCCCGTGAGCACGAGGTCGAGGTGGCCATCGCCGTTCAGGTCGCCTGCCGACGCGCTGCCGCTGACGGGTATCAGGCCCGCATTCGCTGCGGCGAAGCCGCCCGCCCCATCCCCCAGGTAGAGCGCAGCGACCGGGGCAAACGTGTCGTCGAGCCCCGAGACGAAGAGGTCGAGGTCGCCGTCTTCGTTGAAGTCGCCGGCGGACAGGGCGCCTTCGTACACGCCCGTCAGCGATGCGCCTGCGTCGGTGAAGCCCCCGGTGCCATCGCCCAGGTACAGGGTGGCCGTCGGGTCGCCGTTGGCGTCGGTGCCCGTGAGCACAAGATCTACGGCACCGTCGGCGTCGAAGTCAGCGAGCAGTGATTCGCCCTGTACAGGGGGCAGCGACGCGCCAGCGTTGGTAAACTGGCCCGTGCCGTCGTTCAGGAGGACGCGCGTCAGGCCGTCTCCGTTGGCGTCCCTGCCCGTGAGAACGAGGTCGATCGTGCCGTTGCCGTCGACGTCAGCTACCGACACGGCGCCGCCCTGCGCGGCGGGCAGGTCGGCCCGGGCATCGTCGAAGACACCCGTGCCATCGCTGAGATAGAGCGTGGTCGTCGGGCGGTCCTGGGCGTCGTCCCCGGTGATGACGACGTCGCGGAGGCCATCCCCGTCGACGTCGGCGACCGCGACGTCCGCGTTACCCACGCCTACAAGCCCTCCACCGAGGCGCGCGAACACCGGCGTGTCTTGCGCGCCGGCCGGCTGCGCCCCGAACAACAAGGCGAGCACGAGCACCGCGAGCCCACCGGCCCCGCCCCTCGCGGCCCCGGAAGACGAGGATTCGCCCGCCTCGTCGTCGGATGACGCCTCGCCGGTGGCACCGCCGTCGGCATCCGCCGGGTCGGCGTCGGGGGAGGCGTCGCTCGTCGGCTCGGCCTCGAGGAAGGCGTCGCGCAGGATGTCGACCTCCAGGCGGACGCGCTCGGAGGCGGACGCGTCGGGCGCGCGGCGGGCACCAGCATCATCGCTTTCGGGGGAAGGCGTCGAGGCGTCGTCGGGCTGATCGGGCATGGATTACGCGGCGTCGGTCGTGGGGGACGAAACGGTATCCCCACGGTACCCGAGCGCGTACACTCCTGCGTTACAGCAGTGTCCCAAACCCTTGTATCAGCGTCCCAATCGGCCCTTAGCGCCTCGAAAGGGTGTTTTGACGTCTCCTGGGCTTCAACACCCGCCCCCGCGGGACACGCCGCCCATCGCTGGCGCAACCGGCCTTGAAGAAAACGTCGTCCCGGATGAAGGGGTAGGCAAAGCGTCTGAAATTTATCCTGTCGGAGCGAGCCCGCAAGCGAGCTTGATATTTTTCAGCGGAGCCGGAGCCATCATCAGACTTGTTCTTCACCGCCTTGATCTTTTGCGTCCATGTTTGGATCAAGCCAAAAAATGGACGATTCTCACTGGCATGGCCATCGCTCACCGCGTCATGAGCGGCCGGACATCAGGTCCTGCGTGCGTTTTCAGCCGCCCACTGATCGCTCCGTGCGACCTCCGTATCACGACGACGCCTGCGCG
>Ga0207714_1002456_pt1 | contig 11208 bp, 9 predicted proteins | sample PonA232FremontCA_2_FD_187270 | JGI IMG/M metagenome (GOLD analysis project Ga0207714, IMG submission 187270) | Marine sediment microbial community from Fremont, CA, USA - Pond A23 Sediment 2 (SPAdes) | ecosystem: Environmental > Aquatic > Marine > Unclassified | place: USA: Fremont, California... | reverse complement strand
CTCTTGCGGGCGAAGTCGGAGATTTCCGTGTCCTCGACGGGCAGGATGCGGTCCATCACCTCCACGACGGTCACATCCACGCCCATGTCGCTGTAGAAGGACGCGAACTCCATGCCGATGGCGCCCGAGCCGATGACGAGCAGGCTCTTGGGCATGGCCTTGGGCACCATGGCTTCCTTGTAGGTCCAGACCACCTCGCCGTCCGGCTCGACGTTCGGCAGCGTGCGCGCCCGCGCCCCCGTCGCCAGGATGACGTGCTGGGCGGCGACGTCCTGGACGTGCTTGCCGTCCTTCTCGACCGCGATTGTGCCCTTGCCGGCCAGCTTGCCATGCCCGTCGATGACGTCGACCTTGTTCTTTTTCATCAGGTGCTGGACGCCGCTGGTGAGCTGCTTCGCCGTGTCGCGGCTGTACTTGACGATCTTGGACACGTCGAAGCTCACCTCCTTCGCGGAGAAGCCGTACTTGTCCAGATCGTGCAGCAGGTGGTTGATCTCGGAGATGCGCAGCAGGGCCTTCGTGGGAATGCAGCCCCAGTTGAGGCAGATCCCGCCCATGTGCTCGCGCTCCACCACGGCCGTCTTGAAGCCGAGCTGGCTCGCCCGGATGGCCGCGACGTAGCCGCCGGGGCCGCCGCCCACCACCACGAGGTCGTAGTTGCTCGCCGCCATCGCGCGCCCTCCGGTATTGTATTAGAGCAGCATGCTCATGGGGTCTTCCAGCAGGGTCTTGACCGCGTCCAGGAAGCGCGCGCCGATCGCGCCGTCGACCACGCGGTGATCGACCGACAGCGTGGCCGTCATCATCGTCGCCACGGACAGCGCGCCGTCCTTCACCACCGGGCGCTGCTCGCTCTTGCCCACGGCCAGGATGCAGGCCTGCGGCGGGTTAATGATGGCGTGGAACTGCTGGACGCCGAACATGCCCAGGTTGGTCAGGGAGAAGGTGCCGCCCTGATACTCCTCGGGCGTCAGCTTGCCGTCGCGCGCGCGCTTGGCGAGATCCTTCATCTCCCGGCTGATGCCGGCGAGCCCCTTGGTTTCCGCCTGCTTGATCACCGGCGTGATGAGCCCGTCCGGGATGGCCACGGCGACCGAGATGTCGGCGTGCTGGAAGCGCAGCGCCGTGCTGCCGTTGTAGGCCGTGTTGGCTTCCGGAATCTGCTTGAGCGCCAGACCGCAGGCCCGGATGAGGAAGTCGTTGACGGAGAGCTTGTAGTCCTCGCCGCGCTGCTCGGCGCGCGCATTGAGTTCCTTGCGCACGCGCAGCAGCTCGTCCATCTCGATATCGACCGTGAGATAGAAGTGCGGCACCTCTTCCTTGCTCTCGCTCATGCGCTTGGCGATCGTCTTACGCATCTGCGAAAGCGGCACTTCCTCGTAGGCCTGGCCCAGCAGGTCCGCCTGCTCCTTGGCCTTGGGCGCCGGTGCGGACGGTTTTTCCGGCGCGGCGGGTTTCGCGGGTCCGGCGGCCGGGGCCTCGGCCGGCTTCTCGGCGGGCTTTTCGCCAGCCGGCGCGCCCACGCCCTGTTCGATCGCCGCCTCGACATCGGCGCGCACGATGCGCCCGTGCGGTCCGCTGCCCGAAAGCTGAGTCAGGTCGATGCCGCTCTGCTTCGCGATCCGCCGTGCCAGCGGCGAGGCGAAGACGCGGTTGCCTTCGGTGTCCTTGGGGGCGGGCGGCGCCGGGGGCGCCTCCTCGGCGACAGCCGTGTCGCCGCTCGTTGCGGGCGCGCCCGCGGCGCCATTACCCGCAGACGTGCTCGCTTCGGCCGGCGCCGCTCCGGCGGGTTCGGGTGCACCGCCGCCATTTCCACCGGCCGCCGCGGGTGCCTGGTCCAGCACGCTCGCGTCCTCGCCTTCTTCCAGGAGGACGGCGATGGTTTCGTTGACCTTCACACCCTCGGTGCCCGCGTCGACCAGGATCTTGCCGACCGTCCCCTCTTCGACGGCCTCCACCTCCATCGTGGCCTTGTCGGTTTCGATCTCGGCGACGACATCGCCGTTGTTGACCTGGTCGCCCTCCTTGACGTGCCAGCGGGCGAGCGTGCCCTCGGTCATCGTCGGGGAAAGCGCCGGCATCAGGATGTTGATCGACATGGCAGCGGCCTCTTCTGCGCGGGCGCTCGGGAATCAGGCGCGGTAGCACACGCGCTTGGCGGCGGTGGCGACATCCGCGACACTCGGCACGGCGAGCTTTTCCAGGTTCGCCGCGTAGGGCTGGGGCACGTCCTTGGAGCAGACGCGCAACACCGGCGCGTCCAGATAATCGAAAGCGTGCTCCATGCAGATGGCGGACAGCTCGGCGGCCGTGCCGGCGAAGGGCCAGCCCTCCTCGCACGCCACCACGCGGTTCGTCTTCTTCACCGAGGCGATCAGGGTGTCGGCGTCGAAGGGCCGAATGGTGCGCATGTCCACCACCTCGGCCTGGATACCCTGCTCGCTGGCGAGCTGCTCCGCGGCCTGGAGCGCGCGGCCGACCATGACGGAGTGCGCGACGAGCGTGACGTCGCTGCCCTCGCGGCGCACCTTCGCCTTGCCCAGCGGCACCCTCCAGTCGTCGGTGTCCGGGATCTCGAAGGTCTCACCGTAGACCAGCTCGTTCTCCAGGAAGACGACCGGGTTGGGATCGCGGATCGCCGCCTTCAGCATCCCCTTGTAGTCGGCGCCGTGATACGGTGAGACCACGGTCAGCCCCGGCACGTTGCCGTACCAGTTAGCGTATTCCTGGCTGTGCTGCGCGGCGACGCGCGAGGCGGGGCCGTTGGGGCCGCGGAAGACGATGGGGCAGTTGATCTGCCCGCCCGACATGTAGAGCTTCTTGCCGGCCGAGTTGATGATCTGGTCCATCGCCTGCATGGCGAAGTTCCAGGTCATGAACTCGACGATCGGGCGCAGGCCGTAGAAGGCGGCGCCGATGCCCGCGCCGGCGAAGCCGTGCTCCGTGATCGGCGTGTCGACCACGCGGCGGCGGCCGAACTCGTCCAGCATGCCGACCGTGACCTTGTAGGCCCCTTCGTAGTCGGCGACCTCCTCGCCCATGAGGAGAACGCGGTCGTCCCCGCGCATCTCCTCCGCCATGGCGTCACGCAGCGCCTCGCGGACCGTCTGGTTCTTGGTCGGGCCGGTCCACTCGGTTTCTTCGACACGCTCGGCGAAGGAGGTGCGATACTGCTCGTCGACCGTGGCGCCGAGGCGGAGATTGCCCTCGGCGTCGTACATCCCCTTGGGCACGTGATCGCCGGCCGGTGCGGCGGGCGATGTGCCGCCGTTGCCCGACCCGGCGGGTGCCCGACCGGCCGGGACCGGCTCGTGCTGTTCCGGTTGCGCGGGAGCGGGTTCGGCCGCCGCGGCGGCCGGCTCGGCGCCCTCGCCGCCCGGCTTGGCCTTGTCCAGCTCGGCCTCGCTCTCCCCCTCGCCGAGAAGCAGCGCGATGGGCGTGTTGACCGCGACCCCTTCCGTGCCGCCGGGAACGAGGATACGGCCGAGCGTGCCCTCGTCGACGGCCTCGACTTCCATCGTCGCCTTGTCGGTTTCGATCTCGGCGAGGACGTCGCCATTGTTGACCGGATCGCCCTCCTGTTTGTGCCAGCGTGCCAGGGTGCCCTCGGTCATCGTGGGCGACAGCGCTGGCATCAGCACTTCAATGGGCATCGGCCTCTCCCTCGAAAACGGCGGGCGGTCGGGTCGGCGCGCGGCGGAACCCGCGCGCGGTCGGTTCAGTGCGCGCCGAGCGGCGCGCGGGGGACATTGTCAGCCGGGCAGAACCACATCCGTGAACAGGGCTTCCGGATCGGGTTCGGGGCTGTTCTGGGCGAACTCGGCGGCTTCCGAGATATGGTCCTTGATCTCGCGGTCGAGCTGCTTGAACTCGTCTTGTTCGACGCCGCAGTGCGTCTCCAGCACCTCGCGCAATTGCAGCAGCGGATCGCGCTCCTGGCGCATGTGCTGCACCTCCTCGCGCGAGCGGTACTTCGCCGGGTCGGACATCGAGTGCCCGCGATAGCGATACGTCTGCATCTCCAGGATGTAGGGGCCGTTGCCGTTGCGCACGAATTCCGCCGCGCGCTGGGCCGCCTCCATCACCGAGAGGACGTGCATGCCGTCCACCGGTTCGCCCGGAATGTTGAAGGACTTGCCGCGCGTGTAGAGTTCGGTGGTCGAGGAGGCCCGCTCCACGCTCGTGCCCATGCCGTACTTGTTGTTTTCGATGACATAGAGCACCGGCAGCTGCCACAGCTCCGCCATGTTGAAGGACTCGTACACCTGCCCCTGGTTGATGGCGCCGTCGCCCAGGTAGGTGGGACAGATGTTGTCCTGGCGGTTGTACTTGAGCGCGAAGCCCACACCGGTTCCCACGGGAACCTGCGCGCCCACGATGCCGTGTCCGCCGTAGAAATCCTTGTCCACGGAGAACATGTGCATCGAGCCGCCCTTCCCCCGGGAATATCCGGCTTCGCGGCCCGTCAGCTCCGCCATCACGCGCCGTGCTTCCATGCCGCTGGCCAGCATGTGCCCGTGACAGCGGTACGAGGCGACCACCGGATCGTTCTTGCGCGTGACGGCCTTCACGCCGGAGACGACCGCTTCCTGGCCGATGTAGAGATGGCAAAAACCACCGATCAGCCCCATGCCGTAAAGCTGGCCGGCCTTTTCCTCGAACCGGCGGATGAGGAGCATTTCGCGGTAAAGCTCCATGAGCCGGTCCCTGGACAGCCCGAACGTGGGATCGCTGTCCAGACCGGAACCAGCATCGCCGGCCGCCGGGCTTTCGGCCTCGGCTTCCGCCGGCTTGGCCGAAGCGCTCGATCCGCCCTTCTTGGTCGCCATGTCATCCCCTGTGATCGGCCGCGTGGGCTCGTGGGAAGGCGCGCGAGCAGGCTTATCGCGCGGTGCGCCGGGGCGAAAGCGTAGGGTTTTCCGGGAACGGTTTCAAGCTGCACGGGGGCGGCGGGAGCGGCGACCTTCGGAAGCCAAACCTCGTTATAACCCGCTCAGCGCCGCGTCTCGCCGGCCGACGCCGGGTCGTCGAGCATGATCACCACCTCGCCGGGCCGGGCGAAATTGAGCACGCGGCGCGCCTGCTCCTCCAGCATGTCGTGGTCGAGCGTACCGGGCTTGAGAAGCTCCACGCGGTGGGCCAGCCGCTCACGCTCCTCGACCAGTTCGGCACGCGTTTCGCGGGCGGCGTCCAGCTTGTCCTTGAGGTGAACATAGGCCAGCACCCCGCCCTCGCCGTGAATGGCGTGGAGGAGAAAGAACGCGACCACGCCGCCAACCGCGAGATGCGGCGCCAGGGGTCGTGCCCGGTGAAGGATGTCGCGCATGCCGGCCATGGGTGAAGCGAATCACCCAATCGCGGGCACGTCAACGCGCGCCAGCGAACACACCCGATCCGGCGTAGAGAGCGCCGGCATCCAGCTCCGCCGCAATTCGCAGCAGCCGGTTGTACTTCGCCACCCGGTCGGAGCGCGCGAGCGCGCCCGTCTTGATCTGCCCGCAGCCCGTGGCGACGGCGAGATCGGCGATCGTGGTGTCCTCCGTCTCGCCGGAGCGGTGCGACATCACGGCGGCGTAGCCGGCGCGGTGCGCCATGCGCACGGCGTCCAGCGTCTCCGTCAGGGTCCCGATCTGGTTGACCTTGATGAGAATGGCGTTGCCGATGCCGGCCTCGATCCCGCGGCCGAAGCGCTCGGGATTGGTGACGAAGAGGTCGTCGCCGACGAGCTGGCAGCGCGTGCCCAACCGCTCGGTGAGCGCCCGCCAGCCGTCCCAGTCGTCCTCGCCCATGCCGTCCTCGATGGAAACGATGGGCCGGTTTGCCACCAGCTCCGCCAGGCGGTCGGCGAGGCCGGCGGCGGTGTAGCGCCGCCCCTCGCCCGGCAGGTGGTACGCGCCGTCCTGCTCCAGTTCGCTGGCGGCGCAATCCAGCGCCAGCGCGACATCCCGCCCGGGCGTATAGCCAGCGGCGGCGATGGCGTTTTCCAGGCGGTCCAGCGCTTCTTCGGTGGATTTGAGAGCGGGCGCGAAGCCGCCCTCGTCACCAACGTTGACGCCGTGGCCGTCGCGCTTGAGGTCGGCCTTGAGCGCCGCCGTCACCTCGGCACCCCAGCGTACGGCCTCCGCCATGTCGGGTGCGCCGACGGGCACGATCATGAACTCCTGGAAATCCAGCGCGTTGTCCGCGTGCGCGCCGCCGTTGAGGATGTTCATCATCGGCGTGGGCAGGGTGCGCGCGGCCATCCCGCCCAGGTGGCGGTAAAAGGGCACGCCGGCTTCGTCCGCGGCGGCCTTGGCGACGGCCAGGCTCGTGCCCAGAATCGCGTTGGCGCCCAGCCGGCTCTTGTTGGCAGTGCCGTCCAGATCGGCGAGCGTGGTATCGATCGTGACCTGCTCGCGCGCATCGAAACCGGAGAGCGTGTCGAGGATCTCCTGGTTGACGCTCCGCACAGCCTCGCGCACGCCCTTGCCGCCGTAGCGAGCCGCGTCGCCGTCGCGGCGCTCCACGGCCTCGTACTGCCCCGTGGAGGCCCCGGAGGGCACGGCCGCGCGGCCGAAGCCGCCGCCGTCCAGGCGGACGTCCACTTCCACGGTGGGCCGCCCCCGGGAATCCAGGATTTCTCGACCGCGGATATCGACGATGGCGCTCATCTCGGCCTCTGGCGCTGGTGGCTGGCGGAAGGTGACGTCAAGTGATGCGCACGGGGTGGTCCTTGGCCACCCGGTCGAGCGCGAGCAGCGTGGTGAGCACCTCCGGAACGGCGCTTACCGGGACCATGTTGGGCCCATCGGAGGGCGCGTTGTCCGGGTCGTCGTGCGTCTCCATGAACACCGCGGCCACACCCACGGCCACGGCGGCGCGCGCCAGGACGGGCACGAACTCGCGCTGCCCGCCGGAGCTCGTGCCCTGCCCGCCCGGTTGCTGCACCGAATGGGTGGCGTCGAAGACCACGGGACACCCGGTCTGCTCGGCCATGATGGGCAGGCCACGCATGTCGCTGACGAGGGTGTTGTAGCCGAAGCTCACGCCGCGCTCGCACACCATGACGTCGGTGTTGCCGCTGGCGCGCACCTTGTCCGCGACGTTGGCCATGTCCCAGGGGGCGAGGAACTGCCCCTTCTTGATGTTGATCGCACGCCCCGTCTCGCCGGCGGCGAACAGCAGGTCCGTCTGGCGTGAGAGAAAGGCCGGGATCTGAAGCACGTCCACGGCCTCGGCCACCGGCGCGCACTGCTCCGGCAGGTGAACGTCGGTGAGCACGGGACAGCCGGTGCGCTCGCGCACTTCGGCCAGGATCGGCAATCCCTCCTTCATCCCAATGCCGCGCGCGCTCTCCGCGCGCGAGCGATTCGCCTTGTCGAAGGAACTCTTGTAGATGAGCTGAACGCCGTGATTGTCCGCGAGTTCGCGCAGGGCGTGGCTCATCTCCAGCGCGTGCTGCCGGCTTTCCAGCGCGCACGGCCCCGCGATCAGCGTCAGCGGGCGCGTGTTGGCGATGGTGTGGGGACCGACCCGGATATCCGCCATGGCGCGTGCCTCTCAGCCGGCCCGGTTCACATCAGCCGCGATTGCTCGACGGCCGCGGCGATGAAGGCGGTGAACAGCGGGTGGGGCGCGAACGGCTTGGACGTCAGCTCGGGATGGAACTGGACGCCGACGAACCAGGGGTGGTCGCGAATTTCCACGATCTCCGGCAGCTCTCCGTCCGGCGACATGCCGGAAAACAGCAGCCCCGCCGCCTCCAGCGTTTCTCGATAGTTCACGTTGAGCTCGTAGCGATGGCGGTGACGCTCCAGGATCTCCTGGGCGCCGTAGATCTGTGCCACGTGACTGCCCGGCGCGAGCTTCGCCGTATAGCCGCCGAGGCGCATGGTTCCACCCTTGTCGGAGTGGACCGTACGCCGCTCCACGACCTCGCCGCGCATCCATTCCGTGAGCAGCCCCACGACGGGGTCGGCGGCCGGGCCCAGTTCCGTCGAACCGGCGCCGGGAAGTCCGGCGAGGTTCCGCGCCGCTTCGACCACCGCCATCTGCATCCCGAAACAGATGCCCAGATACGGTACCTGCCGCCGGCGGGCGAAGCTGGCGGCGGCGATCTTGCCTTCCGCGCCCCGCTCACCGAAGCCGCCCGGGACCAGGATGGCGTGCACGTCCTCCAGATGCGTCGCGGCGTCGTCGCGCTCGAAGATTTCCGCGTCCAGCCAGCGCACGTTCACGCGGACGTTGTTGGCAATGCCCGCATGCACCAGGGCCTCGGCGAGCGACTTGTAGCTGTCCAGCAGGCTCGTGTACTTGCCCACGACGCCGATCGTGACCGCGCCGTCAGGGTGGCGCACGCGCTCCAGCACGCGGTCCCACATGGCCAAGTCCGGCTCGCGCGCGCTGGTCAGCCCGAAGTGACCGCACACCTCGCCGTCCAGCCCCTCCTCGTGATAGCTGCGCGGCACGGCGTAGATGCTGTCCACGTCGCGCGCCTCGATCACCGCGGGCTCGCGGATGTTGCAGAAGAGCGCGATCTTGCGCCGCGCGTCCCGGCCCAGCGGCTCCTCGGACCGGCACACCACCATGTCGGGCTGGATTCCCACACCCAGCAGTTCCTTGACGGAATGCTGCGTGGGCTTGGTCTTCAACTCGCCGGCGGAGGAAATGTAGGGCACCAGCGTCACGTGCAGGAAGAGCGTGCGCGCGCTGCCCAGCTCATTGCCGAGCTGGCGGATGGCCTCCAGGAACGGCAGGCCCTCGATGTCGCCCACGGTGCCGCCGATCTCGCAGATGACGAAGTCCTCGTCCACGACATCGGCGTGGATGAAGGCCTTGATGGCGTCCGTAACGTGGGGAATGACCTGGACCGTGGCACCCAGGTAGTCGCCGCGGCGCTCGCGGCTGAGAACCTTGGAATAGATCTGGCCGGTCGTGACGTTGTCCGTGCTGCGCGAGGGCACGCCCGTGAAGCGTTCGTAGTGGCCGAGGTCCAGGTCCGTCTCGGCACCGTCCTCGGTGACGTAGACCTCGCCGTGCTGGTACGGGCTCATCGTGCCCGGATCGATGTTCAGGTAGGGGTCCAGCTTGCGCAGGCGGACCTTGTAGCCGCGCGCCTGCAGCAGACTGCCCAGCGAGGCGGCGCACAGCCCCTTGCCCAGCGAGGACACAACCCCGCCCGTGATGAAGATGAAGCGCGTCATGCGGCCTTCACACGCAGCTCACTCGTGACCCGTTCCAGCCCGCCCCGACAAACGGAGCGCGCTTATTCGACCGGCACCTCGGAACCCTCCGACGGCGCCTGCGACTCGCCGTCGCCGCCGGACATGCCCTCGGTGGACGGCACCGCCGGCACCTGCCCCTGACCGGACTCCTCCGCCGGCACATCGTCGAGCACCGACGTCGGATCGTCCCCACGCGCGAAGATGGTCAGCGCGATCGAGGTGGCCATGAAGCAGGCCGCGAGCACGGCCGTGGTGCGCGTGAGCATCGTCGCCGCGCCGCGACCGGACATCAGCGAGCCGAGGCCGCCGCCGGCGCCGCCGCCGCCACCGCCCCCGCCAAGGCCGCCGAGTCCGCCTTCGCTGGGCTGGAGCAGGACGATGATGATCATCGCAATGGCGATCAGCAGGTGGATCACCAGCAGGACGGTGGTCATGATCGGTAACCGTTTCGCCAGAGGAACGTTTCGGAGCCGGTTCGTTTCGCAACCGCATCTTTCCGAAGCCGGAACGATGTCCACTGCGGCGATTCCGGCGCCCGCGACCGGGTGGGTTGTAGCGGTTCCGGCGGCCATTTTCCAGGGGGCGCCTTCACACCCTGTACATGCGCCTCGGCGTCCGCCTTTCCGGGCAGATGCCGGACCTGCACCATGGTATCGCCGTTCGCGCCCGCCGGGCGTCAGGTGTGCCGCGCTTCACAGCAACTATGCCCGATGGCCCGGAACCGCTCCACGCTCAAACTTGCCGCACCAACCAGGAGCCCGTCCACCCCGTCGATGCCACACAGTTCCGCGGCGTTTGCGGGTTTGACGGACCCACCGTAGAGCAGCCGCAGCCCGTCCGCGGTCACCGCGTCCACGCGCTGGCGCAGCGTCCGCCGGATGACCGCGAGGGCAGCGGCGATCTCGTCGGCGCCCGGGGTGACGCCGGTGCCGATGGCCCACACCGGCTCATAGGCGATGGCGAGCGGCTGGACGGGCGCTTCCGGCACGCCTGTCTCGACCTGGTGCGCAAGCACCGCCTCGGTCCGGCCCGCCGCGCGCTCGGCCTGCGTCTCGCCGACGCAGACGATCGGCGCGATGCCGGCCGCCTGCGCCGCCTCCGCCTTGGCGCGCACATCGGCGTCGGTTTCCTCGTGATCGCGGCGGCGCTCGGAATGGCCGACGATGACGTAGCTGCAGCCCACATCCGCCAGCATCGGCGCGGCGACGTCGCCCGTGTGGGGCCCGCTGGGCGCGGCGTGGCAATCCTGGCCGCCCACCCGAATTCCGCTGCCACGCACGGCCTCGGCGACCGTGCCCAGCAGCGGGAACGGCGGGCACACGACCCACTCGCAGCCGTTCTCCTCGCGCGCCGCGTGCGCCGCGAGATCCCGGGCGAGCGCCGCGGCCTCCGCCCGGTGCCCGTTCATCTTCCAGTTGCCCGCAAGCAGCTTGCGTTCCACGACAGCCTCCGCAGGATCGACGAGCGCACAGCACACGCACGCTGCGTAGGGGCGTCAAGCGCCCTGCCTTGCCCGCGCCGCTCCCGGTTTCTAGGATGCGCGACTGGCTTTTCCAGGATGCCCGGCCGGTGCCGGGACCGCCACCAAAGAGCTGTTATCCATGAGCAATCTCCGCCGCCTGATCGTCCGCGGCGCCACCGTGGCGCTGTTTGCCGTCCTCATCGCGAGTTTCGCGCTCTGGGGGGTCGGCGATATCTTCCGCTCGGATGACGGCGGCCGCGTCGTCGCCAACGTGGGAAGCCAGGAGATCACAGCACCCGAGTTCCAGCGGCAGTTCCGGCGCGAGATCAACCGGCTGCGCCAGCGCATGGGCGGCCAGTTCGACATGGAGACGGCCCGCGAGATGGGAGTCGTTGACCAGATCACGCGCCAGGCGATCACGCGCGCGTTGTTCGACGCCGAGGCCAAGGAACTCGGCCTCGCCGTGGGCGACGAGGACGTGGCCCAGCGCATCCGCGAGCGTCAGGCCTTCCAGACCGAGGACGGCTTCAGCCGGGAACGCTT
>Ga0207714_1002455_pt1 | contig 11209 bp, 10 predicted proteins | sample PonA232FremontCA_2_FD_187270 | JGI IMG/M metagenome (GOLD analysis project Ga0207714, IMG submission 187270) | Marine sediment microbial community from Fremont, CA, USA - Pond A23 Sediment 2 (SPAdes) | ecosystem: Environmental > Aquatic > Marine > Unclassified | place: USA: Fremont, California... | reverse complement strand
ACCTGCCCGGCCAGGGTGCTCGTTTGAAGACGCTCGAGGCGCTGGCGGCATTGATCGTCGAGCATGCGGACCAGGTGCGGGTCATAGGTGGGCAGCGGCTGGTCCGCCGTCTCGGCGTGGACCTGGATGCTGTTGCGTTCATGCCCGGCCACGGGCGCAATGCCGCAAAGCCGCTCGATCTGCGGTGCATGTCCGTCAGGCAGCTCGCGGAAGGTCAGCGCCAAAATGTCGACGCTGGACAGGCTCAATTCCTTCAGCAGGTGGACGGCCGTGGCCATGTCCCGCTCCAGGAGAAACTGGCGCAGATGATCGGGGATGCGGGTCGGGTCCATGCCGATGCTGAACCGGTCGGCTTCAGCAAACTCGAAGATATGGCAGTAGGCGGTGCTCAGCGGCAGGTAGCGCATGGCCCGGGCCACGGCCTCGCGCAGGGTCCGGCTGGTGCGCAGGGCAAAGCCCCAGGTGCCGAAGGTGGCGAGGTTGTACTCCAGACCCAGACGGAACCCCAGGGCGGGTTCGTCCGGCAGGGCGAGTATGAGGTTCTCGACCAGGCGCATCTCCTGACCCCGGGTGATCAGCGCCTCGCCATCCTGGAGATCCGCGTCCGTGATGCCCGTGCCCAGCAGGCAGGTCTCGCGGTCGACGCCCAGGCCGGCGGCAAAATTGACCATGACGTGGCTGATCGCCACCGGGTGGAGGGTGCTTTCAAATTCGGCCATGCGGAAAGTTTAGCAGGCTGTTGAAGAACCCGTTGCGCACTCAGGCTTTCAGGACAGCCAGTGGCCGGAAATGCCATGGGCATGGCCATTGCGGTTCTGTCCGCCTGTGGGGCTGCCGGATAAACTGCCATCAATAACCAACACAACCCGGAGCTGTACGATGTCCGACCATCTCGCCGCCCTCAACAAAGAGGCGATCGCCGCCGCCCGTGGCCACATGGGTGCCGTGGCCTGGCCCACTGTGGCCCTCAGCCTGGGCACGTTCGCCGGCTATGTGCTGAATCTGGCGCTCTTCGCCGCGGGCGTGATGCCGGCCTGGGCGGCGCTGCTGCTGCTCGCCGGGCTGACCTATTTTGCCTATACCCCGCTCCACGAAGCGGTTCATGGCAATATCAACGGCGAGCATGAGCGACTGAAATGGCTGAACGACCTGTGTGGTTACCTGATGGCGCCCATGATCGCCATTCCCTACAGCTCGCACCGGGTGGAGCACTTTACCCATCACCGCTATACCAATCAGCCGGACAAGGATCCGGATTACCTGATGCGCGAGATGCGCCAGGGCTTCTGGCCGGCGCTGGCCACGGTGCTGAAATTTTTCTGGATTCAGAACACCTTTTTCGCCAAGCAGAACTGGGCTACCGCCCCGGTGCGTGAACGCGTCCTTTATATCCTGGAAGTGCTGGTCTCCGTGGGCTGGCGCGTGGCGTTCATGGTCGCGGTTGCGCGGCCGGGGACGTGGAGCGTCATTCTGCTCGGTTATCTGCTGGGCGGCTTTTTTACGGCGTACTGGTTCGCCTACCGGCCGCACCTGCCCTATGAAGATTCCAGGCGTTACCGCAATACGAATAGTCTGATCATGCCCCAGTGGATGAAGCCTGTGGAATGGTTCTGGTTGGGCCAGAACCTGCACTCCATCCACCATCTGTTCCCGCGCGTGCCCTTCTACCGCTATCACGCGCTCCATCGCGAAATCGAGTCCATTCTTCGCGCTCACGGCACGCCCATTGTCGGCATCTTCAGCCGGGCACCGGTTGAGCCTGACTACGCCGGAAATCAGCAAGGTTCCTGCCGGTAGTCAGCGGTCCGGGAAGAAACTATAGGTTTCCACTACGGCCTGGTTTCTCCCGCTAACCTTTGCCTGGTACATGAGCCGGTCGGCTGCCTCGACGATGTCGTCTATGGCGACGCTGTGATCGAGACCGGTATTGATGACGCCGATGCTGGCACCCACGGTCAGGCTGTTGTCGCCGGCGGTGATATCGGCTATGGAGCGCACCATGCGGTCTGCGGCCTCCTGAGCGTCGAAGGTTGCGTCCACATCGGCGTAACAGACCAGGAATTCATCGCCACCGATGCGGCTAACGAGATCGTCCCGGCGAACATGGGCGTTGATCTGTGCAGCCACCTGCTTGAGCAGTTCGTCGCCCAGCGCATGGCCGAATCGGTCGTTGGTGGCCTTGAACCCGTCCAGATCCATGAACATGACCACGATGCGGGACTGATGACGGATGACCGTTTTCCGCAGAACCTCCACTTGTTCCAGAAAGAGGCGGCGGTTGGGCAGATGGGTCAGCGGGTCCCGGTAGGCGGCTGTGCGCAATTCCTCGTTGTGCAGCTCCAGCGCTTCCACCCGACGGCGGTCGGAAATGTCGGTGATCGAGGCGAGCACCAGCGTCTGGCCGTCCACGTCGACCGGCGAAAGTCCCACCTCGAGGTCGATTTCGCGGCCGTCTCGGGTGAGGCCCTTGAGCGCCTGGCCGCTGCGCATGGGACGGGGCGTGGCGCCGCGGAAATAGGTATGCACGTACTCGGGATGGCCGGCGCGAAAGCGCTCGGGCATCAGCTGTTCGAGGCTCAGACGGACCAGCGTATGGGCGTCATGGCCGAAGATGGTCTGCGCCCTGGCGTTGGCGAAGACGATACGGTGCTGCTCATCCACCAGCAGCATGCCGATGGGTGAGGCCTGAATAATGGAGGACAAAAGGCCGTCGGGGAGTTCAAGTCCGCCGAAGGTTGCCCCGTCACCCTGACTGGTATGCATAACACTTGTGATTATGGACGAAATGATGTGCAAACTCTTTCACATTTTGCAGGGTTCATGTTGGGGCGGCGTCTGTCTGTCGAACAATGTTCTGGCGTTCGCTGCAGAACGGAATCATTGTTATTTCTCTTCTTGTCGCGACTCTCGCATGCAATGTCCAGCCGCGACCACGCTGGCCGCCTCTTGTGGCCGTGATTGCGGTAGAGCTCGAACTCCGAACGTGCCGGATGGATCCGTGGGCCAGGCGGCGTGCCCGTTGATCCCGTGTTTGAGCACGGGCTGTCTGGTAGCCTCAAAACGGGAAAAACAACCGGCCTGATGCGATACCGGTGCACGGCTACTCAGGCCCATTCGTTGAAGGAGATGACCATGCGCATCCGTTTGCAACTACTATTCGCTGTCCTGATAACCACCTTTGTCCTGACGGGCTGTTCCGATCATGAATCGGATCCGCAAGGTTCCGCCGACGCGGACCAGGTGAAAGATGAGCCAAGTCAGAAGACATCATCCCTGGACGACGATCAGGCCATGTCCGGAGAAGCCGCGGAGAGCACTGAAGACGGCGCAGAAGAGAACGCCATGTCCGGCATGAAGCGCACCAGCGCGCCGAAGGATGCGAGCGCGGCGATCATCGCTCCGAAAGACGGCGCCACGGTCACGACTCCGGTGATGGTGAAATTCGGGCTGGACGGCATGGAGGTGGCGCCCGCGGGTACGGATAAGCCAAACACCGGCCATCATCATCTGCTGGTGGACATGGAGCAAATGCCGGCCATGAACAAGCCGTTGCCGTCGACGGATCAGCTGCTCCATTTCGGCAAGGGGCAGACCGAAACGAAGCTGGAGCTGGAGCCGGGCCAGCATACGCTGCAGCTCTTGCTCGGGGACCATCGTCATGTACCGCACCAGCCGGCGGTGACCTCTGAAACGATCACCATCACGGTGGAAAAGTAACCACGGTTCTACCGGCCGAGGCGACCCGAAGCAGGTCATGCGCGTGTTTCGGGTTGGCGTTTCCTTCCTGCGCGGCGGTTCCGGCTTACGCGAGCGGAGAAAGCGCGCAACATCGATCCCGCGGGCCGGAGCAAGGGCAGGCCTTCAATGTCCGGGTTGCTGCAATTCGGAAATGGATCAAAGGAAGGAGTGCCCGACGTCCGGCTTCGGAAAGCCGGGTGGCCCATCCTTTGGCCCGTCGGGTAAGCCTAGTCTCGGGTCTATCGCCCGGCGCTGACTATCAGCATGCGCGCAAAATCGCGTGCGTTATCGCTTACAACCTTTTTCTTGGTCCGATAAAGGGTTATCGAGCGTCCTCTACCATGATCTCCTTCAACGCCTGGTCAAAGTCCCGATTCCGGAACTTCAGCTCCCGTTCGGCCTTGCGGTTATCGGTGCGGATGCGAATGGGTAACGGGAGAGGAAGAATACGCGGGCCCTTGCCCCGGGCGCGGACCACGGCGCACAGGAAGTTCGCGAGCTGCTGGCTGTCACCCCCCAGGTTGTAGGCCTGGCCGACGGTCTGGTCGTTGGCGAGCGCGTTTACGGTGGCATCCGCCACGTCGCCGGCATAGGCCAGGGGGAAACCGATGCTGGGCAGAGCCAGGAAGGGCCACTGCATAACCCGGTAGATCATGGCCATGGTGTTCGGGTCCCGGGCGCCGTAGACGGCGGTGGGGCGGACCACGGTGAGTTTCAGGCCCAGCTCGTGGGCCAGTTTCCAGGCCAGGTCTTCGCTGATCTGTTTGGTGGCGCGGTAGGCGCCGCCCTTGCGTTTTTCGCCGGCTACTTGCGGTGACTCCTCGTGCAGGGGCCGGAACACCGACCAGCGATAAACGCCAAAGGTGCTGATGTGGACAATGCGGGTTACGCCCGCCCGGGAGGCCGATTCGAAAACATTGCTGGTGCCTTCCACATTCGCGCGCCTGTGGGCCTGCCAGGCGCCGAAGCTCTTCGTGGCCACGTACATGGCGGCGTTGGAAATCACGGCGTCGCAGCCTTCGAAGGCGTCTTCCAGCGAGATCGGGTCCTTGAGATCCGCCTTGCGGAACGTTACACCCTCGTCTTCGAGAAACGGCGCCTTGTCCGGGCTGCGGACCACGCCCACGACATGGGCGCCGGCGGCGAGCAGGCTGCGGCACAGGTAGGTGCCCAGCATGCCACTGGCACCGGTGACGGCTATGGTCTTGCCTTTCAGATCCATGCGGCTTGCTCCTTGCTCGTTCGCAATTGGCGCCACAGCATAGCCCGAGAGTCCGCGTGAAGGCCATCGAGGAGTGCCGATCCGCGGACCACGAATCGGGGCGGGACTACGCCTCGCCGTGTTCCAATAGCCGCTGACGCATCCACTGGTGCGCCTGATCCGCCTGAAGCGAGCGCGGCCAGATCAGATAGACGGGCACGGATTGTACCGGCGCGGGAAACGGGTAGACCTTCAGGCCGAAGGCCGAGGCGTATTTCGCGGCCAGGCTTTCCGGCACCGTGCCGATGGCGTTGGCGTTCTGGCACACGGCCAGCATCCCCGCCATCTGCGATACCCGGGCGCCGATGCGGCGTTGCCAGCCCGGTTCCTGCAGCAGGCGCTCCAGCGGCAAGCGCCGGTCGCGCTCGGGCAGCACCACATGCTCAGCCTCGAGGAAGCGCTTGCGCGTGAGCCGTCGGCCCAGATGCGGGTGGTCCCTGCGCGCGATCACCACCAGGCGTTCCCGCGTGAGGATCTCGCGTTCGAGGCGGTCGTCGTCCGGGGGCAGGGCATCGGTGGCGAAGTCCGCGCCCGCGTGCGCCAGGCTCGCCAGGTTGTCGTCGGTCGTGGGCAGCGTCTGGATCACCACAGCGGGGGCGGTTTCGCGCAGGCGGCCGAGCAGCTCCGGCAGCACCACCATTTCGCCATAGTCGCCGCCGACCAGCCGAAAATGGCGGGTGCTGGTGGCCGGGTCGAAGGCCTCGGCCGGGTCCAGGCTGTGGCGCAGCTGATCCAGGGCCGCGCGGATCTCCGGGTGAAGCTCCCGGGCCCGGGGCGTGGGCGTGAGTCCGTGACGGGTGCGCACGAAGAGTTCATCGCCCAGGGTGGTACGCAGCCGCTGCAGGGCGGCGCTCAGCGCCGGCTGACTCATGCCCAGTTGCTCGCCGGCCCGGGAGAGCTGGCCCGCGTCCATAATGGCGTCGAACACCGGCAGGAGGTTGAGATCCACGCTTCGCAGGTTGAGGCGCACGGCGACTCCGGATATCCATATGATCAATATTTCAATTCAAGAATATCAATTTGGCAAATCCGTCGCCCGGGTGCATCTTGGCGGTAGAAGAACGACAACGCGACGGAGACGAAGGACCATGGATACCCGGATGGATCACCCCGGCAGGCACCGCCGCCCATTGCCAACCCGCACGCGTTTCGCGTTTGCCTTGGTGGCCCTTTTTGCCCTGGCCGCCTGTGGCGACGGCGGCCGTGATTACAAGCCCGAACCGGGCGCGGATGCGCAGGGGCATACGGCGCCCACCGAGGCCACGGCGCGGGCCAACGCGCGCGTGCGCGACGAGCTGCCGTTGGCGGATCCGGGCGATTTCGACGCCGCCCGGCGCGGGCTGATCGCGCGTGATTCCGCGCTGCAGGTCAAAGACGATGGCGAGGTTGTGTGGGACATGCCCGCCTATGCCTTCATGGAGGGCGAGGCCCCGGCGAGCGTGAACCCCAGCCTCTGGCGCCAGGGCCGGCTCAACAACATCCACGGGCTTTTCGAGGTGACCGACGGCATCTATCAGCTGCGCGGCTATGACCTTTCGAACATGACCCTGATCGAGGGCGATACGGGCTGGATCGTGGTGGATCCGCTGACCAGCCGGGAAACCGCCTCCGCCGCCTGGGATTTCGCCGAGCAGCACCTCGTCGATGACAAGCCCATCACGGCCGTGCTCTTCACCCACAGTCACCTGGACCACTTTGGCGGGGTCCAGGGTTTGCCGCTGCCCGAGGACGTGCGCGTGATCGCGCCCGCTGGGTTCATGGACGAAGCAAGCAGCGAAAACCTCATGGCCGGTCCGGCCATGGGCCGGCGCGCGGTCTTCATGTACGGCTACAATCTGGCGCGCAGTCCGCGCGGGCATGTCGGGTCCGGGCTGGGCAAGTCGCCGCCGGCCGGGCGTTACGGCATCCTCGAGCCCACCGAAACCGTGGATCACACCGGGCAGACGCTGACCATTGATGGCGTCGATTTCGAATTCCAGTATGCGCCGGAGTCCGAGGCGCCGGCGGAATTCACCTTCTATCTGCCCGAGCATCGCGCATTTTGCGGCGCGGAGATCGTCAGCCGGAATCTGCACAACGTCTATACGCCGCGCGGCGCCAAGGTCCGCGACGCGCTCAAGTGGAGTCATTACATCGGCGAAGCGGCGGAGCTCTTCGGCGACCGGAGCGAAGTACTGTTCAACAGCCACCACTGGCCGGTCTGGGGCGGGGACGACATCGCCGACTTTCTGACGGTGCAGCGCGACACCTACAAGTACATCCATGATCAGACGCTGCGCATGGCCAATCAGGGCCATAGCCCCGAAGAAATCGCCGAACGCCTGGAACTGCCGCCGTCCTTGCGCAAGGCCTTCCACAACCGCGGCTACTACGGCACCGTCAGCCACAACGCCAAGGCGGTGTATCAGCGCTACTTCGGCTGGTTCGACGGCAACCCGGCGAACCTCAATCCCCTGCCGCCGGAACCGGCCGCGGAGCGCTACGTCGAGTTCATGGGCGGCGCCGATGCCGTGGTCGAGAAGGCCCAGGGGTCCTTTGACGAAGGCGAATACCGCTGGACGGCCGAGGTGCTCAACCATGTGATCTTTGCCCAACCGGATCATGAAGGCGCCCGCAAACTGCTGGCAAAGGCCTATGATCAGCTTGGTTACCGTGCCGAGTCCGGTCCCTGGCGCGATTTCTATCTCACCGGTGCCTATGAGCTGCGCCACGGCAGCCAGGGCTCGGCCATGGACATGAAGCGGGCGAAAGGGCTGCTCGAACAGGTGCCCATCGAACGCTTTCTGGACACCATGGCCACGCGGCTGAAGGGCCCGGACGCGGAGGACACGGATCTGTCCATCAACTTCCATTTCACCGACCTGGACCAGAACCACAAGCTCTGGATCGAAAACGCCGTTCTTCACCACAAGCGCGCACCGGTGGACACGGAAGCGGTGGATGTGACCATGCACATGAGGCGTTCCTTTTTACTCAAGCTGATCACGCGCGAGGCCGGACTCAAGGAGCTGATTTTCTCGGATGAGCTGGACGTGGACGGCAGCCGGGTGAAGCTGTTGAAGTTCTTCTCGCTGCTCGACAGCCCCGACGGGGAATTCAATATCGTCACCCCTTGAGACCGAACAAGAGGCCGGCCAGGGAGGCCGCCCGCTGAAGAACACCATTCCGCATGGGCGGGGCTAAAGCCCCCGACCATTTACTCGCCGCGACCACGTCGCGGATCTCCCTGTCGCCTTGGGTCTCCATGCTGTAGTTGGCAGCTTTTCTGTGAATGGGCCGGCAGCACATCAAGGCGTCTTCCGGCTCTACATGGGTTCAAACTCCCGCTTATTCCGCCTCAACAGGTTTGAGGGTTCCATTGTTGTTTTCCCATGAATAAGCCACCTGCTTCACCGAGGGCTCGGCGCGCATGAAACCCACCATGACGAGCTCCACGTCCTTTCGCATCGCCAGGGATTCGCGGGCGATTTCCTTCGCCAGGGCGGTTCGTTGTTCATTGTTCATTTCAAACGCGGGTGCACTGGAAATCTGAAAGACGATCTGTCCGAATTGGTGCATGGCCAGCACCTGCTCTGCTTCAACCCTTTCCGACGCCATCGCCTCCAGTTCCTTGTCCCGGCCCGGATCAAACGAGCAAGCGCCCGCAACAACCAGTGTCGTCAGCAGCAGCGCCTTCCAGTCCATTGCCCATGCTCCCCTACCTTGTTGCAGCAATCGTATTGTTCTACCCGCCGAGCCCCGGGTGTGGGATCGGTTGCAACCGGTTAAGCCAGCTTTGCGGACAGCGGGGATTCCCGGCGAAAACACCGCTTCCCTATTCCTCCTCGAAAGAGCGATAGAATGCAACCAGTTCGTCAATGAGGGTGCGCACCGCGGGCAGCTGTCCGCGGCGGGATGGAAAGACGGCATGGATGATATCGCTGCGCGGTTCCCAGTCATCGAGCACCTTGATCAGGGTGCCGTCCTGCAGCTCCCGGCGAACCATCAAAGCGGGTAGCTGGACGATGCCCAGGCCCGCCACGGCGGCCTGGCGCAGCGCGATCATGTCGTCGGTGACATAGCGGGGTTCATGCCGGATACGGGTCTCCCCCTGGTCCGGCCCGAAGAGGATCCATTCCGGTTCCTGCTGGGGCGTACCCAGGCAAAGGCTCGGGAATCGGTCGAGTTGCTCGGGACCGGATGGCGCGCCCAGCGCCTGGATCAGATCCGGACTCGCGACCAGCCAGGTGCCGCGGTCGGACAGAACGCGATGTGCGAGTTCGCTGTCTTCGAGCGGCGCGGGGCGGGCGCGCAGCGCTACATCGACGCCTTCCCCCATAACGTCCACGCGCCGGTTGGTGGCCTCCAGGTCCACGGTCACGGCCGGGTAGCGGTGCATGAAATCCGCCAGAAAATCGGCCATGTGCACATGCAGTAGCGTGACGGGGCAGGTAAGGCGGATGGTTCCGCGGGGCTCCGCCTGGACCACGTCGATGGCTTCCTGGGCCGCCTCTGCTTCCACCAGCATCGCCCGGCAATGCTGGTAATAGGTCCGGCCCACCTCGGTCAGCGAAAAATGGCGGGTGGAGCGGTGGATCAGCCGCACGCCCAGCCGTTCCTCCAGCCCGGCCAGCCGCCGGCTCAGCTTTGACTTGGGGACGCCCGAGACCCGCTCCGCGGGCGTGACACCGCCGTTTTCCACGATCTGGACGTAGTAATAGAGGTCGTTGAGGTCCTGCACGCTATTGTTCCATTAGCAGGATAATGATTCCCGGAATCCATGCTACCGGAGGGATCGTTCCGTTGACAGTATAAAAATCGGAGCGGCGGTCCCCCCGGACCGGGGCGAGGGCGCCAATCAATGGGAACGGAACAAGGAGACCGAAATGGGTCAGCAATACAACCGTCTCGACAAGGACAATGCCGCCGTGCTGCTGGTGGACCACCAGGCCGGGCTATTGTCCCTGGTACGGGACATGAACCCGGATACCTTCAAGAACAATGTGCTGGCGGTCGCGGATCTGGCGAAGTACTTCGATCTGCCCACCGTGCTCACCACCAGCTTCGAGGACGGGCCCAACGGGCCGCTCGTGCCGGAGCTGAAGGAAACGCTGCCGGAGGCGCCCTTTATTCCCCGTCCAGGGCAGATCAATGCCTGGGACAACGAGGACTTCGTGCAGGCTGTGAAGGCCACGGGCAAGAAGCAGCTCATCATTGCCGGCGTGGTCACCGAGGTCTGTGTTGCCTTCCCGGCGCTGTCCGCGCTGGAAGAGGACTTCGAGGTCTTTGTGGTGACCGACGCTTCCGGTACCTTTAACGAGATCACCCGGGACTCGGCCTGGCGGCGCATGGCCGATGCCGGTGCCCAGTTGATGACTTGGTTCGGCGCGGCCTGCGAGCTGCACCGGGACTGGCGCAACGACGTGGAAGGCCTGGGGGCCTTGTTCTCCAGCCATATTCCGGATTACCGGAATCTGATCACGTCGTACACTGCGATGAAAGCGGGTGGCTGAACCGAAGGACAGCCTTGATCGGACACTGGCCCGGGTTTCCGGGCCGGTGTCGGCGCAACGGGAGACATTCATGAGTAACACGACCCTGGAGGTGGAGCAGTCCTGCGAGACGAGCACCCCCTGCGCCGCCATGGATCTGCTGATCCGTCCGCGCGACAAGGATCTGGGCGGATTTTCGGTGCGCCGGGTTCTGCCGACGCAAGAACGCAAGATGGTGGGCCCCTGGATCTTCTTTGATCACATGGGGCCGGCGGATTTTCCCGCGGGCGAAGGCGTGGATGTACGGCCCCATCCCCATGTGAATCTCGCCACGGTCACCTATCTTTTCGAGGGCGAGATGGTGCACCGGGATTCGGTGGGCAGTTACCAGATCATCCGGCCGGGCGACATCAACCTGATGGTGGCCGGCAGCGGCATCGCCCATTCCGAGCGCGAGACGCCCGAGACGCACAACAGCGAACACCGCGCCCACGGGCTTCAGTTGTGGCTGGCGCTGCCGGAGGCGGACGAGGAAACCGAACCGTCCTTTCATCATTATTCCTCGGATGACATTCCCGGCGTTGATGTGGATGGGGTGGCCGTGCGTGTCATGATGGGCTCCGCGTTCGGGGTCACATCGCCGGTGCGCACCGTCGCCCAGACCCTCTATCTGGAAGCCACGCTGCAAGCGGGCCAGTCGCTGGAGCTGCCCGAGGTGGCCGAGCGCGCGGTCTATGTG
>Ga0207714_1002454_pt1 | contig 11211 bp, 13 predicted proteins | sample PonA232FremontCA_2_FD_187270 | JGI IMG/M metagenome (GOLD analysis project Ga0207714, IMG submission 187270) | Marine sediment microbial community from Fremont, CA, USA - Pond A23 Sediment 2 (SPAdes) | ecosystem: Environmental > Aquatic > Marine > Unclassified | place: USA: Fremont, California... | reverse complement strand
CACAGTGAACACCCTATCATTGTTGACTTCATATACTGTACATACAACAGCATAGATAGGACTTACACCTATTATCAGAATAATTTACGAAGCACGCCAATCAAAAGACCCCGCTTTGATTAGTTTCAAAAGCGGGGTCTTTTTTATACTTATTTAATTATTTTCTTCAAGTTGTTCTATCCGATCTATGACAGCATTTAACTCTCTTTTCATATCTTCAGCATAATTTTTTAATTCGTTGATCTCATCATTTTTTGTATATTCGTTTTGAGAATTGTAATTAGGGGCATATCCGCCCTGATTATTTACATTTCCTTGATTAAACCCTCTTCTCATTCTATGACCTGAACCAAAATTTCTTCTAAAACCTCTACCTTGTCCAGGGCCTGGTTTAGTAAATCCAGGTGAATCATAACCAGCACAGTAACCTAATCCTCTACCTGTTCTAGGTCCATGACCAGCAGGTCCTCTTCCATCTCCGCGTGGCATATATATCACTCCTTTTGTTATTTACTGTAATTATATTATACAATAGTTATGAACATATGTCAACAACTAATTAAAAAACCCTTTTCCCACTTTAACCATAAATCTAATGATGTTTATGGTCATGCCCATGATGGTCGTCATGGTCACATAGACCGCTTTCAGTATCTAATTCATCATTTAAATAAGCTAATACATTATCTTTAACTACTCCATTAGCTCCGGTAACTACTTCAATATTGTTCTTGCTAAAAAGATCGTAAGCACGTCTCCCCATACCTCCAGCCAATACAATATCTACATTTAAATCATTTAGATACTTTGGTAAAAAGCCTGGCTCATGGCCGGGATTTTCTATTAGATTAGAACTTTGAATTTCACAGTCTTCAACTTCAATAATAGTATACTCTGGACATCTTCCAAAATGTTGGGCTACTTTTCCGTTGTTTGTTGGTACAGCAATCTTTTTCATATAAATCACCTCAATATTATTTGATATTAGTTTTTATTTTTTTCCAAATATTAATAATTTCCTGACTGACTTTAGATTTTTTTTCCTGTTCAACAACAAGTTCTGCATTTCTTAAATTTTCTACAACAAGCGATGAATATGATATCTTACCAACTAGTTCTATTTCATTTTCTTTTAAATATTCTACTATTTCCTGGCTTATATCTTTATTAATATCATACTTGTTTATAACAGCAAGTGCTGGGATTTCGAAATGTTCAATAACTTGTGCCACTCTTTTTAAATCGGAAAACCCTGATCTTGAGGGCTCAGTCACAAATAATACTAAATCTACTCCAGTTATAGAAGAAATCACCGGGCAACCTATTCCTGGTGAGCCATCAATTAATAACAAATCTTTATCAATTTTATTTCCTTTTTCTACTGCTTTTTCCCGGACTTCACTAACCAACTTACCGGAATTATCAGATCCGACCTTTAAATTAGCATGAACCATTGGACCAAATCTTGTAGTAGAATTATAGATCTCTCCTGTTTCCATTAATTTTAATGAAAGGGCATTCTCCGGGCACATTTCTACACAAACTCCACAGCCCTCACATTTATAGGGATCTATTTCATAATTAACTGGACTAACAGCATTAAATCTACAGACCTCATTACAAATTCCACAGTCAATACATTTACTTTCATCTTTAATTGCTAACTTGTTACTTTTAAAAATATTTGTTTCTTCTACTTCAGGATTTAATAATAAATGAAGGTTTGGAGCATCTACATCACAATCAGCTAAAACTAAATCTTCCGCTAAATATGCTAGATTTGATACCAAAGTGGTTTTACCGGTTCCACCCTTACCACTAATTACTGTAATCTTTTTCATCTAATACACCCCTTATTTCTGTAAACACTTTTTTGAATTCTGCTTGCCACTCTGGATAATCTATTACAAATGGTATCCCATCTGAATAAAGATAGGCAAATTCTCTTTTAAAGGGGATTTTTAATAAGATATCAATATTATTTTTATCACAGTAGTTTTCAATGATGTAATCACTTTCTTCTTCAGCCCGGTTTATAATCACTCCATATGGTATCTTTAATTCATCCATCAGTTGACTAGCAATTTTTAAATCGCTTAAGCCAAAAGGTGTAGGTTCAGTTACTAGAATTCCAAAATCACTATCCACTACCGCTTCTATCGTTGGACAGGTAGTACCTGGTTGTGCATCAATGATTATATCTTTTTGAAGATCTGACTTTTCTTTCAAGGCTTCGATCACCGGTACAGAACTTTCTTCTCCGATATTTAATTCTCCCTGCCAGAAATCAATATCATATTCAGTAGAACTGTGTTTTAGAACCCCCAATTCTCTATCTATTTCAGTAATTGCATCTTCAGGACAGATCTTTTCACAACCTCCACAACTATGACAAATTTCTGGAAAAACTAATACCTCATCTAACATCATCGCCAAAGCATTATATTCACAAAAATCTACACACTTACGACAGGCAGTACATTTATTTTGATCAATTTCAGGGATTTCCCTATATATTTCTTCTGATTTATTAAAATTCGGTTTTAAAAAGTACTGACAATTTGGTTCCTCTACATCGGCATCTAATAACTGAATATCTGGTACAGAAAGGGCCATGTTTACAGCTACAGTCGTTTTACCTGTCCCACCTTTCCCACTAAGTACAGTTACTTTCATTTCCTTGGGGTTCCATTAGGAGAGGTTAATTGGGATAGATCATTATTTTCAAAAGATTCCACTGCTTTTCGTACTGTTTCATCTTTAGTACTATACATTTTGATATTACCAGAAGTTAAAGCAGAATAGGCTTTTGGGCCCACACTACCTGATAATAGTGCTTCTACTCCTTGATCTGAAATTAATTGAGCTGCTTGCACTCCGGCCCCTCCAGAAGCTTTTGCTGCTGGATTTTTAACTAAATCAATCTCTTCTTTTTCAGTATCTACTATGGCAAAAAAAGGTGAACGTCCAAAGTGTTCATTTACTTTACTCTCATAACCATTATTATTGGAAGCTGTTACCGCTATTTTCATAAAGACCAACTCCTTATTTTCTATTTATTTTCCGATTTTATTATACCACCATTATGAACATATGTCAATTATTCTGCTTTGTGTCCCCCTATGGTAGTTTTAATTCTTTCTTTAATACTGCCTGGCTTTGTACTGCGTCCATAATAAAGTGATTGATAACCATATTTATCTTGCAGTTGGTCTTTTACTTCCATTAACTTAATTTCTTTTGCTCTATTTTCAAAAATATTGAGCTGCATGTTGGCTTTGCTTGAAAAATTACCTAAACTAATCCTAACTTTTCGGACAGCCTGTTTATTATAATTTTCATTCAATAAAGTAATTGCCGTCTCATAAATTACTGATGTTAAATTAGTATAAGTATCAATGGTCCGCTGAACATGAAACCCACTTTCCAATACTTCTTTACTATAAACAAGTCCCAAACTAATAGTTTTACCGGTTATCTTTCGTTTGCGCGCACGTTGGGCCACCTCTTCTGCTAATTCAAAAATCACAGTTTTTATTTTATTGAGATCGGTATAATCAGAATAAAGAGTAATTCCCCGCCCCAAAGACTTTCTTTCATCTAGATAATGTCCTTCAACTTTTGAAAGGTCAACTCCCCAAGCATGATAAAAAAGCTGAGTACCCATCACACCGAATTTGTTTTCCAAATATTTCAAGGGGAGATGAGCTAGGTCACCAACGGTTTTTACACCTATTTCATTGAACTGTTTTGTTAATCGTCCCCCAATTCCCCAACATTTTTTCAGGGACAATGGCCAGAGTTTATCTTCTACATCATCATAGGTCCATTCTACTAAACCTTCTTTTTTTCCTTCATTATCCATAGCAACTTTGGCCAAAAACATATTAGGTCCAATTCCCATACTGCAGTTTAGACCAAAAGTTTGTAACAAATCTTTTTTAATCATTTTAGCTACTTCCCATTTATCCCCAAGCAGTCTCTCAGTACCATCTAATTTAAGCCATGATTCATCAATAGAATACACATGAATTGCATCTAAAGGGACATAATTATTAAACAGCTCTGTTATTTCCACTGATATTTTGACATAAAGTCCCATCCTAGCTTCTACTAATTTTATTTCAGGATCATCAGGAATTTGATAAAATCGATCTGCTGTTTTAATACTATAACGTCGTTTCAAAGCTGGAGAAGCAGCCAAAATTACAGAACCACTTCGCTTTTTATCACCTAAAACTGCCAAAGGAGTTTCAACAGGATCTAAACCTCTTGAAACTGCTTCAACACTTGCAAAAAAGGACTGCATATCAACACACAAAATATTTTGTTTAGGTAAATTATTATAGTCTACAGGTTTCAATACTATCCCTCCGAACGTATGTATGATATATTTAATATTAACATACAAATGTTCGGATATCAACAAAAAAATAACCGGCTAACCGATATAGCCGGATACTGCCATCAAACCATGGATTGTTGCTAGCGCTGCAGTAATATACGCCATTCTTTTATGATATTTTAATGGTATTCTTGTCCAACCTTGACGGTTCATTAAAGGCATTGCTGCAGTTATTAAAAGTAATGAATAAGCTAAAATTCCTAGATACATAATAAGAGGATAATTACCAATATAGGTATAAGCAAGATTATTTAACCAACTCATAAACTTCCTCCCTAATATATATTTTTGACAAAAGCTAGATGGAATTAAAAAGTACTAATCATAAAATTAATTTCATTTAAGCTTATATATTTATTAAACAAAAAATGTAAATATCCTTCTTATTCCAATAAAGTAATATCAACTATATTTTCAAAGGATATTTGCTTTACTTGCCTATCTGTTAAATATAATTTTTTCTGATTAGCATCAAATTTTTTTATATAAGTGTTAATTTCTTGGTAATCACTCTTTTTATAATAAGTAATTTTTACCTCGAGGTTCTTTTCAAATGCTTCCTTTATCTTATAATTTAAAACTTCATAAATTTGTTGGTCTAAATCTGGTTTTTCTCTCTTCTTTTCACTATGTTTTAGCTCTTCCAGTTTTTTTCTATGTTCAACCAGCATCAGTGATGTCCATTTAATATTGCCGCGGTCTTCAATATCCAAAGTTATTCCCCTCCTTTCTGATTCGAACATTTGTTCTAAGATAATTATAGCATCAGAAGTAGGTTTTGGCAATATTAATTATCTATTTTAATTATTCCGGCTTCACTTTCAAGTTTTAAATTTTTATTTTTTATAGAACTTTTGGAAATTGTAATCTGGTTATTTCCAGGTTTGATTTTTATATTCATATTTTTAAATTCATAATTATAGCTAATCCTTTTATTATCAGTCTTTAATCTATATTGACCGGGTGGAATATTTTTAAAACTTAATTCTTTTTCTCCTTTAAGCTTTTTTAGAAAGGTATGTTGGTCATTATATAATATGATAGAGCCTATTTCTTGTTTTTCATTATCAGTTATAGCTTCTAAATAATTGTGCCTTTTATAATCGTTCTTTTTAAATTTCAACTTTAAATTACCAACTTCAATCAAATCAATAAAAATTGTCTCTTGAGAATAATCTTCAATTAAGTATGGAAGAACTGGACTAAATATATATTTTCCTGTATACATTCCAAGATCCACTGCTTTAATTAATACCTTTTTTGCAGGGGATATATATGCTGTAAAACTACCATCAGTATTAGTTTTAACTTTCTGACCATTAATATCTAATATCAACCCTCCTAATTTCTTTTGCTTTGCACTTATCTTTCCAACTACTTTATTTCGAGGCTTCTTTTCTGTCTTTACAGCAAAAGATATATTTATTCCCATTTCAATCTTTTTTAATTCAAATGATTTACTAGAGTCATAAGAAAAATTACCATTAATATAAAATTCTTTATGATTAATGTTGAATTCATTTTCAACATTTATATTGAATTTGGGGCTTCCATAATTATTTATTCCAAGCTTTAATTTACCATCTTTATATTTAAATTTTCTCTGATATTCTAAACCATATCGGTTTTTATAGTCTTTCTTTATTAGAAACTTATTTTTCTTGTTTTTTAATATGAATTTAAATTCCGGATTCCACTTTTCTTCAAACTTTCTAAACCACACTGAAGAATTAAGATAATAGTTTCCTATTAAATCAAAATCTTTTCTACTTAACCCCCATCTTATAGACTTTTGATTCCTGGTTTCCATAACAGAATAATCAACTGTAATTCTGTTATTTATTCCCCGATGATTATACCGCACATATTTTTTATTGTTATTTTCATTTAAACTTAAATTGCTAAATCCCGCTTTCAAATTATTGCATTTATTTACTTCATATCTTAAAAACGAGTTCATTTGCCTATTTTTATTTAATTTAGATCTTTCAAAATTAAAATGATAATTTTTATATCTGATACTAGTATCGAGATAATAGTCAATTATTCCAGTTTTATTTTTTTTGATTTCTAAATAATAAAAATTACGGTTTGAATATTTTAAAAAACCTACCCCAATCTCATTTACAAAATTAGTGAATGCAATTTTTTTAGTTTCATTATCTTGGGCAAACTCATAAGATATTTTAAGGTTAGTATTTTTTGGAGTTGAATTTTTTAATTTTATCCTGTCAAAGTATTCAGACCCAAGTTGCCACCTATTTTGTTCATTCGATTGATAATAATTAAAATAATTATTACCAACTTCTAAAAAACTATTTTTATTCAATAATGTTTTTAGTTTCCAGTATTGTTCATCTTCTTTCCTTTGTTTAACCACCCTGTAATTAAAACTAGAATTATATATTTTGAATTTTCTATTTGGATCTAAAATAATAACTGTCTCATTAAATAAAGAAATTATATTTTTTTGTTCATCTACCACCTTTATGTTTAAAGTCACTTTTTCCTTCTCGTACTCTTTGATTCTGCATTTGAAAGTAATCATTTTACTTTCAAAAGAATCAAGAAATATGTTTGACTTATCAATGTCTAAAATATTATTATTTGTTATTTTAAACTGCCGTGAAATGTTCCCCTTATTAATAAATTTTAACTTTATTTCAAATTTATTTTCTATAAAGCGTGGTGATTTAACTATCTTAACCTCAGTCTCATAGATTTCCTTAATTTTTACTGGAATTTGTATTCGATAATTTTTCTTGTGAGTACCGAACGACAAATTTAGAGGATAAATATCCGACCTTATCTTTTTTGGAGGTTGTAATAGGATATTCATATTTTTCTTTTCATTAGGACCTATGATAATGCTTTTCAAAGGAATAATAAGTTTCCAGTTCTTTGGTAACACTAAATCTGGATTAATAGTTTGTTTAATATCAGATGAATTTGTAATGTTAACCTTTATAATTTTTAATTGTCCAGGATTTAAAATAGTATTTTCCGGAAAATTAATTTGCAGTTCTGCTTTAACAGGATTGGATATTATTATAAATACAAGTAAATAAAACAAAATTTTCTTAATCATTTACCTCTCCTATTGAATATTCTTTTCCATGATAACCTCTCCTGTTATTACCTCCTATTACTATTATTTTATAAGAGATGTTTGCATCCAAATAAATTTTTTCTTTAATTGGAATTGAAGTATCTGGATAAAGCCGAATTTGTTTGTTTTTATATATATTTATTATTTCCCCAGTATTATCATTAACGACTATAATCTGAGGTTTCATTATTAATTCAAAAATTCCTTTGTTTATAATATCAATATCAAAAGCATATTCCTTCTCATTTATTTTACTTATTTCTGGATTTTTATATTTTATTTGAACATCTGTTTTCTCTCCTAAGTTAGTAACAATCTGAATTCCATATCTAACTTTATGCTTAAACTTTCTTAAAATAACTTCATTATCATTTTTAATTTGAGAACCATATTCTTCTACCATTAACATACACCAATAAGTACCTTTTAAATTTTTATCAGGGATATCAATTACATATTGTACCTTTTCTTTTGTAAATGGAGATATTCTAAAAGATCTTTTTTGTAGTGATATCCACTCTGCGTTTGAACGTAAATTCATTCCGGGTTTTCTGTAAAAATTTTTTCCTTTAGCATTAAAACTGTAATCTCTTTTATATAATCGTACCTTAATCTCATCTTTCGAATTATTCTTTAATACAATTTTTCCTAATTTCTTTCTCCCAGCTTTTACCTCAAATTGATGCACTAATTTAGATTTAACTATTAATCCAGCTTCAATTTTTATAGTAAATAATATTATTATAAGTAGGGAAGTTAATAAAACTTTTTTAATCATAGTAGGTGTTTCGCTCCTTTTTATAACTTTATTAATTAATTTGTACTTTGAATAGTATAAGTAACTGTAAATGTTTTTGCATTAATAGGTTCAGCAAATTTATTAGCCTTAAGTATATATGTGACTGTTTCTCCACTATCACTTACATTACTTAGATCTGTAATTAGATTATTTGCTGAAGAATCCAAAGCAACAGGTCCACTTGAAACACCACCGGTACTTGTTGCCTCAACCATTAAAGTTAAACCAGTTGGAAGTAACTCATCAATTGCTACAGTGATCTTTTGATTAGTATTATTTGTTGAATAAGATAAAGTTGTGGAGGAATCTGTTACTTCTTCCTCTACTAAACTGTCCGGAGGTGGTGTGATTGTTAAATTGAGAGTTGTTTTTGATAAACTCACTTCATTAATAGATTCCGCTGTAATTGTAATGTCTTGTGAAGCAGTACTTCCTAGTATAGTAGGAACAATTAAAACCAGGCTAATTAGGGTTAACAAAATGATTAGATAAACTTTTTTCATCAAAATCCTCCTATTTATATTTACTTTTTTTAACTATATCTGCTATATTATACCATATTTATTATTTTTTTACAATATTTTCCTTTTGTTATAATAAAAACTCCTCCCCAGCTTTTAGCCCAGGAAGGAGTTTAAATAATAAATATATTACTCTTCTCAGTTTAACAGATATTCCTATAGCTTTCTATTTTAGTTAAACTTTTTTTGTAACTTCTATTTTTTTCGATAGTTAATATCTTCTAACATTAAAACCCTTTTAAATAAACTCATTTTATACTTTCGTTTTTAATAGATATTTCTATAATTTTTTGCTTTAATTCTCTCAATTTCAATCTCTCTTGACCCATTTTTTAAGTTTAAATTATCAATATCAATATATTTTTTCAACCTATTTCTGATCACTTTTATCCCTCCAGTTTTATTTGTTAATATTATTGTATATCCTGGAGGTAACTCTATTGCAATACCCTTTTTAATTTTTTTTATTCCTTTTTTCGAATAAAGATAGAGTCTACTCAATCTTTTCTTTAAAAAATATAAGTATAATTTTATTAAATAAAAAAAGAGTCCTCATTAAGGACCTATGAAATAAGTTTATATTATATTTTTATAATTTAACCGCTTATTTTTATATATTATTCAAATTACAAGGGCAAAAGTATTAATAATAAAATACTTGCCGTAGTTATAAAAATATAGAAATATAGCTCACAAAGACTGTTCATTATGCTTACAAAATTGAAGAATTACAGATGTTAAAACACATTCATAATCAACAAACACAACTGTATTTAAAGTAGTTAAAATAAATTAGTTAACTATCCTATAAAACAGGATTCAGTTTCTTTGTTATTTATTTTTTTCTTAGATATATATTGTACCTTACTGCTTTTTATTAAAATAAATAGGGGGAGGAATGCTTTTAATTAAAAGCATTCCTCTAGTATCAAACAGATAATTAGGGGTTCTATCTGGGTTTTATCTGTTCGAATCATTAATTATTATGTGCTCAAGAGTATTTTTAACTAATTTTGTTTTACTATTTTAGAATATACCCTATAAAACTTTAAGTCAATGGGGTTTGGAGTGTTTTAACATCCTGTTAACATATAATTAACATAAAAAAAAATTCAATAATTAATTAACACTATTTGCAACAATATCTTTGATGTAATAAAATACTATTTGTAAAGTGCTAGATAATTAAGTGGAGGAGGAACTAAATTTGAACACACTATATATAGGATTAGGTGGATTAAGCGGAGCTATTTTAAGATATTTTATTTCTTTATATTTATATAAAAATACAAGCTCTAATACCCCTTATTGGTCCTATTTTTTGAATATGTTAGTTTGTTTTATGTTGGGGTTTGGTATGGTAATATTAAATAAACAAACCATAACCACTTTTAATCCTCTACTTATAAAAAATTTGCTTTTAACATTTTTTATAACTTTTTCAATCTTTAGTTATAAAGCTATTTACTATTTTAAAAAAGTCATGCTGATCCAAGCTGCTACCGTCTTGTTTTACAATCTTTTTGCAGGTTTACTTTTTCTAACTATTGGCAATCTAATAGCTCAATCTATCTAATTTTTAAAATATATAAGAAAGCATAAAAAATAAGGGCAGATAAAAATTACTTTGCTATCTGGGTTTTCCTGTTTAATCTAAACAGCTGTAACAACCATTGGTGAATAGTAAAGCAACATATTTTCTTTGGCCTTTTCTACATGTTTATCAGCAATATAGGTCCAGAAAGGCAATCTGAAGTACCCAAATAATCTTTTTGACCCGGGAACCCTTCCATGAAAAAGTTCTGCTTCTTCTAAAGAGGCATAATCAGCTCCAAAGGGACAACTGATTATAAACTGTCCACAGCTTACACATTTGTCCTGATTAATGATAGCCCTTCCATATTCATCACTTTCGATAGCATCAACCCCACAGGCATCTGCACAAGGCCGTACATAATCTACTATTGCATTATATGGACACGCTTCTTTACAGCGTCCACATTTTATACATTTTTCACAAGCAAATTTTATTACTCATCACAACTTAACTTTTAGCTGCTGTAATCAGTTCATCATCTACTTACACAACTGGAGATCTTTTAATATCATCACAGACATCCAGATATTCTACTTTTTAAGTTCAATTTGTTCGGGATAATCCTTTTTAAATCTTCAAGTGACCCCCATACTTCTACCTTAAACCATTATTCATAGCTTTAGAAAACTATTTTTTACATTCAATATTTAAATTTTTAATTAATTATTAATCAAGTAAACCTTGTGAACTACTCGGCATTGAAATACCGAGCTTCATAGTCGCTTGATCTTATGGGACACAAGATGAATTTCACCCGCAATATCGAACAAGTTACCTAGT
>Ga0207714_1002453_pt1 | contig 11212 bp, 9 predicted proteins | sample PonA232FremontCA_2_FD_187270 | JGI IMG/M metagenome (GOLD analysis project Ga0207714, IMG submission 187270) | Marine sediment microbial community from Fremont, CA, USA - Pond A23 Sediment 2 (SPAdes) | ecosystem: Environmental > Aquatic > Marine > Unclassified | place: USA: Fremont, California... | reverse complement strand
AAACCATATAATGATAATACTTCTGGTAAATCTTTTTGTTTTCTAGATTCCCAAGCGGTTTTCAACTTTTCTGGTTTGAGTTCCCCACCGTAAGTGTCAGAGAGAAGATAGGAAGAGATGCTACTACCATCTATTCCTTCCCAATTAAATATATTATAAGGAAATTCATTTGTATCATTCCATTGCAATTTTGTTGTTATAAAATAGTTAATATCAGATTTTTTTAAAATTTGTGGTAAAATTGCACTGAACCCAAAACAATCTGGTAACCAACATATTTTAGAATCCTTATTAAAATTACCTTTATAAAATTTTTTACCATATAAAATTTGTCTGATCAGTGACTCTCCATTGGGTAAATTAGTATCTGATTCTACCCAAAGAGCTCCTTCCACTAAAAACTTGTTTTCTTTATATTTTTTTATCACTTTCTTAAATAAAGTAGGAAAATATTTTTTTAGATAATCATATAATATAGCCTGGCTTTGAATGAAATAATAGTTGTCGAATGAATCCATTAAGTTAAGGGTTGTGCTAATAGTTCTCTGTAATTTTCTTATTGAATCAGTTATTCTCCATTTGAATGCTAAATCTAAATGAGAATGTCCCACTAAATGAACTTTACCAATTTTTCTGGAATCAATATTTTGTAAATTATCTTCTAAATATTGATAAGCCTCATTTATAGAATCAATAAATTTTTGTTGTTGAGTGGTATAAAAATCTATAATATCTATAGCAGATTTTAATAAATTTTGTAATCTGTTTTTCTTGTCTTTTGATTCTAGGATCTCAATAGTCCTTTTAGTATTTAGTATTAAAAAATATAATCTTTCAATACTTTTGTTTTTATTATATAAAAAGGCTTTTCTGAATAGATGAGGAGGATAGGGTTGATCAAACATTCTCTGATGACGAGCATATAGATGGATATCATAGGTAGCTAAAATTTTAAAGTGATAAAAGTTGTCACTAGTTTTAGGTAATTTTATATCTTTTTCATTTATTCCCCTGTAAACTTCATCATTTATAAATAATGTGCACTCACCATCTATATCTAAATGAAGATATAGGTTTTTATTATCTAATTTTTGTGGTAGTTTTATTTTATATTGAAAGAAAAAAATCTTACCGGAGTTATCCCAAAAACTATTATTCCCGGTAAGAAAATTTTTTTCTTTCTCAATTGGTTCATATTTATTTTTACTATTTTTCTTTACTTCTTGCACGGTCCATTTTTTTAATTCATATTGGTTTTCATATGATAATTTTTTTAAGTCTCTCAATATAAGATCTATTCTATCTGGTAACATATTTATACTCCCTTTTTAACCTTTGACAGAGCCTGCTAAAATTCCTTTTACAAAATATCTTTGTAAAGAGAAGAACATAATCAAGGGTACTACTATTGAAATGAAAGCACCAGCAGTTAAGACATGCCAGTTTTGTCCATAAGATCCAACCATATTTGCTAATCTTATTGTAACAGGTGCTACGTCTTGGGTACCGCCAAGGTAAATTAAGGCAACCAATAAATCATTCCATGTCCAAAGAAATTGAAATATTATTAAAGATGCTAAAGCTGGTACTGATAGCGGTAAGGCTAATTTATAATATACTGTCCACATTGATGCCCCATCAATATATGCAGCTTCAAAAAGATCATCAGGTAAAGAAGAGAAGAAGTTATATAGCATAAATACTGCAAAAGGCATTCCATAGCCAGTATGTGCGATCCATACAGCTAAAAATGTACCGTTAATATTTAGTGTGTTAAATATTCTTAAGATTGGTATAAAAGTCATTTGAAGTGGTATAACTAATAAACCTACTATTATACCATATATAACCATTCTGCCCCTAAAACGTAATTTAGCTAAACCAAAAGCAGCAAAAGAAGCTATTCCTACAGGCAAAATAGTAGCTACAATTGCTATTATAAAACTGTTTCTAAAAGCAATATCCATATTATTTACATTTAATACTTTTTGGTAGTTATCTAAGGTAAATTGAGTGAATTTTAAGGGACTATTTAATACTGTCCACCATCCGCTAGAACTTACCTCTGATGCTGGTCGTACAGAAGTTATAAGTAAGCCTAGTGTTGGTAGTATCCAAATAAACATTATTGTTAAAAGAAGTACATTGATTATGATTTTTGCTAATTTATTATCATTCATTTTGCTCCCCCCGCATTCTTTTAATATTGGCTATTATCACTGGAACAATTAATATAAATAATACAACTGCAATTGCACTAGCTCGTCCGAAGTTACGATATTGAAACATTTCTTTGTACATTCTATTAGCAATAACTTCTGTTCTGAAATTACCATTAGTCATTACATATACAATATCAAATATCTTCAGTACATTTACTACCATAGTAGTTGCAACTACAGCAATAGTAGATTTCATGTAGGGGAAGATAACAAATCTAAAAACCTGCCACTCAGTTGCACCATCTACCTTTGCAGCTTCAATCTGATCTTTAGGAATACCTTTATAGGAAGCAGAGAGAATAACCATACAAAATCCTGTCCACATCCAGATTCCAACAAATATTAAAGCTAAATTATTAATCCAGGGTCCTTGAATCATCCAACCAATGGGATCCATTCCTAATGAAGTTAGGATTTGATTTAATAAGCCGATTTGTTCTGATCCTGGTGGTCTGTAAGTATAAACGAATTTCCAGACAACACCTGCACCAACAAAAGAAATAGCCATCGGCATAAAAATTATTGATTTAGCAATTTTTTCATATTTAACTCTATCAGATAAAATAGCAAATAATAAACCTAAACCAACGGTAAATGAGGTCATAAATATTAACCACATTAAATTATTTCTAAAAGAGATCAACATTGTTTCATTAGTAAAAGCATAAATATAATTTTGGATCCCAACAAATTGTTCTGAGTCAGGACCAAAAAAACTTAAAATAAAAGTCTGTATTGAGGGATATAAGAGCATTAAGCCAACAACAAGAGAGGCTGGCCCTACAAAGAGGGCCACCCATTTCTTTTTAGTTCTTTCCTGCATATATTAAACCTCCCGGCTTTTCTTTAATTAGTTGCTTCCCCGGAACTATAGGCATCATCTGCATTTTCTTCAATTTTTTCTAATACACCATCTAGATTTTGACCGCTTACATAGTCTAAGATACCTTGCCAGAATGCACCAGAACCAATAGATGCAGGCATTGAATCAGAGGCATCAAATCTAAATGTTTCTGCTTCATTTAAGAATGCAGCCATTTTCCTTGTAATATTATCAGGATATACATTTGGATTTATTCTATTATGAGTACCTAATTTACCAAGTTCACTTAGCCAGATAGATTGAGCGCCTGGAGTTGCCATATATTTCATGAATTGTCTAGCTTCTTGATTATCATTTAACATACTGAGCATATCTGCTGCACCAAGTGCTGGTTTACCATATTCTTCATCAATTGCTGGAAGTGGGAAGAAGTCAAAGTCTTCACCAGCCTCTAATTCTGGATTATTGTCTTTTATGAAACTTGTAATAAAGCTTGCTTGTCTGTGTAGTCCCGCTCTTGGTGGATCAGTGAAGAGAGCATTAGGTGCATCTCCAAAGTTTGTTGAGAGTACAGCAGTTGGACCTCCATATACCATATCTGGATTTTTAGCATATTCACCAAATATTTCAAAAGCGTTTTTGATTCTTTCATCTGTCCAAGGAATATCATGAGCAACCCATTGATCATAGGTTTCAGGATCAGTAGTTCTTAACATGATATCTTCAATCCAGTCAGTTCCTGGCCAACCACTAGCTGCTCCTGATTCGAGACCTATTGCCCATGGTGAAATTCCGTCTTCCTGCATTTGCTGGGCTAGTTGATCCATTTCTTCCCAGGTTTCTGGTACTTCATAACCATATTCTTCAAATACATTAGGGTTGTACCAGACTAGACTTTTAACATCAGCTGCAAAAGCCAAAGCATACATTCCATCATTATAAGTTGCTAAATCGACCCATTTTTCATCAAAATCTTCTCTAATATAGTTCATATTATATACGTTTTCTAGATTGATTAGATCTCCGTCATCTGCTAGGTCCATCATCATACCAGGACCAGATACTGCAACTATATCAGGGGGATTTCCAGCTTCTAAGCGTGTAGTTAAGAGTGTAGGTAGATCTCTGGTTCCTTCATATTGAACCTCAATACCTGAAGCTTGTTCAAAAGGTTCAACCATCTTGTTAAAAGCATCAAGTTCTCCACCACCCCAAACTCCCATAACGGTTACTGTACCATCTTGAGCAGCGGCGGGTAAAGAGAAGAGTAAAAGACTTGCCAATAAAACTAATGTTAAACCAGTTGAAATCTTACCTTTCATTTTAAAAACCCCTTTCTTTTCTTAGTAATTCTGTTTTTAATATTCTTTGAAATTCAAAAAAACCCTGCAAATTAAGTTTTAATATTTAAAATATTCAAAACAACTTATTTGCATTTGTTTACTACAATTTATTTATTAACCACCTCCCGTAATAATTTTATTTACTACTTTCTCTAATAACCAAGTCGTGTGGAATAAAAATATTATTCTTTGTAAATTGAGTACCATTAATTTCTTTTAATAAAACATCCATTATTTCGATACCAAGTTTAGTTCCCGATTGATATACGGTACTTAATGAAGGATTTGCATATTTAGCAGCTTCAATATCATCAAAACCAATAATAGACATTTGCTCTGGGACTTTAATATTATTATCGATGCAATATTTGATTGCCCCTACTGCCATTTGATCACTAAAAGCAAAAATAGAAGAGAGGTCTTTATTATTATTTATCAATGTTTCAGCTGCCTTGTAACCACTTTTAAATGTAAAGTCTCCTTCAGCAATATAACTTTCTTTTAATTTTACTTTTTTTTCTTTATATTTATTAATAACTCCCTGCATTCTTTCTTCACTTGCTACTGAATCGCGGTAAGGTCCACGGATTATACCAAAATATTCTCCCAAACTAAATAGATATTCACTTACATCTTCTGCTGCTTTAACATTGTTTACAGTAACAGAAGGTAGATCAGATTGTTTTAAATGACCCGAAGCAAAGACGGTCGGAATATTACTTTCTTTAATAGCTTTAATGAGTTCATCACTAAATTTAGCTGTCATTATAACTAGTCCATCAATCTTTTTTTGTTTAAACATATTTATATAATATAGTTCCTGCTCTAATTCTCCTTCCGAATCACCATAGATAATATTATAATTTTCCTTGATGGCTTCAGTTTCTATGCTTTTAAGCACTTTCATTAAAAAAGGATTATCCATGCCTGCTCCTATAACACCAATTAGTTTACTAATATTAGTACGTAAAGCACGAGCGGATTCATTAATTTGATAATCTAATTCTTTAATAGCTTTTCTTACCTTTATAGCTGTATCTTTACTAACTAGATTACTATTGTTAATGACCCTTGAAACAGTTGATAAAGATACATTTGCCCTTTTTGCTACATCTTTCATAGTGGTATTCATATTAATTCCCCTTTAAAATGAAAACGATTTCTGAAAACCATTTCATTCTATTTTTATAATTCAATGTGCAACCATATATTCCTGCAAAGATATGAAATATTAAAAATATTTTCAAGAATATATTTAATTTATTTGGATAGTTTATAAAAGTCATATTTTACAATTTATATTTTAAGATATAAAATCATAAGTAATAAGTATAATGAAAGGATGATAATTTTATGGTAAATAGAAGGTGGTGGAAGGAAGCAATAGTCTATCAAATATATCCAAGAAGTTTTAATGACAGTAATCAAGATGGTATAGGAGATATACAAGGTATTATAGAAAAATTGGATTATATTAAAAATTTAGGTATAGATGTAATTTGGCTTTGTCCTATTTATGAATCCCCAAATGCTGATAATGGTTATGATATTAGTGATTACAAATCCATTATGGATGATTTTGGTAATTTAGATGATGTTAAAAGTTTAATCGAAGAAATACATAAAAGAGATATGAAGGTAATTTTTGACTTAGTAGTTAATCATACATCTGATGAACACGAATGGTTTATAAAGTCTAGAAGTTCTTTGGACAATGAATATCGAGATTATTATATATGGAAAGAAGGAAAAGATAATAACAAGCCACCTACAAACTGGGAATCTTTTTTTGGAGGATCTACTTGGACCTTTGACGAAAAAACGGAGGAATATTATTTACACTTATTTGATGAAAAACAACCCGATTTAAATTGGGAAAATAAAAAAGTGAGAAATAAGATTTATAAAATGATAAGATGGTGGCTAGATAAAGGAATTGATGGCTTTAGGATGGATGTAATAAATATGATTTCAAAGGATCAGAGTTTTCCTGATGGTCAAAAAGATTCTCATGAAGATTATGGTGATGGTAAACCTTACTTTCTTAATGGCCCCCGGTTATATGAATATATTAAAGAAATGGGAGAAGAAGTATTATTTGATTATGACATTATGACTGTAGGTGAGACATTAAATTTCGGAGTTGAAAACGCAAAAAAGTTTTCAGAATTTAATGGGAAAGAATTATTAGATATGGTTTTTCATTTTGAATTAATGTCAGTTGATCGAGACGATGAAAGTAAATGGATTAAAGAAGATATAGATTTAAAGGAAATAAAAAAGATATATAAGAAGTGGAACCACGGTCTATGTGAAAAGGGATGGAATGCTATTTATTTAGGAAACCATGATCAGCCTAGAATAGTGTCTAGGTTTGGAAATGATAAGGAATATAGAATAGAATCTGCGAAGATGTTAGCAACAATGATGATGACAATGCCTGGTACTCCATATATTTATCAGGGAGAAGAAATAGGGATGACAAATGTAGCATTTAATGACATAGGTAAATATAGAGATGTGGAAACCATAAATCATTACAGAATTGAGTTAAATAAAGGAAGAGCTAAAGTTGAAGTTATGAAGGAAATTCAAAAAGTCAGTAGAGATAATGCAAGAACACCTATGCAGTGGAATGATAATTTAAATGCAGGTTTTACTCAAAGTACTCCCTGGATTAATGTGAATTCAAATTACAAAGAAATAAATGTAGAAAAATCTATCAATGATTCGGACTCAGTTTATCATTATTATAAAAATATTATTGAGATAAGGAAAAACAATATAGGTTTAATATATGGCAGATATAAACCATTATTAGAAGAACATGAATCTGTTTTTTCTTATATAAGAGAGTTTAAACGTGAAAAATATTTGGTCATATTAAATTTCTTTGAGCAAGAATTATCAGTTGAAATACCAATAAATATTAAGTCAAAAGAACAAAAATTATTAATTTCAAATTATGATGATATTAAATTGAATAATAATATTTTGAACTTAAGACCATATGAAAGTTTAGTGTTTAAATTAAGCTAAACTTAAAATAGACCTATCATTATAAAAACCTTGTTTATTCTTTTTCTGGAATATTTTTAAAAGATGATCAATTGTCATTTTTTCTTTAGTCTTACCCTGTATATCAATAATGATATCACCATGATTCATCATTAGCATTCTATTTCCAAATTTCAAAGCATCTTTCATATCATGGGTTATCATCAAAGTAGTAATATTATGATTGGAAATAATTTTCTGGGTTAGATCCTTAATTTTAATTGCTGTAGCCGGATCTAAGGCAGCAGTATGTTCATCTAATAATAATATTTCAGGTTCAATAATAGTTGCCATTAAAAGAGTTAGTGCCTGTCGTTGGCCTCCGGATAAAAGTTTTACTTTGGTATCTAGTCTATCTTCTAATCCCAAATCAATTTCAGATAAATGTTGTTTAATTTTGTTTCGTTTTTTATTATTTAGAGCCCATTTTAATGTTAATTTAGAATTTTTATTTAAAGCCATTGATAGATTTTCTTCAATTGTCATTTCGGGAGAAGTGCCCATAAGAGGATCTTGAAATACTCTACCAATAAATTTCGCTCTTTTATATTCTGGCATATCAGTAATATCTTTATTTGATAAAATAATTTTTCCTTCGGTAAGACCAAAAACCCCTGCAATGCTATTTAAAAGGGTGGACTTACCAGCACCGTTTCCTCCCACAATAGTAATGAAATCACTGTCTTTTACTTTAAGATCTATTTTCTTTAAAGCGTTTGTTTCATTAACAGTATTTTGGTTAAAAGTTTTACTTACATTAATTAGCTTTAACATTAAACTTACCTCCTACTACTGATTTAATTCTTGGTGTTGAAAGAAAAACAATTACAATTAAAGCTGTTAATAACTTTAAATCGGATGCGGCAAAGCCGCTCATTAATGCAAATGAAATACTACCTCTGTATAAAATTGAACCACCTATAATACCGGGGATTACAAAATATAGTTTTTCACTACCAAAAATAACTTCGCCAATAATTACAGAAGCTAATCCAGCAATTATTGTACCAATTCCCATACTGATATCAGCAAATCCCTGATACTGACAGATTAAAGCGCCAGAAAGGGCAACAAAACTATTAGCAATAATTAAACCAATCATTTTTATACTTTTTGTATTTATAGCCATACTTCTTACCATAGCTGGGTTGTCACCTGTTGCGCGAAGTGCAAATCCAAGTTTTGTTTTTAAAAATAGAATGAGTGAGATTAATACCAATAAAACAACTATTAATATTAAAATTAACTCACTGGAATCTGATAGAGAAAGTGGAACATTGAATATATCAAAAATTGTATCATCAGATAACAAAGGTATATTTGGTCTTCCCATTATTCTTAAGTTAATTGAAAATAAGGAAGTCATAGTTAAAATTCCTGATAATAAAGGGGCTATTTTCAATTTTGTATTTAAAAATCCAGTAAAAGAACCTGAAATACCTCCAGCTAATGTAGCAACGATTAGTGTTAAAAATGGATTATATCCCATTATTATAAGCTTGGAGGAGACGGCAGCCCCTAAAGTGATGCTGCCGTCTACAGTTAAGTCTGCAAAATCCAGTACTCTAAATGTTATATAAACACCTATTGCCATTATTCCATATATTAGTCCTTGTTCTAGTGAAGTAAATAAGAATCCTAAAGACATATCAATCCCTCCAATATATTATCTATTACCATATTATAATCGAATTTCTATTTCATCTTTTATACTTTCAGGAATTTCTAAATTGAAACTATTAATAGCTTCTTCATTTATTATTAATTGAAGGTTTTTAGAACCCGTTATAGGTATTGATGTTGGATTTTCACCATTTAAAACTCGCGCCGCAATTTGTCCCGTTTGCTTACCTAAAAGAAAGTAATCTAGCCCTCTGGTAGCTAAAGCCCCGTTTTGAACTTGACCTTTTTCGGAAGCGAAGACAGGTATATTATTTTCCTTAGCTATTTTCATTATTGACGGCACTGCAGAAGCAATTGTATTATCTGTGGGTAAATAGATAGCATCTACTTTACCTATTAGGGATGAGGTTGCTAATGAAACTTCACTAGTATTAGTGGCAGTAGCTTCAACTATTTTGAGATTTTTTTCTGGTGCGATCTCCTTAGCAATATCAACTTGTACTTTGGAATTAACCTCACCACTATTATATAGAATACCTATGTTTTTAGCGTTAGGTAAAAATTCCTTTATTAAATCCAACTGTTTTCCAACTGGATTCATATCAGTAGTTCCAGTAATTGCATTTTCCTTATCAACAAGGTCTTTAACCAAACCTGCAGCTACAGGATCTGTTACAGCTGTGATTACCAGCGGTGTATCAGAAAGGGTTCCAGCAGCAGCTTGGGCATTAGGAGTAGCAATCGCCAAAACTAGATCTAAATTTTGATTTTCGAATTTTTGTGCAATTGTTTGAGTAGTAGACATGTCAGCTTGGGCATTTTCAAGGTTGATTTCAAGGTTTTCACCTTCTATAAATCCTGCTTCTTTAAGACCTTCAATAAAACCTTCACGTGCTGAATCTAAAGCAGGGTGTTCTACGAACTGTGAAATTCCAACCTGAAATACCTTGTCTTGAGCCTGAGCTGTGAGTTGAAAAGTTACCAAAAAGAATAGAGTTAATGAAATGAGAATAGATACTACAATTAGAGATTTCTTACCATTAATTACCATTTTACATCTCTCCTTATTTTTTTGTGGATTTGGTTTTGGAAAGAGAAATAAAAAAACACTCCGGGAAGGAGTGTTTAAAGACATAGAAATCCATAGAGATTTCCTATTATTTTCTCCTACCATATTACCATATTACCAATTTTCGATTTTAACCATTATACATATAATACCTGGGAATGTCAAGAATATAAAATTATATTTAAGTAATTGTTCTGTGACTAAGACCAACAGCTACTTCATTTAAATTTAACATGCCAACTCCAAAAAAGATTGCAACAACTAAGTGATCATCTTTTCGAGCAATTCCAATTTTACCACCAATATTTAAGCCGACTGCACTCCCCATAATTTGTTTTAAAGCTTCATGGGCAGCCCCAGCTACAGCACCTTGATTAGAGTGAGTTTCATTGATTAAATTTTCTCTGCGAGCTGCAATTACTGCGTTTTCGATAATTTTTTTAACAGATTTATTGTATTCTCCTCCAAAATCAAGAGCTGCGGATTTTATTCCTTTATCATCTAAGAATTGTTTTTTTAATTCATTTTCTTCTTGACGATCTGAAATTGCTAGTCTCAAAGCGGCTTTAGCTATAATAAGGCTTTTTTCCATTATGTAAGCCTCCTCACTTGAATTTTCTTTAATTATATTTTATTTTGAAATATATGTCAATTATAGCTAATGAACTAACTTGAAAATAGGGGCCTTATCTGATATATTTGACCTAGGATATAATTTAAAAAGTATAGTTATAATCCACTATAATATTTGATACTTAATCGCTTATTTTAAAGGAAGAAAGAAGTATAAAAATTATTACAAGGGGGCTTGAAAATGTCCAACAAAGAATTAGAAGTGATTAAAGAAGCTATTTTAAATGAAAATGAGGGTTACCAAGTTTATAATATGGCAGCTAATAGAATAGAAGAAGAGGAAATTAGCAAATCATTTAAAAAATTAGCAAATGAAGAATTAAAGCATATTGATTGGCTTAAAGAACTTTATGAAAGTTTTGAAGATGGTGGCGAGATAGAATTTTCTGTTGATGAAATGAAACCACCAGAAAAGCCCAGGATATTTAAGTGGGATAAGATA
>Ga0207714_1002452_pt1 | contig 11216 bp, 9 predicted proteins | sample PonA232FremontCA_2_FD_187270 | JGI IMG/M metagenome (GOLD analysis project Ga0207714, IMG submission 187270) | Marine sediment microbial community from Fremont, CA, USA - Pond A23 Sediment 2 (SPAdes) | ecosystem: Environmental > Aquatic > Marine > Unclassified | place: USA: Fremont, California... | reverse complement strand
TTCGCTCGCGGCCCTCGGGCTGGCCGATGTGTTTGTGTTCGTGTTCTTCGGCCCCGTGGCGGTGGGGGGCACCTACTACGTGCAGGCCCTGTCGCTGCCCGCGGAGGTGGTCGTCGCCGGGGCCGGGCCGGGGCTGCTCTCGATTGGCATTCTACTGGTGAACAACGTCCGGGACGTGGCGGAAGACCGCCGGGCCGGCAAGCGGACGCTCGTCGTGCGCTTCGGGCGGCGGTTTGGGGTTGCGGCGTACGGGGCCTGCATGGTCGGGGCCCTGTTGCTCGCGGGACTTCTGGCGACGGGCGTGCTCGGCACGACGCCCCACCCCTGGGCGGCTCTGCCCCTCGGGTTGCTTCCGCTCACGATTGGGCCCATCCGGAGACTGTCCGAGACGACGGATCCGGAAAAGCTGAACCCACTGCTCGGGGCGACCGGCCGAATCCTGGTGCTTTGGGCCCTTCTGTTCGCCGTTGGCTGGAACCTCTGATGCCCCCGTGCCCGTGACGATTTCGGAGAGTGCTTTGTACAGGTACGCGCTTCCGCTCACCGCGCCGCTCCAGCTGGGGCGCGAGGCGGTGACCCGGCGCCGAGGCGTGCTCGTGCGGCTGGCGACGGAGGAGGGCTGCGTCGGTTGGGGCGACGCCGCGCCCTTGCCGGGCTTCAGTGACGAAACACTGGGGGACGTTGAACAGCACGCCCGCGCCGCACTTCCTCGCTGGACAGGCACATCCTTCTTCGACGCTCAGGGGGACCTCGACGCCATGCTGCAGGACCTTCCCTTTGAGGCGGAGGCCCCGTCGTCCTTCCGGTTTGCGATGGAGGGGGCCGTGGTGGGGGCCGCTGCCGGGGCGCACGAGACGTCTGTCCCGCAGATGCTGGGGACGCCACGACAAACCGTGGCGCTGAACGCCCTGCTCCCGCGCTCCGGGGCAAATGGCCCCACACAGGCCGTGCGGCGGCAAGAGGAGGGCTACCGGGCCGTCAAGGTAAAGGTGGGGCGGGGGGACGTCGAAGAGGATGTCGCACGCGTCCGGGCGATTCGGGAGGCCCTCGATGCGTCCGTTGCTCTTCGTGCCGACGCAAACCGCGCCTGGTCGTTTGGTGAGGCCGTGACGTTCGCGGACGGCATCGACGATCTACACATTGCCTACGTGGAAGAGCCCCTCGTTGACCCGGCGCACCTGGACAGGTTGGTTGAGCGAACGGGTCTCCCCGTGGCGCTCGACGAGACGACCCGGGAAGTCCCGCCCGCAACCCTCCGAGGCCTGCCGGGCGTGACGGCCGTCGTCCTCAAGCCGACGCTCCTCGGGGGGGTCCAGTGCACACGAGAGTGGAGGCGCGTCGCACGAGACACGGGCGCAACCCCCGTCCTCAGCGGCTCCTACGAGTCCGGTGTCGGGATTCAGATGCTCGTGGCGCTGGCGGCGTCCGGGCCGGAAGTGCCCGTGGGGCTTTCCACGTACGACCGCCTCGCGGCCGACGTATACGCCCCTCCGCTCCCGGTTGGGGGACCGAGTGTGGACGTGCCCGCCGTCGCGACGCCCTCCACGGCCCGCATCGCGTGGGATCGGCTCGATCTCATCGAACGAGTTTCTGCCTGATCCGCACACCATGGCTGCCGGCCCCCATGCCCCGTGTCCGATTCATCGCCACGCCCAGGCGCGTCCCACTGCCCTGGCGCTCTGGACGCCCGACCGACGGTGGACGTACGCGGAGCTTGACGCAGCGGTCGCGGCCACCGGGCGGCACCTGCGGGAGCGAGGGTGGGCCGACGGGGCGCGCGTTGCGCTTCGGCTGCCGCGAGGACCGGCATTGGTGATGCTGCTGTGGGCGCTGTGGCGCGAGGGGGCCGTGGCCGTCCCGATCAGTACGCGCCTCCCGGACGCGGAGGCCTGGCGGGCCACAAATCGGCTCCACGCCCGTGGTCTCGTCACTCGGAACCGTGAGGCGCTAAGCGAGGAGGACGGGGGGGCAGACGCCGTGCCTCCCGAGTCGCTCGTGGTCCGGGACGTCACGGGCAGTGCTGCGTCGACACCCCGGCCGATCCGTCGCCGGGCCACCATCCTCTTCACGTCTGGCAGCACGGGCCACCCGACGGCCGTCCTTCACTCGTGGGCGAGTCACCTGTACAGTGCAAAGGGCGCAAATGCCAACGTGCCCCTGCAGGCCGGAGACCGGTGGCTGCTGTCGCTGCCGCTGTATCACGTGGGGGGACTGGCCATCCTGGTTCGGTGTGCGCTGGTCGGGGCCGCTGTCGCGGTGCCGGACCGGGACGCGTCCATTGCGAAGGCGGCGGCCCCGACCGGGGCGACCCACCTGTCCCTCGTGCCGACCCAGCTCCGTCGTCTCCTGGATGCTCGGCAGGGACGGGCCCCGGGGCGGGTGCGTGCCGTCCTCGTTGGAGGGGGGCCCATCCCGTCCGGACTCCTGCGCCGGGGAGCCGATCGGGGATGGCCCCTGCACACCAGCTACGGCTCCACCGAAATGGCCTCGCAGGTCACCACGACCTCCCCCGGGGCCTCGCGTGCAGACCTGCAGACCGCCGGGCGCCCCCTGCCACATCGGCGCGTACGGATTGCGGAGGAGGGGCACATCTTTGTGGCGGGCCCCCCCCTGTGCATGGGCCTGATCGAAGGGGGCACCCTCCGAGATCCGCGAGAAGACGGCTGGTACCCGACGGGCGATGTGGGGCACTTCGATGCGCAGGGACGCCTCCACGTGCAGGGACGCGTCGACCGACAATTCGTCTCCGGGGGCGAAAACATCCAGCCGGAGGCAATTGAGAGGGCCCTCGAACAGATCGACGACATCGAGCGGGCGGTGGTGGTGGCGGTGCCCCATGAGACCTATGGGCACCGACCGGTGGCTTTCGTCCGGGCGCAGGGTCCCTTGCGCCCAGAGGCCTGGCGACGAACCGTGTCGACGTCCCTCCCCAAATTCAAGCTTCCGGACGCGATTCACGCGCTGCCAGACGCCGCGGTGGACGATTCGTTAAAAGTGGACCACGAGGCCCTGCGCCAACGAGCCCGGAGGGAGTAGAAGAAACAGTGCCCGGTGCCCGGAAGGTTGGGATTGCATCTGCGGACCGCTGCACGACGGTTGCATTCGGCGGCCCTGCCTGTTTCTTTGAGAAATCGCAGCACGCAACGGAGATCGCCGACTCAATTGATCCCACGAATTTGGAAGCGCTTCCGAAATGGACCAACCGTCCCCTGTTTCCGACGTGACGCCGCTACACGGCGAGCGGGTCAAGCTCACGCCCCTCCGGATGGAGAACATCCACACGCACTTCCGCTGGAACAACGACCCGGAGCTGAATCGCCTCGACAGTGAGGTGCCGTACGAGGAGGAGTCCTTTGGGGCGTTCAAGGGGCGGTTCGAGCGCATGTGTGAGGAGCCGACCCCGTCGAACCGGATGTTTGAAATTCATGCCCTCGAGCCGGAAACCCTCATTGGGGTGGCTTACACCACGCACATCAGCCCGCACAGCCGCCACGCGAAGGTCGGCATCACGATTGGGGACCGTGACTACTGGGGCCGTGGCTACGGCCGTGACTCCTTCGAGGTGCTGCTCTCGTACTGTTTCGATCAGCTGGACCTACACCGCGTGTGCGCAGAGACGTTCGAGTACAATACGGCGTGGCGGGATCTGGTCGAAGGGATGGGGTTTGAGAGGGAGGGAACGGCACGAGACTACCTGCGCCGGGACGGGCGCTACTGGGACAAGGGCTTGTATGCCCTCTTGGAGCCGGCGTACCGGGCCCGCCGAGTGGAGGCGAATCAGAAGGCGTCCATCGAGGCACCATGACGGCCCCTCGGGAAAGCAAGAATGTCCCCGTGGCCTCCAAGAAGGCTATTCGGTCAGGTGCTCCAGCCAGACGACGAGGAGGTCGTCTTCAAAGCTGTCGGAGGCGCTTCGGTCGAGAACCCCGTCCAGCAGGGCCTGGATGGGAGCATCGTCGTCGTAGGCCTCTACGGCGACTTCACGTACACCGTCTTCGCCGAACATCCCGCCGTCCTGCGTGTGTTGCTCCGTAAGGCCGTCGGTGTAGGAGAGGAGGGCAGTGCCCGGGGCGAGGTTCAACGAGACCTCAGAAAAGGTCACGTCCTCCTCCAGGCCCAAAATCAGGTCGCTGTGTTCGTGAATCTCGGCGCCGTCGGGGGTGATCAGGACGGGTCGGCAGTGACCCGCATTCGCATACGTAACGGTGTGGGCCTGGGGGTCCCAGTGCAGAAGCAGGAACGTGGCGAACGTGTCTTCCAGTACGTCGTCGTTAAGGAGCATGTCGTTCAGCTCGCCCATGAGTGCAGCCGGGGAGGTTGAGTCCTCCAGCAAGGTGTGGAGCGTGCCGCGCACGTAGCTCAGGAAGCTGAAGGCGTAGAATTTGGCCCGGAGGCCCTTGCCCATCACGTCCCCGATGGTGAGGAAGTAGGTCCCCTCGTCCGTTTCCGTCCAGTCGAAGAGATCCCCGCCCCCTTGCTCGCGGGACTCGCTGTAGAAGTCCAGCTGGTAGCCCTCAATGTCAGGCGTTTCGTCCGGCAGCAGTCGGTTGGAGAAGTCGCGCCCGATCTCCGCGTCGAGCTGGGTCTGAAACATGTCGATGCGTTCCAGAAGACGCTCCACGCGGGAGAGCAGGGTCTCCATGTCGAACGGCTTTGTGATGTAGTCGTCCACGCCCTTCCGTTCGCCCTGCTGGCGAGCCTCATCATCGGCGCGGGCTGTGAGGAAAATGAACGGGATGACGCGCGTATTCTTGTCGGTTTGGAGGGCCGACTGCAGCGCGAAGCCGTCCATCTTCGGCATCATGATGTCCGAAATAATGAGGTCGGGGGCCGTCTCCTCGATCTGATCCAGGGCCTCCTCGCCGTTCGTGGCTGCGTAGACCTCATAGTGCTTGCCGAGGCGGTATTTTAAGAGCTCCCGAACCGTGCTGTCATCCTCGACAACTAAAATAGTGTGTTCAGCCATGGATCGTGGTCGGAGGGAATGAGAAATTCGAAGCAGTGAAGGCCGTCCTCCGTCGATGAGTACGAGAGCTCGGTGGTGCATGCTTTGATGATTCGGAGGCCCATGCCGCGCTCAGGAAAGGCCTCTGGGTCCTCGTCGTCGGCCGGGAGATAAGAGGTGAGGTTAAAGCCGTCCGAATTGTCAAGGACCGAGCAGTCCACCTGCTGGGCGGTCCCGGTCAGCCGGATTTCAACCCTCGGGCTGTCATGTGGGAATCGGGCGTGCTGGTGGAGATTGGCGATCCACTCGTGGAGCACGAGGCATGCGCAATGAAGGGTCTCGTCGTCGATGGTGCCGTTCTGATGGAGAGTCGGCCAATCATCGGAGAGGGTGCGCACCTCGTCAATCGCCCGATCGAGGTCCGTGTACGTCTTCGTAAAAGGGTCCATGGAGCCAAAGCTTATGTCCAACGAGGCAGGCCGCTGTCGGGGCAGACGCCTGGGGTGGGGCCGTCGCCTATCCGGTGAATGCCTCGCGGGCCGCCTCTACGGACGGGAATTGGCGGAAGACCTTGTACGTTCGGGTAAGCTGGACGACCACCTGGACCGGCTCTGAGACATCTGCAAAGGCGACCTTTCCGTCGTCCGGCGAGATGGCCCGGTACAAGGAGAAGATGGACCCGAGTCCCGTAGAATCGAGCACCTCTGTGTCTGAGAAGTTGAGAATAAACTGCCGAATCCCATCGTCGACGTGCTCCTGAAACGTCGCTTTGAAATCGTCTGCGTTCCGAAAGTCTAGGGCCTCCCCGACGTGAATAATGACGGTCTCGGCGGAAGCGGTCTCAGCGTCAAAGCTCATGATGGTGAAAGCGGGTCGTCTAGACGGAGAGTGGTGAGGAGAATGGGTGCCGCGGGAACGCAGCGCGAGGCCCCTCCAGGTTCCTCGTAAATGAAAAGCGAGAACGTGCTGGAGAGCCTCACAGCTTAATTGGGCAAAATCAATGCCAACGTAAGGGTCAGGGCCCGGACTGTGAAGTCTGGACTCAAGGCCCCCTCCATCATTCCAGGCAAAGGGACTCGGCCTCGGTCGAGGGGGAGGAATCGTCAGGTGCTTCTGGACGGATCTACACGAGCCCGGTATCAGTGAAATTTGCTACGCGTTTCGCATAGGACATCGGTCAAATTGAAGAAACGGAAAATCGTGGCTCAATCGTGTCTGGGATGGCGCTTCGTGATGGGGGGGTGGTTCTTCGTGGCCGTGGGGGGTGGGGTGCTCGGGGGCGGCTGTGAGCACCGAACTCGGTCGGGGGAGGCGGATCGGAAAAGCAGGGCACAAGGACCGACGCCCACACACGTAAGCTGGGAGGCCGAGTTCGACATGACGGAGGAGGGGCGTCCCCGGGCCGTCCTCCGGGCTCGACGGATGGAGCAGTATGAGGCCGATGACAGCACCTACTCAGTCTGGCGCTCGATGGACGACACGACGCGGGTGCGGGTGTATCTTTTCGACGAAGACGGCGATTCCTCGGCCACGGTCACGGCCGATAGCCTGGTGTTCCAGGATCAGAAGGGCGTGCTGGACGCGTACCGGGATGTAGTCGTGACCACCGAAGAGAACAAACGGCTCGAGAGTGAGCATCTCACGTGGCACCAGGCCGACCGAACGATTCGCACCCGCCGGTTTGTGCGCATTCGTACGCCCTCGGAGGTCGTTCAGGGGGACGGGCTCGTGGCGGACGAGGACCTGGAGACGTACCAGCTGGGGCGCTTCTCGGCAGAGGTGGACGTCGACGAGGGCGACGATTCGGGGGGCCAGTAGCGCGCGGCACTGACGCGAGAATGCGATTCTCCAGTCCTGTGTGAAAGTCCCCTACGCGGAGGCCTTTCCGTTCAAGGCCTCCGGCAACGGGCAGGCTCTACCCCGATAAGATCGGTCTCAAGCGAGGTCCAGCGGCGTTGCTCACCTGATGTTCGTATGACTCACTCTTTCAACCATCGGATGTGGCACCGTCTGGGGTGCGTCCTGTTGGTGACGACGATTGGCGTCGTTGGGGCGGGGGGGGGAACGGAGGCCCGGGCACAGGCCCAAGACGACACGTCCCGCACGGCTCCGACCGGTGTGGAGCCGGCGGGGGTGGACTCGTTGCCGACGGGGGGCGCTGTGCCGCCGCCCACGCCGGGTCCGCCCGCGTCCGACGCGAGTGAACGGTCGCGGGCCTTCGTCGAGGCCGACTCCCTGAGTACACGTTCCCGAAACGGAGCACGTGTGCAAGACCTGTTTGGGGATGTTTTCGTTCGGCAGGACACCACACGCCTGCGGTCGGACTACGCCCGGCGCTACCTGGCTCGTAGCGACCTCCTGTTCACCGACAACGTGGTCATCTACGAGCGGGGGGACACCCTCCGGGCCGATACGGTGCGCTACGATCGCGCGACCGAGGTTGGCTATGCCCGCGGCAACGTGCGGCTCACAAACGGGGACGTGAATGTGCGGGCGGACAGCGCGCGGTACTACGCCTCGGAGAAGCGGTCGGTGTTCCCCGACAGCGTTGTGCTCGTCGACAGCAACCGAGTGCTGCGGGCCCAGCGTGGCACGTACTGGTCCGATGAGGCCCGTGCTGAATTCGGGGGGCGCGTGCGGCTCACCGAGCCGGGGACGACGCTCCTCGCCGATTCACTCACGTACTACCGCGATCGCGACCGATCCATTGCTTACGGTAACGTCTTCATCGATCGGGGGGGCGACGACGGGGCGGACACCGACACGACGGCGCGGACGTACCTGTTTGGCGACCGGGCGGACAACCGAGAGGCCCGCCGCTACAGCCGGGTGGAGGGCGATGCGCTCCTGGTACGGGTGCGGATGGACTCGACGGGGAGCCCGAGTGACACCCTGGTGGTACGGGCCCGTCGCCTGGAGGCCTTCCGCACGGACACGCATCGTCGGCTCGTGGCGGTGGACTCGGTGCGCATCTGGCAGCCCGACCTCTCTGCCCGGGCGGACTCGGCGGTCTACGACCGCGTGGTCGGCACCACCCCGGACCGCCCGCCCGGTCGGGCGGTGCCCATCGACACGACCCGCCCGTCGCCGGACTCGCGAACGCCGCGGACCGGACCGGATTCGTTACGGGCACTGCTCCCAGCACCCTCCCCGCCAGATACGTCTCAAGAGGGGCAGCAGACGTCCCCGCCCGACTCGCTCGACAATCGGTCCCGTCCTGCGCCCGACACGCTGGCGCGTGCCGCCGCGGCGGATACGTCCGGCCGACCCCGCCTTAGGGCAGGCCCCCGTGAGACTTCAGGCCCGGCGCGAGGGGGGTGGGCAACCCCAACGGCGCGGGCCGACAGTTCGCTGCCGATTGAAGAGACCCGCCTGTTTCGGTCTCCCATGACGTGGTTCGAAGACAGTCAGGTATGGGGCGACTCCATTCGGGTTCGGGCCCGGAATCGGAGCCCCGATACGGTGTTCGTCCGCGGCTCAGGGTTTGCGGCGCAGCGCGATTCGGTGCTGGATCGGATTCAGCAACTCAAGGCCGAGACCATTACCGCGTTCTTTGGGGAGGACTCCCTCCGCCGGGTGCGGGCCCGGCCCAACGCCCGGGCCATCCGCTTCCTGGCGGCCGAGAACGATTCCCTGAACGGGGCGGCCCGGACGTCCGGCGACCGCATTGAGTTGCGCTTCGTGGACGGAAGCGTGAAGCGGGTGAGTGTCATTGGGGGAACGCAGACCACCTACTACCGGAACAGCGAAAATATTCCGGACCCTTTTGAACTGGAAGGCTTTCAATGGACGCCGGCTCGTCGCCCGACCCAAGACGAGATTCTTCGGGATCCACGGGTGCGCCGACGGCTCGGGCGAGGACAAACGCGGCGCGACCGTCCGGTGGCGGGGCCGGCCCTCCGACCGAGCACCGATGAGGCCTGGGACGTGTGGGCCGACTCGACCGGCGGAGGCCTGCCTGGTGTTCGGCCCCCTGATGAACCTGTACCGACGCTCTTCTGGCAGGATGCGCCGCCCGAACGCTCCCCCTCAGATTCTTCGGCTGCAGGGGCCGCCGTGCCGCGTGACACTCTCAATGCAACTCCCAGTCCCAATTCCGACTCATGAGTGCTTCGTCCTCCAACGGGTCCCCTGTGGACCGGGATGGGTCCAGCGTGCCGGCGACACTTGCGGCGCGCCACCTCACCAAGCGGTACGACAAGCGGGCCGTGGTTGATGACGTGAGCCTTGAGGTCCATGAGGGTGAGATCGTGGGGCTCTTGGGCCCGAATGGCGCCGGCAAGACGACGACCTTCCACATGATCGTGGGCATGATCCGCCCGAACGCAGGCACCATCCACCTGGAGGGCGACGACATCACGCGCCTTCCAATGTACAAGCGGGCACGACGCGGGGTGGGGTACCTGGCGCAAGAGACCTCCGTCTTTCGGGAGCTTACGGTGGAAGACAATTTGCACGCGGTCCTCGAATTCCAGTCGATGAGCGATGCCGACCGTACGGCTCGTGTGGAGTCGCTCATCGAGGAATTTGGACTGGAGCGGGTGCGAGACTCAAAGGGCTACGAACTATCCGGGGGCGAGCGCCGCCGGACCGAGATTGCGCGCGCCCTGTCCACCCGACCGCGGTTCTTTTTGCTCGACGAGCCGTTTGCGGGCGTCGACCCGATTGCCGTCGAGGATATTCAGGGCATCGTCGCGGGCCTGCAGGAGCGCGGCATCGGGGTGCTCATCACGGACCACAACGTGCACGAGACCCTTGCAATCACGGATCGTGCGTATTTACTATACGAGGGGCAGATCCTAAAGCACGGCACCGCGGAAGAGCTTGCGGCCGACCCCGAGGTGCGCAAGCGGTACCTGGGCGAGAAATTTTCGCTGGAGCGGTACTAGCCCGGCGTGGCTTCGTGGTGGGATTTTTGCAAACCCCTTTGTTCCCAGCCGAAGCGGGCGTGTGGAAGGAAGAACCGTTTGCCTGGAGACCGTCCGCCCTTCATGTCTGTCGTTACATCACATCAAGTCAGTCGAACGTCTATGTGTGGAATTGTCGGGTACATCGGAAGTCAAGAGGCCGAAGATCTCCTGCTCACGGGCCTCAAGCGCCTTGAATATCGTGGGTACGACTCGGCCGGGCTCGCAACGGTCGACGACGCGGGCCTGCACGTTCAGAAACAAGAGGGAAAGGTCGACGGTCTCCGAAACAGCCTGAACGGGGCGTCCATGGCCGGGTCGACTGGCATTGGCCACACCCGCTGGGCGACCCACGGGGCCCCAAACGACGTCAATGCGCATCCCCATGTCAGCTCCGATGGGGCCTTTGCCCTCGTGCACAACGGCATCATCGAAAACCACGGGGTGATCAAAAAACGGCTCGGAGAAAAAGGCTACACGTTCCAGAGCGAGACCGACACGGAGGTGCTCGTAAAGCTGATTGAAGAGGTGAAACGGGCCACACACCTGTCCCTTCCGGAGGCGGTGCGGCAGGCGCTGACCCAGGTGGTGGGTGCGTACGGCATCGCGGTCGTGTCGCGAGAAGACCCGGACCTTCTTATCGCGGCCCGCAACGGGAGTCCCCTTATCCTGGGCGTCGGCGACGGCGAGTATTTTGTAGGCTCCGACGCCGCCCCACTCGTGGAGCACACCCGACAGGTTGTGTACCTGGAGGACGGAGAGATGGCCACGCTGCGGCACTCCGGCTACGAGGTGACGACCATCGACAATGAACCGCTGAAAAAGGAGATTCACGAGCTGGAATGGTCGCTCGGGGAGATTGAAAAGGGGGGGTACGACCACTTCATGCTGAAGGAGATCATGGAGCAGCCCGATGCCCTGGAGGATGCGATGCGGGGCCGAGTGCGGCCCGAGGACAACCAGATTCATCTGGGGGGGCTCCACGGCCATTGGGATCAGCTGCGGGAGGCGGATCGCATCGTGATTGCGGCCTGCGGGACCTCCTGGCACGCGGGCCTGGTGGGCGAGTACCTCATCGAGTCGGCCTCCCGCGTCCCGGTGGAGGTCGAGTACGCGAGTGAGTTTCGGTATCGCGATCCCGTGCTGCGAGACGGCGACGTGGTGCTCGTTATTTCACAGAGCGGGGAAACGGCCGACACCCTCGCGGCCGTGCGGGAGGCCCACAGCAAAGACATTCCTTGCTTCGGCATCTGCAACGTCGTGGGGTCGACCATCGCGCGAGAGACGGACGCGGGCGTGTACCTGCACGCCGGGCCCGAGATTGGGGTTGCGTCCACGAAGGCCTTCACCGCGCAGGTGACCGT
>Ga0207714_1002451_pt1 | contig 11217 bp, 12 predicted proteins | sample PonA232FremontCA_2_FD_187270 | JGI IMG/M metagenome (GOLD analysis project Ga0207714, IMG submission 187270) | Marine sediment microbial community from Fremont, CA, USA - Pond A23 Sediment 2 (SPAdes) | ecosystem: Environmental > Aquatic > Marine > Unclassified | place: USA: Fremont, California... | reverse complement strand
CCGTACGATTGCCACCGAACTCGACATCTCCCGGGCGACGGTCTACCGACGACTCAACCGCCTTGAGGAGGCTGGACTGGTCACGTCGGCGATGACTTATCGGTCCGACGGTCGTCACCGACAACGGTTCCGGGCGACCTTTGAGGAGGTCCGCCTTGCGGTCGACGGTGGTGAAATCGCCCTCGCAGAGCTGACCTAGTCGGTGTGTCACCGATCGGCATCGGAACTCCGATTGTCGTCCCATCGTTGACCCTGCCGGTGCTCGTCTCGTTGAGTCGCTTGGTTCCTCCACGCCTGTTAGACCCTGAGTCCAGTCGTTGGAGGTCAGGCTCCGAGGCCACCTCAAGCGGAACACGATCGTAGTCTGGCTCTCCAGACTCATTATCACTGATGGTACTCACGTACCGTCAGTTGGCGTGTTCGCCGTTGTCGACCCCCTTGCCGTCGGCATGGGTGACGGCGCTCTCAAGTGGAACGACCACCACTGATTGGAACTCCCCTCCCTGTGAGGGCAAGTCTCAATGAGGAGCGCACAAACCAGAGTATCGGCGACGGGAATCTTGCCTCCGTGGGAACGGCATACCACCGGAGGCATCCACGGTTTCACCTGTTCGTTGATGTCAATACTCGAAGTTGATGTGGTCGTCCTCCCATTCACGCCGGGCCTCGATCTCGCGAGAGCCACGCTGAGTCAATGAGTAGGAGTTGGTCCGTTGGTCAATCTGGCCCTTCTCGACGAGGCCCTTTTCGACAAGCGTGTCGAGATTCGGATACAACCGACCGTGGTTGATTTCGGTGCCGTAGTACTCTTCGAGTTCGTCCTTGATTGCCAGTCCGTGCGGGCGATCCCCGCCAACGATGACGTATAGCAGATCTCGCTGGAATCCGGTCAGATCGTGCATACATCATCGATTTAAATTAGTGTGAGTATTAAGCTGTTGTTTGATAATTCATCGGAGTTCTTTGATTCCTGTCGTTCAGTAAACGGATGTCGAGTTTTGCCGCCGAATGGTCTGTAGTGCTCTATACTCATCAGCGTTGTATGGACGGCTATTATAAACGAATTTATCAGCTGTTCTATAGATATTGCCTGCATGCGACGACGCCAGTTCATTACCGGACTCGGGACCGTCGGCGCGCTGGGGGCGACCGACCTTGCGGCGGCACAGCCCGCGAACAGCACAACGACAACCGGCGGCGGCCAGATCAACAACGTCATTCTCGCGATTGGTGACGGCATGGGGTTTGACCCAATCGAGATTACCGCACACGTGCATGGAGATCTCGCTCTCCAGTCGATGACCCCCGTCGGATTGACGCGAACCTTTCCGCGCGACGGTTCGGTGACCGACTCCGCCGCCGCGGGGACTGCCTTGGCAACCGGGATGCAAGCGCACAACGGTCAGGTATCGGTACGCGGCCCGGCCGGTTCGGAGGATGTCACGCCGATCACCACGCTGCTTGAGGTGGCCAACCAGATCGGAAAGGCGACCGGTCTGGTTTCGACCACCCGGATCACCCACGCGACGCCGGCCGTGTTCGGCTCGCACATCTACGATCGTGATCTTGAACGCGACATCGCCGACCAGTATCTTGAGCAGGAGGTGGACGTGCTCCTCGGCGGGGGACGTCGTGAGTGGTCGCGTGACCAACTTGATCGGGCCTCTGCGGCGGGCTATGAGATTCTCTCCGACCGGTCAGATCTGATGGCCGCCAGCAGCGACCAACTACTCGGGCTCTTTGATCAGAGCCACGTGACGTACACGCTTGACCGTGATGACTCGATTCCGTCGCTGCTTGAGATGTCACAGACCGCGTTCGATCGTCTTGCCGGTGACGATGGCTGTTTCCTGCTGATTGAGGGCGGCCGGATCGATCACGCTGAACATGGTAACGATATCCAGACGACCGTTGCTGAGACCCGGGAGTTCGATGAGGTGGTCGCCTGGGGGCGTGAGGTCGTTGCTCGCCGCGACGACACCCTCCTGATCGTTACTTCGGATCACGAGACCGGCGGCCTGGCGACCGGAGACGACTACGGTGCCCCTCTCAAGACCGAGGCGATCCGCCAGGCAAACGGTTCAAACACCGCGATTGCGGCGGCAATCGAGCGTGGTGTGCCGATCCGCGAGGCCGTGTCTCGGTCCGTTGATGTCTCGCTGACCGACGCGGAGGTTGAGCGGATCGACGAGGCGCGCACCCGTGATTCGCCGTATGCACTCTCGAATACGATCGGGGAGGTCGTCTCCGACCACTTAGGGGTCACCTGGGCGTCGCACAACCACACCGGCCCAGCCCAGACCGTTCTTGCGGCCGGTCCGGGCGTTACGCCGGCGACCGCGTGGCGCCATCACACCGATCTCTCGGCGACGATGGCGGCGTTGGTCCTCTTTGGACAGATCCCCGATACGACCGACGTGTCGCGGTCAAACTGGGAACAGCGGATCACCACGAGCGGTCCAAACGGCGTTCACGACGCCCAACTCGCGCTTCAGTACGTTGGCCCGGCCGACAGCGCCGTCCGGCGGGCGCTTGACGTGAACGACGACGGCTTCGTTGATTATGCTGATGTGCTTTCGATCGGTGGTACGGCCGTCACGTCCGCTAGTGAGCGCGCCGCTCGCCCGACGCGCCGACGCGTCAGCACTGACCAATATCACACCCTGTAGCTGGTGATTGCCGCCCGCTTGCCCAGCGGGGGTCTTTATACCCCTGCTCGTTGTATGCCTTGCCGTGTCAGATCAGCCGGGTGATATCTCAATCGGCGGGATTGCCTTCTTCGTGGTCTTGGTCAACGCCATCGGCGCCCTTCCCGCGGTGCTCACCGACTTCAGCACCTCATGGCTTGATACAACCGCCTGGTACTTTCCGCCGGCAATTGCCTTCCCGATCGCCTGGACGCTGCTGTTCAGCCTGATGGGTGTCGCGCTGTATCTGGTTGTCCGCCACGGATTCGACCGGTATGCGGTACGCCGAGCGGTCGGCGCCTTCGGCGTGCAGATGGCCCTCAACCTCGCGTGGACACCCCTCTTTTTTGGCCTCCAGCGCCCCGGAGCGGCCTTCATCGTCATTGTCGGCCTCTGGGTGGCCATCGGGGTGACCGTTCTCGCGTTTGCCGCAGTTGATCGGCGCGCGGCGCTGTTGTTGCTCCCGTATCTGGTCTGGGTGACCTACGCGGCCGTGTTGAACGCAATCATCGTCGTGTGACGTGACAGACAGGTTAATGTATTGGATGGGTAATACTAGTATATGCGCCGCCGCACCACAGCCGCTCTCGTCGCCGCTGGCGTTGTCCTCGCCGGATGGATCGGATGGGGCCTGTACACGACGCGGTCCTCAGAGTCGATTCCCTACGAGGTCGTCGACACGGTTGACGGCGTTGAACTCCGGCATTACCCGTCGCTGGTGACCGTCGAGACGACGGCTCCCGATCAGATCACGGCCTTTCGCCGGCTGTACCGGTACCTTACGGGCGAGAACGAGGGCGAACAGTCCATCGCGATGACATCCCCCGTCGCAACCGATGGTGGCACGACCGTTTCGATGACCGCTCCAGTCCAATCGGAGACGACCGAAGACGACACCGTCGAGATGGCGTTTTACCTTCCGACGGAGTATGACATTGAGACGGCGCCGATTCCAACCGATCCGGCGGTTGAACTCGCCACCCAACCCGCCCGAACCGTCGCGGCCAAGCGGTTCTCGTGGTACGCTCCTCGCTGGCGGGTCACCCGACAGGAGCGCACCCTGCGCAAGACGATCGGGTCGGCCGGCATCAACACCGAGGGGTCAGCCTCACTGCTGCGGTACGATGACCCTTGGACGCCGCCGTTCATGCGTCGAAACGAGGTCATCGTTGAGATCGACGCCTGAGCGCCCGAATAGAGGCGCTTTTGCGGTAGCGATTGCATCTTTCTTTGAGTGCATGCCCGAGCAAGTGTCTGACCCCCGGCCACGATGAGTTTCCTCAGCCGTCAGCGGATACTCGCGGCCGGACTCGTGGCGGTTGGCGGCGCCCTTGGCGCCACTCTGCGATATCTGACTGGGACCGTCGCGGGGGGTGCCCTCGCGACCACGCTTGTTGTCAACGCCCTCGGGAGCGTTGGACTGGGACTGTTGCTGTTTGCTGCGCGTACCGAGGACCTCCTTACCGCCCACTACCGGTATCTCTTCGGGACGGGGATGCTCGCCTCTTTTACAACATACAGCACGTTCGTTGCCGACGTTGCGTCGGTATCGGCTGTTGTGGCCATCGGATACGTGGTGGCGAGTTACGCAGCCGGCTTTGGTGGGATCGTTGTGAGTGCTGCTGCCGTGACGCATATCGCCCATCAATACAGGGGTGATGACCGCTGATGGGCCTCTCAGAGCTGCTGGTCGTCGGCGCTGGCGGGGCGTTTGGGGCCGTTGCACGGTATCTCGTCGGTCAGGCTCTTCCGAATCGGTCGGTCCCGTGGAGCACGCTGGTGGTCAACGTGACCGGAAGCTTTCTGCTCGGTCTCGTGACAGCGGTGGCGGCGAACGAGGCGCTCCAACTGACGCTCGCCGTCGGTGTCTGTGGGGCCTTCACCACCTACTCATCCTTTAGCTTCCAGACGGTCACACGCTGGCGCGAGGGTGATCGGCGCCTCGCTGTGGCGTACGCTTGCGGAACGCTTGTACTTTCATTAGCAGCCTACGCGCTGGCGTGGGAACTTGCTGTAGGATTGCACGGTTGGTAACGCGGCCTCAGGTTTTTCCCGTGACTCTGCTCTAGATCGGTGTAGGTATGGACATTGAGCAGTTCAGCACTGAGAACGCACCGACAGAAAGCGATGCTACGTTCCAACTCGAAAATTCCTACACGCTTGATGTAACCGTTGAGGACACGATTACCGCGAAGGTCGGATCGATGGTCGCCTATACGGGCGATCTTTCTTTCACCGGCCAGATGAGCGCAGAGGGTGGGCTCACCGGGCTGATCAAGGAGGCGACAACGGGCGAGGGAACCCCGGTAATGACCATCGAGGGGGAGGGCCACGCCTACCTGGCCGATCACGAGAAGAAAATCCAGATCCTTGAACTTGGATCGCAGGACTCAATCACGGTCAACGGTGAGGATGTTCTTGCCTTCGAGCCGAGTGTGGACTTCTCGATCAGCACCATCGATAGTCTCGCTGGGGCATTCGCTGGTGGATTCACCAACGTGTATCTCGAAGGCCCAGGACAGGTCGCGATCACGACGCACGGCGATCCACTGGTGCTTGAACCGCCGGTGTCGACCGATCCCAGCGCGACTGTCGCCTGGAGCCAGACCACGCCAGATGTCGAGGTCAACCGCAACCTCTCGGATATGGTCGGCCAGGAATCCGGCGAACGGTACCAGATGTCGTTTGCGGGCCCTGATGGGTTCGTTGTCGTCCAGCCATACGAGGAGCTGTAGCCTGATCACCAGGTGAGGAGATAGAAGACGATCAGTCCAAGACTGGTGAACACACCGCCCAGTGCCGTCACGGATACCCATCCGACGTTGAGCGGCGCCCGGAAGCCTCGTTCTACGTCTGGTCGGTCGTAGCGTAGCCTAAGGAGGGCGAGGTTAACCAACACGAACACCACTAGCACCATGACGTTCGCGAGCCCGGCGACCGCCCCAATATCTCCTATAAGGATGAACGGTAAGGTAACGGCGCCGACAAGTCCGACGGCGTAATGTGGCGTCCGCCGATCCGGGTGGATCCGCGAGAAGCGGGCCGGAAAGACGTGATACTCCGATTTCGAGACGCCATAGAGTAATCGCGAGGTCGAGATCTGAAGGATCAATACCGTGTTCATCGTCGAGAAGAGGGCGATTACCGCCAGTAGTGTCGCGCCGGCGGCACCCCATCCGGCCTGAGCAACATCAGCGAGTGGCGAGGCAGACGCTCCGAGTGCCTGCCAGTCGACCAGCGAGACCGCTGACAGCCCGACAAGCACGTACAGCAGGGTTGTGATCCCAATCGAGAGGATGATCGCCCGTGGAATGGTGACGGCCGCTGCCTCGGTTTCTTCAGCGAGGTTGACGACCGATCCAAAGCCGATGTAGGCAAAGAAAATCAGAAAGGCGGCGTTGATGATTCCGATCGCCCCGTTTGGAGCGTGCATGGCCTGTCCGGGATCAAGCGCTGGCGCAGCAATCGCGATGATAATCACCAGACCGGCCACCTCGATCGCGGTGAACAGAATGTTGATCTTTGTTGAAAGGTCGATCCCCCAGAAATTCACGAGCGCAGCGGCAACGACGGTCGCGGTGGCGACCGGCACGAGGGGTACTGACACGAAGGTCGTCAGGTAACCGGCGAAGGCCAGTGCAACGGCCGCCGAGGAGATAACGCCCATCGACAGCCGACCGAGTGCCGCGATATCCGAGACGAGTTCACGATCGAACGCCTCGCGAACGTAGATATAGTCGCCCTCGGCCTTCGGAAAGATCGAGGCCAACTCGGCGTAGCTCAGCCCCGTCAACGTCGCGATAATCGCCGAGAGGCCAAAGGCGAGGACAATCGAGCCGCCCGTTACGCCGGTTGCCTCACCGAGAATCGCGTAAATCCCGGCGCCAAGAATCAGCCCGACACCGTAGACGACCGCCTCCAGCAGTCCGAGTTCGCGACGGAGCTCGACCATCGGCCGAATGGTGGGTTTTCCAACATAAAAGGCTGAAGGGCCCTGCTCGATTGCGGCTGAACTAAGTGGAGTTCTTCGAAGAAAGTGGGATGCTGTGTGAAGCGCGTGACCTCGTGATCCCTGATTCTGCGAACGGAGAGTTCCATCTGGCAGTGCTGACTGAAGGAGCGCTCGCTTACAGCGGTAACAAGGCGAAAGCCACCGGCTTCAGCCGTGGGAGGAGGTCACCCGCGCGTCGGAATGACCAGCACCGGGCGGCTCGTCCGCCCGAGCACCCGTCGGGTTGTGCTACCAAGTTGCTGTCCGACGAGGTTGGTCTGACCCTCCGAGGCCATCACGATCAGGTCGATATCGTTGTCCGTGGCGTACGTCTCGATCTCGCCGGCAGCCGTTCCCCGGACGAGTGCTGAACGGACAGTCGGTGCGTCAACGGTATCGGCGAGGCGCTCAAGCGCTTCCTCGCCGGTCGCCTCAAGCCGGGCGATGTAGTCCTCTGAGACGCCACCGGCGTTGAACACCCCAGCCTCGGCCTGAACGTCAACGACCGTCAGGAGATGTAACACCGCTTCCATCTGGGTGGCCAGCGCCTCGCCGTATGGGCCCGCCCGCTCCGCTATCTCGCTGCCGTCGGTCGTCAGGAGAATGTTGTCGTAGGTGCGCCCGGTCGCCTCGGTTACCTCACCGCCAGGAACCGTCAGCGCCGGAATCTCGATCCGCCGGAGCACGCGTTCGGTTACGCTCCCGAGAACGTGGCCCCCGAGCCCGGTTCGTCCCTGTCGGCCCATCACGACCAGGTCGATATCGTGATCCTCAATGAAGTCCGTGATGACGGCGCCGGCAGCACCTTCGGCGAGATGGGTCTTCCGTGTGGGTCCGTCGGCGATGTCGAGATCCTCGACGGCCTCTAGGATCGCCTCGCCGCGGGCGCGTTTTTTCGACTCGTAGCCCTCACCGATGAGCGTGCCCTCCTGCATGACATGCAGGATGTCGACCGTGGCGTCGTATTTCGCCGCGAGCTCAAGTCCAATTTTTGCGGCGCGCGTTGCTGGGTCGCTTCCGTCGACGGTGATGAGGATGCGTTCAAACATGGGTATCAGTCAGCACGGTTGTGGTCGGGTGATGGTGCGATGGCGCCGGCGATCACGTCACGTGCGCGGTTGAGGATGTCGATGGCGGCTTGTCGTCGCAGGACGAGGAGTCCAGTTCCGAGGACAAGATACACGCCAGTGAACAGATACAGCAACTGGACCTTCGTCAGTGCGATCATGAGAACATCCTGGATGATGAGGAACTCGATGCCAACCTGTGCGATGAACAATACGAGCAACACCACCGCTTCGCGAACGGAGATACGAAAGTCGACGATGAGTGTCAGCGCGAAGAACGACTGGGCGGCGGTGATCCAGATTTCGGCGGCCTGCTTCTGATCGAAGGGCAGGGCTCCATACTGGCCGAGTCCCAGCGAGTAGACCACTGCGAGTGTTCCGATCAGGAGCGTCCACTGATTGAGCTTTGAGGAGATCAACGCGTTGAAGCCAGCGGTTGAGCGGGCTTTAAGCACCAACAGCACGACAACGATGAGTTCGGGCGATTCGGAGGCCAGCGGGGCGATCCATTGGATCATAAAAAACGAGGGGATGCCCAGTTGGGACCCAAGCTCTTCGAGGCCGTGGGCGAAGGGTTCGACGGCGGTGAAGATCATTACTCCCGAGTAGACGAACAGCCCGAGTACGGCAAGCGCCCGGTAGGGCTGTCCGAACGACTGGAGATACGCTGGTACGCCGACCTGCTCGTCGCCGGTTTCGCGATCCCCCCGAAGAACGACGAGAATGTAGGCGACATAGATCGAGACGAGGACGATCGTATCAAGGAGGTCAATCCCACCGTTGATCGGGACGAGAAACGCCCAGAGTGTCGCTGCAGCCAGAAAAACGATCTCAAGCCCGATGGTCCGATCCAGTGTGATGGTATCAGCAAGTATCCCCGATCGGCGTGTGACCGCCGGATCGGCAGCCGCCGTTCCTCGAAGGATCGTAAATAGCGCGATCCCGGCCCACCCAATCCCGATGAGGATCCGGTTGGCCCCAGTCATGTTGGCCACGGCGAGGTTGCCGGCCTCGACGCCCGCTGGCGTACCGGCGAACACCCCGGCGTTCCACGCGTACAGCGCATCGACCGCGTACTCGGGGGCTACTGCGAGCACGGCCAGGACGGCAATGGCAAAGGCCCGCGGCACGTCCTCTTCGGCCGTTTCTGCGCCCCACGTCAACAGGAACGAGGCCCCGAGCACCGCGACACCACTGATCGCGACCGTCACGAGTGTCGCGTAACCCTCGACGCTAGTGGCAAGGATGCTCGCCGTCCACGGAAGCGTCAACGCTACCGCGGCGGCGATGGCGCCAATCATCCGCCGACTCATGCCAGCAATCCCTCCACGCGTACCCCGCGCATGCGTCTGTGCCCTTCGCGCGGAATAACGTGAGCCCACCGATTAAAATCATCCGAAGCCAGGCGGGGCTAGCGGACGCTTGTTCCGACTGTGAACTGCTCTGTGTTCCATTCGGTGTGTGCCGGTGACAACGGCGTTCAATCAGCTGCCTAGTAGTGCCGGATGGACGTGTCCGAGACAGCCGACGCCAAGGAGCGCCAACGCGCCAATACTCACGAGTCCATAGACCAGTGGCGGCACCATCGACTGCTGGATGCCAAGCGAGCCAACGGCGAGTACTGCGACCAAGCCGGCGGCCGCGTAGAACGATAGCCCGACGTTGCCGTCCGCAGAAGCCTGTGACCCTGTTTCCGTGTGAGTGTCTGTCGCCGATTCCTCAGCGGATAGTGTGAGATACGGCTCAAGCAGGTCGGGATTCCGTAGAACGATTGTTCCCCGATCTTTCTGGTAGTCGATGATGCCACAGGAGTCGAGCTTCTCAAGATGACACTGATAGAGACTGACGTAGACTCGCTTGCGCTGCTGTGAGGTGACCTGTGCTGGCTCGACATCGTTCTCTGCTGCGGCGATGTTGGTCGCAAGTTCATCGAGCGTCGTCGTACCATCGGTGGCCATCCGCAGGTACTGCAGGGCTGCTCGTCGTCGCCGGTTACTGAGCAGTTCGAACACCTCATCGAGACCTGCCTCGGTATCAACGTTCCCCCCGGATGGGGGTGTGTTCTGACCGCTGTCGTGATCGCCCCCCAGTGTTTCGGACGATGCCTCCGATGAGTCTTCCATGATATTCAAATTGACATATTTGCCCGGGGCATATAATAGTTGAGGTGAAATCGCCCCGATACTAGTCAGTGCTTACTGGGTGTCGCGCTGTGCTCGATCTGTCGCCCCGGCCGTTAATGGGTGGTTGATCGTGCTCTGATCGCAGGACGGGAACAATGAATACCTATATACTACTCTGAGCGGTACGTCGGTGCCATCTAGTGTGACTCTGGCACCAGCTCAAGGGATCCATCGCTGTAGGCGGTGATCCGGACCGATGCGTATGTGAACGATATTTGAACTGTTTCCGCTGTCTCGGTCTGTAGAAGGGTGTTGAGACTGTCGGTGTCAAGCACCGTCTGCATCGGCGGTAGATCTGCCTGCTCTCGGTCTGTGATGTCGGCGACGGCCTGAGCAATCCCCGCGACCGGCCCTTCTTCAGTATCCCATCGCCTGTTGATGACTTGATTTTCACTCATGGGTTATACTCAGTCAAATCCCTCGGTGCCAGCGCCGTGGATTGACTTACATTTGGAAGTCCTGACACACGGATAAAAATCTGCTGTAATCAACCGAGTAACGCCGGTATCTGTGTGTGTTTACGTCATTTCCTGTCAGATATCGGCGGTCGAAAGACCCGGAGTGACGCGCCGTTGGAGTGGTGTGTGCCGGTTGGGTTGGGACCGAGAAACCGACACGCACCATCGCGATATCCTAGCCCTACGCATAAAGTTCTACTGTGATTAACTGAGTTAACGTATCCGATTGGCTTCACAATAACAGTCAGACATCCTGACCAAAAAGGGATGATCGATCCGGATGAATCCGAAAGTGACATGCTCTCCGCGCCTCAGCACAAGGCTCCCCACATTGGGACCGTACGGTCTGAGAGACCGATCCGTTCTTGTGGGCGTACTCTCCCCGTGGGGTTGTCGAACAGGCATATCGATGGCCGAGCTAACCGGCCGTTACTCCTCTCTTGTCGCGACCAGTTCGTAGTTCTCACACACGTACAGATCTTGCTCACTCCGGTTTGCATCGGCTGCCGTCTCACAGTCACGACACGTTATCGACGTGGTCAACCTGTACTCATCACCGTTCCTATTTTCAGCAGTGTTCAGCAGCGACCCGTTGGAATTGGGTGTACTTGCGGGTGGTTGGGCCACACCCTGCCTACAGGCGGAGCAGACCGAGTGCCTCGGGGCTTGATCACAAGCCAGTTCACAAAACTATTGAGGTGGATGCCGCGGGCTTGACCCTGAGGCGGTTGACTGAGGTCATTCGCTCCGTCAGTCTCGCATTCTTGTTGTCGGACGTAGTATTTGTTTAAAACACATCCCGGATACAACAGTGTCTCGCCCCGACGGGCC
>Ga0207714_1002450_pt1 | contig 11223 bp, 11 predicted proteins | sample PonA232FremontCA_2_FD_187270 | JGI IMG/M metagenome (GOLD analysis project Ga0207714, IMG submission 187270) | Marine sediment microbial community from Fremont, CA, USA - Pond A23 Sediment 2 (SPAdes) | ecosystem: Environmental > Aquatic > Marine > Unclassified | place: USA: Fremont, California... | reverse complement strand
CGGGGCTGAGCGAGAGGAAGCCCGGGTCGTCCAGGAATTCGCGCGCCACGGACCGCACCTTCGGCGGCATGGTGGCGCTGTACATGTACGAGACGCGATCCCCCGGCACGTCCTCGACGATGTCCTTCATGTCCGGGTAGAAGCCCATCGATAGCATCTCGTCGGCCTCGTCGAGCACCAGCATCCGGAGGGTGCTGGCGTCGAAGTTGTCCTTCTTGATGTGGTCGAGGATGCGGCCCGGCGTGCCGATGACGACCTGCGCGCCGTTCTTCAGGCCGTCGATCTGCGGCTGGTAGCCGACGCCGCCGTAGATGAGAACCGCCTCCATCCGGTTCGTGCGCGGCGTGGCGATTTTCATCTGCTCGAACTCCTCGTGGATCTGCCGCGCCAGCTCCCGGGTGGGCGTGAGGATGAGGACCTGCTGCTCCTTCTTGTCCGGATTCACCAGGTCGAACAGCGGCAGCAGGAACGCGCCGGTCTTGCCCGAGCCGGTCTGCGACTGCACGATCAGGTCGCGCCCGTCGAGGGTGTAGGGGATGGCCTTGCGCTGAACGTCCATCAGCTCCGTCCAGCCGGCGGCGTGCACCGCCTGCTCCATGTGCCCGGACAGATCGTCGACCGTGACCTCGTCCAGGGGCGGATCCGGCTCGTGCAGCTCTGACCCCACCTCGTCGCGCCGCCGCTCTTTCTGGGCTTCGGAGGTCAGGTCGATGACGTTCGTGTACTTGCTCTGCGGAATATCGGCAGCCATGCGGCAAACGACTCGGGGTCAGGTTTCAGGGACGTCGAAAGGGGGAAGGATGAGACCCTCCGGCCGGGCGTTGACTGTCCTCTGTCGCACGACCGGTCAAAGACGAGGGGAATGGTGTTGTAAGAACGACTTGTGCTATAGTGCGAAGTATGTGTGACCTCCCGACAGCACGCTCCTTCCAAGAAAAACAGCACCTTCGTCGCTCTGAGCTTGACTCAGAGCCTATCCACACGTAGGGGAAGATTCATATCAGTCGGCCGGATGGGCTCGACAAGAGCGAAGCGAGGGCCGAAGGTCATGCCCTTGGGTGCTGACGAAGTACATCAAGTTTGGAGCGACAGTGGTAGCCATTTCTGGCGAGTGGAGGTGGATACAATGTCATCGACATATAGCATAACGCGTTCTAAGACATCATGGATGCTACGTGAGCCCTTCCACGATCGATCCTCTCATTCCTTAACGGAATGCAAAAAGTGAGCACGGCGTCGGTGGGGGCGCCTACATCGCAAGCCCCCCGTTTACCTGCAGGACGTGCCCGGTGATGTAGTCGGACGCCGGGGCGGCCAAGAACAAGACCGCCTCGGCAATCTCCTCGGGGGTGGCGAGCCGGTCGAGCGGCACCGCGTCGAGGATGGAGTTCCGTGTCTCCTCGTCGAGCTCGTCGGTCATGTCGGTCTGCACGTACCCCGGCGCCACCACGTTGACCGTGACGTTGCGGCCGCCGAGTTCCTTGGCAAGGCTCTTCGAAAAGCCGACGATGCCGGCCTTCGAGGCGGCATAGTTCGTCTGGCCCGCGTTGCCCGTGGTGCCCACGACGGAGGAAATGTTGACGATCGCCCCGCTCTGCTGGCGCATCATGGGCATGTACGCCGCCTTACAGAAGTTGAAGGTCCCCTTCAGGTTCGTATCGATCACGTCGTCCCAGTCATCCTCCCCCATCCGGAGCAGGAGGCCGTCCCGCGTGATGCCGGCGTTGTTGACGAGCACGTCGAGCGATCCGAAGTGCTCCGTCACGGCGTTGACGTGGGCCTCGGCCGCGTCCAGGTCGGCCACGTCCCCCTGCAGCGAGAGCGTTTCGGTGCCTTGTTCTTCGAGCGACTCGACGAGGGCCGCCGCCGCGTCGGTCGACGAACGGAACGTGAACGCCACGTGGGCCCCGGCCTCGGCGAAGGCCTCGACGAGGGCACGGCCGATGCCGCGCGTGCCGCCGGTGACGAGAACCGTGGAGCCGTGAAGGTCGACCTGCATGGTGCGAAGTGCTGCGTGCTGTGAGCAGTGTGGTGCGGGACGGCTCTGCCGCCGGTCCCGGAAGATTGGCAATCCCGCCCAGAAAGGCAAGGCTGCGCGCGGTCCACAGAGTCGGTCGGGCCGGTCGGAAATCGGCGTCAGGGTCTGCCGGCAGATGAGGGCGTCGCTGACAAAAGACGGGGCCCCATCATCGCCGGGATGAGCGCCGAGAGGCGTCGTCAAGAATGTCCTCTTTCATGCCCCGGGCGGTGTTCGACTCGTCCCACCGCCACGCAAACTCCTGCCGTCCGCCCCCACCTGTCCGGCGGACGCGGAGCTGCATTCTCGAGGCGTTGGCAAGTATGTCGGTTCCCTCCACCTTTCGAGGAAAATAGAGCGAGTTGCGGCGGTACAGCACCGTCTCGCCGCCCGCCACGAAGGCCTCACGGAGGGGGCCATGGTCCGACTGGATGGGACGGTACGCCTCCTCCCCAACGTGAAGCTTCGTGCGGGCACTGGGCCCCGTGATGATGCCGTCCCCGCCCCGCCCGACAAACCAGTACACGTCGATGTGGATCGTCTCGGCGTACTCCTTGCGCCGCTCATTGAGGACCTCTCGCGCCTGCTCTTTCCGGAGGGACAGCACCCCCCTCTCCGGCTGGAGGGACATGAGCGAGAGTTCGAGGCTCCAGAAGGTCGCGTAGGTGCGGCTTCGAAAACTGCGCCCCGTGCCGATGTTCTGTAGGCTACTGGACCACTTTTCGGTGAGCGACTCGAAGTCGCGCTCGATCTCAAACTGAATCTTGCCGTCGGCCTCTGAAATCGTGAGGGCCTTCACGGAATCGGGGTGGTGGTCCACGGTTCGTTCCGACGGCAGGAACCGCTGGGAGAGTGTCCCTTCGTCGACCGAGTAGGTGCCGCCCCCGCCGCACCCCACGAGGACCATCGCGGCGAGGCACGATCCGACGAGCCAGCGAAGCGACGAACGCGGGGACGACGGGGGGAATGCACCCATGAGATCGCGGCAGTTGGGACGGAGACCGGCATTCAGCTTCTGCAACGTACAGGATATAGCACTCGTCCCCCCGACACGCGTTCCTCCGTCCAGGCCGGTCTCTACGCCCCACCCAGGCGCGCAATCTCTTCGGGAGTGCCGGCCCCCATCGCCTCGACGCCCTCCTCCAGCGTGCGGCCCACGAGGCCCTGCAACACCTGCCCCGTTCCCACCTCGGCGAAGCGGGTGGCGCCGTCTTCGTGCATGCGGCGGAGCGTGGGGGCCCACTGGACCGGCGAGAGGAGCTGCTCCGTCAGACAGCGTCGAATCTCATCGGGGTCCGTCGTGGGCTCGGCCGTCACGTTCGGATACACGGGGCAGCGGGGCGCCTCGATGGTCACCGCGTCGAGCACCTCCGCAAGCCCGTCCCGGGCGTATTCCATAAGGGGCGAGTGGAAGGCCCCGCTCACCGGCAGGGGCATGGCGCGCCCCTCCACCGCCTCTGTGGCTTGCTCCACCGCCCCTACGTCGCCGGAAATGACAACCTGGCCCGGGGCGTTGTAGTTTGCGGGCCGGACGACCCCATCCCCGTTCGCGGAGACGTGTTCGCACATCTCTTCGACGTGGCCTGTATCGGCCCCCAGCACGGCCGCCATGCGGCCCGGGCGCCGCTCGCCGGCCTCGCCCATGAGCTCTCCGCGCCGGCGCACCACGCGCAGGCCGTCCTCAAACGACAAGGCCCCTGCGGCCGCCAGCGCGCTGTACTCCCCGAGGCTGTGCCCCGCCACCATGTCGGGCTCCAGCCCGCTCGCATCGAGCACCGCCATGGCCGCCAGGCTGTGCGTGTAGAGCGCCGGCTGCGTGATCTCCGTCTGCTTCAGCTTGTCGTTCGCCGTGTCCGCCGCCGCCCCCACCCCAAACATCAGCGAGAGGAGGTCAACGTCGAGGAGGTCGTTGGCGACCTCAAAACGGGCCCGAGCTTCTTCGTGCTGCTCGTAAAGCCCATGCCCCATTCCTACGGCCTGCGAGCCCTGTCCGGGAAAGAGAAATGCCGTCGCCATGTCAAGGTCGAAGTGCGCGGTTCGAGGGTTGCGTGCGGGATCAAAGTGGGCACGGGCGGCACTGCCTCCATTTGCCTCACGGCCGTCAGCCGTACGCCCAGGTGAGGTGGCCGGCCCCCCAGGTGAGGCCGCCGCCGAAGGCCGTCAGAATGAGGTCGTCGCCCCGCTCCAGCTCGTCCTCCCAGTCGTACAGGCACAATGGAATTGTCGCGGCCGTGGTGTTGCCGTAGCGGTCGATGTTGGCCATGACCTGCTCGGACGAGAGACTCAGCTGCTTGGCCGTCGCGTCGATGATGCGCTGGTTGGCCTGATGGGGCACGAGGTAGTCCACGTCGTCCCCATCGAGGCCGTTTCGGTCCAGCACCTTCCTGCACACGTCCGCCATCCGAGTGACCGCAAGCTTGAAGACCTGCCGCCCCTCTTGCTTGAGGTAGTGCATGTGCGCGTCGACGGTCTCGTGGGTCGGGGGGTTGAGGCTGCCGCCGCCCGGCATGTGCAGAAGATCGCTGTGCTCCCCGTCCACGTGGTGGACCGCGTCGTGGAGCCCGGCCTCCTCGTCGGCCTCCAGCACCACGGCCCCCGCCGCGTCGCCGAACAGGATGCAGGTGGTGCGGTCCGTGTAGTCGACGATCGAGCTCATCTTGTCGGCCCCGATCACGAGCACCGTCTCGGCCTGGCCCGTCTCGATGAACTGAGCCCCCGTCGTGAGGGCGTAGATAAAGCCACTGCATGCCGCCGACAGGTCAAACCCCCACGCATTGGACGCCCCCAGGTTGTCCTGAACGAGACAGGCCGTGGCCGGAAAGAACATGTCGGGCGTCACCGTGGCCACGACGATCAGGTCCACCGCATCCGGACCGATCCCACGGCTATCGAGGGCCTCCTGGGCGGCCTCCGTCGCCATGAAGGCCGTTGCCTTGCCGTCGTCGCCCAGAACGTATCGCTGCTGGATGCCGGTCCGCGTGCGGATCCACTCGTCGCTGGTCTCTACCATCTCCTCCAGGTCGCCGTTGGTGAGCCGCGTCTCAGGAAGATAGTGGCCGACGGACGTGATGGCGGCCTGGCGAGAAGGGGGCGCGGGAGAAGGCATGAGGCAAACAGGAAGTGCGAAAAAGACGGGACCCGCCCGGGCGCTATGCGGACGACTGGAAGGCTTCCTCCAGGGCGTGGGCGACGTTCTCGGTGGCGATGGTGCGGGCCGAATGAATCATCTGGGCGATCACGTCCGCCGTGGAGCGTCCGTGCCCCACGAGCACATTTCCGTTGACCCCGAGGAGCGGCGCCCCGCCCAGTGCCTCCGGATCAAACCCCTCGCGCACCTCATCCAGCACGCCCGCCACGAGCTGTTGCTCTTCGAGCGCGAGGCCCTGGCGCTCCATCTCCTGCTGGCACATGTCCGACAGAACCGTGGACATGCTTTCCCCAAACTTCAGGAGGGCATTGCCGACGAACCCGTCGCAGATGATAATGTCGGCGGCGTAGAAAAGCAGGTCGCCCCCCTCTACGTTGCCAACGAAGTGGACGTCGTCGGCCTCCCGGAGCAGATCGTGGGCGGCCTTGACTTGCTCATTGCCCTTGCCCGGCTCTTCACCGATGTTGAGAAGCCCCACCGACGGCGGGTCGGTCTTAAGGACCTGCCGCGCGTAGACGGTGCCCATTCGGGCAAACTGAAGGAGATGGGCCGGCTTGCAATCGACGTTGCTCCCGATGTCGAGGACCACGGAGGACCCCTTCAGGGTCGGAAAAAACCCGGCGATCGACGGGCGCTCCACCCCCGGAATGCGCTGCAGAATAAACATGGAGGCCGCCATGATGGCGCCCGTGTTGCCGGCGCTCACGAAGGCGTCGGCGTGATCGTCGTGATGCGCCGCCAGCCCCCGATGGATCGACGAGTTGGTCTTCTGCTTGACGGCGGTCGACGGCGCCTCCCCCATGCCGATTGCTTCGGGGGCGTCAATAATGCGGAGCCGCTCCCTGGGCGCTTCCGCGCGCGAGTCCAGGAGGCCTTGAAGCTGCTCCTCAGGACCCACGAGGAGCACCGACAGTTCGTTCTCCGTCTGGCGCAGGGCCTGAATGGCCCCCTCCACGACTGCGTTCGGGGCCTTGTCACCCCCCATTGCATCCACTGCGATACGCGATGCTGCCATACGAACCGTCCGTGTGTCTGCCAGAACATGCGTGCCGGAGAAGAGACTGCCGGTCCGCCGGCCCGAGGACACCCGTCCCCCGAAAAGCACGGCGGCGTTCCGGCGGAAACATAGGCGTACGCAGAGACAATCGCCGGACGCGCGTCCGTGTTCGGAACGAAGACCCGACAAAAAAGCAGCCGGCCTGGGCTGAGACTCAAGACGTGTAGAACCGGCCGGCCCCGAACACGAGCTTCATCGGTAGGGATGTGTCGGGCGGCTGCCCATTCGTCCCCTACGCAATCAGCTCCTCGGACGGCTCGATCACCTGCCGGCCGCGGTAGTGCCCACAGTGCTTGCACGCCCGGTGCATCACCTTCGGGTTGCCGCAGTTGTTGCACTCCATAAGCTGAGGGGGCTCCAGCTCGTCGTAGTACGTCGAGCGGCGCTTGCGGGTGCGCGACTTCGAATGTCGTCGTTTAGGGACAGCCATGACTCAGGATCGTCGGAACAATGAACGTCGGATTCGTGGCGGAATGCCGTCAAGCGTTTCGGGCAAAGGCCTCCGTATGATGGAAGGATCGCCTTCGGTGTTCAGACGCCCAGCCTCATTTCGCTCAGAATTTATACCCGGGGCGCCTTTCTGCGGGACCATCGCATCGCTACTCGTCGTCTTTCAGCTCTTCCAAGGCACTCCAGCGCGGATCAACGGGGGCATCGTCCTCCTCGGCGTCCTCCGTGTCCCCGAACTCCCGCTCAATGGGTTCGTCCTCGGCCCCCGGAGCAATGCGACGCTGCGGAATGGCGAGGAGCAACGTGTCGCGGACCACGTCCGTGAGGTCAATCTCCCGGTCGGACGGGGCCAGCGGCCGCACCTCCTCAAACTCTTCGCCCTCCTGGCCCACCATGGACGGCGGCCCGAAGAGCACGTTGTACTGGCCGTCCAGGGCTTCGTCGTAGGGCTGAAGGGTACGGTCGCACGTCAACTCGGCCGTGGCCGTCGCGTGGACCTTCACGAGAATGCGGTCACGGTGATACTGAAGCTCCACGTCAACCTGCAGGTCGCTGAACGTGGTCGGATCCAGATCGGCCTGGCTCGCCGAAGGGGCGAACTCCAGGTGATGGATGCCCGTCGAAAGGGACGTGATGTCGATGGTCAGCATGCGCCCAGGCGGAGCCATTCAGTCAGCTTTTTAAAGCTTGATTGGAATGCTGCCCCCCCGCTAGGGTTCCTCCGGAGGCGGATGCTCGGCGAACGCCCGTGCGGTTCGTGCCCCGTGCCTCGCCTCCGACCTCCGTCAAGATTACAGGAATCCCCTCAGGGCGCGAAAACCTGGTCCGGCCTCGCCCGTGCCACAGTGACTGCAATAAATCTTTTGACGCGAGGGCATAGCGCTCAAAGGCATCTCGCGCGCTGTTAGTGCCTCCGCCCCCCGGCGGACCCGCAGGCCGTTCTTGATGCGCAAGCGGCTTTTTTCATGGTGCCGCAGTCCTTTGTGCCTCCGCTTCGTCCTCCGTACCTGTGCCAACCGACGGATTCCGACCGATGGACACGCAAAGCTTTAAGACCTTCAATGCCAAGCCGGACGAGGTGGAGCACGACTGGTACGTCGTGGACGCCACGAACCGGGTCGTCGGCCGCCTCGCCTCTCAGGTGGCCCGCGTGCTCCGCGGCAAGCACAAGCCCACCTTCACGCCGCACGTGGACACGGGCGACTACGTGATCGTGGTGAATGCGGACAAGGCCCGGTTCACGGGCAAGAAGGAGCAGCAGAAGGAGTACCACGAATACAGTGGGTATCCGGGCGGCGATCACTCGCACTCTCCCGAGGAGATGCGTGAGAGCAAGCCCACCTACATTATTGAAGAGGCCGTAGAGGGCATGCTTCCCACCGGGCCGCTTGGGCGGGACACATACAAGAAGCTAAAGGTCTACGCTGGCCCGGAGCATCCCCACGAAGCCCAGCAGCCCGAGCCGCTTGAAAACGCGTAACGGTTCGTCCGCCCTTTTGCCGACGTACTTTTCTGAAACCCCGATTTCCACCCATGCCCAAGATGACCCAGTACCAGGCCATTGGGCGCCGTAAGACCTCCACGGCGCGTGTGTATCTGCGCCCGGGCGACGGCTCCAGCTTCGTCATCAACGAACGAGACGCCGAGGACTACTTCCCGGTCGCCTGGCGCCGCCGCACCCTTGACCAGCCCTTCGACGTGACCGATACGATCGGTCAGTTCAACGTGAAGGTCAACGCCTCCGGCGGGGGCCTCACCGGACAGGTCGAGGCGATTCGGCTTGGCATTGCCCGAGCCCTCGTCGAGTACGACGAGGAGCTACGCGGCCCCCTCCGTGACGCCGGCTACCTGACCCGCGACGACCGGATGGTCGAACGCAAGAAGTACGGCCAGCCCGGTGCCCGCAAGAAGAGCCAGTACAGCAAGCGTTAGACAGTTACGAAAGACAGTTGCGAATGGCGAGGCGACGAGCACCGGACGGGGTCCGTTCGACACTTGCCTCCGCCATTCCACACTGCACCAATCAACCATACGGCCCGATGCGACAGTGGGTTGACCGCATCCTGGGTTGAGAGCACGGGTGCGTGGGAGCGGAGAACAGAGGCTCTTGTGCTCCATCCCCCCACGCCCCTACGCCCTCTACCCAAACCGTGGTTTCGCTGCGCAGGCGACGGTCGTAGTAGTGCAAACCCAATCTCCTACGCATTTGCAACCCCTATTATGGCTGACGAGACGACTACGGACACCCCCGACGTTCAGGATGAGGACGCTCCTGAAGGGACTACAGACCACTCCCCTGAAGATTCCACCTCTGATGATTCGGCGGACGAGGCGGCCTCCGCAGACGCCGACGAGGCCTCTCCGGAATCCGACGACGACCCTGCCGCCCAAGAGGCCCCCGACACGGACGACGCTTCCGAGGAATCGCCCTCGGAGGGCGAGGACGAAGAGTCCTCCCACCGCGTGACCATCGAAGAGCTCCTGAAAGCCGGGGTTCACTTTGGCCACCTGACGAGTCGGTGGAATCCGCGTATGGAGAAATACATCTTCATGGAGCGGAATAACATCCACATCATCGACCTGATGCAGACCCAGGTCCTCCTCGACGAGGCAGCCGAGGCGGCCAAGCGGTTTGCGCAGCGCGGCAAGAAGATCCTCTTCGCCGGCACCAAGAAGCAGGCCGAAGACATCGTCCGCGAGCACGCCGAAGAATGCGGCATGCCGCACATGGTCGACCGCTGGCTTGGCGGCACCATGACCAACTTCCAGACGATCCGGAAGTCGATCCGCCGCATGGAAGAGATTGAGCGGATGGACCGGGACGGCACGCTCGACAAGCTCAAGAAGAAGGAGAAGCTGATGCGGCTCCGCGAGCACGAGAAGCTTGAGGAGACGCTCGGCGGCATCCGTGACATGGCCAGCCTGCCCGGCGCCATTTACATTGTGGACGTGCAGCGAGAAGACATTGCGGTGAGCGAAGCCAACAACCTCGGCATCCCGATCATCGCCATGGTCGACACCAACGGGAACCCGAAGAACATCGACTACCCGATCCCGGTCAACGACGACGCGCTGAGCTCGATTGAGCTGGTGACGTCCACCCTCACGGACGCCATTCAGGAGGGCCTGCACGAGCGCCGGATGAAGAAGGAAGAGAAGAAGAAGGCGGCCGCGTAGGACCAACGTCCTCCCTCCCGCGCTGCCCGTTTCACCCGACTCCTCCCCAACCGACGAGACATGAGCGTTTCTGCCAAACAGGTAAAAGAGCTGCGCGACGCCACGGGCGTCGGCATGATGGACTGCAAAGAGGCCCTGCAGGAGACCGACGGCAACTTCGACGAGGCCGTCAGTCTGCTCCGCAAGAAGGGCCAAGAGGTTGCATCCGACCGTGCCGCCGTAGAGGCCGACGAGGGCCTCGTCGTGACGGCCGTGTCCGACGACGGCCGCGCCGGCGCCATCGTTGAGATCAACTGCGAGACCGACTTCGTCGCCCGCAACGACGACTTTCAGGCATTTGCCGAACGTGTTGCTGAACGTGTCCTCTTCGCAGCTCCAAACGATCTGGACGAGCTGAAAACTCTCTCTTACGAAGAAGACGCCACGATCGAGGACGAGCTCGTCGCCCTCACCGGGAAGATTGGGGAAAAGCTATCCATCCGTCGCTTCGACATTCTTACGAGCGAGGAGGGCACGATTATCTCCTACGTCCATCCGGGGTCGAAGCTCGGCGTGCTCGTAGAAGTGCACGGCAATGGAGAGGCCGAGGAAACCGGCCGCGATGTCGCCATGCAGGTCGCCGCCCTCGAACCGATCGCCGTCACCCGGGACGAAGTGCCCGACGAGGTGAAGGAGGAAGAGCGCGAGGTGGCCCGCGAGGCGGCCATCAACGAAGGCAAGCCCGAGCATGTCATCGACAACATCGTGGAGGGCAAGCTCGAGCGGTTCTTCGAGGACCACGTGCTGATGGAGCAGGCCTTCGTGAAGGACTCGTCGGTGTCGGTGAAGGAAATGCTTGACGACGCCGACTTGTCGGTGGCCCGCTTCACGCGCTACGCCCTCGGCGACTAGCGACGCGGACGCCCTGCCTCCCGTCGGCATTGCATCGGGAGGTGCTCGGCGTCCGGCCGCCCTACAGCCCATCCGTCTGCTCGGGCCCTTTCAACTCCCCCTTCTCCCCGACCATGGGAATCTGCCCGATCCCCGCCCCGCGAACCCGCACACGCACCTGACGGTGCACCCCTTATGAGCGCTTCCCCCGACGACGAAACAGACTCGTCCCTCAAGTATCAGCGCGTGCTGCTGAAGCTCAGCGGCCAGGCCCTGTTGGGGGACCGGGAGTTTGGGATCGACGAGACCGTTCTCCGCACCTACGCGAACGAGGTCAAGACCGCCGTCGAGGCCGGGGCCGAAGTGGCCGTCGTCATCGGGGGCGGCAACATCTTTCGGGGGGTAGAGCACGCCATGGAGGGCATGACACGGGCTCATGCGGACTACATGGGCATGCTGGCCACCATGATCAACGGCATGGCGCTCCAGGATGCCTTCGAGCAG
>Ga0207714_1002449_pt1 | contig 11223 bp, 9 predicted proteins | sample PonA232FremontCA_2_FD_187270 | JGI IMG/M metagenome (GOLD analysis project Ga0207714, IMG submission 187270) | Marine sediment microbial community from Fremont, CA, USA - Pond A23 Sediment 2 (SPAdes) | ecosystem: Environmental > Aquatic > Marine > Unclassified | place: USA: Fremont, California... | reverse complement strand
GCCACGAGCAGCCGGCGCGAAGCGCCGGCGACGAAGTGAGCGACGAGGCTGGGGAGGGACGAGGTGCGGTGCTGTGCGGGGCGGGACTCAAAGGGGCAGTCGCGAGGCGGGCGCAGGCGTTCACGAGAGCAAAGCTCTCGTGAGCCAATCAGAACGCTTCGCGTTCTGATGACGACCCAAGGACCGCAGAGAACGAGCGGAGCGAGTGAGCGAGGACCGCAGCGAGCGTGCGCCCGCCTCGCGACTGGGGCTTTGAAGTTGTTCGTCGTCGATCCCGAGTCGGTTATTTATAAGCGAGGGCTGGGGCGTTACCGGTGTTTTGCCGCCGATCCGCCACCATCTGTTTATAAAAGAACGGCCGAAGAAGCGACCGAAACCGCTACTCGTCGACCGGGGACGCTCTACGCGCTCTCGGCCGCGTCGAGGACGGCCTCGTAGTCGGGCTCGTTGGTCGGGTCGTCGGCGACCCAGTCGTAGACGACCTCGCCCTCCGCGTCGAGGACGAAGACGGCGCGGTTGGCGATGCCGTAGAGGCCGAGCTCGGCGATGTCCATCTCGAGGTCGTACGCCCGGATCGCGTCGCCGCCCATGTCGCTCACGAGGTCGAACTCGATCCCGTGTTCCTCGCGGAACGCCCCCTGGGAGAACGGGGAGTCCGCGCTGATCCCGAAGACGGTCGCGCCGGCCGCGTCGAAGGCGTCGGCGTGCTCCTGGAACGCGACCATCTCGTTCGTGCACGGCGGGGTGAACGCCCCGGGGAAGAACGCCAGCACCACCGGCCCGTCGCCGAGGTGGTCGTCGAGCTCGAACGGTTCGTGGTCGCTCGTGCCGATCTTCGCGGAGATGTCGGGTGCGGTGTCGCCAGTGGATACCATCGCTACCGAATAGGGGCGATTCACGCAAAAGGCTTGTCGCGACCACGTTCGGTGCCGGTATCGGCGCCGTCGGGCGTGGGGCGCTCGGCGGGCCCGGCGGGCTCCGCCGGCTACTCCCGGTCGAGGTACTCCTGTTGAATCGCGACGACCTCGGCCGAGTCCTCGCAGTCGGCGTACCGCCGGAGCGGCTCCTCGTTGAGGTCGAGGAACGTCTCGCCCCACGTGAACTTCGCCATGATCCGTTCCGCGTGGTCGGGCTCGCCGAGGATGTGGAGGGCGGCGGCGAACGCCTCCACCGTCGTGAGCTGCATCGGCCGGCCGAAGTTCACGGGGTTGCCGGCGACGAGGTACGGGAGCGCGCGGTGCTCGCCGGGGAGGCTGAAGGTCTTCTCGCCGGCCGATTCCCACGAGCAGTCCAGCGCGACGAGCGCGTTGTCGCGGGCGAGGTCGGCGTCGGCGGGCGAGAGCGCGCGCTCGGCGTGAGGATTCAGGACGACTCCGTAGGGCGTGGCGCGGTCGGAGCGGTGCAGCTCCGCGAGGTCGAACCGCGCGAGCTTCCGGGCCGTGCACTTCTCGGGGTCGTCGTCGCCCTCGTACCGGACGTGGAGGTCCACACGTACGAAATCGGCTGAGTCAGTTATAAGACGTGCGGAGCGGTCGGAACCCGCCCTGCGGTCCTGAGTGTTCGTTTATAACTGAACTGACGAAACGAGCGTGACGCTACGCGCCGCGGGTAGTCGACGCCCGCCGCCGTTGAAGGGGTGTTAGTGCGTCGAGGCTCCGACGGACGCGATCGTAGGCGTCGCGACGCCGACGCTCACGAAGAGCGAACTCGCGGGGGTCCCGCGCTCGCGGGCGAGCGAACACGGGCAGTAATAATAGCGACTAGCCACGGCTCTGACAGGTGGGCGAAAATGACGGCTGACACTGTAATTCACGACGCGGTCGTTCTCACGGTGGACGAGCGAAATCGGCTCTACGAGCGAGGAACGGTGCTCATCGAGGACGGCCGAATCACCGACGTGCGCTCGTCCCGGGACGATGACGCAGACATCGCGGCCGACCGCGTCGTCGACGGCGAGGGCACGCTCGTGATGCCGGGGCTCGTCAACGCGCACACCCACCTCGAACTGACGCCGCTGCTCGGCGCGTTCAGCGACCTCGACCTCGCGGAGATGATGAGCGGGATGACCGCCATTTTCGGACACATCGCCGAGGGCGAGTACGGCTACGTCACCGAGGCGGGGTACGAACTCGCTGCGCTGAACTTCCTCACCGGCGGGGTCACGACCGTCAACTCGATGGACGTCCGTCCGAGCGCGGGCGCGGAGACGTTCGGCGAAGCGGGCCTGCGCGGGTTCTTCGGGATGGCGCTCTCCGACCTCTTCTGGGACGTCCCCGTCGAAGAGCAGTTCGACCGGGCCCGCGAGTTCATCGACGAGTACCACGGCGCGTACAACGGCCGGATCCGGGCGACGATCGACCCCCACGACGACTGGTCGTGTACCCGTGAACTGTGGGAACGGACCGCCGACCTCGCCGCCGAACACCCAGATCTGCTCGTCCACACCCACCTGCTCGAACTGGAGGCGAGCAACGCGATGGCGCGGTCGAACGGCGCCGCGGACTCGCTCGGGCTCCTCGATGAGGTCGGGCTCCTCGACGACCGGCTGGTGGCCGCGCACTTCCGGCTCGCCGACGACGAGGACATCCGGCGCACCGCCGAGGCGAACGCGTCGGTGGCGCACTGCCCGTCGATCTTCTGTTACTGGAACACGGACGGCGACGTGCAGTGGACGCCGGTGCCGGAGCTGCGCGACGCGGGCGTCGACGTCGGCCTGGGCATCGACGACCACTACTGGCACGACTCCTACAGCCTGTTCGGCGAGGCGCGGCAGGCCCGGCTCGCGGCGAATCTCAAGCGCTCGGCCGGCCAGTACGACTCGATGGAACTCGTACGCATGCTCACCATCGACGGGGCGGAGGCGCTCGGGGTCGGCGACGAGATCGGGAGTCTCGAACCCGGTAAGCGCGCCGACGTCATTCTGCTGGACGTCGACAAGCCGAAATTCACGCCGCTGACTAACGTTCCGGCGCAGGTGGCGAATAACGCGGCGCCGGCTGACGTGGAGACCGTGATCGTGGACGGCGACGTGCTCATGGAGACCGGCGACGTGAAGACGATGGATGCCGATGCGGTGCGAGACCGCGTCGAGGCCGCAGTCGACCGGTTCGAGTCGGAAACGGAGTGGGAACTCGGTATCGGTGAGGCAGAGCCGCCGAGCACGACGGCCGTCGTCCGCGACCTGCCGAAGCGCGGCCCCAGTCGGTTGCTCGGCCGACTCGCGTTCCAGTCGCTCAGAGACAGATTCCCGCTCTGACACGGATACGAGGGAGGTCGTTCGACGACGACCGCGCTCAGTCGCCGCCGGGGTCCCGGGCTGGCCATACGGCGGCTTTTCGGCCGAAACGAACATCCCCTGAACAATAGCTGCGTGCCGAACCCGCGCTCTCTGTCCAGCACGAGTGTTCGACCAGCTGACAGGGACTTCGACAGGGCCGACTCTCATCGATCGATACGGCGTCCGTCACGGAGAGCGACTCGGTGCGAGAGAGCAACAACACCATAAACGCGACCTCCGTACCGAGCCGTAAGCGATTGACACTCCATCATCAGGTCGCGTCGGGAAACGAACTGAGGCTGCACCACCGTCTCCGTTCGGGCCGGTGTGATATCGGACGCGAAGCGGACGCGCCGCCACGAGAATATGACCGATAACTGCCACCTATGTGGTCGAGAGGTCCGGTCTTCCGCGTTCGAGACCGTCGGCGGACGGTCGTTCTGTTCGAGCGGATGCCGAGACGTGTACGCGACGCTCGGCGCTTCCGACGGCTCCGAGGCCGCCCGAACCTCGACTGAGACCGAGAGTGCGCGGAGCGACGACGCTGATGCTCCCGATCGGAGCGGTTTTCGAACGTTCTTCCGGATTGACGGGATGCACTCCGCGACGTGCGAGGCGTATCTCGAATCGCTCGCCGAGAGCCGGGAGGGCGTGACCGATGCCGAGGCGAGTTACGTCACGGAGACCATCCGAGTCGAACACGACCCCGACACCGTGTCGAAGGCGTCGCTGCGTGACGCGCTGAGTACCCTCGGATACACGGCGTACCTCCGCGAAGACGCCTCGACAGACACGAGCGATACCGGCGGAACGACGCGCCGATCGCGGGAGATGGGCGGCATTCGGAAGCGCCGCGACGATCAGCTCCTGGGAATGCGATACTCCGTCGGGTTCCTCTTCGGTGCGTTTCTGCTGGTCCCGTACGTCGCGATCCTCTACCCGGCGCACCTCGCGTCGATATTCGACTGGCAAGCGCTCGCCGTCTTCCAGGGCGCGTTCCGGCTCGACAGTCAGGGAGCGTTCGTCTTCCTCCGGCTGTATTTCGTGATGACCGGGCTCATTCTGGTCTTTACCGGTCTCCCGGTGCTGCGTGGCGCGTACATCAGTCTCAAGATGCGGCGCCCGAACACGGACCTGCTAGTCGCGATCACCGCGACCAGCGCGTACGCGTACAGCACGGTCGCCGTCATCCTCGGTCGGAACGACATCTTCTACGACCTCGCGATCGTCGTCACGGCCGCGGTCACCGCGGCGGCGTTCTACGAGTCGTCGATCAAGCAACGCGCGCTCGACCGCCTGACCGAGCTCACGATATCGCAAGTCGAGCGCGCACGGACGCACGACGCCGACGGGGGAACGCGGGAAGTTCGCGTCGAGGACCTCGATGCGGACGATACCGTCCTCGTTCGACAGGGCGAACGAGTCCCCGTAGACGGCGAACTGGTCGACGATGGCTGCACCGTCGACGAATCGATCGTCACCGGTGAGTCGCTACCGGTGCCGAAACGCGCCGGAGACGAGGTCATCGGGGGATCGATCGTCACGGACGGAGCCGCCCTGATCCGCGTCGGCCCGGACCTGACGAGCAGCATCGATCGGATAACGACCGCCGTCTGGGACCTCCAGAGCGCGACTCACGGCGTGCAACGCCACGCTGACCGACTCGCGTCGCGCGCGGTGCTCCTCGTCGTCGGAGCCGCCGTTGCGATCGGCGGCGCTGGCGCGCTCGCGTTCGGTGTGACCGTCTCAGACGCGGTCCTCCTCGCACTGCTGGTCCTCCTCGCCGGGTCGCCGTGGGCCCTCGGACTCGCGACGCCGCTCTCGGTTGCCAAGAGCCTCGCGAGCGCGCTCCGTCACGGGATCATTATCTTCGACGAGACGGTCTTCGAACGGCTTCGAGATGTCGACATCGTCGTCTTCGACAAGACGGGGACCCTCACGACCGGCGAGATGGAGGTGATCGAGGCGAACGCCCCCGCGGAGCTACTCGACGCCGTCGCAGCGCTCGAGCAGCGGGCGTCACACCCCGCTGCAAACGCCATCACCACGGCCTTCGCCGACGAGAGCGCGGTCCAGGGAAGCCTCGACGCCGGCCGGATAAGCGAGTTCACGAACCACCGGTCCGGTATCGAGGGGGTGATCGACGGAACGACGTATCTCGTCGGAAACCTCGGGCTCTTCGCGGAACGGGGATGGACCGTGGACGACGACATTCGGTCCCGCGTCGCCGACGCTCGGGGGTTCGGTCAGCTTCCGGTCGTCGTCGGTCGCGACGGGACGGCAGAGGGACTGATCGTCGTGGGCGATGAGCCTCGAGACGGCTGGGACGACACGATATCTCGACTCGGTGCGCGGGACACGGACATCGTCGTCCTGACCGGCGACGACGAAGAAGCGACGGATTTCTTCACGCGGCACGAGGACGTGACGCACGTCTTCGCGACGGTCCCGCCGGAAGGGAAGACGGCGACGATCCGACGGCTCAAATCGGACGGCCAAGTCGCGATGGTCGGCGACGGCACCAACGACGCCCCGGCGCTCGCCGCCGCCGACCTCGGCATTTCGTTGGGCGGCGGCACGGCGTTGGCCGCCGACGCCGCCGACGTCGCGATCGTCGACAACGACATCCGCTCCGTCGAGACGGCCTTCGACCTCGCGGCTGCGGCTCGTCGCCGCGTGAAACAGAACAACCTCCTCGCGTTCTCCTACAACGGGATCGCGCTCTTGGCGTTGGCCGTCGGGTTCTTCAACCCGCTGTCAGCGGCGGTCGCGGTCATCGCCGGCGGCGGTCTGGTCGCGGCGAACACTCGGCGGAAGTTGCTTCGGTAGCGGGACTCCACCACGCGAGTATGCAGACGAGCGACCGCGTTTACGACACGGGAACCGAGCCTGAACGACACCGGCACCGGGCGGACGGTATCGATGTCGTGCGGCGGCCCCCGTCGGACTCCTCAGGACGTGATCGGTGTCGACGGCCGTGCCGCATGCGGCGGGCGTGTCGGTCGCGACGTCTCGCGAACACCCGGTTCGAGGTCCGGTGAGGTATCAGCGCGGGCCGGCTACTCCGGCACATCCCCCGTCGTGTCCTCCGGTTTGGCCGAGAGGTAGCCACCAAACGCGAGCAACCAGAGAATGAGCGGATAGACGACCCACCGCTCGATTCCGCCGCTCCCGAGGAATTCGAGCGGATGGGGGCCACCGACGACCAATCCGAAAACGAAGACGCTGACGAGAACGAGGAAAGAGACTCCGCCGAGCAACCCGCAGAGGAACGAGAACGGTCGGGGGACTACCCGGGCGGAGAGGAGGACCGTGATCCCTCCCGCAAAAAACGTGAGGAGCGCGAACAGTCCGTGCCACGGGGTCACGTTACCGGGGAAGACCCCGACGCCGAACGCGCCGAATCCGAAGACGGCCAGCGCGAATGGGAACCCGCGACGGTCCAGTACCCGGTACAGCAGGTACGCCGAGAGGACTACTACCGCTCCCGTCAGGAGCATCGTGGAATTGAAGATCGTCGCCGAGGGTTCGTGTATCACCGGGTCGGGCGGGCGTGTCGACCCCAGATCGCTGATATCCTGTCGGGCCGAATAGCTCGGATAGAGGACCTCCGCCGTGATGATCCCCATGAATCCGATGACTCCCGACACGGCGAGACCGAAGCCCGCTATCGACCGTTCCGAGAGTCCGAGCCGGGACCGGAGAGAGGCAGTTTGGCTCATCGACTGCACGTTCGCGCGGAACGGAGAAATAATTATTTGTTTGACATGAGATGGCTCACCCGCACGCGTCGTCCGTAATTCGGCGCGCTGATTCATAATTCGGCGCGCTGATTCTGGCAGCCGCTGGGCGTTTCGACGGGGCCCGATACCGTCAAACCGGCCCGGTACCGGCGGGGTTTTTCCTCGTCGCACCCCAGTGGATCGTATGGAGCTGTTCGCCGTCCCGGACCTCCCGGAGATCCGGGAGGGAGACGACCTCGCGGCCATGATCGGCGAGCGGGTCGACCTCCGCGAGGACGACGTCGTCGTCGTCGCCAGCACCGTCGTCTCCAAGGCCGAGGGGCGGACGTTCGACCTCGACGAGTTCCCGGCCGGGCCGCGGGCGAACGAAGTCGCCGGTCGGCTCGCGGAGATCTCGGGCGAGGAGAAGGACCCGCGCTTCGCCCAGGCCGTCATCGAGGAGTCGACGGAGCTGATCATGGAGGCCCCGTTCCTCCTGACGGCGACGCGCTTCGGCCACATCGGCGTCAACGCCGGTATCGACCGGTCGAACGTCCCCGACGGCGACCTGCTGCTGCTCCCGGAGCGCCCCACCGAGAGCGCGGAGCGGATCCGCGAGGGCGTCGCGGCCGACCGCGTGGTCGTCAGCGACACCTGCGGGCGCCCGTTCCGACACGGCCAACGCGGGGTCGCGATCGGCTGGGCCGGCCTGCCGGCGAGCCGCGACTGGCGCGGCGAGCGCGACCGCGACGGCCGGGAGATGGGCGTCACCGTCCAGAACGTCATCGACGAGCTCGCCGCGGCGGCGAACCTCGTCGCCGGCGAGGGCGACGGCGGGACGCCGGTCGTCGTCGTCCGAGACTGGGCGTTCGGCGACCACGAGGGCTCTGACAACCACTTCCGCGAGGTCGGCGGCGACTTCGTCCGACAGGCGCTGCGCGGCTGGAGCTACGAGGACCACTGACATGCTCGGCATCGAACTCACCCCCGAACACGACCTGCACCGCCTCGTCGACCTCGGCGTCCGCGCCGAAGGAGCCGGCTACGACGTCGTCTACTCGACGTGTCACTACAACAACCGCGACCCGTGGGCGTTCCTCTCGCAGCTCGCGACCGCCACGGAGTCGGTCCGGATCGGCCCGGGCGTCGCGAACCCCTACGAGACCCACCCCGTGACGCTCGCCTCCCGGGTCGCCACCGTGGACGAACTCTCCGAGGGACGCGCCGTCTTCGGGCTCGGTCCCGGCGACCCCTCCACGCTCGCGAACCTCGGACTCGCCGACGAGCGCGGGCTTCGGCCCGTCTTGGAGGCGTTCAAGACCGCACAGAGGCTGTGGGCCGGCGAGCGCGTCGACCGCGACGGGACCTTCGACGCCAGCGACGCGGGGCTCAACTACGAGCCGCCGCAGGGCGCGGACATCCCGGTCCACGTCGGCGGCGAGGGCCCGCACATGTGCCGGATGGCGGCGAAACACGCCGACGGCCTGCTGTACAACGGCTCGCACCCGAAGGACCTCGCGTGGGCCCGCGAGCAGGTCGACGACGGCCTCGCGGACCGCCCGGACCACCGCGGCGACTTCGACCTGATCGCGTACGCCGCGGTCTCGATCGACGACGACGAGGACGCGGCCCGCGAGGCGGCCCGCCCCCCGGTCGCCTTTATCACCGCAGGCGCCGCGCCGCCGGTGCTGAAGCGTCACGGGATAGACCCGGACGCGGCGTCCGAGATCGGCGAGCGCGTCTCGGCGGGCGAGTTCTCGTCGGCGTTCGACCTGGTGACGCCGACGATGGTCGACGCGTTCTGCATGGCCGGCACGCCGGCGGCCGTCCGCGAGCGCGCGGCCGCCGTGGCGGACCACGCCGACGGGCTCGTCGTCGGCTCGCCGCTCGGCCCGGACCTGGAGTCGGCGGTCGATCTCGCGGCCGAGGCCGTCGACGGCCTGTATTAATCAACCCGCGCGCTCCCGCGGCCCGGGAATCGAGAATCGCTCCTGAGAACTCGGGGGAGGGGTTCATAAACCGCTTCGACCCAGTTCGGATCATGTCGAGCGATCGAGAGCGACGCCGGGGAGTTCGCGGGCGGTACGAGGCGCTCCTCTGGGCCACGATGGACCGCCTCGGCGTCTCCGAGTCGATAGAGCGAAAAATCCTGACGGCCGTCGGAATCCAGTTCCTCGTCACCGTCGGTATCTTCCTCACCCCGTTCGTCCTCTCCGGGACCCTCGCGTCCGCCGTCTCCGTGACGCTGTTCCTCGGGGCGATCGCGGCGATCTACAACACGCTGCTCATCGTGCGCCGGGACTTCGTCGCGCCGCTCCGGCGGCTCGAAGCCGGGACCGACGCGATCGCGGCGGGCGACGTTCGCCGCGACGAGTCCGGCGCACGGGCGGACGAGCCCGTGGGAAGCGATCGGTTCGCCGGACCCGTGGGCCGCGACCAGCGCGACGAGATCGGCGGCCTCGTCCGCTCGTTCGTCGAGGTCGAACGCTATCTCGGAACCGTCTCGGCGCAGGCCGAGGCGCTGGCCGCACAGGAGTTCGACGACCCGGTCCTCGACGAGGAGGTCCCGGGGGAGTTCGGCGACGCCCTAGACGAGATGGCCGCGAACATGGCGGCGTACACCACCGAACTGGAGTCGGTCGTCGACGCGTTCGGAGACGCCGCCGAGCGCGCGCAGGCGGGCGACCTCACCGCGACGATCGACGCCGAGTCGCTCGGAACCGACGACGACCGGTACGCCGAGCTCGTCGGGAACTACAACCGACTCGTCGCGACGCTCGGCGAGACGGTCGGCGAGGTCCGGTCGTTCACCGAGGGCGTCGCGGCGGCGAGCGACGACGTGCGAGCGAGCATGGACGAGGTCGACGACGCGTCCGAGGAGGTCGCGCGGTCGGTGCGGGAGATATCCGACGGCGCGAGCGAACAGACGGACGATCTGGACGCGGTTTCGGCGGAGATGAGCACGCTGTCGGCGACCGTCGAGGAGATCGCCGCCTCCGCCGACGACGCGGCGACGACGGCCCGGAGCGCCGCGGACCGCGGTCGGGCCGGCCGGGAGGAGGCCGCCGAGGCGATCGCCGAACTGGAGGCCCTCGAAGCGCGGATCGGGGAGACGGCGACCGCCGTCGAGGGCCTCGTCGACCGGATCGACGAGATCGACGAGATCGCGGCCGTGATCGACGGGATCGCGGAGGAGACGAACCTGCTCGCGCTGAACGCCTCGATCGAGGCCGCTCGGGCCGACGGCTCCGGCGACGGATTCGCCGTCGTCGCCGACGAGGTGAAGGCGCTCGCGGAGGAGACCCGGGAGGAGGCGGCGGCGATCTCGGACCGGATCGACGGCATACAGTCGGTGTCGACCGACACGGCGGCCGACGTCGACGCGATGGAGTCGCAGGTGTCCGACAGCGTCGGCGCGGTCGAGTCGACCATCCGGGAGTTCGAGGAGGTCGTCGAGGACGTGACCGTGGTCGACGAGACGGTCCAGGAGATCAGCGAGGCGACCGACGACCAGGCCCGGACGACGCAGGAGGTCGTCGACATGGTCGAGGACGTGGCGGCGGTGAGCGGCCAGACCGCGAGCGAGGCCGAGACCGTCGCCGCGGCGGCGGCACAGCAGACCGCGAGCGTCTCCGAAGCGACCGACAGCGCGCACTCGCTCTCCGACCGGTCCGACGAGCTCCTCGCGAGGCTCGACGAGTTCGAGGTGCCGGCGGACCGGATCCCGGGGGCGCCGCGGCCGACGGGGCCGGAGTCGGGGGGATCCGGCCGGACGCGACCGATCTCGACCGACGACTGAGCCCAGTCTCGACCGACGACTGAACCCGGCCGCGCTCTCGGTCCACGCCGTCGCGGCGAATCCGTTCGACGCCCGCTTACCGTTCGGAGCGACCGCGACCCCCGAGCGAGGGGATCTTCACGCCGATCTCTTGTAACAGGGCGCCGACCGCGGCGTAGCCGAGCGCGGCCACGGAGGCGATGATCAGCACCTGCCCGACGAGGACGAGCAGCGCCGAGAGCGGGTCGCCGGCGCCGAGGATGAGGTCGTTCAGGAAGATGTCGACGAAGCGGCCGATGTCGCCGACGACCCGCGAGACGAAGTCGATGATAGCGAGCATGGACGGGCGTTGATCCGCGGGGTACTTGGGTGTTGAGTTCTCGGCGGGTCTCCGTCCGGAACGCGGCAGCGGCCCCGCCCGGAGGCGGGCCGACGCGACGGCCGCT
>Ga0207714_1002448_pt1 | contig 11227 bp, 13 predicted proteins | sample PonA232FremontCA_2_FD_187270 | JGI IMG/M metagenome (GOLD analysis project Ga0207714, IMG submission 187270) | Marine sediment microbial community from Fremont, CA, USA - Pond A23 Sediment 2 (SPAdes) | ecosystem: Environmental > Aquatic > Marine > Unclassified | place: USA: Fremont, California... | reverse complement strand
CGAACGCGCAGACCGCGCGCAAGGTTTTCTGGGCCGATACCGTCGTGCCGTTACTCGAGGAGCTGGCCGATACCCTGAACGCGTCGCTGGTGCCCGAGTTCGCCGCGCGGTCTGAGCTGCGAATCGTCTACGATACGAGCAACGTCGAGGCGCTACGTCAGGATCTCGGGGAAAAGATCGAAGCGGCTAAGACTCTGTGGGAAATGGGCGCGCCGCTGAACACCGTTTCCCAGCGCTTTGACCTCGGCCTCGACGACATCCCCGGCGGCGACGTCGGGTATATTAGTGCCGGCAAGCTGCCGGTCACGGGCGGCAGCGATTCAGGCGGCGCGAGCTCTGGCGACGACGACGTGCCGGCCGGCGGCGGGCTAGACGATTCGCAGGTCAACACTATCCTGTCTATAATCCAGCAGGTAGCGGCAGGGCAGCTTCCGCGCGAGACCGCGGTGACGGTGATCGCTCAGTCGTTCCCGCTATCCGAGCAGGAAGCCGACGACATGCTGGGCGAGGTCGGCCGCAGTTTCTTCTCCGACGGCGACCCGTCCGGCGGTACCGGCGAGGGAGACACCGACGACGGCGAAGCCGACCCGGAGCAACGATCAACTCTCCCGGGCGAGGTTAAGCGCCGGGTCTACGCTTACCGCGAGCAGGCGCCGGAACGGCTCGCGCGCCTCGCCTACGGTGACGACTGATGCCGCGGATACTGACCGGCAACGACGAGACGACGGAGCGGGCGGTACAGCAGGGGCTCGTGACGCGGATCGCTAACCGGCAGGCTGACGAGATGCGCAAGGCGATCAAGGACGCGATGAAGCGCGGCGCCAAGGCCTACGAGCGTGACCGGAGCGATACCGGCGTGCGCGCGGCCGTCGAGGAGGTACGGCCGCGGATCAACCGGCAGGTCGACGGCATGTATGAGGCGGCCTGGGAAACGCTCGGCCGCCGGGTTTTCGACGCGTTTCAGGGCAAGTCTGGCTCGGGTGCCGGCGAGTTCAAGCAGGAGAACCCGGAGGAAGCATTTCAGGAGCGGCTACGCCAGTTCGTCGCCGCGCATTCGGCGCGGCAGATCGAGCGCGTTATGCGGACGACCAACGAACAGCTCCGGCGGATAATCACGAACGCCGAGCGCGAAGGCGTCGGCATACAGGAAGTCGCGCGCCGGATTCGTAGCGAATCCGATACGCTGTCGCGCGTCAGGTCCGAGGTTATCGCGCGCACCGAGGTTCATAACGCCGGTCAAGCGGCGCAACAGGCGGCCGCCAAGTCGACGCCTGGGCCCAAACGTAAGGAATGGGTCGCCGCCCTCGACGGCCGGACCCGTGACGGGCGATTCAGTCATGTCGACGCCGACGGCGAAACCGTTCGGATTGATCAGCCGTTCGTTCGTACCGGCGAAGATCTCGACCACCCGGGCGACCCGCTGGGGTCGGCTGGTAATATTATAATGTGCTTTACCCCCGGCACAGAAGTTAAAGGGCGCTTCTGCGCCGGGGTGCGTAGTCTATACTCGGGACCAGTTGTCGATATCAAAACTGGTGCTGGTAGGGTGCTTACCGTTACCCCGAATCACCCGATATTGACCGACCGCGGTTTGGTTGCGGCTGGCGACATTGCAGAAAGCGACAATCTCGTTGCAGACGCTTTCGAGGGCAAAGACCCTATTGGGATAGCGACACAAGACGACGAGAATGGACCAACCTTGATTGAGCAGGTCTTTGAAACGCTCTCTATAACGGGCCGTCTCACTTCGACGCGGATGCGACGCGAAAACTTCCACGGCGACGGAAAATGGGGGTATGCCAACGTCGATGTTGTAAGTGCTGATAGGCATTTGCCCTTCGGCGTCTATCCCATGCTCGCTCAGTCTTTGAATTATCTCGCGCTCAAACAATCCCACCTTTCGTCCGCGGGATTGCGCGATGCGCTGCAAGCGCTCGCGGGGAGCCGGGACGCCACGGATAGCATCATGCGCGGCCTTAACATTGGCATGACGTTGTTGTGGCGTGCGCTTCGATTGTTCCAGCCGATTAGCTTCCGCGTTGGTCCGAGTGCGGATGCCGTTTTGCCGCAACAAACGAGTGATGGCGGGCCGGCCAACACCAAAGATGTGCGACAGTTGGTTGATCGAACGCCCGCTTTTGTAGCATTCGATCATGTGGTCAGTGTCAATCGTTACTGGTTTACTGGCCATGTCTATGATCTCCAAGAGGAAAGTGGCTTGATGAGCGCCAACGGAATTATAACATCGAACTGCCGCTGTTCAGTGGCCTACATCGTCGACTAGGAGGGCGATATGTTTACTAAGGGTCAGGCGGTCGCGCAGCTCGTCGTCAACGTACGCGACCAAGCGGAAATGTCGAACACCGCGCTTGCCGAGGCATCGGGGCTATCCAGCGAAACCATCGACCGCGTTACCTCGGGGCAGACGCTATGCCCGACAGATCGGACGATGGCGCATCTGGCACTCGCGCTGCCGATCTCGCTCGGCCAGCTCCGTCAAGCGGCCATCGAGGACGGCTGCACCGGCGTCGGATCGTTCAGCGAACCGACCGAGGACGAGGAAATGCCGTTGATGATGGCCGATAATGCTACGCTTGCGCGCAAGGATCTCGCGCACGCGCGGGCGATTATCGAGGGCTGGCGGAATGCCGACACCCAGAGCTAACGAGAGTCGCGCCGACTGGATGGAACGCTGCATGGCGAGCGCCGAGGCGCGGCGCGACTTTCCCGACCAAGATCAGCGCGCGGCGTTCTGCGCTAGCCGCTGGGAGCGCAGCAAAGACGAGGGCGCAACGATGGAATCCAAGAGCATCCCGTTTGAGGCGAAGGTCGACGCCGAGCAGCGTACCGTCCAGGGCTACGCGGCGACGTTCGACCGCGATGCGGTGAACGATATTATTGAACCCGGCGCTTTCCGTAAAACGATTCAGGAACGCGGCGACCGGGTGAAGTTCCTGTGGCAGCACAGCGAGATCATCGGCCGCGCCACAAAGCTCGAGGAAGATTCGCGCGGGCTCCGGGTCGAGGCGATGGTCAGCAACACCCAGCTCGGCAGCGACGCCCTCGAGCTAATGGCCGACGGCGCGGTGGATCAGCTCTCGATCGGGTTCTCGATCCCGCAGGGCAAATCGGAGATCGACCGGGAGTCGGGCGTGCGACGGATCACCGAGGTTAAGCTATTTGAGTTCAGTGCTGTATCATTCCCGGCGAACAGCGAGGCAATGATCACGGCGGTTAAATCGCTTTACGATCAGGCCAGAAAACAGGGCACCGACGTATTCGGCGATAGCCTGACCGAGATCCGGTCGGCAATCGCGAATCTCGAGGCGCTGATCGGCGGTTCTGAGCCGTCGTCCGGCAAGGGCGACACTCCGGCCGACGATCAGCCGCCGAGCGAAGGAAACGACCCGCGCGCCGACGAGATCGAAAAGGCGTTGCAGTCGATCCGCGACGACGCCCAGGCTTGGGCGATTAACGTAGCAACACGGGAGACTTAGCGATGGCTGAGGACAAAACCCTCGAGGAAGTTAAGCGGATCGGCGACGCGCTTAGCGAGGCCCGATCCGAGATGACCAAGCAGGTCGAGAAGCAGAACGAGGAGATCCGTAAGTTCGGCGAGACTAGCGACGCGACGGCAAAGGCGATCAAGTCCGCTGAACAGCAGCTCCAGAAGATCGGCGAGGATGCGAAGGCTCAGGACGAGCGGTTGCAGGAGCTCGAGAAGCGGGTCAACCGGCCGGGCTATGGCGACGACGGCGAAGCCGTTAAGTCGGCGGGTGCCAAGTTCGTCGAATCCGAGGTGTTCGAGCGGATGAAAAGCAACGGGCGCCCCACGGGCGAACGCCTTGAGATGCGCTCGATCACGAACCGGGAGCTGAAGGACGTGACCAGTGCGAGCGGTTCCGCCGGCGCGCTGATCGACGCCATGCGGATCAACCAGATCTTCCGCGACCCGGCGGACCGGTTACAGCACATCCGCGACCTCATGAACGTCGACGAGACGGAGTCGAACGCGATCGAGTTCCCGGTGGATCGCTCTGGGTTCACCAATGCGGCCGGCCCGCAGGCGAACGAGTTCGACGCCAAGAACGAGTCCAATCAGACCTTCGAGTTGATAACCGAGCCGGTCACGACGCTGGCGCATTGGATCCCGGCCAGCCGTCAGGTCCTCGACGACGCCCCGATGCTCCGCAGCTATATCGACGGCCGGTTGCTCGAGGGCCTGATGAACGAAGAGGATGATCAGATCCTCAATGGTGACGGGACGTCGGGCAACTTGTCGGGCATCCTAAACAACCCGGATATCCAGGACGCCGGCCCCACCGGGTCGTTTAACGCCAATGACACGATCCTTGATCACGTGCGCCGGTCGGTCGCCCTGGCCCGCAAGTCCAACTACAGCGCTAACGGTATTCTGATGAATCCGGAGGACTGGGCGGACCTCGAGCTAAAGAAGGGCTCCGACGAGCACTACATTTGGATCACGGTGCCGCAGGGCGGTGAGCCCCGGCTGTGGCGCGTTCCGGTTATCGAATCCAACGCGATCCAGTCCGGTGACTTCCTGCTCGGCAACTGGAATCTGGCCGCGACGCTGTGGGATCGGATGCAGAGCAATATCCGCGTCAGCGATTCCCACATGGACTTCTTCACTAAGAACGCGGTCGCTATTCTCGCCGAGGAGCGGCTGGCCCTGACGGTCTATCGCCCGCAGGCTTACGTGAAGGGCCAGTGGCCTAGCCTGACGTAATAGGATCGGCCTAATCTGATCCGACAATATAGGGGGCGGGCGGGTAGCTCGCCCCCTTTTGCTTTAGGAGGTCACGATATGGTCAGGATGGTAGCGTTACAGCGATGGCGCGGCCGCGAGGGCGCGGTCAATCGGGGCGACGTGATCGACGTCGACGAGGCCCGGGCGAAGCAGCTCGAGGGCTACGACATGCGACAAGGCCGGGCGATGACGATGCGGGAGTCAGACGCCGGCGACTTTACCCGGCACGGTCCCGCGCGGGCTCGACGGCTCGACGACGGCGAGGATCCGGCTGAGGACAAGGGCGGCGCCACGGTACCGGAGCGCGGCGGCCATACCGAAGGCGAGGCCAACGAGGTTCCGGCCGAGCTCAACGACGCGCGCCCGTCGCGGCCGGGGATCAACGCAACCGACGGCGCCCAACAAGCGGCGGACGAGAAAGGCATCGACCTATCTCAAGTGCCCGGCACCGGCAAGGACGGCCGCGTGACGGCTGCGGACGTCAAGGCGCACCTGGGGCAATAACGAGGGCTGGCCATGAGCCACTTAACCGACGGGCTGCACCACCCGGAATCAAAAGCGGCGCCGGACCCTCGCAAGCTGTTCCGGCGGACCGTTTGGCCGCAATCGGCGATTCAGTCGCCGGTTACGGTCGATGAGTTCGCCGAGTTCCTTGAGGATCCATGCCCGCCTGATCCGTCGTCGGTCCGCTACGAGCTGATTGAAACCCTGCTCCGGACCGGCGCCCAGCGCGTCGTCGAATATACCGACCGCGAAATGTTAGAGCGCGAGATTGTGACGACGTTCGACGCCGCGTATGGCGTGGACTCGGTGCCGGCCGGGAGCCTGTCGCAACTCGTCGGCCGTCGCCCGGTCTGGCTTAACCTGCCGCGGGTCGCTAGCGACGCGATCACGTCGGTCGAGACGATCGACGACGACGGCAACGCGACCGCGTTAGCGGCCGACGACTACGAGGCCGACACGATCTCGGAGCCCCATCGCCTCCGCCTGCTATATTTCGAGGGCTACAGCGAGCGGGTCTTCAACGCCCTGCGCGTGACCTATACCGCGGGGAACGCCGCGGGCTCGGTACCGAGCCAGCTACGCATGGCTGTCCTGCACTTCGCGGCGTATCTCTATGACCGGCGCGGGATGGACGTCACCAAAGCGTTCACGCAGTCCGGCGCCCTCGATCTCGCGTCTCCGTTTAGGGTGTCGACAGGGCTATGAAGTTCGAGGATCTGTCGCCAGGGGCGCTGCGCGAATGCGTCGCGCATTACCGGATTCAGAAGCAGCACGACGGCGCCGGCGGGTTCACCCGCGAGCCTTTATTGCAGAACGGCAGTATTCGCGTTGCCTGGGAAGACCGGACGCCAACGGCGACGGTCGACGGTAACTCATTGGCCGCCAACGTGGACGCCGAGATCGGGTTACGTGCGGGCGTGGGCCTGTTGCAAGACGACTGGATCGTGCACACCGGCTACGTCTACCGTGTTATCCGTCCGCGTAAGCGCCAGCGCATCCGTTACGAGATCGTCGCCCTAGAGTTCATCGATGTATGGGATGCCGCGCGCCAGGGGGTCACATGAGCATCCGTTTAGAGCGCAATGATAAGCAGATCAACAAGCGAATCCGCGACGGCGTAGCGGGCAACCAGGAGGCGGCAGCCCGGCACCTCAGCGGCGCGATCAAGAAAAAGATGCGCGGCGGCGGCCGGTCCGGCATAGAGTACCGGATACCGGGCGGCAAGTCGGCGACCTATACGGCATCAGCGCCCGGCGAGCCGCCGGCGGTCGCGACCGGCGACCTGCTGCGAAGCTATCAGGCGGTCAAGAAGCCGGGCGGCGGGGGCGCTTGGCTTGTCGGGACGCCGCTCAAATACGCCCGTTTTCTTGAGGTGGGCACAAAGAACATGCGCCCGCGGCCGCATTTCAAGGTGACAGCCGAGGAGGAATTGTCCACCATTGTCGATATCCTCCGGCGTAGGGTGGCCTGATGCTTTCGGATATCGTCGATGTGCTACGCAATTCCCCGGACCTCGCCGCCGAGCTGGCGGAAGCGCCCTGGGGCGGCACCGCGGTCTATACCGAATGGGCGCCGGAACACCCGCGGCCCTATATCACTATCGGCTATAGCGAGAACCTGACGACGATTCAGATTGCGTCGGGCTCGTTCACGTTCGACGTCTGGGGCGACGGTACGAGCCATATCGCGCTCGAGCCGATTCGCGACGTATTGCGTGATGCGCTAGATCATCGGATCATCGACACTGACCGAGGGCCGTTGCGCATGTTCTACGATAACGACGGCCCGGAGCGAGAGGATGATCCGAGCCTCGTGCGATGGCGGATCGTCTACGCGTTCCGCCGGACAATGACCGAGATCGTTACGACATAGGAGGCCGCCATGCCAGGCCGTATCACCGGAGCGACTAGCTCAAGCTGGAAGCGATTCTTTATCGATTCCGGCGCGATTTACTTCAACTACGGCGAGCCGAACGAGCAGAAGATCGGCGCGACCCAGGAGGGCACGACGTTTACGCTCGAGCAAGAGCTTCGTATGCCCGAGATCGACGGGCATCGGGCGCCGGTCCTGAATACCCGGCGCGTAATCTCGGAGACCGCGCGGATCAGCGGCGGTATCCTCGAGATGACGTCGGCTAACCTTTACCGAATCCTGACCGGCTCGGAGGTGACGAACGAGGAAGGTTACAACATTACCAAGCGGATCTCGGACCTGCCGAACCTCGACCAGTATATCCAGAACGTCGCCCTCGTCGGTCGGAATCAGGCCGACGGTGATCCCTATATCTTCGTGCTTTTTAACGGGCTCAATGACGGGGGCTTTGAAATGGAGACCTCCGACGAAAACGAGGCGACGTTGGGCGTTCAGTTCACCGGCCATACGCCGATCGACGACCCGGACTCAAGCCCGTTTGAGATCCGGACGCCCGAGGCCATCGACATTGAGAACGTGACCTAATGGCGGACTATATCCACGAACCGCTAACCGTCGCCGACCTGTTTGCGGCGGCTTCTGTGATCTCGGCGACACTTGAACATCTCGACGGCGAAACGATCGAACAGATGCGCCAGGGCTCGACCGATTCGATGCAGGCCGGCAAGCAGGTCATTCAGGTCGGGCTCCGGGTCGCCCCGAACGCCGGCGCGGACTTCCTCGCCAGCATCACCGACATGACCTCGGAGGAGCTAAAGGCCGAGCCCGCGACGTTCGTGCTCGACGTCCTCGAGGAGCTGTCGTCGCGGGATGACGTCGCCGATTTTATGCAGCGGGCGCGGAGCTTGGCGGGGAGCTGGTTCACGGAAGCGGAAGCCAGCAGCTAACGTCCCGCGCCCGGGACCGAGAGGCTGAATGGGCCTTGCGTCGCTACGGCGTCTGGCCCGACCAGCTCTGGGCGTCCCGGTGGTCGTCGTGGTGGCCGATCCGCCGCGCCGGCGTCGAGGCGGAGGCTAGCGAGACTCGGGACAGCTACCGGCGGGCGGCGTTTACGGCTTATCTGTCCGCCGGCAGCGAGAATCAGACATTTGGCGAGTTCATCGAAGGGCTCGGGCTGGGTGTCGATACGCCGCAGAGCAAGCAGCAACGGCGAGAAGCTACTAAGGCGCGTGGTCTAGCCGAGGCCGATAAGATCGCCGCCGCGGATCCAAAGCGGAGGGCGCAGCGTGGCAAGTAATCTGTTCGAGCTGGTCGGCGAGATCAGCGTCAAAGGCGTCCAGACCGCGCAGCGTCGCATCAGCGGCGTTACCGAGGCGGCGGCGGGCATGGCCGATCAAGTCGGGCGTGCTGGCGACCGCATGTCGGCGTTTGGCGACAAGGCCTCGGCCGCCGGTGATTCGCTGTCTCGATTCTCTGCCGGCGTCGTCGGCGTCACGGGCGCGGCGGGCGCCTATATCAACACCGTTACACGCTCGGCATCCGAAACTCTGGCTTTCTCAAAGCGCCTCGGCGTCAACGCCGAAGCCCTGCAACTTTGGCAAGAAACAGCCGAGCGTTTTCAAGTCGATCAAGGCGCCCTCCGTGACGGCTTTAAGGAGCTACAGCTACGCGCGGACGAGTTCGCTAAGACGGCAAAGGGTCCGGCCGCCGAAGCGTTTAAGAGGCTGGGCCTGTCTCAGTCCGAGATCAATCAGGCCAAAGACGACGCGCTCGGGCTATTCAATCTCGTCCGCAATCGCCTTTCGGGTATCGAAAGCCAGGCCGCGCGCACCCGCATCGCCGACGAGCTACTAGGCGGCCAGGCCGGAGAGCAGCTAGTCGAGCTGCTAGGCGCGTCGCGCGCCGAGATCGAGAAGATTCAGCAAGCCGTTAAGGAATCGGGCACGATTCTCGACGAGGACGAGCTGAGCAAGGCGCGTAAGTTTCAACGCGTGTTCAGCAACTTCAAGGATCAGCTATCCGCGGCTGGTAAGCGCATCGCGATCGACCTTCTGCCAGCGCTTAATAAAGCCCTGCCCGTGATCGCGAATAAGCTAGTGCCCGCGCTCAAGTCCGTCGGCCAGACGATCATGTCTGTGGTCGACGCGTTCCGCGCGCTGCCGTCGCCGGTGCAAAGCGCCCTAGGCAAACTGGCGCTGTTCGCCGTCGTCTTGGGCCCCATACTCAGTATCGGCGGCCGGGTAGTCAGCATGATCGGCAGCATCATGAGCGCGGCGCGCCTACTGATCCCGGTTTTTACCGCGCTGGCTTCCGGCGCTATCGCCCCGTTCCTCGTCGTGGCAGCTAAGGTCGCAGCGATAGTCGCCGCAATCATCGCCGCATTCATCGCCGTCCGGGCGATCATTAAGGGGCTGATCGCGATATGGCCTCAGCTCGCCGCGGCGGCTAAGGCGACGTGGCAGGCGATCCTCGCCGGTGTTAAGGCGCTATGGCAGGGCATCAAAGCCGGATTCAAAGCCGGCATCGCGGCGGTTAAAGCGGCGTTCCAGCTCTGGTTAAAGGGCATAAAGCTGATCTGGGAAGGGATCAAGGCCGCGTTCAAGGCCGGCGTGACGGCGCTGAAGGCCGTATTGCAGACGCTGGTGGCCGGTTTTAAGGCCACCTGGCAGGCGCTGAAGGCTGTCCTGACGACGCTCAAGCAGGGCTTTAAGGAGACGTTGCTTCTCGTTAAGCAGGGCTGGCTTACGTTCTGGAACGCGCTGAAGAGAGTCCTGAACCTGATCAAGCAGGGGATCCTAACGGCGTTCAACGCGGTTAAGCAGACGATCATGGCCGCCTGGAACGCCATCAAGTCGATCCTAAACTCGATGAAGCAAGGATTTCTCGCGGCATTCGAGTTCATCAAACAGCAGACGATCGGGCGCGTTAAGGCGATGGTCGATACCGTCGTTGGGATCGTAAAGGATATGTGGCAGGCGCTCACCGGCAACTCGATCATACCGCGCATGGTCGACGAAGCCGACCGGGAGTTTGAGCGCATGGCCAAGAAGGCCGAGGACGCCGGCAAGCGGACCAAGAAAGGCCTCGAGGGCGCGGTCGGGCGCGCGAACGTCGGTAGCCTCGGCGACGTAGCGGGCGCACAAGGCGGGGGCGGCGGCCTTGCGGGAGCGGGCGGCACGACAGTCAACAACATCGACATGAGCCGCGCCACGTTCCGCGACGATCGCGACGTCATGGACCGGCTCAAGCGTAAGGGCTCGGACCTGACAGGGGCGTTCGCGTAATGCCTAACGTCAATCAGTGGCAACAGACCGTCAGGATCGCGAATCAGACCGCCTACGTGCGCGGCCTGAACGTGTCGACCGAATCCCGGGCGCCCATAACGAAGATCAGCTTTAGCGTCGACGCCGAGCCGGCGACGCAACCGACCTTCGACCTGCTGGCGCTCAACGAAATCGTCGAGGTCACGCACTCCGACGACGGCCCGGCGCCTGACCGGACGTGGCGCGCGCTGATCACGACGATCAGCCTCGAGCGAGGGCGGAACTATACGCAGGCCAAGGTCGAGTGCGAAACGCTTGAGACGCGGGCCAAGCGGGTGCGGATTTTCGGCGAGTACGCCGGGACGCTAACGGACGTCGTGACGCAGATCTGGAACGAATGGGGTACGTCGCTGGCGGCGAACGTCGACGCGCTCGCGGACAGCACCGAGGTCGAGATCAAGCCGGCCTACGATTCCCTGTTTAGCGTGATCGACGAGCTGGCCCGCCGGTTCGATTATGCTTGGGAAATCGACGACGCCGCCGACACGTTCCGGTTTTTCGATCCGTTCGACAAGCAGGCTACCGATATCGTCCAGGCCGACGGCGACCTAATCGGGTCGAGCCTGACGCTAACCCAATCGGCGGAGGATATCGTCAACTCGGTCCTAGCCGCCGGCTGGATCTACCGTACGATCAGCCAAACCGCCGAGGCGGATGCGCGCACGGTGTTCGGATTCCTCGAGCCAAAGAAGTGCGTCTACCGCTTCCACAGCGACCAGGCGGAACGCCTGCTAAACCTCGACGACTGGGAGCTGGTATC
>Ga0207714_1002447_pt1 | contig 11228 bp, 9 predicted proteins | sample PonA232FremontCA_2_FD_187270 | JGI IMG/M metagenome (GOLD analysis project Ga0207714, IMG submission 187270) | Marine sediment microbial community from Fremont, CA, USA - Pond A23 Sediment 2 (SPAdes) | ecosystem: Environmental > Aquatic > Marine > Unclassified | place: USA: Fremont, California... | reverse complement strand
TATTGGATATTCCAGGGGTTTTGTTAAGTGAATTTGAAAAAAATCTTGAAGATAATCAGTGGATAAAAAATGTAAGGGTTAGTCAATTTCAGTTTGAACCTACTATTTTAAGAGTAGTATTAGATTTAAAAGAACAAAAATATCTTAATATAGTAAATCAGGATGATGAAAATAAGATTGTTCTACAGCCTGCCAAACGAGCTCGTGTATTTGACCTTGCTTATAAAGACCACGAGATTGTCTTTAAAACTGATGCTCCAATTGAACCTGATTTATTTACCTTAGAAGATCCCTCTCGTTTAGTTATTAATTTGTTTAATACTTATCGAGAAGATAATATGCAAGGTGAAATAAATATAAAAGAGAATATTGTTAAAAAAATTAGAGTTGGAAGATTTGATAGTCAAATTGTAAGAATTGTTGCAGATTTAAGTGAAATGACAGCATATAATTGGGAACAGGAACAATATAGTAAAAATGTATATATTCATAAAATTAGTTTTGCCAATAAATTTGATGAGATTGAACTTTTAGACCAAAATATTTATACAAATATAAATATAAATGTCAGTGGTAAAGTAAACTATGAGGTTAAAAAGTTTTCTTACCCACATCGATTAGTAGTCGATATAAGTGGAGAAGAAATAACGCCCGATGAAGTTGAACTACCAGAACCTGTTGGAATAATAAAGGAGATAAGAATGGGTAGATTCGCTAAAGAAGAAGAAACTGTAACTAGAATAGTTTTTGAACTTGATAAATACTTTAATCATAATATAGTTTCTGAAAACCCGGATAACAAGATAAATATTGCTTTAGCCAAATCAGAAATTCAAAATGAAAATAATGTTATAGTTCTTGATGCAGGCCATGGTGGTTTTGATCCAGGTGCTGTAGGACCAAACAATGTAGAAGAAAAAGACATAAACTTAAGGATAGTAAAAAGATTGGAAAGTATACTTAAAAGCCGTGGTTTCAAAGTGCTATTAACTCGAAGAAGTGATAACTTTATATCATTAAATAGAAGAGTAAAAATTGCTAATAATGAAGGTGCCAGGGTGTTTATAAGTATACACAATAATTCCTCGAATAAAAGAACTTCGGAAGGGACTGAAACCTTTATTGCTCCTAATAAAACCGGAGATAGTATGTTCCTTGCAGAAAACATACAAAAGGAACTGGTAAGTAAACTTGGATTAGTTAATAGAGGTGTAAAAAAAGAGCATCTCTATGTTATAAAATATACCGAAATGCCTTCAGTGCTTGTAGAGGTAGCCTTTTTATCAAATCCTACCGAAGAGAAATTGCTTGGGGATGATAAATTTATTACTGATGCGGCAGAAGCAATTAGCCAGGGCTTATTTAATTACTTAGATAAATTCAAGGATTGAGGTGGGATTAATTATGAAAAATAGAATATTCAAATTTATAATAATGTTAATAATCTTGATTGCTGTACTAGGGGTAGTATATTATTTCATAGCTGGTACTAACTTGATTGTAAAGGAAAAATCAGTGGATCTATACTTTTCTACTAAGGATGCTATGTATCTAGAAGCTGAAAACCGGACTATTAAAGGCAGAAATTTATATAAAGAAGCTGTTAATGCTTTGATAGAAGGTCCTACTGACTCGAATTTATCTAAAACAATTCCCGAAGGAACAAAAGTTTTGAATGTTTCTAGAAATAATGATAAAATACAAATTGATTTTAGTAAGGAAATTATTGAAAATCACTGGGGAGGTTCTACCGGAGAAAGATTAACAGTATATTCGATTGTCAATACTTTGGCTCAGTTTGATAAGATTCGGGAAGTGAAATTTTTAATTGAAGGAGAAGAAGTTGATACTCTAGTAGGACATATGGATCTTAGTAGACCATTAGAGCCTAGTGAAAATATATTAAAACAAAAAGAATAAAGAAATAATTATTACAGGAGTGAACAATATGGATGTGACAAAAAAAGCAATAGGAATGCTGGATTCAGGAGTTGGAGGATTAACTGTTGCTAGGGAAGTAATGAAGACAATGCCTGCTGAAAAGATCATATACTTTGGTGATACTCTTCATTTACCTTATGGTCCAAAACCAAAAAAAGATGTAAAAAAATATGTATATAAAATAATAGAATACTTTAAAGATAGAAATGTAAAAACAATCATATTAGCATGTAATACAGCGACTTCTATGTTATTAAAAGAGGCACGCAAAGAAATAAAGATGCCTATGTTTGGTACCATTGATGGGGTAGCTGCACGCGTAAAAAGTGTCAGTGAGAATAATAAGGTAGGTATAATTGGTACAAAAGGTACCATCAATAGTAATGCCTATCAGGAGGCCTTAAAAAGGGAAGTTACCGACTTTGAAATACACGCCAAAGCCTGTCCGAAATTTGTTGAATTAGCAGAAAAAGGTGATTTTGAGGGAGAAAACGTAGAAAAAATCGTAAAAGAGTATTTGTTACCAATAAAAGAAAAGGGTATTGATACCTTAGTTTTAGGCTGTACTCACTATCCTTATCTGATGCCCGTAATTAAAAAAGTTATGGGAGAAAATGTTACACTAGTTAATCCAGCAGAAACAATGGCCTTTAGAGCTAAAAACATAATGGCTGTTAGAGGAATGATTAGTGGTAAACATGAAGAACCTATTAATTTTAATGAACATGAATTTTATGTTAGTAATCTAAATAAAGTTTCTATGGAGTTTTTAAATAAAGGTACCAACTTTTTAAATTTACCTCATCTTGACTTTGAAGAACATAATATCTTTGACAACAAAAATAAAAAAGTGTCATATTAATATAATAGAAAAGAAAAAAAACAAAGTGAGTTGATAAGTTATGGGTAATAAAGGAATCATAAAATCTGTACAAAAGAGTTTGAAAGTATTAAGATATATAATGTCAGCTACCGATGAGGTTTCAGTTAACGAATTAGTGGAGGAATTTGGATATAATAGAAGTACAGTTCATCATATGTTAAAAACTATGAAAGTAGAAGGTTTTATAACACAAAATCAAAGGACAAAAAATTATAATATTGGTTCTGAAATATTTAATGGTTGGATTAAAGATAGGGACATGCACAATTATTTAATGAGGTTAAAACCGACCATTAAAGAAATTGTGGAAAAATGTAAGGAAACTACTACCATGTTCGTCAGGGAAAATGATAGAGCAATTTGTGTATTAGGTGAAGAATCTGAACAAATTATAAAAGCCTATTTGATGATAGGTAGAGAAATTCCCTTATATTGTACTGCAGCCGGTAGAGCTATGTTAGCATATTTACCTCAAGATGAAGTGGAAAAAATTCTACAGATTTCCGGGATGAAAAAATATATGAAAAAGACTACTGTAGATAAAAATGAATTATATGAAAATCTTGCCGAAGTTAGAGATAAAGGATATGCTATTGAAAAAGAAGAATTTGAAGAATTAATTAATGCTGTGGGGATACCAATATTAAATAAAGAAAACCGTCCCGTCGCCTCTGTATCAGTGGTTGGACCCATTATGAGATTTACAGATGACAAGATAAAAGAATGTATACCATTTTTACTTGAAAAATCAAAAGAAATGAGTGACATGGTGCAGGGAAAGTATTATAGATAAATTAAATACATATAATTTTAAAATAAAATTCAAATAATTATTGTTTATAATAGGGAGAGTCCCAAACGGGATTCTCCCTTTCGTAATTTATTATAAATTTAACGACATGCTTTTTGTGCAAAATTAATAAAAGGAGTTTGCATATATGTCGAGAAATAGTAAATTAAGAGTTCATCTAATAAATGTTTTATTCATATTATGAACAAATAAACAAATAAAACCCTCTTTATTATTTTTATCATTAATTTCAGAAAATTATAAGTTTTACATATATTTATTATTATTAGGAAAGGGGGAGTAGTAATAAAATTTAATATAGCTTTAATAAATTAAAACATATCTTAAAGGAGGAAAATAAGTTGAGTAGTAAAAAAGATGAAGGTTTAGATGTAGAACTAGAATTTGACCGTGACTATCCTTTGCAACATGTTCCTAAAGAGGCTAGAGTTAGTATTATTTCTATTAGTGCAGTATTATTAGGATTTACATTCTTTACTCCGACCATGTTAGCAGGTGCAGAAATAGGAGTTTCTTTCACTTTATGGCCCGACTTCTTTTATATTTTATTAGGTGGTAGTGCTATATTAGGTGTTTATGTTGCAATCCTATCAGTAATAGGAGCCCGCAGCGGATTGACCACTGTATTATTAAGTAAATATACATTAGGTAAAGCCGGAGCCAAGTGGGCAGATATACTACTTGGTGGTACTCAAATTGGTTGGTATGGTGTTACTGTTGCAACTATGGCTCATATGTTCTCTCAGGCTTTAGGCTGGGAATCTTATGTGATTCCATTGATGATTTTGTTTAGTCTCATGATGGGAATTACAGCTTATTATGGATATAAAGGTATGGAAATATTAAGTTATGTTTCGGTCCCCTTATTATTAGTTTTAGGGATTTGGGTTACTCTTAAAGCTGTAGGAGATGCTGGTGGATGGTCTCAGATAGCTGGAATAGAACCAACTGGTACGATGACAATAGCTACTGCAATTACAGTAATTGTTGGTACATTTGCTAGTGGTGGTACCCAAGCTCCAAACTGGACTCGTTTTGCTAAAAACGCAAAAGTAGCTTTTTGGTCTGCATTGATAGCGTTTTTAGTTGGTAACGGACTAATGTTATTCTTTGGTGCAATTGGTGCAATTTCTTATCAAATAGGTGACTTTGTCTTAATACTATATGAAATGGGATTAATCTTTTGGGGTATTGTTTTCTTAACCCTTAATTTATGGACAACTAATGATAATGCGGCTTATGCTTTTGGTGTAGCCGGTTCTGAAATGTTTAATGTAAATAATAAAAGACCTTTTGTTATTGGTGGAGTTATAATTGCCACTATATTAGCTATTACAGGAATTTATGATTTCTTAATTGCATATTTAAGTGGATTAGGTTTATTCATCCCACCATTAGGTGGTATAATAATAGGAGATTACTTCTTTGTTTGGAAGGCAAAATTGCCTAGAATGGAAACAGTTAAATTTCCAAATGTACGCTGGAGTGCTGTAGTAAGTTATTTATTAGGAGTTCTAGCTGCTTATCTAGGTAACAAGTCAGGAATTGGTATTGGACCATTAAATGGTATTATTGTAGCTGCAGTTTTAATGCCAATCATGTCTAGTATTTTCAAAAAAGCAGGTATCGATCAAATGCCTGAAAAGATTGAAGATGATATAGCATAATTCAGGAGGTATATAATAATGGATCTATTAATTAAAAATTCTAGTTTGAAAAATAAAAATAAACTACAGGATATCTTAATAGATGAGGGTAAAATTGTAAAGATAGCTGATCATATTAAAGAAGAAGCTAAAAAAACAATAGATGCAGAGGGCAACTTAGTTGCCCCTGCTTTTATTGAACCCCACATTCATCTAGATAAGATATTTATTTCAGATGTGGTAAGACCAAATGAAACAGGTACTTTACAGGAAGCAATAGAAATCATTTGGGAAAAGAAAAAGAATTACACTATTGAAGATATAGTAGAAAGAGCTGGAAAAGCAATAAAGTTAGCTGCAAAAAATGGTACTACAAGAATGAGAACTCATGTTGATGTTGATACAATTGGCGGATTAACCCCCTTAAAAGGTGTGGTAGAAGCCCGTAAGAAATATTCAGATCTTATGGATATTGAAATAATTTCTTTTCCTCAAGAAGGAATAGTTCAAGATCCTGGTACTGAAGAATTAATGTGGGAGGCCATGGAAAATGGTGCTGAAATTGTAGGTGGTATGCCTGCAAATGAAAAAACTGCAGAAGATAGTATGAAACACATTGAAATAGCATTCGAAATTGCACGTGAATATGATGCAGATATTGATATGCATATTGATGAGACAGATGACCCAGCATATAAAACTCTCGAAATGTTAGCTGATAAGACAATTGAATATGGCTGGCAAGGACGAGTTACTGCTGGACATACTTGTGCCTTAGCTGCTTATGAAGATGAATATGCTGAGTACGTAATGGATAAAGTTAAGGAAGCACAAATTCATGTTGTTACTAATCCAGTAACTAATTTGATGTTACAGGGACGTTTAGATGATCAACCGAAAAGAAGAGGGATTACAAGAGTAAAAGAACTATTAGAGAGAGAAGTAAATATGAGTTTCGGTCAGGACTGTGTTAAAGATACTTTTTATCCCTTTGGTCAGTGTGATATGATGGAAGTAGGATTAGTTACCGCTCATGCAGCTCATATGAGTTTACCCGAAGAAATTGAAGAAGTATTTAGGATGCCGACTTATAATGCTGCTAAGATTCTCGGAATAGAGGATTATGGTATAAAAGAAGGCAGTAGAGCTGATATTGTAGTTTTTGATGCCAAATCAACAGTGGATGCGATTAGACTACAGCCTGATAGAAAATATGTAATAAAAGAAGGAAGAATTGTTGCAGAATCTTCATCTAAGTCTAAATTATATAGAGGGTGAATTTAAATGGTAGATATACCGCAAGTCGAAAAAAGAATAGATTTGGATAAAAAAATATCGGGAGAAGCCGAGTTTATCGATGACATTTCTTTTCAAGGAATGCTGCATGCTTTAGTACTTCGATCTCCCCATGCTCATGCTGAGATTGTTGATATTAATTTAAACAAGGCTTTAGAAGTTGAAGGTATAGAAAAAATAATAACCGGTCAAGATATTGAAGATGAAATTATAAATGTTGATATAGGTGATCATCGACCAATAGCAATGGATAAAGTTAGATTTCAAGGAGAACCGGTTGCTGTAGTCCTATCTGAAGATAAGTGGCAGGCTAAAAAAGCACTGAATTTAATTGAAGTAGAGTATAATCCTTTAGAGCCTGTCATCAAAGCTAGAGAGGCTATTAAAGAAGATAGCCCTTTAATACATGAAAACCAGGATCAGTACGAAAGACATCTAAATACAAATCACCATCCTGGAACAAATATATTCAGACACTATAAATTAAGAAAAGGAAATGTGGATCAGGCTTTTGAAAAAGCCGATAAAATAATTGAAAACACATATGACTATCCTCAGAGATCTCATACTCAAATGGAACCCCATGGTGCGATAGCAAAGTGGACTACTGACCAGAAAATGGTCATGTATGCCAGTACTCAATCTCCATTTTTTGTTAGAACAACAATTGCTGATATGTTTAATCTAAATGATACTGATATAACAGTAAAAGCAGGATATTTAGGTGGAGGCTTTGGCGGGAAATCAGATGTATCTATAGAACCTTTAACTGCATTTATAGCAAAATTTGTTCCCAATCGGTATGTAAAGTTGAAATTAGATAGAGAAGAAGCCTTTAATGCTTCCTTAATAGCAAGAGGTGCTGAAGTCACACTAAAAACCGCAGTTACTCAAGAAGGTAAAATTTTAGGTGAAAAAGCCACACTTTACTTTAGTTCAGGTGCTTATGGTTCAACCTCTGTTCATATAGTAACAGCAGCTGGACATAATAGTTCGGGTCCTTATGAAATTGATAATATGGAAGTGGATTCCTATGGAGTATATACTAATACTCCTCCCGTAGGAGCATTTAGAGGTTACGGACACCCTGAAGTACATTGGGCAAAAGAAAGACAGATTCATTTAATTGCAAAAGAATTAGGTTTAGATGAACATCAAGTTAGGTTAAAAAACATGTTGAAACCCGGTTCAATAAATGCACTTGGACAAGAAATTGAAGAAGAAAATGGAGATCTAATCGGATGTTATAAGAAGATAAAAGACAGATTAGATGAAATAAAAATAGATAAAAAGCCAAACAAGGTTTATGGCAAGGGAATTGCTGCTATCATGAAATCACCTGTAATGCCCACTAATTCAGCGGCATCTGCTACTTTAAGATTTAACGAAGAAGGTACTGTAGATATTGCTTGTAGTGGAGCTGAAATGGGTCAAGGTACAAAGACAGCAATGAAACAAATTGCAGCTGCAGGATTAAAACTTCCTTTAGATAAAATAAAAATTAAAGAAGATATCAGCACTGATAATTCTCCTTACGGTTGGCAGACTATAGGTAGTACAACAACTTGGAAAGCCGGTAGAGCAGTCATGGATGCGATAGAAAAAGCTATTGATAAGTTAAAAGAAAATGCTGAGCTACTATTAGATATAGAAAAAGAAAAGTTAGAATATAAAGGAGATAAAATAGTTTCTAAAGATGATGAAAATGTTTATGTAAATACTGACGATATTTGCTTTGGTCATTTAAGTGAAAATGGACTCGTTACAGGAGAACCTGTCCAGACTTACGGTACTTATATGCCCAAAGGCCTTACTTACACTGATCCTGAAACAGGACAGGGGAATGCGGCAGCAGAATGGACATTTGGTGCCCAAGGAGTAGTAGTAGAAATTGATAAAGAAACTGGTGAACTTAAACTGCTTAATATGATGATGGCAATTGATGCCGGTAAGGTTATTAGTCCTAAAATGGCTAAAGGACAAATAATTGGCGGTATGGTCCAAGAAATGGGCGGTGCTTTAACAGAAGAACTGAGATATGGTAAAAAAGGAGAAATGAGAAATAATAGTTTCACTGACTATAAGATTCCAACTCCTCTTGATCTATATGATGCAGACTTAGATGTATACTTTTTTGAAACTCCAGAACCAATTGGACCTTTTGGAGCTAGAGGAATAGCTGAACACGGTACAGTTGGAATCACTCCTGCTTTTGGTAACGCTATAAGTGATGCACTAGGAATTGAGATGTTTGAATTACCCTTAAGTAGAGAAAAAATATATTTAAAAATGATCGAAGAAGGTGATCTTGATGTTTAGTCCATTTGAATATAAAAGACCTGAAACTTTACAAGAAGTATTTGAACTTCTAAATCAAGATAATGATTCTCAAATAGTAGCAGGAGGTACTGATCTTTTAGTTAAACTACGGGAAGCGGAAAGTTCCCCTGATTTTCTGATAGATATCAAAGAATTAGAAGAGTTGAAAGGTATAGAACAAAATAATGATGAAATAAAAATAGGTTCTTTAACTACTATTACTGAAATTAAGGAAAACAAATTAATTAAAAACAAGCTATATGCATTGTATCAAGCTGCAAAGGAATTTGGTTGTTATGAAATAAGAAATAGAGCTACCATTGGTGGAAATGTGGTGCATGCTTCCCCAGGAGCAGAATTTGGTGTGCCTTTATTTGCACTTGAAGCTGAAGTTGAAGTTATCGGTAAAAATGGAACAAAAAGATTACCTATCGAAGAATTTTGGTATGATGTAGGTAGAGTTAAGCTAGATAATGAGTTATTAAAATCTATAATTATAAACATTGATAAGAATGTAAAAAGTAGTTATCACAGACTAAGTAGAGTTGAGGGAATGGATCTTGCAGTAGTAAACACAGCACTAGTTAAAAAAAGTAATGAAAAATATAGATCCTACTTTGGAACAGTTGCTAGAACTCCCTATCGAAATGAAAAAATTGATGAAATACTAGGTGAAGAAAAATTCAATAAAAGTTCCTTTGCGGAAATACAGGATATTATAAATGAAAGTGTTTCCCCACGTGCTTCTAGTTTAAGAGCAAGTCCAGAATATAAAAAGAGAATGGTAGTTAGTTTATTGAAAAAATGTTTAAGAGACATTGGAGAACTTGGAGATGATATAGATGGCTAAGGAAATAAAAACTACCATAAATAATAAAGAATATAAAATTGAAGTTCCACCTCAAATGACTCTTTTAGAATTATTGAGAGAAAAATTAATTATGACCGGTACCAAAGAAGGATGTGGTAACGGAGAATGTGGAGCCTGTACAGTTCTTCTAAATGATAAACCAGTTAGAAGTTGTATAGTCCTTGCACATGAAATAGATGGTAAAGAAGTAGTAACTATTGAAGGACTTAAAGATACAGGTGATTTTAAAGAAATTAAAGATGCTTTTATAGCTGAAGATGCGGTTCAATGTGGATTTTGCACCCCCGGCTTTGTAATGGCCATCAAAGCTCTTTTAAACCGAACAAAAACCCCCACTAATGAAGAAATAAAAGAAGCACTTGGTGGCCATTTATGCCGATGTACAGGATATGAATCGATACACAGAGCAGTAAAAAGATTGGTAAAATAAAACAATATATGAGATAATAGTGAAAGCCCATTTATGGGCTTTTTACTATTTTGACTTTATTTATTAAATCCTGTAAAATATACTATAAGGAAGCAATCATAGGAGGAATAATATGAGCAATGAAAGAGTAGATGGACGTAGTAATGATCAAATAAGAACTACTAAACTAGAAAGGGACTATACAAAGTATGCTGAGGGGTCTGTATTGGTGTCCACAGGGGATACAAAAGTTATTTGTACAGCATCAGTTGAAGATAGTGTTCCGTACTTTTTAAGGGGGAAAAACAAAGGTTGGCTAACAGCTGAATATTCTCTTTTACCAAGGTCGACTCAAACAAGAACTATTAGAGAAGCTGCAAAAGGTAAAAGAAGTGGCCGAACCAGAGAGATTCAAAGACTAATCGGACGTTCTTTAAGAGCAATAATCGATCTTGAAATGATTGGAGAAAGAACTATTTGGATTGATTGTGATGTAATTCAAGCCGATGGAGGAACTAGAACTGCTTCTATTACTGGAGCTTATGTAGCTTTATATGATGCAGTACAATATATGCTGGAAGAAAATATGGTAAAGGAATCGCCTTTAAAGGGTTTTGCGGCAGCAACTAGTGTTGGTATAGTTGATGGAGAGTATTTACTTGATTTATGTTATAAGGAAGATGTAAATGCACAGGTCGATATGAATATAGTAATGGATGAAGAAGGACAGATTATTGAAGTTCAAGGAACTGCTGAAAAAGAACCGTTTACAAGAGAAGAAATGGATAAATTTATGGATTTAGCTGAAAAGGGTATAAATGATTTAATAAAAGAACAGAAAAAAAGTGTGGGGTTAAAATAAATGACGCGAAAATTATTAGTGGCTAGTTCAAATAAAGGAAAAATTATTGAAATAAAAGAACACTTCAAAGATTTGGATTTTGAATTTGTAACTCCTGATAGTTTTGATAATTTAGAAGAAGTAATCGAAGACGGTCAGACCTTAGAAGAAAATGCTTTAAAAAAAGCTAGAGATCGGGCAAATAAAACAA
>Ga0207714_1002446_pt1 | contig 11229 bp, 12 predicted proteins | sample PonA232FremontCA_2_FD_187270 | JGI IMG/M metagenome (GOLD analysis project Ga0207714, IMG submission 187270) | Marine sediment microbial community from Fremont, CA, USA - Pond A23 Sediment 2 (SPAdes) | ecosystem: Environmental > Aquatic > Marine > Unclassified | place: USA: Fremont, California... | reverse complement strand
CGAACTGCTCACGATGGACCGGGTCGATTTCGTCTGGCTCGGCCAGCCGACCGGCGAGGACACCGACCTCTCGGCGGCCGCGTGGGCGGGCGAGGCGGACGGCTACCTGGACGCGGTGCTGGAGGGGTGTTCGGAGCTTTCCCTGCCGGCACAGCGGGCTGCGAACGACCACCGGCCGTGCAAGATCGGGAACGTCGCCAGCCACGTGCTCGACGAGTGCTGGGCGAAGGAGGCTCTCTCCCACGGGTTCGAAAGTGTCTCGAGTGTCCCGCTGGTCTACGACGAGGTGCTTTACGGCGTCCTCTCGGTGTACTCCGAGACAGAGGACGCCTTCGACGGCATCTACGAGGATCTGCTCACCGACGTCGCGTCGCTGACGGTCAACTACAGCCGGATCCTCGACCAGCGCCAGGTCGGCTCCCAGCGGATGCACACGGAACTCGAGTTCGAACTCACCGACTCGGCGTTCCCACTGCACCGCCTCGCGGCGGCCACGGAGAGCAGGATCCGGTTCGACACGGTCGCCGAGCGCACCTCGGAACACGTCCGGCTCCTGGTGACAGTCGTCGACGGTGACGCCGAGGCAGTGCTCGACCGCGCCGCGGGGATGACCAGCATCGACGCCGCCGACTGGTTCGGTGCCGTCGAACACAGCCAGCTGAGCCTGCTCGTCCGGAAGCCGTTTCTGGAATCGGTCGTCAGCAAACACGGCGGGCGCCTGCTGGAGTCCGTCTCCGACGGGACCGTGACGACGTTCCGTGTCGAACTGCCGGCGAACGTCTCCCAGCGGCCGATATTCGACTCGCTGACCTCACGGTACGAGGGGATCGATCTGGTCGCGAAACGGCAGCGCCACAGCCAGTCCGTGCCGGACGCGAACCAGATCGACCAGCTCCTGACCGACCGACAGTGTGAGGTACTCAACGCGGCCTTCCACGGGGGCTACTACGAGACGCCGCGCCGCGTGAAAGGGGAAGACCTGGCCGAGAGTTTCGGCATTTCGGGCCCGGCCGTCTACAACCATCTGCAGGCCGCCCACCGGACACTGCTGGAAAGGATCTTCGACTCGGAGCCCGAAAACAACGACTGAGAACGAGGGGTTAGACAGTTAACCCTCGTTGTGGTGTCGCTGTTAATCAGTTATCATCTTCGTTGAACCTGTACGAGTGACACTGTTCGAGTATGGGACTCGTAGAGAAACTCGGCATCGACAGTTTGAACCTTCGGCCGAAGCTGATCGCGTCGTTTCTGATCGTCGCGTTGCTGGTCGCGGGGACCGGTGCGCTCGGCTACATGAGTGTCGGGGAGCTGGACGACGAGGCACACCACATCGCCAAGGAAGGCGAGAACATCGATCAGACGATGGAGATGCTCGTCGCGGTCGAACAACAGCAGGTCGCGGTGCAGGCTGCCCAGATAGGTGAGAGCGGCGCCGAGACGAAGTACCAGGAGGCAACTGCCTCCTTCGAGGAACACGCCGAGGCGGTGAATCTCGACAGCGAGCAGGCGACCGCAGAAAAGGAAGCGCTCCTCGAGACACACGAGGAGTACAACGCCCTCGCAGGGGAGTTTTTCGAGGCCAAAGAGGCCGGCAACGAGGAGGCTGCTGCACAGACCCTCTCGGAGATGAACACGTTGCGAACGGAGATGGAAGAGCAAGCGACCACGCTCGAGGAAACTGTCCAGGCCGACATGAACGCCCAGGTGGCAAGCGCAGATAGCACGACCCAGTCGACACAGATGGAGATGCTCGGGCTGACGCTGATCGCGTTTCTCACCGCGATCGGTATCGGCGTCGCCCTCAACCGGCACATCACGCCGCCGCTGGAGCAGCTCTCAAACTCCGCCGTGGCCATCAGCGAGGGGAACCTCGATACGGAGGTCGACGACCGGGGGATGGACGACGAGATCGGTCGGATGATGGATGCCTTCGACGAGATGCAACGGAACCTGTCGGGGGTCTTCGGTGACATTCAAGATGTGAGTCACAACCTCGAAACGGGGAACCTCCAGGGGGACGTCGAGACGGAGTACCCCGGGACGTACGGCGAGATCATGAGGAGTCTCGACGACGGGACCGACGAACTCGCCGGCAGCTTCGACGAGATCCAGGGCGCGAGCCGGGCACTCCGACGGGGCGAACTCGACCAGCGGATCGACGCCGACCGGCCCGGCCAGTACGGCGAGGTGCTCGCCGATTTCGAGGAGGGGACCGGACAGCTCTCCGAGAGTTTCGGGCAGATCTCGAAGGCGAGCAACGATCTCAAACGCGGCACGCTCGATCAATCTATCGAGACGGGCTACCCCGGCGAGTACGGAGAGGTACTAGAAAACCTGGCCGAGGGCGTCGACCAGTTGTGTGAGAGCGTCAGCAACGTGCAGGCGATCACCGACGACGTCTCCACGTCGAGCCAGGAGGTGGCCGCGAGCGCCGAGGAGATCGAGACGGCGAGTGACGACGTCGCCTCCTCCGTGACCGAAATCTCACAGGGGGCCGACGTACAGAGCGAGAAACTCCAGACGGTCTCCGGCGAGATGAACGACATGTCAGCGACGGTCGAGGAGATCGCCTCCTCCGCGGAGGAAGTCTCCGCAACGGCGAGAACGGCCGTCGAACGCGGGGAGACCGGCCGCGAGTACGCGGCGGAAGCGACCGATGAGATCCAGGCGATCGAGTCACAGGCGGACAGTGCCTCCGAGCAGGTGGCCGCGCTCGACGCGGAGATGGACCAGATCGGCGAGATCGTCGAGATGATCTCCGAGATCGCCGAGCAGACGAACATGCTCGCGCTGAACGCCTCGATCGAGGCGGCCAGGGCCGGGGAAGCCGGCGAAGGGTTCGGCGTCGTCGCCGACGAGATCAAATCCCTCGCGGAGGAAGCCGGCAACGCGACCACGAAAATCGAGGACCGTATCGAGGAGATCCAGGAGACGACCGGGGAGACCGTCGACGATATAGAGGAGATGAGCGAGCGTGTCCGGACGGGCGCGGACACGATCGAAGAGGCCGTCGAGATGTTCGACGAGATCGCGGCGGCGGTCGAGCAGGCCGAAAGCGGGATCCGCGAGATAAGCGACGCGACGGACGACCAGGCCGCCTCCACGGAGGAGGTCGTCTCGATGGTCGACGAGGTGGCGAGTGTCAGCCAGCAGACCGCCGCGGAGGCGACGAACGTCTCCGCTGCCTCCGAAGAACAGGCCTCCTCGCTGTCGGAAGCGAGCGACAACATCCAGCAACTCTCCCAGCTCGCCGACCGGCTCCACGACAACGTGGCCGACTTCGACGTCGGCGATGCCGGAGCCGGACCGACGGCGGCCGAAACCGACTCGAACGTCGAGGAGATCGAACCATGGACGGACATCTCGGCCGCCGAGGCGGACGGCGGCTCCGTGCAAACGGAGAGTGAGCCGGAGAACCGAGACGCGATCGAACCAGACCAATGACGACCACACCCCCCGAACTGGAGCCGCCGGAGCAGGTACTCAGGTTCACCCTGGGTGAGCAACGCTACTGTGTCAGTATCGAGCGCGTCGAAGAGATCGTCAGGGCCGAAACGCTGACCTCACTCCCGGAGTCGCCGCCGGCGGTCGCCGGGGTGATGGACCTGCGTGGGGAGACGACGACGATCCTGGATCCGTCCCGCGTCTTCGATACCGGATCGACCCGGGAGAGCCAACAGGTGATCATCTTCGGCGGCGACGAACGGATCGGTTGGCTCGTCGACCGCGTCGATCAGGTTCGCGATCTGGACGACGTGGCGGTCGATCCGGCCCCGGAGAGTGAGTACGTCAGCGGACTCGTGAGTCTGGCGGACGGCTTCGTCCTCTGGGTCGAACCGCAGACGGTCACCGGCGCTGTCTCGGTGTAGCCGGACTCCGATCCACGCCGACCCTAACAGGCAAGGTATCACAGCTAATTTGGATGGAGCCGTCCATCCATCCGAGATGGACGAAATCGCGTACGAGGAAGCTGGCGACAGAGCAATATTATCGACGACGGCAGACGGCGAGTGGATACAGTCAGACAGGATCGTCGTGCTCGCAGACTGGGCCTGATTGCCGGGCGTGTCGCTACGCATTTGAGGGCGCGTCCGCAATGCAGCGTATGGACGCCGTGTCGGATCTGCGGTTCCGCGACCGGGCCGTACTGATCGACGATGTACTCGTCGTCGCGGATCTCCACGTCGGCCGGGGAGCGGCCTCGAACGTCGAACTCCCGGTCGGCGACGGCCCGGACATGGTCGACCGATTCGAGGCTCTCTGTGAACGGTTCGAGCCCGGCACGGTGGTTTTCGCCGGGGACCTGCTCCACTCCTTCGAGTCCATTCCCCGGTCCGTGTCGGGGACCCTCCAGGGACTGCGGGACGTCGCCACCGGGACCGGCGCCGGGATGGTCGTGACGCCGGGCAACCACGACACGCTGCTGGATGCGGTCTGGAACGGTCCGGTCGAGGCGGAGTACCGCCTCGGGGAGACGGTCGTCACACACGGCCACGTCGTCCCCGGCGCCGAGGCCGAGCGGTACATCGTCGGCCACGACCATCCGACAATCACGATCGAGGGACAGCGACGACCCTGTTATCTGGCCGGCGCGGGCCGCTCCGGGACCGTTGTAATGTTGCCGTCGTTCAACCGCCTCGTTCCCGGCGTGGAGATCAACGGCATGTCGGCGGGGGATTTCATGTCGCCGCTGGTCACCGACGCCGGCGGACTGGCGCCCATCGTCTGGGACGACGACGCCGGCGAATCGCTGCAGTTCCCCCCGCTCGGCGAGTTCCGCCACCGGCTCTGAGACTGGTGGCTATAGATGCGTACAGATATGCACCACTCCGGGGTGGCGCGACTCTTCCGTTTCTCGTAGCCACCAGTATGACTCCGCCGGCCCGTGAACCGAAGGCCTTAATCCGGACACCATCGTCTTGCATGATGCGGGACCGTGGGGTAGCGGTATCCTCGGCGCATGGGGTGCGTCGGACCTGAGTTCGAATCTCGGCGGTCCCATTCCACCTTTTTGTCGCTCGGATACGCCCGCAGCCGCTCGCGTACCGCTCGTGGCAAAAACGTGGGGGAAAATGCCGAGTGCTCACTGCGTTCGCACTCGGTGAACCGCCTCGCTTTGCTCGATGGATACTAACGACCCACAAATTTAAAAATAAGTCATACATACTAAACCGGTTCAACCAACTTGATTGTACCAAACTATTCTCGAACGTCGTCGACTCGATGTATCGGTCTCCAGGACGACTGTGCAGTGGGCGTCGAGTTGGTCACTCTCTCCGGAGGACTCACCCCACCGTTCGGCAGCGATCGGGTAGCAATTTTATACAGTGTGAGACCGTGTATCCCGGTATGGAACTCGATCTGCGGTTTTTCGCCAGCTTTCGGGAGTCGGTGGGGCAGAAAACGATCAGCCGCGAGTACGAGGACGTCGCGGATGTGGGCGACGTGCTCCGGGCGCTCTCGGCGGAGTTCCCCGACATGGAACTGTTCGCGGAGGACGGCACCCCCCGGGAGTTCATTACGATCATGAAAGACGGGAAAGACGTCACGCACATGGACGGGCTGGAGACGGAGATCGAGGACGGAACCACACTGAGTGTCTTTCCCCCGGTCGCCGGCGGATAGCGATCAACAGCAGTAGATGAACGGATAGATCAAGGCGACGCGGTCCTCGTCCTGCAAAACCGTGTCTAGTCCGTTGAGGTGTTCGTTGAAGACGCCGTTGACGACCACACGCGCGTACCGGCGGGTCTGTTCACCCTCGGGATTTTTCGCGTAGTTCTCGCCGGGAAGGTCCCCCATCTCGGGTGCGCACGAATTTATTTATTCAAAAAGCCCTTCGAATACAGGTGTGGACCGACTCACACTGAAAATACCGACAGGCATCGTCGACTCGCTGCCGGCGGACAGCGACGCGACAAAGAAGGACATGGACGAGGCAGTCAGTGGCTGGGAGGGAGATCTCAACGCCGCCTTGAGTACGGACGATGACGACGAGATGGTCTCGGCGATCGTCGACATGATCGAACACTTCGAGCAGCGGTGGGAGAAGTACGACGAGTACGTCGTCGAACTGCGTGCGTGGGGACAGTCGCCGATCTACGCGATGGCGTGGCGGGATCTCCACGCCGCAGTCCTCCACCAGATCCACGACCACGGGGATCTGAGCGACCGGATCAGCCGCGAACGGCACGCACGCATCTTCGACGACGGCATCAGACCCGGCAAGGGGTAGAGCCACAACGGTTTCACGTCCAGGGACCGTTCGGGGGACATGGTCGAGCGCGAACGGAGTTACCGGGGGATTTCCGCCAGAGCCGCCATCGGCTATCTGGAGAGCGTCGGCGGTGAGCAGGTCGACGAGCGGACAGTGACCGGCGAGGACTGGCGTGCGTCGGTGTCCGAGGACACTGTCTCGATCGGCCCCTCGATACAGCTCACCGAGGTGACAGTCCAGTTCGATGGAGCCTCCGAAGACGCCCTCGAACCGATCATCGAACGGTTCTCACAGAAAGCGATCCGGGCCGGCGGCTGATCGAAGAGATGACATCCAGACACCCGCTCGAAGGGCAGATCGTCCTGCTCGCCGGCGCGCAGGCGAGTGTCACGCTCGAACAGCTGTCCCGGCTGCTCGCGGACGTCCACGGCTATCTGTGCCGGTACCGCGAGTACTACGACCGGCAGTTCGAGCGGATCGAGGGCGAGGAGACGGTCTACTACCTCGCTGGCCCGGACCACTGGGACCGGGTCGCCGCGGCGTTACACCTCGCGGATCGGGAGATCGACGCCGTCCGGCGCGCTCACGAAGCGCAGTTCACCCGCGACGGCCGGCGGCTCGGTCGCACCGAGGAGTTCGAGGCCGCGCTGTCGATCCGCTCCCCGGTCGCCTTCGAGTAGATCAGCTGTATTCGATCGTCTCGATGACTTTCTCGGAGAATTCGACCTCCGAGAGGTCGCCGTTGTGGAGCCTGTCGAGCCACTCCTGTTCGACCTGCCACCGGCCGCGCTCGTTCGCGTCGAAATCGGTGACGACTGCCGAGATGTCGATCCCCTCCCAGCTCTCGTCGTGCAGATCACGGAAGACGTTGATGACCTGCCCGACTTCCTGGTGTGGGATCACCTCGGCCGACTCGACCGCAGCGGACTCGTAGACGAGCTCACAGCTGTTCTCGTCCCGTCGTATCTCCTCGACGTAGACACCGTGGTTGGTGAGCCGCATCTCTACCTGTTCGAGCGTGTCTGTCATAAACGAGGAGTGATGTCAGTCGTCGGCCGGGGCCGCCGAGTCACCGCTGGAGACGCCGGTACCTGGACCGATGTCGATCCCGAGTTCGTCCAGCCGGTCGTCGGGGACGACGCCGTCGACCCAGCCGCGGACCTCGTAGTACTCGTCTTTGAGCTGGTCGAGTTCCGCGAGCTGCCCCTCCGCGCCGCCCTGGGCGGGAATCGCATCCTCGTGGCCCTCGACGAACCGGCCGGGCAGGTCGTCGTCGTCGCCGTCGAAGCCGGCGAGGTTGTTGAAGTACCGTTCGAGGTTGTAGATGCGCTCGCCGGCCTCCATCAGTTCCTCCTCGGTGACGTCGCGGCCAGTCATCCCGTTGTACTGGAGGACGTACTCCTCGATGCCTTCCGCGAAGGCGTTGAACTTGCAGATGTCGAAGGAGTCGCTGATCGCGTGCAGATCCTGGAAGGTGGCACACAGTTCACCCTTCCCCTCGGGCTCGTGGGGGTCGACCTGTTCCGGGATCCCCAGAATCTCGGCGGCGGGCGTGTACCCCCGGAGGTGACAGGCCCCGCGGTTCGAGGTGGCGTAGCCGATTGCCATCCCCTTCATGCAGCGGGGGTCGTAGGCGGCCATCGTCTGTCCCTTCACCGCCAGCGAGTTGTCCTCGGCGTCGAACTCCTGTTCAAGGTACTCGGGGCCGTTGGCGAGGTGGTCGGCGAGTTCGTCAGAGCGGTTCGCGATGCGGTCGAGCAGTTCGATCATCTCCTCGGAGTCACCCCAGTCGATGCCAGCGGACGGGCTTTGCCCGTCGACGTCGCCGAGGTTGTCGAACTTGCCCTCCTCGGTCATCTCCATGGCCATCGCCATGACGTTGCCGGCGTCGATCGTGTCGATACCCAGATCGTTACACCGGTCCACCATGACGACGGAGTCGTCCAGATCGGTGTGGCCGGCGTTGGGCCCCAGCGCCCAGGCGGACTCGTACTCGAACGACTCCATCTGGACGTTCATCTCCTCACCTTTATGCATCGTCTGGATCTCGACTTCCTTCTTGCAGGCGACCGGACAGGAGTGACAGGTGGGTTCGTTGACGAGGATGTTCTCGCGGACGGTCTCCCCGGAGACCCGTTCGGCGTCGATGTCGGCGCCTTCGGTGTCGGCCATCGAACTCGTCGAGGTGTACTTTCCGTTTTTCGTCGGGAGCCCGTCCATCTCCTCGGTGACGTTCATGAGGACGTTCGTCCCGTACATCGAGAGACCGCCCTCGTTCGGGGCAGTCACGTCCGACTCCTGGATGAGCTGCATCGCCTGCTTGTGTCCCTCGCGGAACGTCTCCTGGTCCGCCGGTTTCTGCATGTCGGTCGAGGCTTTCACGACGACAGCCTTCAGATTCTTCGACCCCATGACAGCGCCGGTCCCGCCGCGGCCGGAGGCCCTGTCGTCCTCGTTGACGATACAGGCGTAGGCGACCTCGTTTTCACCACCCGGACCGATCGCCATCATCGAGAGGTTCTTGCCGTACTGGCCGTCGAGTTCCGCCTCGATGGCGTCCCGGGTCTCGTGGACACCGTTCCCCCAGAGGTGTGAGGCGTCGCGCAGTTCGACTTCGCCGTCCTCGACGTAGGCGTACACCGGTTCGTCGGCAGCCCCCTCGAACAACAGCCCGTCGAAGCCGGCCCACTTCAGGCGCGCGCCCGACCAGCCACCGTGGTGGGAGTCGGTCACCTGACCCGCGAGTGGTGATTTCGTGCAGACGGCGATGCGACCACTCATCGTCACCTGGGTCCCCGTGAGGGGTCCGTTCATGAACGCGATCAGGTTGTCCGGTCCCAGCGGATCGACGTCGTGACCGTTCTCGAAAACGTACTTGACCCCGAGTCCGCGGGCACCGATGTACTTCCGTGCGTCCTCGTCGTCCACCCCCTCGTAGTTCACCGCGTTGTCGCTCAGGTCCACCCGTGCCACGTGGTCGTGGAATCCACCCAAATTAGTCATTACATTTGGCAATACTTGTCGCTACCTACTTAATCATTCGGGAGGTCAACGACCGCTGTGGGTGCTGAACTAGCAGTTCAGCCCCTCTTCAGTCAAATAAGTACGTGCCCGACGTAACTATTTTTCACTAGCAGAACCGGTCGAGAGGCATGTATTTTAAATATATCCCCTGTGAAGTGGTATCAAGGCATGCTCGAAGACGATTTCGGACGGGAGCTCTCGGGGGTCCGTGTCTCGCTGACAGACAGGTGCAATTTCGACTGTGTCTACTGTCACAACGAGGGGCTGGGGGATACGAGGGGGCCGATGGAGCCACAGGAGGACGAACTGTCGACCGACAGGGTCGTCCGGTTTCTGGAAGTCGCCCGGGAGTTCGACATCGAGGCAGTGAAGTTCACGGGTGGGGAGCCGATGCTCCGGCAGGACCTCGAAGAGATCATCCGCCGGACACCCGAGGGGATGGAGGTGTCGATGACGACAAACGGCACCTTCCTCCCCGGACGGGCCGAGACCCTCGTCGACGCGGGACTCGAACGGGTCAACGTCTCCCAGGATGCGATGGACAGGGAGGCGTTCGCCGAGTTGACCAAAAGCGGCGCCTACGAGAAGGTCCTCGAAGGGGTCGAGGCCGCGCTGGACGCGGGGTTAGCCCCGGTCAAGCTCAACATGGTCGTCTTCGAGCCGACGGCAGGATACGTCCCGGAGATGGTCGATCACGTGGCCGAAAACGACGGACTCCAGTTACAACTCATCGAGTACATGCCGGAACTCGCTGGCAACCCCGAACTGGCGATCGACATCGACCGCGTCCACGACTGGCTGGCCGACCGTGCCGACCACGTCGAGACGCGGGAGATGCACGACCGCAAGCGCTACTGGGTCGAGAGTAGCCAGCCGTCAGTCGATGCCGGCGGGAGTTCGGTGGCCGCCTCCGACGGGGGCGTTCCGACGAACGAACGCAGGGCGGCACCGGAGATGGCCGGCATGGGGATGGTCGAGATCGTCGATCCGGTCGAGAACCCGACCTTCTGTGCGAACTGCCACCGCGTGCGGCTGACCCACGACGGCTACCTGAAAGGCTGTCTCAACCGCAACGACGACCTCCGTGCCATCGGCGAAACGAAGGCGTCGATGCGGGAAACGGTCCGCGAGACGGTCGACAACCGCGTGCCGTACTACGGCGAGTACATGATCAGAAACGAGGGCGGGGAGTGGGAACTCAACGAGAAGTACCTCGACGTCGAAGGGGACCGCGACCCCTACGAGTATTCGGGGTGATCCCGGATCGTCGCCGGCACCCGATCGACCACCCCCGAGTCCAGCCACCGTGGATCCGGTTTTATAACGGCTATCTTTCAGAAGTTTTTGCACAGGAATATCGAACAGATTCTGCAGATCGGAGAGAGTCTAACGGTGTTACAGACCGGTTCAGTAGATCGAAAACGAGACGCATTCACCGGCATCGCAACTCAAACCTTCCAGATGAAATCTCTCATGATTGGCGAGCTATACCGGGAATAAATCTGTATTTCGGGACCCTATCGTATATTTTGCATACTATCATTCGCTAACAATTCCAGTATTTCCAATCCCGACTTAACCGAGTTCGAGTGAGTAATGACTTCTAACAAAAGTCGACAGCCGAAATAGAAGATTTCGAAGACAAACTCCCCCCGCAACTGACAGCGACTATTCTTCGGTTGCCCAGTCGAGCGAACGCTCGACGGCGTCGTCCCACCGTGAGTAGAGTCGGTCAGCCTCTTCGGATTCCATCTCGACTTCGAACTCGCGGTCGATCTGCCAGTTCTCGCGGAGGCTATCGAGGTCCTCCCAGTAACCGACCGCGAGGCCGGCGGCGTAGGCCGAGCCCAGCGCCGTCGTCTCGTCGACGACCGGTCGGACGATGTCGGTCTGGATGATGTCGGCCTGGAGCTGACAGAGGAAGTTGTTCTTGACAGCCCCGCCGTCGACGCGCAGACTCGTCGTCTCCACGCCGGAGTCGGCCTCCA
>Ga0207714_1002445_pt1 | contig 11230 bp, 11 predicted proteins | sample PonA232FremontCA_2_FD_187270 | JGI IMG/M metagenome (GOLD analysis project Ga0207714, IMG submission 187270) | Marine sediment microbial community from Fremont, CA, USA - Pond A23 Sediment 2 (SPAdes) | ecosystem: Environmental > Aquatic > Marine > Unclassified | place: USA: Fremont, California... | reverse complement strand
ATCTGACGATCACCGCGATCAGAGCCGAGGACGGCGAGCCAGTGCCCTTCCCGGAGCCGACCTACCGGCTCGCGCCAGGGGATCTCCTCTTCGTCATCGCGCGGCCGGCCGGGCTTCGCAGACTGGAACGTGGTGCACAGCCACTCGATCCGTCGCTGGCCAGCAGTTCGCTGCCGGCCGACGACAGCGAACCTGCAGAAGGAATCACGACCGCCGACGAGTCGGAGACGGAACGCGAGGAGCCGACCGGTGAAGACGGACTGCAAGCCAGTCACGAGCAGTCCGAGGGAGACGGGGCGACTGACGGCGCGTCCGCCGGCGACGAGAGCGACTCGGCGATCCAGGGGAAAGCAGACGCCGACTCCTTCGACGAGATCAAGGCACAGTTCGAGGCGGCCGACAGCCAGGAAACGGACGAGGCTGCCGGGGAGGAAGCGGCAGACGAACCGAGAGAGGCCGTCGCAGAAGACAGCCAGGGGTCGACCGACAGCAGCGCCGATAGCGAAACCAGGTCGGAGCCCTCCTTCGACGAACTCAAATCCGAGTTCGACGCCGGCGACGTGGACTGGGGCGAGGGAGCGGCGACAGGGGAGAGCACGGACGAGGGGACAGAGTCGACGGAGAGTGCGGACGAAGAGCCAGCGGAACCGGACGTGGAGGTTGCATTCGAGGACGAGAGTGGGTCGGGCAGAGACGCGGAATCCACGGGCAGAGAGCCAAATACGGCGGACTGGGGCGAGGAATCCACCGACGAGAGTGACGATTCGGACGACGATGGGCTGGTCAGTCTCGAAGAGGCTGATATCACCTTCGAGGACGAGCAATCAGACGATAGCGAGTCCGACGAGTCGACAGCCACCGGGGATAGCTCGGGAACACTCGGTGATTTCGACATCGACGACGAACTGCAGGGCGACGAGGGAGACTCCATCTCCGACGATATCGGGAATCTAGACTTCGAGGAGGACGACTCCGAGGCGTTCGGTGAACTCGGCTTCGAGGACGACGGGGATCCGTTCGACGCGGTCGACGACTCCGACGAGGACGGCAGTGAATCCAGCGAGGACGACACGGAAACTGACGGCGGCGACGACGAGGACGACGAGGGGGACAGTAGCGGCGGCGGGAGTTCCTTCGCAGATCTGAAAGCGGAGTTCGAATCCGGTGAGGCCGACTGGGAGGACGACATCTCCGACAGTCCCGGCGGCGACATGCGCCTCGACGAGTAATCCTCTTGGGGCTGGACGACGGAGTGACTGCTATGCGGTGGAAACTATTTGCGACGCTCTCGGAGACTGCCGGCGACAGCGAGGTCGAGACCGCGCTCGATGCCGAGGAGCCGACGCTTCGTGACGCCTTCGACGCCTTGCTCGCGGCACACCCCGAACTGGAGTCCGCGGTTCTCGACGACGATGGCTCACTGGAAGCTCACCTCCGCGTGCTCTGTGACGGCGAAGACCCGTTCCGCGCGCTAGAGGGGTGGGAGACGAACGTCTCGAACGTGGAGGAACTGGCACTGTTTCCGCCGGTTTCCGGCGGGTAGTCAGAGCCACTCCGCGTCCGGATCGATGTATCCCTCGGGTTTCTCACCTGCGAGCACGGCCAGGATGTCGTTGGCCATGTGTTCGTTGAGATCGGTCACCGACTGTTCGGAGTAAAACGCCGAGTGTGGCGTGACGAGTACGTCGTCGCGGTCGAACAGTGGGGAATCTTCGGGTGGTTCCTCTTCGAGAACGTCTACCCCGGCAGCGGCAATCTGGCCAGTGTCGAGCGCCCAGGCGAGTGCCTCTTCGTTGACGATCGGTCCACGGCCGACGTTGACCAGCACACCGGTCTGACTCATCTGCTGGAACACCTCGCGGTCGAAGAGGTGGTGTGTCTCCTCTGTCAGCGGCGCGTGAATCGAGATGTGATCGGCCTTCTCGACCATCTCCCAGAAGGAGACCTTCTCGACGCCGTACTCGGCCATCGCCTCGGCATCGACGTACGGGTCGGCAGCGACGAGTTCACAGCCGAAGCCGGCGAGCTTTTCGGCAGTCCGCTGGGCGATCCCACCGAAGGAGTGGAACCCGACAGTCTGTGTACTGAGGCGCTGTATCGGCTGGCCAACCGTCCAGTCCCAGCCGCCGACTTCGACCGAGCGGTCGTAGGCCTCGGTCCGCCGGAGCGAGGCGAGAAGCAGGGCGACGGCGTGTGTCGAGACCTCTTCTGTACAGTAGTCCGGGACGTTGACGACGGTCACGCCGTGGTCGTCCGCCGCGGAGATATCGATGTTGTCGACGCCCGCACCAGCGCGAGCGACGACTGCCAGTTCCGGAGACTGTTCGAAAACCTCGGCCGGCACCGGGATGCTCACGTCGACGACGAGCGCGTACGCGTCGGCCGCAGCCTCGATTACTCGATCGGTGGTCGAAAGATCAGTCGAACGGACAGTGTGATCCGAACCGAGAATCGATTCGAGCGTCTCGGTACGGATCCGGGGGTCGCCATTCGTAACTACGTCTACCATTGTGTAGCGGTAGTAGTCGAACACTAATTAATAAGCCGAGTTGTTATCAGTGGATGGGAGCAGCTACCTGAATCACCGAGTTTATCAGGGGTCAACAGCTATTTTGGCGGCTGTATCCTAGTGTCGGCCATGCCAGTCACCGATGACGACGAACTGCGAGAGATTCTGGAGCAAAAACGCGTCGCGGTCGTCGGCTGTTCGACCACCCCGGGCAAGGATGCACACGACATCCCGTCGTATCTCGACCGGCAGGGCTACGAGATCATCCCGGTCAACCCCTACGCTGACGAAGTGCTGGGCAAGGACGCCTACGACTCACTGGCGGACGTCCCGGGCGATATCGACATCGTCGACGTCTTCCGGCCCAGCGAAGAGGTAAGCGGCATCGTCGACGAGATACTCGACCGGGGCGGCGTCGACACGCTCTGGCTGCAACTGGGGATTCACGACGACGAGGCCGTCGAACGCGCCGAATCAGCCGGCCTGCGAGTCGTCGAGGATCGGTGTATGAAACCCGAACACATGCGCCTGATGTGAAATCGGAGCAGATGCCCTGCTGTAGTCAGAACTCTTCGACGTGTGGGCGTAGATCGAGTTCGAGGGTCCACGCCGACCGGTTTTGCTCGATCAGATGCCAGTACGACTCTGCGATATCGTCGGGGTCGAGAAACGTCTCTTCCTCGCGGTCCGGACTCGACTCCAGGGCCTGCGGTGTCCCGATCTGGCCGTCGATGACGACGTGGGCGACGTGGATCCCCGCCGGCCCCAGTTCGCGGGCCATCGACTCGGCCATCCCGCGGACGGCGAACTTCCCAGCGCTGAATCCGACCGCGCCGCCACGACCACGGACTGCCGAGGTGGCACCGGTAAAGATGATCGTGCCGCCGTCGCCGTCGCGCATGTCGGCGACCGCCTGCTGTGAGCACAGCAGGGCACCGTAGGCGGAGACCCGCCAGGCCTGCTCGAACTCCTCGGGTGCGATCGCTTCGACGCCCTTCCAGGCGCCGCCGCTGGCGTGGTTGACCAGCACGTCGACCGGACCGAACTCCTCGTGGACGGTCTCGAAGGCCGCTGCGACGCGCTCCTCGTCGGTGATATCGGTCGGCACGGCGATCGCATCCGCGCCGAGATCGGCCGCCAGGTCTTCGAGATAGCTCGCCGAGCGGGCAAACAGCGCGACCTGACAGCCCTCGTCGACGAATTTGCGAGCGAGTGATTCACCGAGTCCCGGGCCGACACCAGCGATGACTGCTGTCCGTGTCATGTCTCCTGCTTTGTCGGGAACCTACATAATCCTCGGTGCAGTCGGAGCAAAACGACACTGGAGAGCAGATCGGACAGCTACCCCTCGACGAGTGGCCGTTCGGAGCGGTAGACAATCTCCATCGGGAGCCCCTTCTGGTCGGTCGGGGGCTCCGGTGGCAGCGACCGGAGGGGACCACCGCCCGGCTGGGCAGTGTACGCCAGCACCACTGCATCGAGCACGTCGTCGACGGTCACGTCTGTCCCCCCGGCCGACTCCGCGACAGCCTGGACGACTGGCGGCCCGTCGGTATCGTGACTCGCGAGCGTCCGCATTCGCTCGGCGTACCCCCCCGCTGTCTTCTTGGAGTGCTGGAGCGGTTCGCCGGCGAACGCGCGGAAACAGACCTCGGGGTGGGATTCGCGGAAGGTGGCCCGCGCCTCGGGGACGTTGCGGAGCAGATCGTCGACGGCGGCGATCTGATCGCTGATCGCGAAGGCCTGCTTCGAGAGGCTGGCGTCCGACTTGCGCTCGTTGACCCGCTTGGCGGCGGGATACCGGCGCTTCCGTGTCGCCTCGCGAACGGGCGGGGTGAATATCGCCTGCCGCCGCGGGCCGAGCACGGATCGTGCGAGTTCGTCACAGCGGCGGCCACTCGCCCCGCTCTCGACCAGCCCGATCGGCATATCGACGAGGATGAGTGCTGCGGTCTCCTCGTAGGAACTCCAGAGTTCGCCGATTTCCTCGAAGACACGGCTGTGATCGTAGCCGTCGCTGTCGAACGCGACCGCGAGCCAGACGTCCCGGCCCCTGTCGACACCGACGAACAGGTTGGCCATGTCTGGTGGTTTGGTCTCTGTAGTAAAAAACACCTATCCTGTCTGTCGGTCCCGTAACTGGTCGGTGTCGTGGGGTAATCTTCATTTGGTCGGCAGCCGACCCTCCGGATATGAGTGAGCAAACGATCTTCGAGCAGATCGTCGCCGGCGAGATACCGAGTTACACGATCTACGAGGACGAACAGACCTACGCCTTCCTGGATGCGAACCCCCTCGCACCGGGACACACGCTGGTGATCCCGAAAGAGCCCTACGAGCGACTCAACGACATGCCGCCGGAACTGATCGGCAAGGTGTTCAGCGTGGCAGGCGAGGTTGCCTCGGCCGTCGAGGCAGCAGTCGACGCCCCGGCGACGACACTCGCAATCAACAACGGCGAGGAAGCCGGACAGGAAGTGCCCCACGTCCACCTGCACATCATCCCACAGTTCGAAGACGACGACTCACGACCGATTCACACCCTGTTCAGGGGAGCCGATCTCTCCGACGAAGAGATGGAAGAGATCGCTGCGACCATCCGCGATAATCAGTCGGGCGGCGGAGCCGCAGAGTAGCGCCCTCACAGCACCCGGGACAGATCACGTACTTTTTTATAAGGAGACGCGGCAGAGACGGATATGTCGACGCAGATCACAGCACTCGTCGGCGCGACTGGCGGGGCGGGCACCACCAGACTGACCGTCGAGATGGCCGGTGTCCTCGCACACGCCGGACGCGACGTCGCGATCTTCGATGCAGCGTTCCAGACACAGGGACTCGCGTCGTACGCCGAATCCGATACGCAGGCAGATATCACGGCACTGCTGACGGGGGAGGCGACGCTGGACAGCGCCCTCGCCGAACAGCCGACGGAGTTCCCGGGGACGCTCTCGATCTGTGCGGCGTCGGCGCCGTTCGAGCGACTCGCACGCGCGAAGACCGCCGGCGGCGCAAAGCAGTTCGAACAGCAGGTCGCGGCAGCAGCGCTCTCCCACGACGTCGTCCTGATCGATACCCCACCGATCGGTGGCAACCAGGCAGTCGCCGCGGTCAACGCCGCGGATCACGTCGCAGTCGTCACCCCCGACAGCGTCCGCGGACGGGACGGGCTGGCACTCGCCCGTGACCGACTGGCTGACATCGGCGTGTCGGAGCCGACGGTGGTCGCGAACCGATCCGATGGCAGACTCGATGCCGACGTACAGATTCCAGAGGCGGAGACGACAGATCCACGGCAGTGTCCATCCGCAGTGCCCGCAGACGAGCAGTTCACGCCGGCAGTCGTCGAACTGATCGAGACGACACTCGGAGTTACACCGGAGATCGAGATCCCCGACAGCGGTCGGTTTGCCGGACTGCTGGATTCGTAGAAAACGCCCGCGTCAAATTACTTTTCTTCTTCTTTCAGTTCGTCGAGTTCGGCTTCGACTTCCGAGTCGGGGACCTCGTCCATCTCGTCGAGCTGGGCCTCTTCCGTCTCGGTCGCCGCGTCTGCTTCCGACTCGGCAGGCTGTTTGCCTTTCCCCATCTCGGCTTTGAGCGTATCCAGTTCCCGGTCGACCGCCCCCTCGGTCGCGAGTTCTTCGAGTTCGCGGTCGAGCGCACTCTTGTCGGAGAGGCTGCTTTCGAGCGCGCCACTCTCACGGAGTTCGTCGAGCGCCGCAGAGCGGGCTTCCATCTCTTCGGTGCGTTCTTCGGCGCGCTCGATCTGGCGGGAGACATCTTCCATCTCCTTGCCGGCCCCGGTCACGGCCTCGTTGACACGCGTCTGTGCCTCCGCAGCCTTGTACCGCGCTTTCATCGTCTCCTTTTTCGTCCGGAACTGCTCGATCTGTTGCTGGAGTTCGTCTTTCTGGTCGATGAGAGAGTCCTGTTTCTGTTCCAGATCCGCGATCTGGGTCTCCAGCGAATCGATCTGGTTCATCTTCTGCTTTTTCTTCTCCAGGGCACGGCGTGCGAGATCGTCGCGATCCTGTTCGACCGCCTGTCTGGCCTGCTCGTTGTGGCGCTCGACGTTTTCCTCGAGCCGGCGTTTCTGGATCTCCAGTCGCTTCTTCTGGGTCGTGAGATCGGCGATCCCCTGTTTGACGCTCTGGAGGTTGTCCCGCATCTGCTCGTAGGAGTAATCGAGTTGCTCGTCCGGATCCTCCGCCCGGTTGAGCAGTGAGTTGAGCTTCGATCTGATAATGTACGACGTGCGCGAGAGTATTCCCATAAAAACTACCACGCACCGGCGAAACTTAAAATTCTTACATCTGTTTAGCAACCAGCATGAGCGAGCCACGACGGTTGCCGGGAGCGCGGGATGTGCGTGTGAGTCTCGACGGGGGAGAGAGCGACCGCGTCGTCGTCGCCTGTCCGCCTCACCCCCGGCTGGGCGGTGATCGACACGACAGTCGGCTCCGGGCGGTCAGTGACGCACTCGCGGCGGCTGGCATCGACTGTCTCCGGTTCGATTACGGGGCCTGGGACGAGGGGATCGGGGAGCGTACCGACGCGCTGACTGCACTGGGATGGGCCACGGAGAACTACGGGCAGGTCGGCCTCTTCGGCTACAGCTTCGGCGGCGGTGTTGCGCTGTGTGCTGCCGCCGAGGACGGCCCCACGCCAGCGGCAGTCACAGCACTGGCCCCGGCCTCGGAGATCGAGGGTCTGGACGTGGTGGCCGCACTCGACGACATTCCAGTCCCGGTCCAGATCGTCTACGGCGAGCGCGACGACAGTGCCACGTGGCAACCGGTCGTCGAGCGCGCGCGGGAACTCGGATACGAGGTCGAATCCGTCCCGGCGGACCACTTTTTCGTCTCGCAGCGAGGCCACGTCGCCGAAATCGTGGGTTCGTTTCTCCAGTCTCAGATGTGACTCCCAGGCGGATACGACTAAATGGCCGACGCGTGTTACACCAGATATGCGCGCAGCCAGACTCGCCGACCACGGCGGCACAGAGGTGCTGGGGGTAACAGATGTCGACCGACCCGAGCCCGGCGGCCACGAGATTCTGGTCGAAGTCGCCGCTGCGGGCGTCAACCCCGTCGACACGTACTTCCGGGATGGCTCGTACACACCGGCGACACTTCCGTTCACGCCAGGCGTGGATATCGCCGGCACCGTCGCCGAAGTCGGCGAATTCGTCGAGGGTTTCGAGACGGGCGACCGGGTCTTCGGCACCGGTATCGGCAACGGCACCTTCCAGGGAGCCTACGCCGAGTACGCGACCGTTCCCGAAGACCGGATCGTCGAACTCCCGGACGGCGTCGATCTCACGGAGGCAGGCGGGGCAGGCGTCGTCGCCGGCACTGCCTGGCGGGCGCTGATCGACCACGCGAACCTCGATCCAGCGGAGTACTGTCTCGTCCACGGCGGATCGGGCGGCGTCGGCCACGCCGCAGTCCAGATCGCAGACGCGGTCAGTGCACGCGTACTCACCACTGGCTCGACCGAGTACCACGACACGCTCTCGGCGCTGGGGGCCGAGACGGTGCTGGATTACGCACGGGACGACCTCGAAGCTGCCGTGCTCGATGCATCCGACGGCGGTGTCGACGTAATCCTGGACCACCGCCTCGACGACTACCTCCAGTTCGACGCCGAGGTGGCTGCAGAGAGTGCACGGGTCGTCGGTATCGGCGAGAACGACCCCGATCCGGGCTTTTCGAACAGCCCCGGGGCTCGCGCGAAAGACGTGCGCTACCAGTTCATGAGCATGTTCAACACACCGGATCTCAGGGTTCCACTGCGGGGAGTTGCACATCTGATGGCGCAAGGAGAACTCTCCATCGAGGTTGCACGCACCTACGATCTGGACGAGGCCGGCGAGGCCCAGCGCGCGGTGATGGAGGATAGCTTCCTCGGGAAACTCGTCATCGAGCCGTGAGATCGGGTTCACGCCGCCGACCGACTGCTACTTCGAGCACGAACAGGGCAGCCACAGCAACGACCGCTGCCGCGCCGAAGACACCACGGACGCCGAAACGAGGAACCAGCGGGCCGAAAAGCACCGGCGAGAGGAACTGCCCCGTGTAGCCGGCAGAGGCGAGATAGGAGCTAAACTGGCCCTGTCGGTCGACGGGTGCGAGTGCCTCGACCCAGGCGAAGGAGGAAGGAAAGACGAGTCCGAGGCCGAGTCCGAAGGCGACGACCGACGGGATCGCCGTCAGTGGTGACCTTGCCACAGTTGCACCCGCGAAGGCGACGATCCACAGCACGAACGCCGCGGCGACGAGGACGTGTCTGCTGGTCCGCGCGACGAGGCGGTCGTAGACCGCGGCCGAGACCCCACCCGCGCCGCCGTTCGCGGCCAGATAGAGACCGACCAGAAACGAGGAGGTGATCCCTACCCCTTCGAGCAGCTGGGGGTAGAAGACGACGATGCTGTAAAGAAGTGCGTTCGCGCCGAAATACAGCAGATAGATCGAGAGGAGTGCGGGCTGGCGTCGGAAGACGGCGACGACACCGGAGAGTCCCGACTCTCCGTCGGGTTCGTCATCGTTTTGCTTACTACGTCCTGTCTCGGGGACAGTGACGACGGCGAGGACGCCGAGCGGGAGCGCGATCAGGTAGACCGCGAAGGGTGCCTGCCAGGAGAGTGTTCCCAGCGCACCACCTACGAGCGGCCAGGTGACCGCTCCGAGGCTGTTCGCACTGGAGCGCAGTCCGAGCGCACGATCCATCTGCTGGCCCGAGTAGAGGTCGTAGATGAGAACCGTGATCCCGGTGTAGACGAAGGCGACGCCGACACCGAGGACAGCCCGCGATGCGAGGAGGGGGCCGAAGGAGTCGATCACGAGACCTGCGCCGCCGCCGGCCGCGTACAGCGTGAGTCCGAGAACGAAGGGACGGCGCGGGCCGACCCGGTCGATGATCGCACCCGCGACGGGGCTGACGACGACGATGAGCAGTCCGTGGGTGGTGATGATGAGACCCGCGAGCGACTCGGAGACGCCGAGACTGGACTGGATTGCCGGGACGATGGGACCGAGGATCGCGCCGGCCATCACCGTCAGCGTCGCCGAGGCCAGGATGACCCACAGCGTCGCCCGCGTCTCGGCGTCTGCCATCGGGCAGTATTCGCGGAGGTGCAATCAATACGGTTGCGGTTGGCGGTCAGCATCCGCGCCTCCGGCGCGGTTCTCTGCGAGCGACCATCGGGAGCGAGCAGCCTTTTTCGCCCACGTTTTTCTCGTGAGCGGTGCGCGCAGCGCACCCGAACGAGAAAAAGGTGGTTCGTAACGGTTTTGAGGATCCCAAGCAGACGGTCAGTATGCCGGAAACAGACACAGGCTACGATCCGAGTCTGGGGCGGAAGTTCATTTTCGTCACTGGCGGCGTGATGTCCGGACTGGGCAAAGGCATTACTGCCGCGTCCACCGGACGCCTGCTCGCCAACGCCGGGTTCGATGTCACGGCGGTCAAAATAGACCCGTATCTCAACGTCGACGCAGGGACGATGAACCCCTTCCAGCACGGCGAAGTGTACGTCCTCAAAGACGGGGGCGAAGTCGATCTCGATCTGGGCAACTACGAGCGCTTCCTCGATATCGACATGACCTTCGACCACAACGTCACCACGGGGAAGGTCTACCAGCACGTCATCGAGAAAGAACGCGCCGGGGACTACCTCGGCAAGACGGTCCAGATCATCCCCCACATCACGGACGACATCAAACGCCGGGTCCGCGAAGCGGCCGCCGGCAGCGATGTCTGCATCGTCGAGGTCGGCGGCACCGTCGGCGACATCGAGGGGATGCCCTACCTCGAAGCACTCCGCCAGTTCGCCCACGAGCAAGACGACGACGATATTCTCTTTGCACACGTCACGCTCGTCCCCTACTCGAAAAACGGCGAACAGAAGACCAAGCCGACCCAGCACAGCGTCAAGGAACTGCGCTCGATCGGTCTCCAGCCCGACGTTCTCGTCGGCCGGTGTGCCGATCCGCTCGACGCCGAGACCCGCGAAAAGATCGCCCTGTTCTGTGACGTCCCTCGCGATGCCGTCTTCTCGAACCCCGACGTCGAGGATATCTACCACGTCCCGCTGATGGTCGAAGACGAGGGCCTCGACGAGTACGTCATGGAGCGACTCAATCTCGCAGACGAAGCGCTGCCCGACAGTGACCGAAACAGGGAGTGGCGCGACCTCGTCACCCGCGACAGGGAAGGCACCGTCAAGATCGGTCTCGTCGGCAAGTACGGCCTCGAAGACGCCTACATTTCGATTCACGAGGCGCTCAAACACGCCGGGCTGGAAAAGCGAGTCAACGTCGAACGCAAGTGGATCCACTCCGAGAATCTCGCTGGCGGAACAGACGGCGCACTCGCCGACATGGACGGCATCGTCGTCCCCGGCGGCTTCGGTTCCCGTGGAACCGAAGGGAAAATCGAGGCGATCCGATACGCCAGAGAAAATGGCGTGCCATTTCTCGGACTCTGTCTCGGATTCCAGATGGCCGTCGTCGAGTACGCCCGGAACGTGCTCGGCCTCGAAGGCGCTCACTCTGCCGAACTCGACGAGGACACACCCCACCCGGTGATCGATCTCCTGCCGGAACAGAAAGATCTCGACGACATGGGCGGCACGATGCGTCTGGGCAGCCACGTCACGGAGATCGAACCCGGAACGGTGGCACACGAACTCTACGAGGAGACGACCTGTACCGAGCG
>Ga0207714_1002444_pt1 | contig 11231 bp, 9 predicted proteins | sample PonA232FremontCA_2_FD_187270 | JGI IMG/M metagenome (GOLD analysis project Ga0207714, IMG submission 187270) | Marine sediment microbial community from Fremont, CA, USA - Pond A23 Sediment 2 (SPAdes) | ecosystem: Environmental > Aquatic > Marine > Unclassified | place: USA: Fremont, California... | reverse complement strand
TGATCAGGGTGCTGGTGAATAGTTACCCTGGTTTTTTCTATGACTGCGGATCGCTTTGAGAACAAAGTTTCTCGCTTGACAAAGGAGCGCCAGCGCAGGGCGGGCAGCCCAACAAAAGCCTTGGTCACCCTGAAGGGCGAAACCGGGCCGAGCCAGTCCATATCCTGGACCGGGAGAAGAGGGCCTGGCTTACCTTGCTGATTCCAAATACCACACTGAAGGTCTCCGAGGTTCTTCGTCTCTATGCCAAGCACTGAATCGACCGGCAGTCAGAAGATCTGAGTGTGGGGGTGAAAAGTGCAAGCAGCATCCGGGCTTGGAAAAGGGGGCGAGTCAGGAGTAGGAGAGTCAGGTCCTCTGTGTCGTCGCCGTGATGATAGGGCTTAACGATGATCTGGCGCCCCGTAAGATGAGCTGTGTAAGCTTGAATTTCGGGTGATTATAACACTGCGAAGAAAAGGACGTGAAGTTGCCTCGCCAAGGGTAATAAATAATCCTTTGAAAATCTATGACTTTTCAATATTACCACGCGAATTCTGCAAAGACAAGACTGTTATGTTTCAATACCGAACATCAGATTTTCACTCCTTGTTGCATAGATGCAACCCAAATACGGCACCTATGAGGGATACAAATAAACTTTGTCAAAAAATCAAGCTCATTACAACCAAAAAAACATTTTTTGTTAATCGGGTACATTTTTTGCCTATTAGAAATAGTTGAAGGATAGCTCTTGGAAGCCTCTGAAAGAAACATTCATAAAAACAGGAGGTTAGAGCCATGCCAAGCTATGTGGACTGGGAGAAATGTGACGGTTGCAAAGGCGGCGAGATCACGGCCTGCCAGTATATCTGCCCCAATGATCTCATGATCTTGGACGAACACGAGATGAAGGCATACAACCAAGAGCCCAACGCCTGCTGGGAGTGCTACTCCTGCGTCAAGATCTGTCCCCAAGGGGCTATATCGGTTAGAGCGTATGCCGATTTTGCCCCATTGGGAGGAACTTCCATCCCCTTGCTCAGTGCCGAGGACATCATGTGGACGGTGCAGTTCCGGGACGGATCAGTAAAGCGTTTCAAATTCCCCAATCGGACTACAACCGAAGGTACTATTGATCCCTATAAAGGACATCCCGCACCTGATGATCTGGAAGACGAGAGGCAATATACGGAGACGGAGCTGTTGGCTCCGGAAAAGACAATCAGGCACCAAGTGGATCAGGAGGAGATGGATCATACCTATGTCTGGCAAAACCCCAATGTTCACGTAGAATAAAGATGAGAAACAAGGGAGGATGGTCATGCCTCAAGTACCAATCAAGATGAAAAAGAAGGGCTTGGAGCTAAATGAGCCTTCCATCAAGGAGATCCAGACCCAATGCTTGATCGTGGGCGGTGGAGCGGCAGGCTGTGGTTCCGCAGTGGAGGCCGTGGCCTGGGGTGACAAGCACGACGTGGATGTGCTCCTGGTGGAAAAGGCTGCCCTGGAGAGGTCCGGGGCCCTAGCCCAGGGACTGTCGGCGATTAACACCTACATCGGCCTCAAGCAGGGCCACAATACTGTGGACGACTATGCGCGCATGGTGCATATGGACCTTATGCATCTGACAAGGGACGATCTGGTATATGATGTGGGCCGCCATGTGGACGATTCAGTGCATCTTTTCGAGGAGTGGGGGCTCCCCATCTGGGTGAACCAGGACGGCAAGAACCTGGATGGCGCCACGGCCAAATCCCAGGGCCTGCAGGTCCGGGAAGGGGCGGAACCGGTGCGCACTGGTGCTTGGCAGTGCATGATCAATGGGGAATCCTATAAAAGAATCATGGCAGAGGCAGCCAAGAACGCCCTGGGCGAGAACCGCTATTTGGAAAGGATCTTCATCTGCAAGATCCTTATGGATGCCAATGAGCCCAATAGAGTGGCTGGCGTGGCCGGGATCAACGTCAGAGAGAATGAGGTGGTGATTATTAAGGCCAATGCTGTGATCCTGGCTTCCGGCGGCTGCGTGAATGTGTACCGCACCCGCTCCCAGGGAGAAGGCGAGGGCAGGGCCTGGTATCCGGTCTGGAACGCGGGCACCACTTATGCCCTGGCTGTGCAGGCTGGTGCGGAAACCACAATGATGGAAAACCGTTTTGTGCCCACCAGGTTCAAGGACGGCTATGGGCCTGTGGGGGCTTGGTTCCTGCTCTTCAAGGCCAAGGCCACCAACGGCCAGGGTGAGGTATACATGGACAAGAACATCAAGATGCTTGAGCCGTATGAGAAACGCGGCTATGCCATGGGCAAGGTTATGCCCACCTGCCTGCGCAATCACATGATGATCAGGGAGATGCGCAACGGCAACGGCCCTATCTTCATGGATACTCCTGCAGCCCTGGCAAACCTTGCTCAAAGCCTGAGCAGCAAGGAGCAAAAGAGCCTGGAATCAGAGGCCTGGGAAGACTTCCTGGACATGACGATCTCCCAGGCCAATGTCTGGGCCTGCAACAACGTGGTTCCTGAAAAGCATCGCTCAGAGCTCATGCCCACGGAGCCCTATCTGTTGGGCTCCCATTCGGGATGCTGCGGAATGTGGGTCTCGGGCCCGGACGAAGAGTGGGTCCCGGAAGAGTACAAGATCAGGGCGGACAACGGCAAGGTCTACAACCGCATGACCACGGTCAACGGTTTGTTCACCTGCGGCGACGGAGTAGGGGCTTCGGGACACAAATACTCCTCGGGCTCTTTCGCGGAAGGCAGGATCGCGGCCAAGGCTGCTGTTCGCTGGTGCGTGGACCACAAAGGCTTCGAGCCAAGCTTCAAGCAAAGTAACGAGGAAATCAAAAACGAGATGTACAGGCCATGGTATATTTACCAGGAGTATGGCGGAGTCTCAACGGATCCGGAAGTCAATCCCCATTATATCACCCCGGCCAACTTCATGAAGCGATTGATGAAGATCTCTGATGAATACGGAGGAGGGACGTCCACGTACTACACCACCAACAAGGAGATGCTGGAAGAGGGTATTCGCTACATGGATCTCCTGGAGCAGGATTCCCAATATCTTGCTGCCAGGGACCTGCACGAGCTGATGCGCTGCTGGGAGCAGCACAACAGGTTGTGGACTGTACGCATGCACATGTTGAATATCCTGTTTCGGGAAGAGACCCGCTATCCGGGCTTCTACTATCGCAGCGACCATATGGCCATTGACGACAAGAAATGGCGGGTATTCACAAATGGGAAATACGATGTGGAAAGCGGCAAGCTGACCATGTTCAAACGACCCTTGATCAAGATCATCCCTGACAAGAGCCTGGAGTTCTTCTCGGCTCTCGGGACTTAGGTCATCGAGGTACGGCCTTGGATTCCATGGTGGGATCTATCTGACATTATGCCGCTTTCCTGGTTGCGGCCCTTTTCTTGCAGAGGGCTCGCACTCGGCATCCTGGGCATGCTTTTCGGATCGAAACTGGAATAAGCGAGGAAAGCGGCATAATGATATTGCGCGGGACCGAAGGGGAAATCGCCGAACAGGTCGATAGATCCGGCACCACTTCAGGATCAAGGCCTTGGTCAGACAAAAAGCTAAGGAGGGGTGGGAGACTGGATTCTGCCTTAAATCAGGCAAGCACAAGGAGTTCCATAATGTCCAATCTCGATGCAAGCAAGTATCAGGTCCAGGAGGATGAGCTCGAGCAGCCGGAGAACACCTCTCATCGGCTTGAGCTCAATGAGGTCCGCTTCTCCAGCCAGGCCCGGTTGACCCTCAGGGAGGCTACGCAGAAAATTGCTGAATACTGCCAACTCCCTCCCGAGATCCTGGACAAACGACTGGATCAAAAACTCTTCTGGCTTAAGCCTTCCGGGATGCTGCAGATCACTATTGAAGTCCCTGAGCTGGATGCGGACATGTTCATTGAAATTCCTCCTGGCCACTGGTGGATAGATGACAGCGCATATCAAGCCTAGGTGAATAAGGGAGCGGCCTTCACACCTGTTTTCTTCAAAACAATAAATCGAGAGACACCATACTGGATTCCATGACGGGATGCTGTGCCCCTGACCGAATCGGGGTCAATCAAGCCTGTTCGAGGAGGATGGTTGATCAGGCTTTGCCTTGTGGATTGCGATGCACCATCTGGTATTGCTGTGGGAGGGAAGCCTGAATGCGTTGTGAAAATCAGCTCGTGCATCCCGCTCGTCTCTTTTGTCCTTTTCAATGGAAGAGGCACATTGTCAACAGAAGATCAAGGCAACCCTACCCGCAAAAGGGGGAAAGTATGCCAGGATATGTCGACATGAAAAATGCAATGTATTTGAGCGCGGAGAAACACACGACCCATAAAATAAATGTCTTGTAATTAATGACTATATGTTGACAAAATCATGATGTAAAATTGTATTTAGTATCAAAAGTTGACTCTTATCCAGTAACAATCAAAATGAATATATATGTGAGAAAATAAATAAAACGTTCTGAAAATGATCACAAGGAGTGTCGCGAATATTTATGGGGAGGCTATTGGCATGCAGGTTCCGAACGCGACAGGAAGAAAACCGACAGGGACAAGGATCAGGATATGGATATAAATCGTCGGAAATTTTTTGGAGTGCTCGGAACGGCAGGTCTCGCTTCGACATTGTCAGGATCTCCGGTTGGTGCATGGGAGTCCAAGGCCAAATCGGACGCCTACGGTTGCCTCGTGGACTTGACTCGCTGCACCGGATGCAGAAAGTGCGAAGAGGCTTGTAATGAGGTCAATGGATTGCCCGAACCAGAAGCCGATTTTGAAGACGCGACTGTCTTCGAACAGCAAAGGCGTCCTGGTGGCAGGGCCTATACTGTAGTCAACAGGTACTTTTCCGGGCAAAGGGAGGATGGAGAGCCGGTCCCGACTTTTGTCAAGACGCAGTGCATGCACTGTCAGGATCCGGCCTGCGTTTCCGCCTGTATGACCGGGGCCATGTACAAGGCAGAAAACGGTGCTGTCGTCTACGATGTGAGCAAATGTGTCGGCTGTCGCTATTGTATGGTGGCCTGTCCCTTCGAAATTCCGGGGTACGAGTACGACAGCGCCCTGAATCCGCGGGTCATGAAGTGCCAGTTCTGTTTCGATCGGGTCAGCAGGGAGGGCAAGCTGCCAGCCTGTGCCGGTGCGTGCCCGGTCGAGGCCATCACCTTTGGGCGGCGCAAGGATCTGTTGGGCCTGGCCAAGGAAAGAAAGGCCGAGGATCCGGGCCGCTATGTGGATCACATCTACGGGGAGCACGAGGCCGGAGGCACTAACTGGATCTACATCTCCGGGGTGTCCTTCTCAAAGCTCGGATTCCCGAGCGTACCGGAGCGACCGATGCCCCGGGCCACAGAGAGCATCCAGCATTCCCTCTTCAACTACATGTGGTCTCCCATTGTTCTCTTCGCAATACTGGGCGGCCTTATGTACATGAACAAGCAGAAGAATAAGGAATCCGCTGACAGCCAGCATCAGAGGCCAAGGAGGGAGACATGAGTCATTCATTCCAACCAGTGGCCAAGAAGTTCTGGACTCCGGGCGTCCTTGTTCTGGTGGTCTTCATGCTTGCCGGGCTGGTGGCCATCATCGCCAGGCTGGCCGGAGGGCTCGGCTATGTGACCAACCTGGATCAGACCCATCCCTGGGGGCTGTGGATCAGCATCGATGTTGTTACCGGAGTGGCCCTGGCGGCCGGCGGGTTCACAACCTCGGCTCTGGCCCACGTCTTCGGACGGCGCTTCTACGATTCCATCACCAGGCCGGCCCTTTTGACAGCCGCTCTGGGGTACACCTTCGTCGCTGTGGGTTTGTTCTTCGATATCGGCCGGAGTTGGGCTTTCTGGAAGCCTCTCGTTTATCACAACGCCTCATCCGCCCTCTTCGAAGTGGCCATGTGTGTTTTCAGCTACCTTATCGTCCTGTACATCGAGTTCATCCCTGTGATATGTGAACGGTTCAAGGACAGGTTCCCTATCCTCGGATCGTTGTACAACCAGATGGACAGGATCCTCTGGGTGTTCATCATTCTCGGGGTGGTGCTGTCCTGCATGCACCAGTCCAGTCTAGGGACCCTGATGGTCATCGCTCCGACCAAGGTCCACCCCTTGTGGTACACCTCGTTTCTGCCGCTCTTTTTCCTGCTTTCGGCCATTATGGTCGGCTATCCCATGGTCGTTTTCGAATCCGGCCTGAGCAGGAAATCCTTGAAGCTCAAGCCCGAGACCCACGTCCTGGCCCCGCTTGTCAGGATCACCACCTTTGTTTTGGGCCTGTATCTGGTGCTCAAGCTCACGGACATGTTCGCCAGAGGAACGACGGAGTATCTTTTCGCCGGCTCGGCCCAGAGCAACGCCTTTCTCCTGGAGATGGTCCTGGGCGTGATTGCCCCCTTTGTCCTCCTGCTCTTCGACCGGGTCAGGCGCTCACCGCGCTGGCTGTTTATTGCGTCGACCATGATCGTCGCAGGGGTGGTCATCAATCGGGTCAATGTCTTTCTGGTCGCCTACGCCCCCCAGACCAGCCAGCAGGCCTACTGGCCCGCGGTCGGGGAGTTCGCCCTGACCGCCGGACTGACAGCCACCCTGATCTTTCTCTACCGGCTCGCCGTTACCTATCTTCCCGTTATGCCAATGGAAAAGGAGGCCAGTGTATGAAATGCCCCAAACAATACCGGAACGCATTTCCGGCTTGGCTGGTCCTGTTCCTGATGCTCGTCTGGGTATGGGGCCTGGTGATAGCCGGCCCTGTTTCGGCCGTCGAAAAAAAGGCCGAAAAGGTTTACTCGAACAAGCATCCCCAGCCGGAAGGCTGGGTGGCAGAGGATCAAAAGCGGGCCAGACAGAGAGCCACGCAGGAGGTGGATTTCATCGAGGATGTTCTGGAGGAATCCCCGATCGTGCGCAAGCAGCGGCTCTGCAGGCTCGGCCTGGGGGTCGAGGACATTGAGCACGACTACATGCTCCTGAAAAACCCCTACGTGAACAGCTACGAGGACCAGTACGGGCCGGTCCGGTTCATGCACACCCAGCACGCGGAGAACTATGCGGACAGCTGTGCCGACTGCCATCATTACCGCCCTGCGAAAGAGGGGGCCTCTGAAACCGTTCGCTGTGCAGCCTGCCATCAGGAGCCCTTCAAGGAGGATGCCCTGGATAGGGTTGGACTCAAGGCGGCCTATCACCTGCAGTGCATGGGATGTCATAAGCAAAGGAACAAGGGCCCTGTGGGCTGCGAGAGCTGTCACCGGGAGAAGCCGGTCGATCATTCGGAGCTGGTTGCTCTGTCTGCGGATCCGAGGCCGCAGGAGGTCACCAGGGAATGCCTCAGGTGCCACCAGGAAGAAGGGCAGGAGATGCTCACCAGCGCCCACTGGCAGTGGAGGGGGCCCTCGACTTATATCGCCGGGCACAGGGAGGACGTGGGAATCGGCAAGGGGACCAAAGCCATCAACAACTTCTGAGTATCCACGATCAGCAACGAGGCTCGTTGCACGCAATGCCACGCTGGATACGGCTGGACCGACGACAGCTTCGATTTTTCCGACAAGAGCAATATGGACTGTCTGGTCTGCCACGACACCACCGGAACCTATCAGAAGGCCAAGACCAACGGCGGGCTGCCGAGCCCGGACGTCGATCTGAAGTATGTGGCCGAGAACGTGGGCTACACCAGCAGAAGCACCTGCGGGAGCTGCCATTTTTTCGGCGGTGGCGGGGACGCGGTCAAGAACCCGACCATGAACAGCTGCCTGCGGTATCCGGATCGCTTCTGCGATGTGCACATGGGCGGTTACGACTTCTCCTGCACTGACTGCCATACAGCTACTGCTCACGAGATCAGCGGCCGGAGCACTTCCTGCCCGGTGACGGAGGAGCCCTTGACCTGCGAGAAATGCCACGGCGACTCGCCCCACAATCGCAACGATCTCCTGGATCCGCACTTGAACAAGCACTGCCGGCACATCGCCTGCAATACCTGCCACACCCCCATTTTCGCCAAGAAGAAGCCCACCAAGGTCTGGTGGGACTGGTCCACGGCGGGCCACAAGGAGCGAGAGCCCGAAAAGGCCCAGTACGGGAAGACCGACTACCACTGGAAAAAGGGCGAGCAGAAATGGGCCATGGCGGCCCGGCCGGACTATGCCTGGTACAACGGCTACATGAAGCGCTACCTGATCGGGGACACCTTTGATCCCTCGGTCGAGGTCCTGGATCTGAACGAGCCTGTGGGCTGCTTCAAGGACCCGAACTCGAAGATATATCCCTTTCAGATCATGAAGGGCATCCAAGCGGCTGACGCCGAGAACCACATGCTTCTGGTTCCTCATCTCTTTCCCTGGGACAAGGATGACACCTCGGCCTTCTGGAAGGGGCTCGACTGGGAGAAATCCTTTAAGGTGGGCATGCGCGAGGCCGGTCTGGACTACAGCGGGGAGCACGAGTGGATCCGGACGGATATGTACCGTGGTCTGCAGCACGAGGTTATGCCCAAGGAGTACGCCCTGTCCTGCGTCAATTGCCATGAGAGCCTTGCCGGAGACAAGACCTGCGGCCGCTGCCACAGGGACAAGCAGGGGGTCAAGTTTAAGGAGCTGGTCAGGAAGGGCATGGACTTCGGGGAGCTCGCCGAGCAGGGCTGCGAGGTCGACAGTCTCGTGGGGGTAACGAATTATATCGACTTTCGGAAGCTCGGGTACGAGGGAGACCCGATTATATGCGGCGGGCGTTTCTCGGAGCTGCCTCTCGACTCCTGCGAAAACCGGGAGCCCGCAGAAGAGAGACAGCAGTGACGGAGCCTAAAGCGGGTCGTCGAGCCCTTTCTTGTGCTTGAGGAAGGGGTTTCCGCGAAGACGCTTTGTTGGCCCCTGAAGTAAGCGATTCCGTTCAGTCCCGTCATGGGGGGTGGTCTCCTATGGCGGGACTGAACTTTTTGCGGGACCCGAGTCGCTAAGAATGTCGAGGATGAAGCGCAAGGCGTCTTGTTTGATCCAAATCCGGGAGCGGTTTGGGTCAAGGCGGCCTTTCTTGGGCCGCTACTCGACAAAAGGAGATTGATTCCGTCCTGCGCGCACCGTCCTTTGAATATCCGTTGAAGCCGAGGTTCTGGGTGGTTTCACCGGGGCGTCCATCCTGCTCGGTTAAATGCCGTTACAGCCGGCCTGCGAAGCGGGATTCAACCGGGACGCCCTTACTGTTCATTTTGTGTAATCCAGAATGGCAAGGATATGATGCTCCCGGTCCCAGTCCAGGGTCTGGTACGCCTCTTCCGCGCGGCTGAAGGGGACCCGGAGAGTGATGAGCCGGTCCAAATCTATCTGGGCCAGGTGGCGCCAGGTGAGCTCCGTCCTCCGACTGCGGTCCATGCGGGTGGCGATCTCCGGGGGCAGGGTGCTCACCTGGCTGCTGATTAGCTGCAGCCGCTCGCGGTGGAAGCGTCCGCCCAGATCCAGGTCCGCCCGCTTGCTGCCGTACCAGGAGCCGACAACGATGCGCCCGGCGAAGCGGGTCATGCCGATGGCGCTGTCCAGCCCCCGGGGATCGCCGGAGAGCTCCAGGACCAGGTCGAAGCCGCGTCCCAGAGGATGGAGGCTCTTGGCCTCGTCCGGATGGAGACAGGCCTGCGTGCCCATGGCCCGGGAGAGGGCGCATCGCTTGGGGATCGTTTCCAGGGCACAGAGGCTCCCCAGAGGGAACTCCGCGAGCAGGGCAGCAGCGGCGAGCCCCACAGGCCCCTGGCCGATAATGGCCGTGTCCTCGCCCAGGAGGGGAGCGGCGTCCCAGACCAGGGTCACCGCTGTTTCCATAAGGGGATATAGTGCGGCGTGCGCCGCATCCATGCCTGGCGGAACGGGCAGGACGTGCTCCAGGTCGGCGACCGAGGCGTCCTGGTGCGGCTGGAAGGAGAACACCCGCTCCCCGATATGGGAGTCGTCCACTCCGGGCCCAACGCGCCGGATGCGGCCCACGCTGCTGTAGCCGTACTTCAGGGGGAAGGAGAGGTCTCCCGCCAGGGAGGCGATGCTTCGATCCGCGCTCATGTCTCGCGGTGCCGCTCCGGTGTACACCAGGAGCTCACTCCCGGGGCTGATCGCGGAGGCGATGGTCTCCACCTGCACCTGTCCGGGACCGGGGTCAGGCAGATCCTCCTCGCGGATTTCCGTCCGACGGGGCTCCAGGAAATACAGGGCGTTGCGCCGGATCATGCTTTTCTCTCCAGCCTGTTGCAAAAGTCCGTTTCAGACAGGGCGTTCAAAAATTTCAAGTGCAAGGCGCGAAAAAAATTCAAGGTCGTAGTGTAGTGAGACCTACATGAGAGTTTGAATTTTTTGAAGCAACGCAGCAATTGAAAGATTTTCAACGCCCTGTCCGGCCCAGGCGGCCCATGAGCACAAGATCGTTGCCGAGAGTTGTACAGCAGGCTCCCTCCAATTGGGGCAGGCCGGAAAGGCCGCCGCGCTGCCGTCCCATGGAGGGGACACCGCCCACAAAGACAGGGGAGACTGTGATCACCGCCAGATGGGCCAGGTCGGAATGCAAAAAGCTGGTGATCACCCGCGAGCCCCCTTCCACCATGAGGGTGGGGATGCCGCTGGCGTAGAGGTCGGCAAGGCTTTCCCTGAGGCTGACGCGTTGGCGTTCGTCTGCGGGCACGCGCCGGATGGTGGCGCCGCGTTCCTGAAGAGCTGCCCCGCGTTCGTCCCCGTTCTCAATGCAGGTCATGATCCAGGGGCGGGTGTGGTTCTCTGCGACCAGACGGCAGGAGAGGGGAGTGCGCAGCCTGCTGTCCAGAACCACAGGCTGAGGGTCGCATCCCTCAACCCCGCGCGCGGTGAGCCTGGGATCGTCCGCCAGGACCGTGCGGATGCCGGCCATGATGCCCTGGTGCGCGGCGCGCAGGCGATGGGTCATGTGCATGGACTCCTCGCCGCTCAGGGTCATGGGATGCATGGGATACCTGGCCAGACTGCCGTCCAGGCTCTGGGCATAGCTCAGGGTACAGAAGGGCAGGCCGAGCTCCGAGGCAGTCTGTTTGCCCAGGGCGAGCTCGGCGTCCAGGGCCGCAAGGAACGCGTCCGGGTCCATCTGCCGGATGGCCGGACCGGATTGTCCACCCAAGGGATGATTCGAGGTCATCGCGGTTTTCCTAAGACTTGGGTTTTATGCGGTATCGCAGGTGCTCGGGATGTCGCGAAAAAATCTCCATTCTTTTAAGTGTATGCGTTTTAGG
>Ga0207714_1002443_pt1 | contig 11233 bp, 9 predicted proteins | sample PonA232FremontCA_2_FD_187270 | JGI IMG/M metagenome (GOLD analysis project Ga0207714, IMG submission 187270) | Marine sediment microbial community from Fremont, CA, USA - Pond A23 Sediment 2 (SPAdes) | ecosystem: Environmental > Aquatic > Marine > Unclassified | place: USA: Fremont, California... | reverse complement strand
ATGTCTTGCCTCGGAAGGGGATATCTACTAAATGGATTGTACTTGAAAAGCTTTTTTGCCTGAAGAGGACATCCTCTTTCCACACAAACAGGAGGGGTGCAGGCATGGACAAGATTTTGCGCGTTGACGTTTCCGGAGACAGGCCTGGCTCCATCGAGGAGCCGCTGGGCGAGTACGCCGGCCTGGGCGGCAGGGGGCTGACCTCCTCTGTCGTGGGCAGGGAGGTGCCCGCGGACTGTCATCCTCTGGGACCGGAGAACAAGCTGGTCATTGCCCCGGGGCTGTTGAGCGGAAGCGCCGCTGTGAATGCGGGCCGTCTTTCCGTGGGATGCAAGAGCCCCCTAACCGGCGGGATCAAGGAGGCCAACTCCGGTGGCCAGGGGGCGAACGTCCTGGCTAGGCTGGGCTACGCAGCGATCGTCCTCGAGGGGGAGCGTCAGGGGGACGAGCTGTATGTGCTCCGGATTGGGGCAAACGGCGTGAGTCTGGACAAGGCCCCGGATCTGAAGATGTTCACCAACTATCAGCTTATGGAAAGGCTGCAGGATGAGTACGGCAAGGACGGGGCCATGATCAGCATCGGAACAGCCGGGGAAATGCGCCTGGCCAATTCCACCGTCGCTGTCACGGACCCCGAGGGCCGGCCCACCAGGCACGCCGGGCGCGGCGGCGTGGGAGCGGTAATGGGCTCCAAGGGAATCAAGGCCATTATTCTGGACGGCACGGACGCCCCCATGCGTCGGCCCCAGAATGCTGAGGCCTTCAAGGACGCGAACAAGCGCTTCGGACAGGGCCTGCGCAATCATCCCGTCACCGGCCAGGGCCTGGGCGCCTACGGCACCAACGTGCTCACCAACATCATCAACGAGGCCGGGGCCTATCCCACGTACAATTTCCGCACGGGCCATTATCCGGACGCCGAGCGGATCAGCGGGGAGTCCCAGGCTGAGCTGGAGAAGAGCCGGGGCGGGAAGACGAGACACGGATGTCATCGCGGCTGCGTGATGCAGTGTTCCGGGGAGTTCGTGGACAAGGACGGCCACTTCGTGAGCAAGCAGCCCGAATACGAGACCGTCTGGGCCCACGGGGGCAACTGCGGCATCAGCGATCTGGACGCCATCGCCCGTCTGGATTATCTCAACGACGACTACGGGCTGGACACCATCGAGTCAGGGGCCACCATTGGGGTGGCCATGGAGGCCGGCCTGCTGGAGTTCGGGGATGCGGAAGGGGCGATCAATCTGCTCAAGGAAATTGGCCAGGGCACGCCCATGGGCCGCATCCTGGGAAGCGGCACCGCGGTGACCGCCAAGGCCTACGGGATGGAACGGGCCCCGGTGGTCAAGAATCAGGCCATGCCCGCGTACGATCCCAGGGCGGTCAAGGGCATAGGGGTCACCTACGCCACCTCGCCCATGGGGGCGGATCATACCGCGGGATACGCGGTTGCCTCGAACATCATGAAGGTGGGCGGCGAGGTGGATCCTCTGGGCACCGAGGGTCAGGTCCAGCTCTCCCGGGATCTGCAGGTTGCCACCGCTGCCCTGGACTCCACGGGATTCTGTCTGTTCATCGCTTTCGCCATTCTGGATCAGCCGGAGACGTTCCAGGCAATGGTGGATATGATCAACGCCTTTCACGGGCTGGAAATGACCGCGGATGACGTGAGCGACTTGGGCAAGAGCATCCTCCGGACTGAGCGGGATTTCAACACCAGGGCGGGCTTTACCGCGATGGATGACAGGCTGCCCCGCTACTTCCGCAGGGAAGCGCTTGAGCCCCATAAGGCGGTCTTCGACATGTCCGACGAAGAGCTGGATCAGGTCTTCACCTGGTAATCGCGGGCGCTGACCCGTCTGTGAGGGGGTGGCTCAGGCCGTCCCCTCTTTTCTTTTTTAGTAACTATTCAGCACCTCCCTGGATTCAGCGTAAATGTTCGAGGGGTTTTTTGAATCTATCCAGAGTCGGAGGTTCAAGATTCAAAAAAGGCCCAGCGAACATGTAGGTTTCGGAAGATGGTGAATAGTTATTGACGGAGGAGCTTCCCTGTTTATGCCACATGCTGTTTCCCTGGCTCTAAAGAGGGAGCAATACCCTCTCCTGCATCCCCTCCTGCGACGCGGCTTCTGGATCCGCGCAAGTGCGGGCGCTTGTCTCCGCGACATTCTGATCCGCGATCTGGGCCTCTCCCAGGAGGCAGTCCGGGACCGGATTCAGACGGTGTTCCTGGACGGGGAGGTGGTGGACGATTTTGACGCCGTCTCCCCCGGATCCGGTTCCACTCTGGCCCTTTCCGCAGCCATGCCAGGCTTGCTGGGGGCGAGCTTTCGCAAGGGCGGGGATTTCGCCGGATTGCGCGGCTCCATCACTAGCAGGGGATGCTCTCCTGAACCCGGCCGGGAAACAGGGGAAATACGGATTAAGCTCTACAACCTGCTTACCGGAGAATGGGGGAATATTCTCCTGGAGCGCGGCATTATGGCGGAGGCGGGCCAGACCAGGGCGCTCGTGGAGGAGCGTTTTCCCGAGCTCCGGCAGGCCCTGGCAGGCGTGTGGGTGGATGGCTCGGAAATCGCTCCGGCTGAGCTTGTGGAATGGCTCGGGAGCAGGGCGGAGGGCGAGCTGATCGGCCTGCACATTATCGAGCCGTAGCAGGGCGTCAGCTCGGCTCGATCCACTCGCCCACATCCTTGTACTTCTTGCTCAGGGAGAGGAGCTCTCGCTTCTTGTCCCTGAACCGTTCCTTCATTCCCCTCAGCCAGTCCGCGTGGCGAAGCGCGGTGTCGCGGTCGGTAAAGATCTCGTGCTCTCCCGGCCGGACAGCAAAGGCGATCCCGTCCTCTGTCACATGGGCCTCACCCTCGTTGCTGCAGAGCATGCACCGGACTCTAGACGGGGAGAGGAAGCGGAAGGTGTCTCCCCCGCAGACGGTGCACAAGCCTTGAGATTCGTCGTTTCCTTCCTCCAGGGAGGCGGCGAGCTCAGCGATTCGCTCCAGGTTGGCCCCGTCCTGCAGGATCTCACCCGGCAGGGCCCCGTAGAAGACCCCGCTGGCGCGAATATCCGCAAGCAGGCATTTGAGAAGGCTTTCCACCCCGAGCTTGGTGTAGCCCTCCTTGCCGGGGATGCCCGCAATGACCGCACCCAGGGCGGGCTTGCCCCACAGGGCGTCGCCGCGGCTGTAGAAGGAGAGCCCCCTGTCCAGAAGCGCTTTCAGACACGCCGGTGGCCCGAGGAAGTAAGTGGGTGAGGCGAGGACAATGGCATCCGCCTCGCACATCGCGTCGAGTACGGCGGGCAGGTCGTCCTTCAGACAACACTGGCCGGTCTCGAGGCAGGAATAGCAGGCTTTGCAAGGGTGGATCTCGAAGCGGGGGAGTCTGAGCAGCTTTAAACGATGAGGCGTGCCCAGGCGCGCACTCACCTCCTTGATGAGCAGCTCGCAGTTGCCCAGTCTGCGCGGCGAGCAGACCAGGCCCAGGATGTTTTTCAAGCGGCCGGGAGTGGAGGTCTCGGAGGCGTTTTCCATACAGGCGGCCTGGGCAGAGGGTTCTTCCCGAACGGGTCTCTCGAGTTATCCGCTGAGAGGACGCCACCCGGAAGAGGCGAAGGGCCTGTTCCCCCGCGCCAGGATGAGCGCCTCCACGTCCCTGAGCTTGTTGCAGAGCCTCATTCCCCGCTCTGGCCCGGAGAGAAAGAGAGTGGTGGACAGGCCGTCCGCCAGTACCGCGGAAGGGGCCAACACCGAGGCGCTCAGGCTCCGTTTGGGTGAGACGCCGCTTTGGCTGCCGACGATATGATTGTGTCGCAGGGAGTCGCCGAAATGGTTCACATAGCTTCCGGAGGTGGCAATGGCCAGGTCGCTCAGGCGGATCTTCTGATAAAAGGTGTTCGGCTGCTGAGGATCCTGAATGCCCACCAGCCAGGGGGATCCGTTCTTGTCTCCCACGGCCCGCACGTCGCCGCCGGCGTTGATCAGGGCGCACTGGGCCCCGTAGCGGCGGATGGCCCGTGCGGCGGCATCCACGATGTACCCCTTGGCAATGCCGTCCAGGGTGATCCGCGTCCCGGATTCAAGGCGTACAGATCCGGAGCCGAGAGAGATGCGCTCCCAGCCCGTCCGTTGTTGTTCCCGACGCAGCGCTTCGGGGGATGGGGGCCGGCCCGTGCGCTGCAGGGATCGCTTATAGCTTTCCAGAACGGGGAGGACGGTGATGTCGAAGGCTCCCTCGCTCATGGCGTGGAGCTGACGGGATCTCTGCAGGACCGTGGAGAGCTCCGGGGGGACGTCGCTCAGTTTGCCGCTCTGATTGAGCCGGGCAATGCGGCCGTTGGGATCGAAGCGGTCGAAGAGGGGCATGGTCTCCCGCATTGCGGCAAAGCCCTGCTCCACCGCCTCCTCGGCTTTCTGGCGGGAAGTGTCGAGAACGGTGATTTCCACCGTGGTGTTCATCAGGGGAAGGGTTTTGGACACGCGCTGCATCCTGTCCGTCGCAAGAGCGCGCCCGGGCCTGAAGAAGAGAGTCGGCGCCAGAGTTGCGAGGCCCGCTGTCCCGGTGAGCTTGAGCCAGTTGCGTCTGTCCATCCGTGAAGCGTTCATGACACACCCCCCCTTGTGCTTGTAGAGACATGGTTCCGTTTCCGGTGCCTGGCGGCCTGGCGGTTATTGGCATGCGCCTGTTCTTGGGCAGGGCACAAGGTCTCGCAGGAGACTTTTGATTGGAGGTACTTGTCTTTTTGCAATGTGTCAACCTATGGGCTGTAATCGGGCGGGAAATGCTCTTCCGATTTTTCCGGGGTTTTCCGTGCAAAACACAGCATCACCCGACTTTCGGATCGGCCACTCTCGGAGTGCTTTACACAGGATACGGCAATAAGGTACAAAAGGTCCATGCCCTTACTCAAAAACGGTACCACGCTGCCAGCCAATGTGTCTGCCTTATTGGGCCGTATTGTTCTGGATATTCTCCAGGAGCTCGGAGGGGTCTTTCTTTTCTTTCTGCGGGGTTTTGTCTCCATCTTCCGCTACCCCTTCCAAACAATCCGGACTGTGCGACAGGTCTTTTTCATCGGTGCCAGGTCGGTCTTTCTGATTGGCATTGTCGGGCTTTTCACCGGCATGGTGCTCAGCCTGCAGGGCTATTACAGCCTGGCCAAGTTCGGCTCGGAAGGCGTTTTGGGCGGTGTGGTCGCTCTGTCCCTCATTCGCGAGCTCGGACCGGTGCTCACCGCGATCATGATCACTGCCCGCGCCGGCTCGGCGATGTCCGCAGAGATAGGCATCATGCGCATTACGGAGCAGGTCGACGCCCTGTTCACCATGGGCGTGGACCCGATTCGCTATCTGGTCAGCCCGCGCATTGTTGCCGCAGTCCTCAGCTTTCCCCTTTTGACCGCCCTGTTCGACGCAATAGGCATTCTCGGAGGCTATATCACCGGAGTGGGCCTGTTGAAGATCAATTCCGGGATCTTTCTTTCCCAGATGGATTATCTGGTGAGCCTGCAGGATCCGGTGAACGGCTTCTACAAGTCTCTGGCCTTCGGCCTGCTCGTGGTGACCATATGCTGCTACCAGGGTTTTTATGTGCATACCCGCCACGGAGGCCACGGCGCAAAAGGGGTGAGCCTCGCCACGACCTCGGCGGTGGTGTATTCCTGTGTGGGCATTCTGATTGCCGACTACGTACTGACCTCTATCCTGATGTAGCCTTTTATGCGGACCCCCCTTATCGAGTTCAGAAAAGTCACCAAGCGCTTCGGGGACAAGGTTGTGCTGGACAGAGTGGACCTTTCCATCTACGCCGGGGAGGTGACCACCCTGATCGGCAGAAGCGGCGAAGGCAAGAGCGTTACCCTGAAGCTCATTATCGGCCTTATTCGGCCGGACAGCGGGGATATCCTCTACAGGGGCAAGTCCATCTCCCAGATGAATCGCGCCGAGCGCGAACGCTTTCGCAGGGAGGTGAGCTTCATGTTCCAGAGCAATGCCCTGTTCGACTCCCTGACTGTCCGGGAGAATATTGCCCTGCCCCTGCATGAGGGTTCCAAGGCCAAGGATCCCACCATCAGGGAGCGAGTGGATCACAAAATGCGCGTTATGGATCTGGAGGGAACCGAGGACAAGTATCCCTCCCAGATTTCCGGGGGAATGCAAAAGCGTGTCGCCTTGGCCAGGGCGATCGTGACCGATCCGGATACTGTGCTTTTCGACGAGCCCACAACAGGCCTCGATCCCGTGCGCAAGAACAGCGTGCTGGGGATGATTACCAGCAACCAAAGGGACTACGGCTTCACAGCCGTTCTGGTGAGCCACGATGTGCCGGATGTGTTCTACATCTCCAACCGCATCGCGGTCCTGGAGCAGGGCAGGGTCATCTTTCAGGGCCCCCCGCAGGATCTGGAACAGAGGGATCATCCTGTCCTGCAGGAATACGTGAGCAGTCAGGAGATCCTGCGCAACGAGATTTACGGGCTGCAGAGCGCCAAGTCGCTGGAGCGCACATTCTCCAAGTTCCGGGAGGATCCGGAAAAACGAGATGCGGTGATGTTCGTGATCAGCCTCCCGGAATACCATATTATCAAGGAGGAAATAGGCCACCTCATGGTGGAGATAATGCTCGGCTCCATCGCGAACATCTTTTACCGGGTCAGCCAGAGCGGGAGTGCCTGCAAGGCGGCCCGCTATCGCGAGGACCGGATTGTCTGTCTCTGCGACCCCGATGGCGGGACCAGGGACCCGGAGGAGGTGCTCCGCGGAGCGGCATTTGAATTCAACAACATTGATTTCTGCAGCGCCGGAATGCGGGAGCGTCAGACGGTCTTCTCCGTGCGGGGAGGCTGGGACAGGATCGGCAGCGAGCTGTCCCTGGGCCAGCTGATGCAGGAGATCGAGCAGAAGGAGAGGCTTCTGGGGAGCGTGTCCTGCAGAAGCGGTGGATAATTCCGACCGGTCCGCCTTGGTAACTGCGGACGGCATGGGCTTGCCGGAACCGAGCCCATGTGGCACAGCCTTTCCGGGAAAAGACGGGCCCGCTTGCCCCTGACAGCCGCGCCCCCTCGGGATTGTGGCTGAACGTGGTCGCCAGCAAAAATACAAAGATCTTCACGGACGGCTTTCATGATGAGCACTCAACGCCGCATCGAGATTCTGGTCGGGATATTCGTTCTCGCCTGCCTGATTTCCGCGGGCTATCTCACCCTGCAACTGGGAGATCTCCAGGTCTTCAGCTCCGATTACACGCAATACAGGGCACGGTTCAGCGAGGTGGGCGGTCTTGTGGAGGGAAGCGAAGTGCGGATTTCCGGGGTCAAGGTGGGCCGCGTGAACGATATACGCCTGGACCGGGAGCGCTTTGCGGTGATCGTTTCCTTCGGGATCGAGCAGGGGATCAAGCTGAGCGACGACACCATCGTTTCCGTCAAGACGAGGGGGTTGATCGGGGATAAGTACCTCAATGTCTCCCCCGGTGGTTCCGGGATCTACCTCGAACCCGGAGATATCATTATCGACACCCGGGCGCCAATCGATATTCAGGAGCTGATCAGCAAATACGCCTTCGGTGAAACGGGTGGAGGGGAGTAGCGGATAACTCCCGGATCATCCGGTGCTGCCTTGCTCCAAACAGCTCAAACCCCAAGGATGAGCGTATGCGTGTTCCATTCAGTATAGCTCTCGTTTTTCTGGCCACTGTGCTGCTCCTTCCCGGAAGTGCGATGGCCTCGTCCCCGCGGGAGGCGGTGGATGCCTATATCGGGGATGTGCTGCAGACCTTCCGGAGCTACAGCGGCACGGATCTGCAGGAGAACGCCGAGCAGCGGAAGGCGTTCAAGAAGGAGCTCAGCTCCCTGGCCCAGGAGGTCTTCGCCTATCGGATCATGGTCCGCATGAGCCTGGGCCGGTACTGGGCCGACTTCAGCGAAGAGCAGCAGGACAAGATGGTCGATCTGTTCGTGCGCGTCATCGAGGACAATTATTTCAGCAAGCTCGTGGAGGCCATGGACCAGGTGGAGAGCTATTCCAAGGACATGATCCGCATTACCGGGGAGACGGTCTTTTCCTCCAGAAAGGCGGAAGTCCGTTCCGTGATCCGCTACCAGGACAAGGAGATTCCAGTGAACTACCGTATGCTCTCCCGGTCGGAGCAGGGCTGGCAGGTCTACGATATCCACGTGGAGGATGTGAGCCTGATCAGCAACTATCGGAGCCAGTTCAAGAACCTCTTGAACCGGAAATCCCCCCAGGAAGTTATCGAAAGGATGAAGCAAAAGGTGGAAAAGGGTGAGGCCCCGGATGTTCTCGAGACGGAATAGGGCTGTCTTGTCCCCGGGGGTTTTGAAGCGGGGCTCCTGGTTGCGTGTTTGCCTCGCCGTGATTACCTTCTGCATCATTCTGGCGCTTGCCGCTCCGGCTCCGGCGCAGGATGACGACGGAGCCCCGACTGAGGACGAGCTCCTGAGCGAGCTGGAGGAGGACTTCGCGTCCCAGCCCACTGTGGCCGATCCCCTCGAGCCGTACAACCGGCTCGTGTTCCGCTTCAACGACGGTCTTTACACTTATGTGCTCATACCTGTTGCAGACGGGTACAGAGCGGCAATGCCCGAGCCCTTCCGGCAAGGTATAGGCAATGTGTTTGACAACGTCCGTTTCCCCGGCAGGATGGTGAACCATCTGCTCCAGGGACGCCCCGTGCGAAGCGGGCAGGAGGTGGCCGGGTTCGTGATCAACACCCTTTTCGGGTTTGGCGGCCTCCTGGATCCCGCGGAGAGCATTTCCTGGCTGGGCCCTCCGGACAAGGACACCGGAACCACGCTCGGGACCTGGGGAATCGGGCAGGGCGTGTACATCGTCTGGCCCGTGCTCGGGCCGAGCACTCTTCGGTCCAGCGTTGGAATGGTGGGGGACTACTTCCTGGATCCGCTCTACTACATCGAGGATGAAGAGCTCGGATGGTGGCTGACCGGCGCGGAGAACCTCAACAATCTCCCCTCTCGGATGAGCCGTTACCAGGATATGAAGGACTTCGGGATCGAGCCCTACTCCTCGGTCAAGGACGGATACGTGCAGTACAGGCGGGAAAAGATCCGCAAATAATCGGTATAGTTGTGCGACGCAGGCACAACCAAGCAAGGCAATGAAAACGAGGCGCATTCCAAAGATCCCACCTTGTCCGAAAATGATCGATCCAATCGAGCCCGTCCCCCATTGAGAGACAAACCCGCCGCCAGATGCGGCTGAAAGGAAAGCACAAGGCGCTTCAGGCGCCTTTTTTATTCTATGCAGCAACAAGACAGCATTTCCATCGTCGGGGCAGAGCAGCACAATCTCAAAAGCGTGAATCTGGAGATTCCCAGGAATCAGCTGGTGGTCATCTGCGGCCCGAGCGGCTCGGGAAAGTCCACTTTGGCTTTCGACATCGTCTATGCCGAGGGGCAGCGCCGCTACGTGGAATCCCTTTCCGCGTACGCCAGGCAGTTTCTGCCGCAGCTGGACAAGCCCAAGGTGGAGAAGATCGAGGGGCTTTCCCCGGCCATCTCCCTGGAGCAGCACGCCGGGTCCAAGAATCCCAGGTCCACCGTGGGCACAGTGACCGAGATCCACGACTATCTCCGGGTGTTCTTCGCGCGCCTCTCCACACCCCATTGTCCGCAGTGCGGGGATGCCATCCAGGCCCTCGCACCGGATGAGATCGTGGATGTGGTTCTGGATCTGCCGGAGCGGAGCCGATTCATGTTGCTCGCCCCCCTTGTGGACGGGGAAAAGGGGGATCAGGGCGAGCTTTTCAAAAAGCTCCGCGGACAGGGATTTGCCCGGGTTCGCGTGGACGGCGAGGTCCACCGGCTGGAGAGTCCGCCTGAGCTGGACCCCGAGACCCGGCACAGCGTGGAGGTTGTGGTGGACCGGCTCGTCCAGCGCGGGGAGATCCGCAAGCGCCTGGCGGACTCCCTGGAGCTCGCCCTGCGCATGGGCGAGGGCAGGGTGGTGGTCAATCTGGTGGAGGACGGGGATCTCGTCTATACGACCGAGGCGATCTGTCCGCGCTGCGACATCGGCCTGCCCAAGCCCAGCCCGCAGCTCTTCTCCTTCAACAGCCCGCAGGGGGCCTGCCCCAAGTGTTCCGGTCTCGGCAGCAGGGAGTTCTTCGACCCCCTCCTTCTGGCTCCCAATCACGGCCTGAGCCTGGAGCAGGGCGGAATCATCCCCTGGAAGAAAAAAAAGGCTCTGGCCAGATACAGGGAGGAGTTGGACAAGCTGGGCGGAAAATGGGGGTTCGATCTGGACACCCCGCTCAAGGATTTCTCTTCCGGGGCATGGAACGCCCTCTTCTACGGGGACAGCGATTTGAATTGGCCCGGCGTGGTGGGGCTTCTGGACGCGAGCCTGGATTTCGGCCGCATCTGGCAGGACGAGCTGGCCCGCTTCCGCCGCAGCATGCCCTGTCCGGCCTGCAGCGGGGCCCGGCTCAGGCCGGAGTCCCTTGCCTACCTCGTGGAAGGGGCAAGCATCGGTGACGTCTGCTCCTGGTCCATCCGCCGGGCCCTGGAATGGATGCGGGGACTGGAATTTCAAGGGATGCGGTGGAGCATCGCCGAGCCCATTCTCCGCGAGCTGACCCACAGGCTCGCCTTTTTGGAGCGGGTGGGGCTGGACTATCTGAGCCTGGAGCGCAACATGAGCACCCTCGCCGGGGGAGAGGCCCAGCGCATCCGCCTTGCAGGGCAGCTGGGCTCCGGGCTGGTGGGGGTTACCTACGTACTGGACGAGCCGAGCATCGGCCTGCATCCCAGGGATAACGAGCGCCTCCTGCAGTCGCTCAAGGAGCTGCAGGGAAGGGGCAACACCGTCCTCGTCGTGGAGCACGACGAGCCCACCATCAGGGCCTCGGACCACGTCCTCGAGCTCGGCCCGGGCTCCGGAGCCAGGGGCGGGGAAATCGTGTATGAGGGCGATGTGCAGGGCCTGCTGCAAAACCGCGATTCCCTCACCGGCAAGTACCTGCGCCGGGAGCTGACCGTTCCCGTCCCTGAGACGCGGCGCGAGCCGAATGGATGGCTGCACCTGAAGGAGGTCCGCACCAACAATCTCAAGGGCAGGGACGTGGACCTGCCCCTGGGGGCCATGGTCTGTGTCACGGGAGTTTCCGGCTCCGGCAAGAGCTCCCTGGTGGTCGACTCCCTGTACAAGCACCTGGCCCTGAACCGCGGCATCAAGGTGGAGAATCCCGGCCGTCTTGAG
>Ga0207714_1002442_pt1 | contig 11235 bp, 12 predicted proteins | sample PonA232FremontCA_2_FD_187270 | JGI IMG/M metagenome (GOLD analysis project Ga0207714, IMG submission 187270) | Marine sediment microbial community from Fremont, CA, USA - Pond A23 Sediment 2 (SPAdes) | ecosystem: Environmental > Aquatic > Marine > Unclassified | place: USA: Fremont, California... | reverse complement strand
CGTACACCGTAGCCGACGCCGATCACACAAGCCAGCGCGGCGACGGCCCGCCAGCAATTCGCATGTTGGCCTTCGAGATGGTCGCGTTTGCGCCTCGCCTCAGCCCATCACCACGGAGCGCACGGCTTTGAGATCCTGCCAGGCCTTGCCCTTATCCTGAGGACGGCGCAGCAGATAGGCCGGGTGGTAACTCACCCGCACGGGTGTCGTCCGCGGCCCATAGTGGTGCCAGTCCCCCCGCAGCTTTCCCAGCGGTTTAGCGCTGCCCAATAGGTTTTGGGCCGCGACGCGGCCCACGGCCAGTATCGCCTTGGGCTGGATCAGCTCGATTTGGCGCTGCAGGAACGGTTCACAGGCAGCCACCTCATCGGCCCGCGGATCGCGGTTATCAGGCGGGCGCGACTTCAGGATATTGGTGATATAAACACGCGAGCGGTCCTGGCCAATGGCATGCAGCATAAGGTCGAGCAGACCGCCCGCGCGGCCGACAAACGGCTCGCCACGGCGATCCTCCTCGGCCCCCGGGGCCTCGCCGATGATCAACAGATCTGCCCGCCGGTTACCGACGCCGAAGACACCCTGCGTTCGGCTCTCGTGCAGCGGACAGCGCGTGCAGGCGTTAACCGCCGACGCCAGCTCGTCCCACTCCATGGCCGCGATGACGTCGTCCCCCGAGGACGCCGTGCCGGCCTCAGGCACCGCGGCCTCATCGGCCGACAACTCGGGGACCATAACGGTGACGGAGCCATCGCTATCGTCCGGCTCACCGACGGATGAGGGCGCCGAGACCGGCGCTGCTGACGACGCCACATCGCGCTGATCGGCGGGTTCCCGTCGCTGGGGCCGGTCACGCCGAACCCATGGGGTCAGCCCCATATCATTGAGATAGCGCAGCTGGCGACGGCTAAAGCGAGCGATCGCTACCCCCTACGCCCGATCACGTGCCCTGATGGGCCATACGATGCTCGCGGCGACGGCGACGGCGCTGGCCGACCGTAACGGTCGGCCCAGAGGCCATATAGCCGACGCCGAGCACGAACAGAACGCTCGGGGGATGCATCAGTGTTAGCGCCAGGACCGCCGCCACCGTGAGGACCACTAGAACCACCGATACGAAGGAGACCCGGTAGGGCGCATCGATCTCCTTAAAACTGTAGTAGCGGATGTTGCTGACCATGAGCAGACCGGCGGCCGCCGTCATCACGACAGCCATTAGCCCCACGGGCCAGCCATCCAGGCCCAACCCGGAGCCCGCCCAGACCAGCCCCGCGATGCTCGCCGCAGCAGCCGGGGACGGCAGACCCTGGAAGAAGCGTTTATCCGCAACACCCACCTGGGTGTTGAATCGGGCCAGCCGCAAGCCCGCGCAGCCGACATAAACGAAGGCACCCACCCAGCCAAGCCGACCCCATATATCACCCAGCAACTCGAGATCCTGCAGCGCCCACTGATAGGCCACCACGGCCGGCGCGATGCCGAACGAGACCATGTCCGCGATGCTATCGTACTGGATGCCGAAATCCGTCTCGGTCTGGGTCAGGCGCGCCACCCGGCCGTCAAGGCCGTCGAGGATCATGGCCGCGTACAGCGCCAGGGCGGCCGCCTCGTAATCACCGCGTATCCCCGCGGTGATGGCGAAGAACCCGAAGAACAGCGCCGCGGTGGTTAGCAGGTTGGGCAGAAGGTAGATACCGCCACGCCGTCGGCGATTAGCGGGGCCTGCATCCGTCATGGGCGCCTCCGCTGAGGCCCTCGGGGAGCGGCTAACCGCTCCCCGTCAGGCACGCGGTTAGTTCTTGTCCTTGTTGACTAGCTTCTTGCTGCTGAGCCAGGGCATCATATCCCGCAGCCTCTCACCCACGGCCTCGATGGGGTGCTCGGCGGCCTTACGGCGCATGCTCTTGAGCACGGGCGCGTCGGCCTGGTTCTCAAGCACGAACTCCTTGGCGAACTCGCCGCTCTGGATCTCCTCAAGGATCTTGCCCATAGCGACTCGCGAGTGCTCGTTAATGACCCGCTTGCCGCGCGTGAAATCCCCGTATTCGGCCGTATTGGAGACGGAGTAGCGCATGTTCGCGATGCCGCCCTCGTAGAGCAGATCGACGATCAGCTTGGTCTCATGGAGGCACTCGAAGTAGGCCATCTCGGGCGCATAGCCGGCGTCAACCAGCGTCTCGAAGGCGTTCTGGATAAGCGCGGAGATGCCACCGCAGAGCACGACCTGCTCGCCGAACAAGTCAGTCTCGGTCTCCTCGCGGAACGAGGTCTCGATGATACCGGCGCGGCCGCCGCCGATGCCTGCCGCATAGGAGAGCGCGGCCTCACGGGCCTGGTTACTCGAATCCTGGAAGAGCGCGATCAGCATGGGCACGCCACCACCATCGGCATAGGTCGATCGCACCGTATGCCCCGGCGCCTTCGGCGCGATCATGATCACATCAAGATCCGCGCGCGGTTCGATCTGGCCGTAATGGATATTAAAGCCGTGCGCGAAGCCCAGCGTCGCGCCCTGTTTGAGGTTGGGCTCGATCTTGTCTTTGTAGATTCGTGGCTGATGCTCGTCGGGCAGTAGCACCATCACGATGTCCGCCTGCGCAACCGCCTCCTCGATAGCGGCCACCTCTAGGCCGGCTTCCTGGGCCTTGCGCGCCGACGCCGAGCCCTGACGCAACCCGACCACGACGGAGGCGCCGGACTCCTTGAGGTTGTTCGCATGGGCGTGGCCCTGCGAGCCGTATCCAACGATGGCGACCTTCTTGCCCTGAACAATGGACAGGTCGGCGTCCTTATCGTAATAAACCTTCATCTATTCCCCCGTTGTACGGTTGCTGGCGGCCGGCTCGGACCGGTCCTCGACTTGCACACGGCGATCCCCGCGCGAGATGCCAATCGCCCCGGAGCGGACCACCTCCAGCGGCTCACGCTCGCCGAGGGCCTCCAGAAAGGCATCCAGCTTGCTACAGGCGCCGGTGACCTCAATGGTGTAGATCGTCTCCGTGACATCCAGTATCCGGCCGCGGAAGATATCCACCATGCGTTTGAACTCTTCGCGCGACTCGCCGCTGCTGGCCTCAACCTTCACCAACAGCATCTCGCGCTCGATATGGGGCGAGTCCGTGATATCCGCCACGGTGACGACATCCAGCAGCTTGTTGAGCTGCTTAATGATCTGGTCGATGACATTATCGTCGCCGAAGGTGACGATGGTCATCCGGGACAGCGACTCGTCGTGGGTGGGCGCGACCGTCAGCGACTCGATATTATAGCCGCGTGCCGTGAACAGCCCGGCGATGCGCCCGAGTGCGCCGAACTCGTTCTCGACGATAATGGAGATGATATGCCGCATGACTCGCACCCGAAAGACCCGTGGCGACGAGCACTACGCCGGCCAAACAGTAGCGCTCGCGAAGGCCGCAAACCTACCCCGCTACCCACAAGCGGTCAAGAACAAAGGCGACTGAAGCCGCGAAACCGGAACCAGTCGACATCCCACCACCCGGACAGTCGACAATACTTTGTGCTATGACTGTCGCCACTGCGCGCCGGGCAACGGCGTCAAACGGTTGATACGTAGGAGAGCGTTTATGACATACCGCTGCGTCATCGGAACAGTCGCCCTATTTCTCGCTACGGCGGCGCTGGGCGAGGAATTCTATCGCTGGCAGGACGACAACGGTCAGATCCATTACGGGCAGCAACCCCCCGAGGGCGTCGAGGCCAAGCCCATCAAAACGCGGACCAACCCGAGCGCCCAACGCAACGCCCAACGCGCAGCGGCGGGCGGTGACGAATCGGCCACCGGCGAGTCCTCGGATGGGGCCGGCACGGTGGATGAGGAATATACCAAGGAGCAGTGCAACCGGGCCCGCAAGGCCGTCAAAAACCTCAAGGAAGGCGGGCCGGATGCGCGCTATACCAATAGCAATGACAAGATCGTTAAGTACAGTAAGAAGGAATACAACCAGCGCCTGCAAAAGAATCAAAAATTCATGCGGCGATTCTGCACGGAGGGCAAAGGCGACGGCGGGACCGAGCAGGCCGGTAACGGCTGAATCGTTCTGCCGGCGTCGACCTAATGGCGGGCGCGGGCGGGTCAGATCGCGGATCGGCACGGCCAAAATAACCGGCGTAGCCCAGTGCCGTGATAGCCTCTCGCGTTGACCGGCAGTCCCGGCGGCCGCGCCACGGCTGCCGTTGTGTGCGATCCATCACCGGCGCCAGGAATAGCCATGCGGGCAACCAGCTTTCATCTGACCACCACCAAGGAAACGCCGGCCGACGCCGAGATCGTCAGCCACCAGCTCATGCTGCGCGCCGGCCTGACCCAGAAACTTGGGGCGGGCCTGTATACCTGGTTGCCGCTCGGGCTACGTGTCTTGCGGAACGTGGAGCAGGCCGTACGCGCCGAGATGGACGCCATCGGCGCTCAAGAGCTGCTGATGCCGGCCATCCAGCCCGCCGAGCTATGGCGAGAATCCGGCCGCTGGTCCAAATACGGTCCCGAACTACTGCGCCTCCAGGACCGCCACGAGCGCGACTTCTGCTTCGGCCCCACCCACGAGGAGGTCATCACGGATCTGGTGCGGCGCGAGGTTCGCAGCTATCGCCAGCTGCCCGCGAGCTACTACCAGATCCAGACCAAATTCCGCGACGAGACGCGGCCTCGCTTCGGCGTTATGCGTGCCCGGGAATTCGTCATGAAGGACGCCTATTCCTTCCATCTCGACGACGCCTCCCTGGATGCCAGCTATCAGGCCATGCGCGAGGCCTACGCGCGCATCTTCCAGCGCCTGGGCCTCGATTTCCGCGCGGTGCGCGCGGATACCGGTGCCATCGGCGGCAGCATGTCGGAGGAATTCCACGTCCTCGCCGATTCCGGCGAGGACGAGATCGCCGCCTGCAGCCACTGCGCCTACGCCGCGAATACCGAGCTCGCCGCGAGCCGCCCCACCTCGCCCGACGCCGACGCCCCCCTGCCGGCGAGCGAGGCGCACACGCCTGGGGTTCAGACGGTCGCCGAGCAGGCCGACTCCCTCGGGCTGCCCCTTGAGCGCATCGTTAAGAGCGTGGTCGTGATCGCGGACGGCGAGCCCGTGGTGGTCTTCATCGCGGGTGACGACGAGCTCAATGAGGCCAAGCTCGAGCGCGCCCTCGCTGCCGACGCCATCCGCCTCGCCGAGCCCGACGAGGCCCAGCGCGCCACCGGCTCGCCGCGCGGATTCATCGGCCCCGTGGGCCTACCGGCCGGACTGCGCTGCGTCGTCGACCACCGCGCCGCTGCCATCACCAATTTCTCATCGGGTGCCAACCGCGCCGATTACCACTGGATCAACCTCAACTGGGGCCGAGATGCCGAGCTGCCACCCACGGCGGATCTGCGCAGCGTGCGCGAGGGCGAGGCCTGCCCCGATTGCGATGGCACTTTGACCTTAACACGCGGCATCGAGGTCGGGCATATCTTCAAGCTCGGGACCGGCTACAGCGAGGCTATGGAGGCCAGCGTCCTCGATGAGCAGGGCCGCGAGATCACCATGACCATGGGCTGTTACGGCATCGGGATCTCGCGCGTGGTCGCCGCCGCCATTGAGCAGAACCACGACGAGCGCGGCATCATCTGGCCCCAACCGCTAGCGCCGTTCCACGTGGCCCTAGTAACCATTAATGGCCACAAGTCACAAGCCGTAGCCGATGCCGCGGAGACGCTCTACGAGCGCCTGCAACAGGCGGGCATGGCACCGTTCTACGATGATCGGCCCGCTCGCCCCGGTGTTAAGTTCGCCGATGCCGAGCTCATCGGGATCCCCCATCGCGTAGTGGTCGCCGAGCGCGGCCTGGAGGCAGGAACGCTGGAGTATCGGGACCGGCGTGCCAGTGACAACGAGATCATCGCGTTCGACGACATCATCGAGCATCTGCGCGAGCGCATGGGCTAGAGCCGGCGATGGCCATGCACTCGGCTCGAGCCCTCGCCATGGCGTTACTCGCCTTGCTGGCGCCGCCGGCGGCTGCGGCCCAGGCGCGCGAGCCCGATCCGGAGCTGCGCCGCGCCGTTGAGGCGGCCGTCGAGGCCACCGATAGCTTCGAGAATCGCTTCGACGCCGAGGTTTGGCTGCAGCTCATGGCCAATCGCCTCGCCGATCATATCCCGAACCCCCAGCGCCGGCTGGATTTCCTGCGCATGGTCCACTACGAGGCCACTCGCGCCGGGCTAGAGCCCGAGCTCGTCATGGCCGTCATCGACGTCGAGTCCGATTTCAACCGCTTCGCCCTCTCGGACGCCGGGGCCCGTGGCTACATGCAGATCATGCCCTTCTGGCTCGACGAGATCGGACGCCCCGACGACAACCTCTTCAACACCGAGACCAATCTCCGCATGGGCTGCACCATCCTCGCCTACTACCTGGACAAGGAGGATGGCAACCTCACGCGCGCCCTGGCGCGCTACAACGGCAGCCTCGGCCAGACCTGGTATCCCGATCGGGTGTTCAGCGCCCTCAACGAGCACTGGAAGACCGATTAAGCGCCCCGGGGCCGGTCCATCGACTCGGCTGCGGTTGCGGCGCGCGGGCTAGCCGTCGCGCGGTAGCTGGGTTACCTGGCCGTCTTCATCGAGTGGCGGGTAGGGGAGATTACGGCGTCGACAGTAGCGGGCGATGCGTGGTTGCATCCACTCGAACAGCACGCGCTCGAAGACGGCCTCGTCGAGGCGGGATCGGTCATACATGCCTGCCGCCGAGCGCTGTCGTTGCGCCTCGAACAGGATCACCGCCGCCGCTACTGAGACATTGAGCGACTCGGACAGCCCCACCATGGGTATGGCGATATGCGCATCGGCGCGCTGAATGGCGACGTCACTCGGGCCCGTGAGCTCGGCGCCCAGGACGATAGCGGTGGGCTGGGTATAGTCGATGGCGCGAAAATCCACCGCCGACGCCGACTCGCGGGCGACGCAGACGTTCATGTCCGCCGCGTGACGGTCGGCGATACCGGCCTCGACGGTCTCATGGGCGGTAACCGGCACCCACTGCCCGGCGCCGGCGGAGGCATGCCGGCTCACGCCGACCTTGCCGTAGGCCCAGACCGCGTGGGCCTCAAAGACACCAACGGCGTCGCAACTGCGCAGGACCGCCGAGAGGTTATGGGGCTTGTGGACGCCATCGAGCAGCACCGTGAGGTCCGGCTGACGGCACTGAAGGGTCGCGCGCAATCGAGCGAGGCGTCGTTGGCTCATAACGTGATCATCGGGAGCTAATGGAGTCGCCACGGGCGGCCGTAGCTGGTAACGGTATATCGACTAACAGGCTCGCTAGGGTATCAACACCATGAACGCCACGCTGAATGAAACCATCCTGATTGCCGGCTGCGGCCGCATCGGTACGCGGCTGGGCCAGCAGCTCGCGCAACGCGGCGCCCGGGTCTACGGCCTGCGTCGCCGTGACACCCCGCTGCCGGCTCCCCTGGGCACCATTCAGGCCGACATGACCCAGCCCACGAGCCTGGCCGGCCAACTCCCAGCCGGGCTGGATCGCATCTACTTCATCGCCACGCCGGGCGGCTTTGAGGACGAGCGCTACCGGCTCGCCTACGTCGTCGGCATGACCAACCTGCTCACCGAGCTCCGGCGCGCGGGCCAGGCACCGCGACGCGTCGTGCTCGTCTCGAGCACCGCCGTCTACGGCCAGTTAGCGGGCGAGTGGGTCGACGAACAAACCCCCGCTGAGCCCAACGGTTTCTCGGGGCAGCGCATGCGCGAGGCCGAACTGACCCTGCTCGACAGCGAGTTCCCGGGCGTAGCGGTTCGCTTCGGCGGCATCTACGGCGCCGACCGGACCCGCATGCTCGACCGCGTGCGTCAGGGTAGGCCCTGCGTGGCCGATCCGCCCCACTACACCAACCGCATCCATGAGGACGACACGGTAGGCATCCTCGAACACGCGGGAGCCATCGACGACCCCTATGCGATCTACCTGGGTGTAGACAGCGAGCCCTGTACCCAGTGCCAGCTCATGGACTGGCTCGCCGATCGGCTGGAGCAACCGCGACCGGAACGCAGCGAGGGCGATGCCGGCGGCACGCGCGGCAGTAACAAGTGCTGCCGCAACGACCGGCTGCGTGCCAGTGGCTACGAACTCATCTACCCCACCTTCCGGGAGGGCTACGAGGCCATGCTCAGGGCCGGCTATTGAACCCGTCGCCCCAATGCCTGGGAGCTAAGGCAGGAGCTGAGCGAGTAGCCGCGGCATGGCTCGCTGCGCGCCGAGGTAGCGCTCCAGGGTGATGGTCGCCTCGGGGTGATCGCGGCGCGCCTGCTCAACCAGGGCCGGCAGGGCCGTCGACCAGGCCGGCGTTGCCATGAGGAAGTACGGGAAGCAGACCAGCTCGCGGGCACCGACCGCGATCTCGCCATCGATGGCGGCGCTAACGCCCGGTTCCCCATGTGCCATGAACGCACAGGCCACCCGGTCGTAGCGACCATCGAGGTGGGCTGCTAACCCCGTGGCGACGCCCTTGACCTCCTCATTGGCCGCCACCGCCTCGCTGCCACTGGCGATGAGGATCACGGTCTTCATGATGCCCCCTAACTGCGCCGAATCCGCATCCATTAAGGTTATCGCGAACACGGGACAGATAACAGCGGCGCGCCAGGCCATCGCCATCGATGCCGTGGGCGTCAGTCGCGCGCCTCCGCCTCGATGCCAGGTCGGCTAACGCGGTCGGGGTGAGCGAGCCGAAGCAGGGCGACGGCCAGAACCAGCGCGGGCAGGCCGAGGATCGCCGAGCTGATGAAGAACCCGCTCCAACCCAACGCCTCCGCAACCACGCCCGTAAAACCGCCCAGGAATTGCCCCGGCAAGCTCATTAACGAGCTAAAGAGCGCGTATTGCATGGCGGTGTACTGGGTGTTGGTCAGACTGGCCAGATAGGCCATGAATACAGCCGTGGCGGCGCCTCCGGTCGTATTGTCGGCGACGATGGCGATAATCAGGCCGTAGAGCTCCGGGCCCAGGGTAGCGATCCAGGCGAACAGGAGATTGGTCACCGGCACCATGATCGCCGTGGCGATGAGCAGTCGCGCGATGCCGTAGCGGGCCACCAGCAGGCCGCCCACCGCCGCGCCGATTAGCGTCATGACCAGGCCGACCGCCGAGGCCACGGTAGCGATCTGGCTCTTGGAGAACCCCACATCCAGATAGAACGGGTTGGCCATGACGCCCATGAAGATATCGCTAATGCGAAAGGTGGCAACGAAGATCAGGATCGCGATCGCGACCAGACCATAGCGCTGGAAGAAGTCCGCCAACGGGCAAACGACGGCCCCGATGAGCCAGGCCACGGCATCGCGGCGCCAGCCCGCGAGCTGCGTAGCCGCGAGATACGATTGCACGCGCGCCTCCATGGCGACCGTCGAGCGGCTGCTGCTGGTGGCGGGCTCATCGATCACGGCGACCGTCGCCATGCCAACACCCATCAGCAGGGCCATGGCGGCGTAGGCGGCCGCCCAGCTGAGATACTCCGCCACATACAGGGCACCGCTAGTCGCGACCAGGATGGCGGTCCGGTAGCCGGCGACGTAGGCGGCTGCCATGGCGCCCTGCAGCGTGCGCTCGGCGGCCTCGACGCGATAGGCATCGATGGCGATGTCCTGGGTCGCGGAACCGAACGCCGTCACGACCACCAGACCCGCGATCAGGGCCAGACTACGCTCGGGATCGAAGACGGCGATGCCGACCAGGCCGCCGGCGACGACCAGCTGAGCCGCTAGCATCCAGGCGCGGCGCCGGCCGAGGCGCGATGACAGGCCGGGCAAGCGAAGGCGGTCGACGATGGGGGCCCATAGGACCTTAATGCTGTGGGCCATCCCCGCCCAGCTCAGAAAGCCGATGGTGGCGAGCTCGATGCCGATATCCCGCAGCCACGCGGAGAAGGTCCCGCCCACCAGCAGCAGCGGCAGACCCGCTGCGAAACCAAGCAGGGCCATCGCGATCACCCGTCGATCGGTGTAGATCCGAAAGGGATCAGTCGTGCCGGACGCTGCTAATGGATCGCTCACACACGCCTCCGCGGTATGGGTGCGGCTCGGTCGCTCTCGGCGCCATCACTCTACGGACCGAAGCGGGCCGCGTCATGGCTTGAGTCAGAGGCCTGCCGAACAATTCGCGCGAGCCTCTGCTCCCTGGGCGCGGCGCGCTATACCAGCTGTAAAGTAAGGCTCTGCGACGCCGACAGCGCAAGCGCCCAGCAGCGCCAGAGAGCGCGCCACAGCGCCCACCGTCATGAGTGACCCAGCGCGCTCTCGGGACCCTGCTCAGAAGCCACATGGGGCGTACGCCCGAGACCTCTGCGCCGGTATTGCCTTATGCTGTCGCTGGCGAACCTAGATTGAGGCGACGGTCGTGATAGGAATCCAGCGAACCACCCACCTCTGCGTCTGGCTACTGATCTTGAGTCTGCCCGCGGCTGCCATTGCCGAAGACGGCGAGACCTCGGCGGCGGATACGCCCGGCTGCGACGCGACCAACGAGTTCCCGCGCGCCGCCGAGTCAGAGCGAGACGAGGCCATCGAGATGCTGGGTCTGACCCTAACCGACGCCTTAATCGTCCCAAAGGCGCTTTACCAACGCCTGGCACGGGATGTTGCGGCGATTAAGGACCAAAACCCGACCCTGCGTCAGCTCACGCATCGCCACGACTACGACGCCGAGAGCCTACTCATCCGAACGGCCGACGAGGCGACCGCCACGGCCATACGCAATGGGGACTACCAGGGCTGGCGATGTCTAGCGCGCACCACCAACCAAACCAACGTGCACCACATGTTCGGCCGCCACTTCGACCTGCGCTTTGATGGCGCCTACGACATGCGACAACTAGGGAAGCGCTATCGCCAGTTACCGGGGATCGCGGCGACGTCGTTGAACCTCAACATGAGCGACGGCTCAACCATTAGCGTTCAACGCGACGGTGATCAGTACAGCTACCAATTCGTACGAAAGTGGGGCAACTGCCCGTCCGGCTGCCGGAACAGCCGCACCTGGCGTTATCGGGTCGGTCCGGACGGGGCGATCAAGCGCCTCGCGAGCCCGCCTGAGGACGCCCCAGCCGCGCCTGACTGGGTTGATTGACCCCATGCATGAGACCGGACGACGGCGGCCAGGGGCCATGCCATCTGGACGGCTGACTGAGATCAACAGTCCCCGCAGGCCATCGCTCGGCTGAGGTGGCTGAGCCGAGCGA
>Ga0207714_1002441_pt1 | contig 11236 bp, 10 predicted proteins | sample PonA232FremontCA_2_FD_187270 | JGI IMG/M metagenome (GOLD analysis project Ga0207714, IMG submission 187270) | Marine sediment microbial community from Fremont, CA, USA - Pond A23 Sediment 2 (SPAdes) | ecosystem: Environmental > Aquatic > Marine > Unclassified | place: USA: Fremont, California... | reverse complement strand
GCCGCCGGGGGCCGCCATCGACGTGCCGACCCACTTCAAGGACGACGAATGGGTCGCGAGCCACTGGGACGCGATGACGGTTAGCGTCCCGGACGCTCCCCGGGCGGACGAACTCGCCATCGCCATCGTCGTGACCGACGGTGGCCGCCCCCACCCGCGCACCGGCGACGACTAGGCGCATTCGACTCGCGTTCCGGGTGGGGCCGGCGCGACGGCGACCTCGACTGTGGTCAAAACCGCCCGAACGACCGTATATCTCAAATATATCTAAATGGACATGGTTATTATCGGGGAGCAAGAGTACATCTGGTATGATAACCGATCCAGCACTCGTCGTTATCGACATGCAGAAGGATTTCTGTGACCCGGCGTTCGCCCTCGACGGGGACCCGACGACCGTTCGGTCCGCCGTCGACGCAACGAGCGCGTTCCTGGAGCGATACCGGGACAGCGGACGGACGCCACTGCTCGTGCGGAACGTCCACGGACCGGCCGTCGATTCGGACGCGTGGCACGAGATGTACGCCAAGAACGACCGGACGAAGCCGTGCATACGGGGCGACGAAGGGGCCGAGTTCGTCCCGGAACTCGGCGTGACCGAGGACGATATCGTCGTGACGAAAAACCGTTACGACGCGTTCTACGGGACGAACCTCGAGGCGTATCTGTCGGCCAACGACATCTCCCACCTCCTCGTCGCCGGGGTGCAGACGAACGTCTGTGTCGACACGACCGTGCGGAGCGCGTTCGTGCGCGACTACCGCGTCACAGTCCTTGAGGACTGCGTCGGTAGTCCGGACACGGAACGGCGCGACCGGACGTTCGCGAACATGGAGCAGTACTTCGCGGACGTGCGAACGAGCGCGGACGTCGACCTCCCGCCCGTGTGAGTTCCGTGTCTACCGCGCTTCGAGACCGGACCGGGTCCGGCGGTCATCGACCCCGTCACCCCGGCACGTCCTCCTCGGCCTCCGCGTTCGCCGCCTGTCGCTCCAGGTCGGCTGCGAGCGCGCGGGCCTAGTCGGGCGAGAGCGAGACGCTGTCCGCGTGGTGGGCGACGTCTGATACGTCCTCGCCGTCGAACTCCAGTTGGAGTCTGACGCTCTCCGGGGCCGATTTCGGCCGGTCCACGTTCACGGCGGCCGCCGCGTCGTCGCTCCAGTCGGACCCGAACACCCGTCCGGTCACGAAATCGAGCGCCGTGTGCGCGCTCACGTCGAGCAGTCTGATCGCCATCAGTCCGACGAGATCGGCACGTCGTCGACGGTGGTCGGTGCCGGACTCCCTCCCTCCGCGAACGGGTACCACGACTGCTTGGCGTCGTACATGTAGGGGTCCTCGTACGTGGCCTCCGCGGGTTCAGGGAGGTCGACGATCGATTCGGTGCCGATATCCTCGACCCACCCGCGGAACGTCTGTCCCGCCTCGCGGTGGGCGGAGAACGCACCGATCAGGCTCCTGGTCGCCCCCGGCACCTCGTCGGCGGGCACCCGCTGGCTGACTCACTCGACGAACTCCGGTTGGGTGCCGAGGCCGCCCCCGACGCCGATGTCGAGCGCCTCGACGATCTCGCCGTCCTTCTGGGCCCGCATCCCCTGTAAGCCGATGTCGGCGGTGTAGGCGTGCCCGCAGTCGGCGGTACAGCCGGAGTAGTGGATCTTGATCGTCTCCACGTCGTCCGGTACCTCGACGTTCGCGTTGAGCCAGCGGAGTACCCGGATCAGGCGGAGCTTCGTCTCCGTGCGCGCCAGCCCGCAGAACTCGGTGCCCGTACAGGCCATGCCGCCGCGCCCGAACGGCGACGGCTCCGGACGGTGGGTCGAAAGCAGGGGTTCGTCGAGCAGGGCGTCGAGCGCGTCGTCGTCCATGATCAGGGGATTCTGCCGACGGGCGAGCCGAATCTCGCCCGAGCCGTACGCCTCCGCGATATCGGCCAGCGCGATGGCCTCCCGCGCGGTCATCCGTCCACCGAGTCGCCAACGCCGCGGCTGTTCGACGCGAGCGCCGCGGCGGACGTGCGCGCGCGATCAGCCGGCAGCGGCGCTACCGACGCTTTCGTGCACAGTTGAGAGACGTCGTCCCCCCTCGGCTGCCCTCCCCGACGGTCCAGCCCGCGGCCCGGCCTCGCTAGCCGGCCACGCGCAACACGAGCCAGACGCCCAGACACGCCACGGGCGGGATGGTGAGATTGTCGTCGAGGACGTACCCCCGGATCACGGGCGTGAATCCGTCGGCCACCGTCGCCCCTGCGGCACCGACGGCGGCGGCGACGAGGGCCGGCCCGAGGGGTGCCGCCCCCACCAGCACTGCCGCCGCGAGCGCGAAACAGACGGCGAACATGACCCCGAGGACGCCGACGCGTTTCGCGCGGCCGGTTTCGTTCGAGCCGAGCAGGCCGCTGACCGGGTCGCCGATGGCGAGCATCAACATGCCCGGGACGGCGACCCGTGGCTCGAACACGAGCGCCACGGCCGTCATGCTGAACATGTAGAGCGCGTAGCCGGCGACGTTGTCCCGTTCGTACTCCCGGGTGAGCGTCTCGTAGATGGCCCAGTCGAGGCCGACGCCGAGGCGGATCGCCTCGAGGCCGGCGGCGGCGCCGGCGCCGACGAGGAGGAGCCAGCCGAGCGTCGGCCAGTCGACGACGTTCAGCAGGTAAAGCAGCGGAAACCCGACTCCGCTGGCGTGGACCCCGCGCCGCTTGAGTTCGGCGCCCGTGGTCATGAGCGTCGCCCCGCTCGCGCGCCCACCATCCTCAGGAGCGCGTCACGTCCGTCTCGACCCGCTCGTAGGTGTCGAGGAGCTCCGAGAACGCCGCCCGGCCGTCGAGGATGGCGCCGAGTTCGTCGGCCAGGTCGGCCACCGGCACCCGAACCTGTGCCGTCGTGTCGCGGTCCCGGACCGTCACCGTCTCCTCGTCCCGTTCGACGCTCTCGTGATCCACCGTCACCGAAAGCGGCGTGCCAACCTCGTCCTGCCGGCGGTAGCGCCGCCCGATGTTGCCGGAGTCGTCGTGAGCGACCGACAGGCCGGCGCCGCGCAGGTCGCTCACCACCTCGTCGGCGAGCGTTTCGAGCGCGTCGTCGCTCACCAGCGGGAAGGCCGCCACGTCCGTCGGCGCCACCTCCGGCGCGAGCGAGAGGTAGGTGCGCTCCTCGCCGTCGATCAGGTCGCGGTCGTACGCGTGTGCGATCAGCGTGTACACCGTCCGATCGACGCCGAACGAGGGCTCGACGACGTGGGGCGTGACGTGTTCGCCCGCCTCCGTCTGCTCCTCGATCCGGAAGTTCGCCACGTCGGCGTCGACGGTCACCGTCTCGTCGCGCACCTGGACGGTCACCACGTCGCCGTCGAAGGCGTCGGGGTCCCGCGCCGCGAGGTCGCGCAGGGCGTCGGCCACGTCGCCCGCTTGCCCGCCGAACTCGGGGCCGAGGACGCTCATATCGGGGTCGACGACCGCCCGCTCGACCGTCCGGGGTTCGTCGTACTGCTCGAAGATCGTGAAGTCGTCGTCGCCGTGTTCGGCGTGTTTCGAGAGGTCGTAGTCGCCGCGGTAGGCAAAGCCTGCGATCTCGATCCAGTCGCCCTCGGTCGGGTCGCCGGGGTCGTCGACCGCGCCGCCGACTTCGCTCTCGGCGTCCCAGCAGTCCGCCGCGTAGTGGGCGCGCTCGCCCGGGAGGTGTTGGCGGAACCGGAACCGGTCGCCGTCGACGCCGATCCGGTCGTACCACTCGCGGGCGACGCCGAGGTAGTAGGCCACCCAGTCGCTGGCGATAATGTCGGCATCCACGGCCTCGCCGACCGTCATCTCGACGTAGCCGCCGTCGGGGTCCTCCTGCTCGTCGGCAGGGTAGAGTTTCACCGACACGTCCGCGACGCGGGCGAGGGGCGGTTCGTCGGCGTCGGGGTCGACGAACTGCTCCAACTCGGCCTGCGTGAACTCGCGGGTCCGCACGATGCCCTTTCGCGGGCTGATCTCGTTGCGGTAGGCCCGACCGATCTGCGTGATCCCGAACGGGAGTTTGTTGCGCGCGTACTCCTTCAGCCGCGGGAACTCGACGAAGATACCCTGTGCCGTCTCGGGGCGGAGGTAGCCGGGCTGGCCGGAGCCGGGACCGATGGCCGTCTCGAACATGAGGTTGAACTCCTCGACCGACCGGCCGGCGAGGGCGGCGCCACAGGAGGGGCAGGCCACCGCGTACTCCGCGATCAACTCCTCGACCTCGGGGATCGGCAGGCTCTCGGCCTCCTCGATATCGCTCGCGTCCTCGATCAGGTGATCGGCGCGGTGGCTCTCGCCGCACTCGCCACACTCGACGAGCATGTCGTCGAAGCCATCGAGGTGGCCGGACGCCTCGAAGACGGGTTCGGGCGCGATGGTCGGCGCCTCGATCTCGTCGTTGCCCTCCTTGACGGTGAAGCGGTCGCGCCACGCCGCCTCGACGTTGCGTTTCAGGGCCGCGCCCTCGGGCCCGAAGGTGTAGAAGCCGGCGACGCCGCCGTAGGCCGCGTTCGCGCCGAAAAAGAAGCCCCGGCGCTTCGCGAGTTCGGTGATGGCGGTGCCGTCGCTCATACGCCTTTCAGGAGGTCCACGTCGCGGACGATGCCCGCGAGCGAGCCGCCGTCGATCAGCGGCACCTGTTCGACGTCGTTCGAGAGGAGGAGTTTGGCGACGTCTTTCGCCGTCTTCCGGCCGGAGACCGTCACCAGGTCGTCGGTCATGAACGTCGAGACGGGTTCGCGCGGAATCTCTACGTTCCGGGTCGGGAAGTAGCGGTTGCCGACCGCCTTGATCCCCTCCCACATCCACTCGTCGTCCTGGTTGGCGATGCTCTCGCCGGTATCGTCCTCGCCCTCGACGACGCGCGCCACCTCGATGATGTCCACCTCGGTGAGCATCCCCATCAGATCGCCCTCGTCGTCGAGGACGACGGCGTACGGGACGTTCGCGTAGTGAATCTCGCGCTCGGCGACCGTCAGCGGCGTCTCGTGGTAGGTGGCGTTCACCGCGTTCGTCGCCAGCGACGCGACCGGCGTCTCGCCGTCGATGTCACCCCGGGCGATGGCCCGCACCACGTCGGTCACGGTGATGATACCGACCAGTTCGTCGTCGACGACCGGCACCCGCCGGGCGTTCTCTTCGAGCATCAGCGCCGCCACGTCGACGATGTCGGTGTCGGTCGTCGTCGTCGGCACCTCCCGCATCAGGAGGGCGAGCTGGTCTTCGTCGGGGTTCTCGATGAGATCGTCCCGCGAGACGAGGCCGCGGTACGCCTCGCCGTTCGCCGTCTGCTTGACGACGGGGATCGAGGAGAAGCCCCGCTCCTGCAGATATTCGAGAGCGTCGTCCCGGGTGCCCGGGAGATCGACGGTGACGACGTCCGCGCGGGGCGTCATCGCGTCGGCTACGTGCATGCCCTCCGTTCCGCCGCCCACCCTCTAATACTCTGCGAAGGGCGGGCCGGTCCGATGTTCCGTCGCTCTCGTATCGACGTATTTATATGAGATTGTTACTATCTCACATACATGGCGTCCGACGTGACAACTGTGGGGGGGCAGAGTTCCGATGTCATGGCTTCCGTCGACGAGGGGCCCGGAACGACGGAGTTCGTCATCGCGGACGTATCCCGTGACGACGCCTGGGTCTCGATCCAGTTACGGGACGCCCCCGGCCTCGACGACTGGCGCTAACGCCGGTCACGAACGCCTCGCCGCTCGGCGGCACCACGCAGTGACGCCGCTATCTCCCGTCCCCACCGACGATCCGCGGGCTTTATTCGCGTCACCCCCGCACTGACCGGTATGTCGAGTGACGCCCCCGGGAACGTCCTCTTCGTCGTCATGGACACGGTGCGGGCGGACCACCTCACTCCCTACGGCTACGACCGGCCGACGACCCCCGGTCTTGCCGACTTCGCGTCCGAGGCGACCGTCTTCGAGGAGGCCGTCGCCCCTGCGCCGTGGACCCTCCCCGTCCACGCCTCCCTCTTTACGGGGCTGTATCCGAGTCAGCACGGCGCCGACCAGGAGAATCCTTATCTGGAGGGCGCCACCACCCTCGCCGAGACGCTCTCGGCCGCCGGCTACGACACCGCGTGTTACTCCTCGAACGCCTGGATCACGCCCTACACCCACCTCACCGACGGCTTCGACCATCAGGACAACTTCTTCGAGGTGATGCCCGGCGACCTGCTCTCCGGCCCCCTCGCCCGCGCCTGGAAGACGATGAACGACAACGACCGGCTGCGTGCCGTCGCCGACAAACTCGTCTCCCTCGGCAACGTCGCCCACGAGTATCTCGCGGGGGGCGAGGGTGCCGACTCCAAGACGCCCGCGGTCATCGATCGCACGCAGGAGTTCGTCGCGGATTCGGAGGACTGGTTCGCGTTCGTCAATCTGATGGACGCCCACCTCCCCTACCACCCGCCCGCGGACTTCGCCGCGGAGTTCGCCCCCGGCGTCGATTCGACGGCCATCTGCCAGAACTCCAAGGAGTACAACTCGGGCGCCCGCGACGTCGACGACGACGAGTGGGACGCCATCCGGAACCTGTACGACGCCGAAATCGCCCACATCGACGCCCAGCTCACCCGCCTGTTCGACTGGCTCAAAGCGGCGGACGAGTGGGAGGACACCATGGTCGTCGTCTGTGCGGACCACGGCGAACTCCACGGCGAACACGACCTGTACGGCCACGAGTTCTGCCTCTACGACCCGCTGGTGAACGTGCCACTGATGGTCAAACACCCCGCCCTCGACGCCGGCCGCCGGACCGACACCGTCGAACTCGTCGACCTGTACCACACCGTCCTCGACGCCCTCGACGTCTCCGGCGGCGATCCCGCCACGCCGGGCGAGACGGCCGTTTCCCGCGACCCCACCCGCTCCCTGCTCGCCAACGACTACCGCGCCTTCGACGCCGCGGCCGACCCCGACGCCGGCCAGGCCGCTGCCCCCGACGGCGACTACGGCTTCGTCGAGTACTCCCGGCCCGTCGTCGAACTCAAGCAGTTGGAGGAGAAGGCGTCGGCCGCGGGCATCGACCTCCCCGAGGACTCCCGCTTCTACTCGCGGATGCGCGCCGCGCGCCGCCCCGACGCGAAGTACGTTCGGATCGACCGGATCGACGACGAGGCCTACCGCCTCGACCGGGACCCCGGGGAGACGACCGACCTCGCCGGCGACGACGACACGGCGATCCGGGAGACCGATCGCATCCTCGCCGACTTCGAGACCCGCGTCGGCGGCGCGTGGACCGGCGCCGACGACGCCGACGTGACCGACGACGCGGTGGCCGACATGGACGAGGAAGCACAGGAGCGGTTGCGGGATCTGGGGTATCTGGAGTAGTCCCGGAGTCGCGTGATTCGCGTCCGACAAAGACGGGTGATCCTGCCCTCTCGCCCCGGACAGCGTCGACGGTCACGTCACGTCACTCGCCGTCGAGTTCGATCGTCTGGACGCCGCGTTCCGTCGTGACGAACAGGGTATCGTTCGTCAGCGCGGGCTGCATACCGATCTCGGGACCCAACATGAGGTCCCAGCACGTGTCGCCGCTCGTTGGATCCAACGCGTACACCCACCGTCCCGCCACGACGTACAGCGTTTCCTCGCCGAGGACGAACGGGGCGAAAAGTTCGCCGCCGTGGTTGAGCTTCGACTCCCATTCTTTGTTGCGGAGTCCGGTATCGACCGCGGCGATCCGACCGTCCTTCGCACCCACGAACACCAGTTCGTCGCCGACGGTCGGTGGAACCACTGGTCCGGAATCCAGTGACCACGAGTTACCAACTTTTTGATATTCCGACTTGAGGCGATGGAGTTCGCCGCCCCCGTCGATGACGAACAGGTCCGTTCCGGAGAGTGCGGGAGTGGTCGTTATCCGAGCGTCCGTCGGGACGACCCCGATCTGCTTGTCGCCATCCTGGGTGTCGAACCGAGCGGCTTGACCGTCGCCACTGACGGCGTACACCGACCCGTCCCGGTACGCAGGTTTGCCCCAGACTTCGTCGCCAAGCTGTTTATGCCACCCACGATCCCCCGTCATTGCGTCGAGTGCGTGGATGCCACCCTTCCGATCCCCGATGAACACTTGTCCGTCCTGTACCGTCGGTGGCGCGAGGGTCGCCGGATTGGAGATGTACCCTCCCATCTCCACCATGTTGGACCACTTCGGTCCGTTCGGACCGTCGACGGCGTACACGGTCCCGTTTTTACTGCCGAAGTACACCACTTCGTTGCGAACCGTCGGGACGGATGTCACGTCGTCGTCGACGCTCGTTGTCCACCGCTTGTCGCCAGTTTCGGCGTCGAGCGCGTAGACGTTCCCCTCGGAGTCGACGACGTACACGGTCCCGTTCGCGACGAGCGGGGAGAGCGGTTCCGCATCAGTGGCGTAGTCCCAGCCTTTCCGCGGTTCTTCCGTCCTCCGACCGCCACCGCCACGAACGTGTCCCGTGTTCGCCGCATCGTATCGGAACTCCGAGAATCGCTGCTCGCTCGCTGTCGAGGTGCCGGCCGCTCCACCCGATCGAGTTTCCCCGTCGTCGGTCGTGGGCTCTTCGCCATCGGTCGCGGACGGCCCCGTCGTTTCGCCCACTCCGACGGACGGGGCTTCGCCATCGTCGTCGGTCGTCGCTTCCTCCCCGTCGGTCGCGGACTGGGTCGCCGTCTCGCCCGTCGACTCCGTTCCGCCGAGCCGGTCGATACTCCCCGGGAAGTCGTCGCCCGACCGCTCCGGTTCGGTGTCGGACGCGTCCTTCGGGCTGTCGGCCGTCGAGGCTGGCTGGTGGTCACTGGTCACGTCGCCACTCGCGTCGGTCGAGCGTGTGTCACTGGTCACGTCGCCACTCGCGTCGGTCGAGCGTGGGTCGGCGGTTCCTTCACTACCGCTCTCGGCGGCTACCTCCTCGGCGAGTTCCCGATCCCCGTCGTCCCACCTCGGATACGTGTTGGATTTCTCGTCCACCTCCAGCAGCAGTTCGGCGAGTTCGGGGTTCCGGTCGTTCTCGAGGGTCTCGAGCAGGTCGTCCAGCTCCGGAAGGGTAAAATAACCCCAATTCTCGTTCTTCATCTTGGCTCTGAGTTCGCCGATGCCGGCCTCCTCGTCGCCGCCTCGACGAACCGAGCCGGGCGATAGTCCGGTCTTCGCTTTCGTCCGGACCGTCGCCAGTGCGGCCACGCCCCGTCTCCGGACGGCTCGGCCTGCGGCCACGACTCGTTTCCGAGCCGCCAAGACCGCGAGCACGACACCGCCGCCGACGGCGATGGCGGCGAGCGCCACGACGCCCTCGAGTATCAGGAACCAACTCGCCTCCACGACCGCCAGGCCGGCGGCGATGGGGTTCAGAACGAACAGGCCTACCGTGACCGCGAGTGCGATGGCGACGCCCGTCAGCCGAGGGCCGTACCGGTACCGCTTTCGCGTCCGGTCGCTCGAGACAACCTCGATGCCCCGGTCTTCGAGCGCGTCGACCAGCCGCTCGGTTCTGGTCTCGCGGTCCGCAGTCTCCCCGATGGCCGCGAGCGGAGCGTTCACGTCCGTCTCGACCGTGTCGTCGTCGCCGTTGAGTTGGGCGGCCGTGTCGTCCGCTGCCCCGCCGTCGGACCCCTCGATTTCGACGCTCCCACCCACTCGCGATCTCCACACGAACACGGCTCCCAGCGAGACGACGGCCGCGAGGCTGCCGGCGAGCACGATCCACCAGCTCACCAGTCCGACGCCGGACGGGACGACGCCACGGACCGGTCCCGGTATCCAGCCGGGAACGACGAACGACACCCGTCGTGTCAGCAGTTCCACCGTCCGTCCTCGATTCGTCCAGCCGCCGTAGACGACGACCGCGAGGAGACCGACGGCGACCGCACCCAGCAGCCAGCCGCGATCGGGCTTCCACCACGACCGCGCGGATGGCGGACGGAGCGTGATGCCTTCCTCCGGTTCGATGACCTCGTTCTCGAGGTGCGCGGCAAGCCCGTCGAGACCCATCCGACCCGAGAGTTCGTCGAGACGCTTCCCCAGCCGCTCCGTCTGTTCGTCGAGCTGGATCTGCTTGAACCGGTCGACGGTCCGCTCCGGGACGCCCGTGTGTGACCCGCCGGGAACGATGACCACGTCGACGTCCGAGATGACGCTCGCCGTCCGGCCGGTTCCGGCGATCGCGACGTCGAACCCGCCGTCGAACTCGCCGTGCACGTACCGGGCGAGGCCGGTCCCTGCGCCGTCGTCGGTCGCCACGAGGTCGATCCGCTTTCCGTGCTCGTCCAGCTGTTTCAGGAGGTGCTTGAACCCCACCGCAACGTCCCGGATCGGGTCCGGAGTGTCTTGCCGGCCGCGCTTCAGCGCCTCGTACGCCGGCGAATTGTCCGATAGCACCTGCCACGAGGCGTCCTCCATCGCGGCCTCTGCGTCGCGGACGAACGCCTCGAAGACGTCCGCCCCGGGGTCCGGGTCGTACTCGAAGATGACCTGCTCCGGGGACGAGGTGGGCGTTCGACGCACCTGCGCGTAACACCGGAGGCGACGCAGGTCGGATTCGTAGTGCAGTTCCACCCCGGTCTTGTGGAGGCGACGAATCGTGTCCGTGTCGTCGTCGACGTCTGCCCCGGTGTTCAGCAGGCGCGTGCCGGTCTCCGCGTAGACACGCAGTGCGCTCATCGTTCGAGTCGGTCGACGAGTTCCTCGGACCCGCCGAGGAGGGGATCGTTGTCTTCGATCCGTAGCCCTTCGTCGTCCGCATCCGGGCTCTCCACCTCCGCCACGTCGTACCACACCGGCCAGATCCTGTGGGTGTCGCTCCCGTCGTCCCTCCCGTACCGGTTCTTCACCAGTCCGGACGCCTCGGACAGCACGTCCGCGACGTGGTCCCGGAACGCGTCGTGCTTGACCCTCGGCAGGCTGGCTCCATCGCCCCTGAAGTCACGCTCCACGTAGTCGGCTTTCGTCGCCGCAACGAGGAACTCGGTTTCCCTGAACTCGCTCTCCAGGCTCTTGTACCAATCGAGGTAGTCCGCGGGCAGGTCGCGAATGTCCCGCCGGATGTAGAACCGCTCGCCCTCGTGCGTGAGGACGTAGTGGTCCGGTATCGTCTCGTCCGCCGAGAGATCCAGCTCGTTTTTCAGCGCTGCTTCGTCGTCGTAGTCGTCCGCTCTCACGACGTTGAGATACTCGGGTTCGTTGCCGCGGGCGAGGACCGGCCCGAGGAAGTCGTCTACCGGGACGGTGAGCACGATCTGG
>Ga0207714_1002440_pt1 | contig 11248 bp, 8 predicted proteins | sample PonA232FremontCA_2_FD_187270 | JGI IMG/M metagenome (GOLD analysis project Ga0207714, IMG submission 187270) | Marine sediment microbial community from Fremont, CA, USA - Pond A23 Sediment 2 (SPAdes) | ecosystem: Environmental > Aquatic > Marine > Unclassified | place: USA: Fremont, California... | reverse complement strand
GTTAGGAATGAAGTATTTACCGAAAATCGTCGGTTACCTTCTGGTAATTGCCTTGCTTGCAGCTGGCTTCAGTTCAACTGCTCGTGCCCGGGAAGACCTATCGCCGATAGTCCCGGCAATAGCTTCCTTCGTCATCCCCGGTTCCGGACAACTGGTTAACGACCAGCCAAATAAGGCCCTGGCTCACTTCGTAGTCGGGGTAGGAGTATCCTCCGTCTATTATCTTCCCTTCAACCCAATTTGGAGAGTACTGCCGGCGCTTCAGCTGGCCTGGCACGGATACAGTTCCTACGACGCCTACCAGGTAGCCTCCGGTCGAAAAGGTAGTATTTTTGATGCTTCAATAGGATTTGAGGATACGGATTACTCCCGGGATAGACAAATTGCCTGGTCGCCCGGACTGGAGGACCTCGAATCGGATTTATCCGTTTCTCAGGTGGAAGGCCCTTTAACCATCGAGAGTATTAAATCAACGCACGGTCCGGTCGGTTAGCAAGAGGGGTATCGGGTAATCTTTCGTCCGCTATTACTTAGAAAGAGCGATAAGGTAAAAAAGCTTTCCCGGTCGAATCGGGCAAAACAAGGTCGGAATTTTAGTAAGACTACTGGTAGATCAACACGTCCGGAAAAACGAAGAGCTAAATACCGAGCGCCAGATCAGCCATTGAGTTCGTCGTCGATGAAGTCCGAGAGTTGACTAACTGCTCTTCTTGCCATGTCCTGATCCCTACCCTCGACCATTACCCTGATTAAATCCTGTGTCCCGGATGGTCTGACCAGGGTTCTTCCCGATTCGCCCAGCTTCTTCTCCCACCGGGATATTTCCGCCTTTATTGCTCCATCTACCTGGAAATCTTCCTTGTTGTCCGTCGGGACGTTCTCCAGGTACTGAGGATAGTGAAGCATATCGCCGCCAAGTTCCGACAGACTTGCTCCAGTCTCTTTTATTATACTCAGGGTCATCAATGCGGTAACTATCCCGTCTCCGGTAGTGTTGATATTCCGGAAAATGATGTGCCCGGACTGCTCTCCCCCGATAATTGCTCCGCGGTTTACCATTTCCTGGGCAACGTATTTGTCCCCGACCCGGGTGCGGACCAGTTCTATTCCCAGCTCCGACAGGGAGTTCTCCAGCCCGAGGTTACTCATTACGGTCGACACTACCACCGGAGGTCGGAGTTGATCGTTCTCATGCAGGTAGCGGGACGCAAAATAAAGGACCCGATCGCCATTTACCTCGTTGCCTGCCTCGTCTATGAACAGAGCCCTGTCGCCATCCCCGTCGAATCCAATACCCAGATCGCTGCTATCGGAAGCGACCGTCTCCTTCAACCGTTCGAGAGAGGTCGAGCCGCAGTTTTCGTTTATGTTAAAACCATCCGGTTCTACACCAATAGAAGAAACTTCTGCACCGAGATCGGAAAATATTCTCGGAGCAACCCGGTAAGTTGCACCGTGAGCACAGTCAATCGTAATCTCTAAACCCGAAAGATCGGGCAAGCCTTCGGAGAACCTATCCTTCAAGTGTTTTAGATAAAGTTCCTCCGAATCATCGACCGTATTGATATCGCCAATATCCCTCCAGTTAGCCCTGCTTTCTCCGTCCCCGGAGACTATAAACTGCTCAAGCTTTTCTTCTACGTTGGGCGGCAGCTTCAAACCATCCGAGCCGAAAAACTTTATTCCGTTATCCTGGGCCAGGTTATGAGAAGCCGAAACCACGGCACCAGCTTTCGCAGCGAATTCGTCCAGCAGGAGAGGTACGGCTGGAGTAGGTAACACATTAAGGAGAAGGGCATTCCTACCGGTCGAAGCTATACCGGATGCAAGGGCGTACTCAAAAGCCCGTCCGGACTGGCGAGTATCGGTACTGATGAGAACTGAATCCCCTTTCTCGGTGATGAGGCTTGTCGACTTCCCCAGTTTTAGTGCGAGTTCAGGTGTTACTTCTTCGTTAACTTCGCCCCGCAAACCATCGGTACCAAATAAATCCAAATTGGCCTCCTTTTTTAGCCCTTTCGATCATTGACCTCTATTTCCTGCTTCAACTTGACGAAACTGCCCGGCGGATAGTACCCGGAAAGTGACGTATTGGCCGTAGTCAGCGACCTCCTTCCAACCAGCGTTCCAGGGTTTAAAACTGAATTACAGCCTATTTCGGCCTTATCGCCGAGCAGACAACCGAATTTCCTCAAGCCAGTGGGTACGTCTTTCCCGCCGAGGTGGACTACGACTGGTTCCCGGGTTACCTTGAGATTGGACACCTTTACGCCCGCTCCCAGGTGACCCTTCCAGCCGATGACGGAATCCCCGACGTAGGAAAAATGCGGAATTTCCGCTTCGTCGTGCACCAGGCTCCTCTTTAGTTCCGTACTATGCCCGACGGTAACCCCATCACCGACGACGACGTCACTCCTGATATAGGCTCCGCTCCTTACTTCACAACCTTGCCCGATGATCGCCGGTCCCTGGATCGTTGCTCCGGGTTCCACGATGGTACCCTCACCTATCTCCACCGCTTCACCGATCTGTGCCGAATCAGATATCGAACCGGACACACCTGATTCCAGCTCTTTCTCCACTATTCCAGGAATCCTTTCCAGGATATCCCAGGGGTACTCGATGCCGCTATAGTATTCCGCGTAAGCAGTTCTTTTTAGACCAAAAAACTCTTCGATGCTTGGAACGTCTTCGTTCATATCAATAACCAGCCACCTTTATCGTTTTTTAATTTGCTACCGGCTCAATCGGTCATTTCCTCGAACTGGAGCTGATAAAACTCGAAGAACTGACCTTTTTGACCCATCAAAGACTCAAAGTCACCCGACTCGACGATCTCACCATCATCCACAAAGAGGATTTTATCCGCGTTCGTGATGGTAGACAACCTGTGGGCGATGGTAAAGGTCGTACGTCCCCTGGAAACCTTATCGATGGCTTCCTGAATCAATTTTTCTGTATAAGTATCCACGGACGACGTCGCCTCGTCCAGTATCAAAACCCTTGGGTCCTGAATCAGTGCTCGGGCGATGGATATCCTCTGCTTTTGCCCGCCGGAGAGTTTAACGCCCCGCTGGCCTATATCCGTATCGTATCCGTGCGAGAATTCATTGACGAACTCGTCTACGTTCGCCTCACCGGCGTAGCGCTTGACTTCTTCCTCAGTAACGTCGGGTTTTCCGTAAGATATGTTGTCCCTTATCGTCCCGGAGAAGAGGTAATCGTCCTGCATGACCATGGCAATATTCCTTCTCAAACTCCTGAGGTCCCAATCGGCAACGTCGACACCGTCCAATTTTACGGAACCGCGGTTTACTTCGTATAACCGCGGGAGAAGGCGGACTATAGTAGTTTTGCCCGCACCACTAGGGCCGACCAGAGCCACGGTCTCCTTCGGCTCGACGGAAAAATCTATCCTGGAAAGGACCTTTTCTTCCTCTTCGTACTCAAAATATACATCTTCGTAATCGACCCTTCCGTCAACCTCTCCTTTGTCTTTGGAGAAACCGCCGGAGGATCTAACGATATCCGGTTCGATATCCAGGTGGGAAAAGAACCTCTCGGAACTTGCAAAAAACCGGCTAAGCCGTTGACTTATTTGCACCAGCCTCAGGATCGGTGCCCTGAACCTGATCAAGTAAGTATAAAAAGCAACTACAGTGCCGGCCGTGAGCGACCCCTGGAAGACCAGGTAGCCACCGTAACCTATCGTCAGCACCAGACCGAAACTATTGAGAAAGTACGAGACCGGACCAAGCGTGCTGAAGTACTTGATCGCCGCGGCACGGGCATCGTAGTGCTCTTCGTTTTTTTCGAAGAACCGTTCCATCTCCTCGTCCTCATTTGCAAAGGACTTTATGACTTTCATGCCGGCAAGGTTGTCTTCGAGTCGGTCATTTAGCTCACCTTTTGCCTCACGGTTTCGCCGGAAAGCCCGATGCATCCTCTTGATCAACGTGAGAGCGAAAGCGACCAGGAAAGGAGTAAAAGACAGGGCCATCAAAGTCAGAGGAACGTCGAGGAGAAAGAGTATGACCAGAACCCCGGTTATGGTCGTACTCGCCTGTAAAAAACCCTCCGGACCGTGATGAACGAATTCCTGGAGGACGTTCAGGTCGTCTATTATTCGAGACATCAGTTCGCCGGTCTTCTTTCTGTCGTGAAACTTCAGCGGTAGCTGTTGGAAGTGGTCGTAAATATCGTTTCGCATCTCAAATACAATTTTCTGAGCTATCCGGTGACCGAAGTAGTTTCTGAGAAACCTTATTAGAGCAACTAGCCCAAAAGAACCAAAACCCAGCAGCGAGAGAACAACCACTCTGTTAATATTTTGAGCCGGTATTGCGTCATCAATCAGGTTCCTCAAAAGAAGCGGGGGCACCAATCCAACCAGGGCCCCGATTACGTGTAAAACCTGAACGGGCAGGTATTCCCTGAAGTTCGGCTTAAGGTAATCAAAGTAAAAACGCTTTAACAGGTATAATTTTGAAAATTCCGAGTACTCGTCTTCTTCCCTTGCTTCTCCGTCGACCAACTTAGCCCCTCCTGTAGAAAAAAAAGAAACTGAAAACCGAAAACTAAAACCTCAAAAAGCAAAACTAGCTAGTTCCGCTTGAATATTCAACCGCCTCATCGGGACGTGTTTTCGTGAAAAATGATTGTGAAGTGATACTGGGCCGACGAATCCGTAGTTAATTATGTAAAGAAACCGATACAGCGAGTTCTTCTACGCTTCTCGACCAGCGCGGAGAAAGTCAACCCAATCATCGTAGAGGCTTGAATAACCCGAGAAATAATCGATCGCCGCACGCTGCAGCTCGTCAGCTCCCTCCTTCCGGCCGATCTCCCCGTACACCCTGGCCATCACGGCATCAACCAGTGCCTGTTTTTCCGGGTTATCAGCAAGCTCCTCCGTCTCTGTAAGTACGTTTAACGAAGCGTCAAATCCGTCACGGGTTCCCCGCCAGAATTCGAGCAGCGATAAAGCCAGTTTTAGCTGGAAAGCCGGGGTACTTATATTCTCCGCCAGCCGGTAGCGATTCGGCTCACCTTTTTCCAGAATTTTCCGGAAATATTCCAACCCCTGGGCCACCAGGCCCTCCTGCCCGGAGTACTTCTGGAGTGCTCCCAGCACGAGCCGGGGAGTGTCCTGAAATACCAGTCCGGCGTTCAGGAAGGATGACCTGACATCTTCTTCGTTTCCCGTTTCCAGATACTTATTAAGATAGACTTTCGCCAGGAAATCATAGTCCACTTCCGGAACCGTTTCCTTCATGTATTCAATTGCCATTTCCCATTTACCAAGCTCTTTTGCTATTCTTGCCTTTCTTCCGTACAGGTCGTTCCGGTCAATTCCAGTAAATGCAAAGCCCTCGAACTTCTCCAGGGCCTCAATCGCCTGATCCACGCTCACCATGGCCTCGTCAAATTCACCAGCCAGAGAGTTTACCGCAGCAAGCAGGTAATCGGTTCTCGGCGAATAAGGATCAAGTGTTCTGGCCTTTTCCAGAACCGCTCTCAGATCGTTTAGCTCGCCCCTTTCCTCTAGAGGCAAAGAATTCTGCACCCGCCTTATCGTATCCAGGTACCCGGTTCTCTCGAGGTAAAGGCCGATGGAGCGCAAACCAAGCCTCTTACTGGTCTCCCCGTCGACCGCGAGCTTCACCCTCCGGAGGTAGAACGGTTCGGGAAGCGAGAGAACTGTCGAGTTCCCAAACTCCCCGGAAACGGTAAACTCTTTCTTCCTTAATTCGGCCTCACCCGGCACAGATTTTCCGGCAGGATAACCGTAACCAAAGGCCGTCACCGACAGCTCGTCAATTTTTTTGTCGTCTTTGAGTTCAACGATCAACCTATTTGAGTAAGGGTATTTCTCCCTGACGAAATCCCCTTTTCCCATACCTAGCTCCATATCGATCCCTCTTTCAGGGGATAGATAAGCAAAACGGGGTTTTTGGTGCTTATCATCGTCTTTCCTCTCCGGCGAAGTCAGCAACAGGGAACTGCGGAGTTCGTTCCGACTCGCCCCCTGAAAACACCCAAATAGACAGAGGGGACTAAAACCATCCGAAAGTAGCCCGACGGATTTTTCCGGGCTCTCCCGGTAATTCAGACTAACAAACTCCTCCTGAAACGTATAGACGTAAGCGTTTTCGGGGTCAAACTTGAAAAATATCCTCTGCTGTTGCCTGGTGAAGTAAATCGTAATTCCTGATATTACAATAGATACGGCAAGTATACCGGCGACCGTTTTGAAAAACGTGGGGATATTAGATTTACCAAACAAACAAATCACCCACCTTCCTGAATTCGATGAACCAAACTTGCTGCTTGTATCGATAAAACCAATTTATTCCAGGTTTGCAATATCCAGTACCTCACCATCTACTTCCGACTCAAACCCAAATATTCGGGAATAGAAGTATAGCTCTGCCTCAAGTGCCCGGGCCACGTTTTCTTCCTTCCTGAACCCGTGCTGTTCGTCTGCAAACATTAGGTAAGCGGTCGGTATACCTCTATCCAGGAGAGATGAATGCATTGTTTCCGCTTGTTCCGGTGGTACGACCTTATCCTCGCCACCCTGAAAGAATACTACCGGGGCCGACACGTCTTCGCCGTGTTGTATCGGTGATCTCTCGGTATAAACTTCCTCTTCCTCCGGGTAAGACCCGATCAAGCTATCCAGGTACCGCGACTCGAACTTATGAGTGTTTTTCGTCAATTCGGTTGGGTCGCTAACTCCGTAATAGCTGGCCCCCGCATCAAATATGTCCCGAAACGTCAGGGAAGCAAGAGTAGTATAGCCCCCCGCACTACCGCCGCGGATTATAAGTCGATCCGGGTCGACCGCTTCCCTATCCACGAGGTACTCAGCACCCGAAGCACAATCCTCCACGTCTATAAGTCCCCAGTTACCTTTTAACTTTTCTCTATATTCGCGTCCGTAACCCGTGCTTCCACGGTAGTTGACGTCCAGAACGGCTATACCCCTGGTCGTCCAGTATTGAATTTCTTCCGATAATTCATCCCCGGAGAAGGAAGTGGGGCCGCCATGACTGATAACTAACAATGGGGGTTTTTCGGAATCCGGTCCCTTGAAATCCCTGTTCTTCGGCTGATAATAAAACCCGTGGACTGCTTCACCGTCGTTCGACAAGTACTTTATCTCGCTGGCGGTAGAAATAAAACCATCCTCGACCTCGAGCGAAGTGGACTTCCTAACCGTATCAATCGCCCCAGAACTCCTATTGTACTGCCTTACACCCATCGGGTTCTTTTGCCCGCCTCCAATAAACCAGAGCTCGTCACCCTGGGCCTTAAGGGAAGCGATTTGGGTAAACGGTAGGTCGTAGTCTTCGGTCTTTCCGTTTTCGAGGTTTTTCTCCGAAATGAACCAGCGACCTCCTGTGGTGTAGGAGAAAACAACTCTCTCTGGGGTGGCAAAATCGTATGTAGAAATTCCAAACTGCCACTGGGGTTTCCCAAGTTCGGCTTTCTTTCGCACTACTCTCTCTTCTTCCCCCGTCCACCGGTAAAGGTTCCACCAGCCGTCCTTATCCGAGAGGTAGTAGAGCGTTCCTTTCGGACTCCATACTGGCTGAACTACCGATGCGCCTTCTCCTCCCGCAATGACTCGGGAGTTTTTCAGTCTACCTGAGCCGTCGTATTCGGCAAGGTGTAAACTGGTCCGGTCCCAGGGCATGTTCGGGTGATCCCAAGTAACCCAGCTGAGGTACTTTCCTTCGGGACTGAGCCTTGGTGAAGAGTAAAAATCGTGACCTTCCGCCAGAACTTCGGGTTTACCTGCCCCCTCGAAATTCAAGCGAGCCAGATAGTTCTTGGGCTGACTTCCACCAAGGGTGTGATCTTCGCAGACAGTAATTAGCCCTTCAGCACGTGTATCATCCGGGCGAAAATCGGCAAAGCGGAACTCTTTCTCCGGTGTGAGAGGTGTCGGCTGGTTTCCCGGTTCGGATTTGTAAAGTCTCTGGTCTGCAAAATTGGTAAAATAAACCGTTTTGCCAACGACCAGATATGAACCGCCACCGTACTCATGTACCCTGCTTCGAGCATTGAACCCTTCCGGAATCAGGTCCTCCTTGCTCCCGTCAGGGTTCAAACGGACGGGTACGGACCTGCCCCCTTCCTGAGGGCGTGTCTCCAGCCAGAACCCTAGCTCTTCGGAAACACTTACTTCCCTGAGACCAACACCGCTTGAAGCAACTTCTTCGGCCGTCAAAGGTGATTTCCAGGAACCGTATTCCCTGGTTTTTTTCATTTCTTTCCTCCTTTTCATCTTTTCTGAATTGTTACCTTCACATAGGTTAATGAAATTACGCTTAAACCTAAAACTAGAAGTTTCGAAGTTTTAATCAGTTACGGAGTTGACCTGATCGGATCGTTTATGATATCATAAGGTGTCTTAATCTTCCTCACCCAGGTCGGGTTAGCCTCTAGTGAAGTCAGCAGGGAAAAACCTCGCCGGGAAAGGAGGCATAAACCCGGTTTGGAAAACCTTACTGGCTTCCCATCCCCGAACCTGGGTGGGAAGTATCTTCAATAAATTATATTCCAAAAGGGAAAATAATTCAGATAGGGCTCCGGCCAGCTGGATGGAAATTGCTGGTTGTATAAACGTTAACGTCCGGAACTTTTTTCGCTTAGAGTTGAAAGAAAGTCCGTGGTTTCACGGACGATGATTTTGACCTGGTTCTCCCGGGTAATTTGTGCCTCGCCGTCACCGGACTGAAACCCGTACCAGCCGAACTGGCCATGGTTACCCCCGACTATTTCCATGAAGTCGGTACCTTCAGGAAGTTGTTCTCTCGACCGGATCAGCTTGTCCCGGTCGATAATTTCGTCCTCGCTGGCTGTTATGCTCAAAGCTCCGAGCCCGGGGTCGAATTCGGCACCTTCAGGCGGATAAGAAGCCCACAGAACCAGTCCCGATACGTCCAGGTCCGTTTCGGAAGCGAATTTAGCAGCCATGGCTCCCCCCATCGAATGTCCGCCAACGGCCCAGTTATCGACACTTTTCAACCCGGAAATGACCCGGCCGGCCCTTCCGGAAGCCAGTACGGCAAGGTTGAGTGGCATCTTCACCAGAAAAACTTCGTAACCACGTTCCGCTATGGCAAGGGCGTTCGGAGCATAAGCTCGGACCGGAACCCTGGCACCGGGATAAAATACGAACCCGACACCCTTCTCATCCTCCTCCGGAGTAAACAGAAAGCCCCCTGCGCCGTTTACCTTTCTTTCTTCTACGCTAACCAGATCGTTACCGGAAAGGGCCGCGGATCCGCGCTCCATTACCTGCTGCGGTCGAATAAACCAGGCTCCCGTCGCTATGCCGGCAAGCAAGAGACCGGCAATGATCGTAAATATCGGAACCCGCAACGTTCTCGTACTTTTAAATTTCATCTTTTAGAACCCCGGAAAAATTAATTCAATAGAATTTTAATTAATGTTTGTTTTTTCGACAAGTAACTATCCTTACAGAAAAGCATTACCGTGTCTCCTTTAAAGAAATCAGCCTATTTAAAAAGATCATGGCTAACAGTTATAATACACTCATGTTATATCTCCTACTGGCCGGAGTATGTTTCGGTACAATCGGCCTGTTCGTAAATATAATTGGGAACGACGTATCGACGGTACTGCTGGTTGCGATTAGATTACTCTCGACCGGTGGGCTTATACTCTTCTACCAGATCGCTGGTGGCCAGCTAAAAGAATTATCGTTAAGCAGCAAACGTAGCTTCGTGGGGGCGTTGATCGGCGGGGTGCTGGGTTTCGGGCTAACTTTTTCGCTCTACCTGAAGTCACTCGTCTTGATTCCCGTCTCCGAAGCCGTGTTCTTGCATTATGTCGCCTTCCCCTTTTCCACGATACTTTATTCCACGGTTTTTCAGGGAGAAAATATCAAAACAGCCGAGCTCGTATCTCTCGCCGGTACCGGCGTAGGGGTGTTCTTTATCTACAACGTGGGGTTTTCGGGAGGTTTGGAGTCGCTATTCGGTTACCTGATGGCTTTCGTGTCGGGGGTAACCTATACCGCAGCTCTCATAGTACTGAAGGAACTGGGTAAATCAAAAACAACTCTGCAGACCCTGTTCTGGCCGGCTTCTTTTGGCGGCTTAAGCCTGGTGCCGGTCGTACTGATCGGCGGCTTTGATTTCAACCTTAGCGGCAGTTCGCTTTCGGCTCTGCTGGGGCTCGTATTTATTTCAACTTTACTCGGGTACTCGTTATTCGCCAGAGGGCTGAAAGAGACCAGGGCGGGGCTATCCTCGGTGATTATGATCATAGTGGAACCATTTTCCGCCGTCGTGCTGGCAATCCTCTTTTTAGAAGAGAAATTAACTCCTTTCGCCTTGCTGGGAGGAGGGTTGATAGTTCTCTCCGGCCTGCTCCTTTACGTCACCAATTCCGGGACGGAGAGGGTTCGACAGAACTGATACGAGAAAGACTACTTACCGTCAACTCGCTCGATCATTTCTCTCATATCTTCGATTACTCCGTCTTCGTCCTCTTTTCCATCCTTACCGTCCCGGTTTATGTAAAAAGTCTCAATCCCGATCTTTCTAGGGGCTTTGTAATCGAAGCGCCAGTGATCTCCGACGTGAACCATTTCTTCTCCCCGTACGTCCAGTAATTCCGCCACCCTGCGGTAAACGGATTCGTCCTTCTTGACTTCCCCAAAATCGGAGACACAGGAATATACTGCATCGAAACTTTCACCGAGTTCTTTCAGGGCGTAATCGAGAAAGGTCCTCGGTGAGTTGGAGGTAACTATCAACACATAATCGTCTTTGAATTTATCTATAACCTCCAGGGCGTCCGGGTAAAATTCCACGTTTTCCGGTTCCCGTATTCTTTCAATCACTTCCTGTGGTTCCGGCTCCAGGTCAAATCTGTCAAACCAGTACTCCGGCCTGTACCACCTGATATCCTCGTCGCCGATCTCGTCGTACAGCTCGACGAGTTCTTCCCGAGCTTCCTCAAATTCGATCTCCTTCTTTTCCGCATAAGCTTTCGGCAGTTCCTGAAACCAAAACTTATTGACGTAATTGCTATTTACGACCGTTCCGTCTGCATCAAAAGATATTACTTTTGTTTTCATGGTGAAAGAATGGTAAACCGTCAAAAGGGGTATATCAATAAATCTTATTCCGGAGCCTCGAAGAGTTTTTTCGGCGAAAAAATACTCGAAACAGTTATAAAAACGGATCAACTTCGCTTATAATTA
>Ga0207714_1002439_pt1 | contig 11248 bp, 12 predicted proteins | sample PonA232FremontCA_2_FD_187270 | JGI IMG/M metagenome (GOLD analysis project Ga0207714, IMG submission 187270) | Marine sediment microbial community from Fremont, CA, USA - Pond A23 Sediment 2 (SPAdes) | ecosystem: Environmental > Aquatic > Marine > Unclassified | place: USA: Fremont, California... | reverse complement strand
GGCGCGCCGACGACGAAGATGATGCACGACAAGGGGCTGTCAACCAACATCGGCTGGCAGGACAAAGACGCCTACGGCAAATCCCTCTCGTCGCGGCAACGCCAGAAGATGCAGCGGCTCCGCACCTGGAACGAGCGGTTCCGCACCCGCGACAGCAAGGAGCGCAACCTCAAGCAGGCCCTCGGCGAGATCGACCGCATGGCCTCGGCGTTGGGCCTGCCGGATGCCGTCCGCGAGACCGCCTCCGTCATCTATCGCCGCGCGCTCGACGAGGATCTCCTCCCTGGCCGCTCGATCGAGGGTGTCTCGACGGCCGCTCTGTATGCCGCCGCCCGGCAGGCCGGCACCCCACGCAGCCTCGACGAGCTGACGGGTGTCTCCAGAGTTGACAAGGATGAGATCGCCCGCACCTACCGGTATATCGCCCGCGAGCTCAACCTTGAGATCCAGCCGGCCGACCCCGAGCAGTACGTGCCCCGCTTTGCCTCGGATCTTGATCTCTCTGATGAGGCCGAACGCCGCGCCCGCGAGCTGCTGTCGACGGCGAAGGCACAGGGCGTCCACAGTGGCAAGTCGCCGGTCGGCCTTGCCGCCGCCGCGATCTACGCCGCCTCGCTGCTGACCAACCAGAAGGTCACCCAAAACGAGGTCAGCGAGGTTGCCAACATCTCCGAGGTCACGATCCGCAACCGGTATCACGAGCTGCTTGAGGCCGACGAACAGCAGTCGGTCGCCTAACCCGGTTCTCGTTGTTTCGCCGCGTTTCGCAACGACAAAGCCGCCGGCCCGCAAGCGATAGCCATGGAGACGACACGCCATTTCACCGCCACGGTCTACATCGTCAACGACGGCGCGACCGCGCTCCACCGGCATGCTGGCCTCGGCATCCGCATCCCCCCGGGCGGCCATGTCGACCGCGACGAACTGCCCCACGAGGCAGGGATCCGTGAGGTTCGCGAGGAAACCGGGCTTGATCCCACGCTCCACCGCGAGACCGCCGACCTCCAGCCGCCGGCCGGCGAGGTACTTCCGCAGCCGGCCCACGTTATGCTGTACGACATCAACGTCCACGACGACGGCACGGTCGGTCACCAACACATCGACCACAGCTACTTTGCGGCTGTCGACAACCGTGAGATCGACCCCATCGAAGGCGAAGCCCCGGCTGACCGCTGGGCGTGGTACACCCCCGCGAAACTCCGCGACAGCGACCTTGATCCCGACACAGTTGCCATCGGCTGTGAAGCCATCGAGACCGTCGGCGACCACACCGCGTAGCCAATGGCCGATCTCGTCTTCGTCTACGGCACGCTCACCGACGACGCCCAGGTCGCCGCGCTGCTCGACAGCTACCGCTTCGCCGGCGACGCTGTCTGTGTCGGATTCAAGCGTGTCGACGGCCGGTATCCGACACTCGTTCCTGGTGAATCGGTTTCGGGTCGGCTGCTCGAAACTAGCGAGATCGACCGGCTTGACCGGTACGAGGGTGTCGATCGCGGGCTCTATCATCGGGTGTCGGTGTCGCTTGCATCGTCGCTTGCGGCGTCGCTGTCGGCGACGACAGCCGAGGTCTATCTCGCCGCGCCGAACGTCATCGGACTCGGATCGCTTGAGGAGTACTGGCCCGGTGAGGGGAGCTTCCGCGCGCGGGTCGACCGCCATCTCGGCGCGACCCACATCGAACGTATCAGTTAGAAATAACGAAATCAAACGGTGACCGACAGCCGTCTGACGGGCGTCGGCGGTCGCCGCTGTCTTGCGGTTTTCACTTTCACTCTGCATGCCCGATGTTTATATGCCTCCGGGTCGAACGTTCACCTGCGCGTCACACGCGTGCATTCCCCATCTCCGTTTTTAGCCCACCGAGTGGCGACCGCAGCCACCCCGGTGGGACACCGAAACCGATTAGCGGCCGCTCCGGTGACAGCAGGGTATGCTTTCGCTTGCGGCGATCCACGACGCGCGCGATCGGATTGCCGATGTCGTGCGGGTGACACCGATGCAGTACTCCTATACCTTTTCGGAGCGAACGGGTGCGGCCGTCCAACTCAAGCTCGAAAACTTTCAGCGGACGGGCGCGTTCAAGCTCCGCGGCGCGCTCAACCGGATCACCACCCTCTCGGATGCCCAACAGGACGCCGGCGTCGTCACCGCCAGCGCGGGCAATCACGCCCAAGGCGTCGCGCTCGCAGCGACGCGGGCCGGCGTCGACGCGACCATCGTCATGCCGGAACACGCGCCGATCTCGAAGGTACAGGCTACTCGGCGGTACGGCGGCCGGGTCGTCCTCGACGGTGTCGACTACGACGCGGCCCAGGCCCGCGCCCACGAGATCGAACGCGAGGAGGGCCGCATCTACGTCCATGCCTTCGACGACGAGCGGGTGATGGCCGGCCAAGGGACCATCGGTCTCGAAATCCTCGAGCAACAGCCCGACGTGGAGACGGTGGTCGTCCCCATCGGCGGCGGCGGACTCATCGCCGGCATCGCCACCGCGATCAAGGCCAAACAGCCAGACGTACGCGTGATCGGCGTCGAGGCCGAGGGTGCCGCCAGTGCCGCCGACTCGCTGGCAGCCGGTGAAATTCAGTCCAGGGACAGCGTCGACACCATCGCCGATGGGATCGCCACCCGGTCGATCGGTTCCAAGCCGTTCGAGATCATTCAGCAGCGGGTCGACGAGGTTGTCACCGTCTCCGACGAGGAGATCGCCCTCGCCCTCACGCTGTTGCTCGAACGGAGCAAGACGCTCGTCGAGGGAGCAGGGGCTGTCGCGCTGGCGGCGCTGCTGGAGGAGCGATTCGCGTACGACGAGGGCGAGGTGATCGTCCCCGCGCTCTGCGGTGGCAACATCGATATGAACCAGCTGACGACTGTCGTGTTGCGCGGGCTGATCCAGCTCGGGCGGTATCTCAAGATCCGGACCGTCCTGCCCGACCAGCCCGGCGCGCTGGAGGGTCTCATCGAGATCATCGCCGACAAGGGGGCCAACATCTACGAAATTCACCACGAGCGCGCCTCCCGCGAGATCGGGATGAGCGACACCGAGGTCGAACTCGAACTCGAAACCCACGGTCCGGAACACGCCGCCGAGTTGCTGGCGACGCTCCGGGACGACGGCTACACCGTGGACGTGTTGAAGTAGCTCGTGATAGTAGGGCGACCAGTGGGCTGTTCGGACCCGAAATCCCCACCGTTATTATCACGCCGCCCGTAGCAGGGATAGCCATGGGAATCCTCGAGAACAAGGCCAGAGCGCGCCTGTTCTACAAGTATCTCTCCACCGTCTACGATACGATCAACCCCTTCATCTGGAACGAGGCGATGCGCGACCGGGCCATCGGCTGGCTGGATATCGAGTCCGGCGACCGGGTGTTAGATGTCGGCAGCGGCACCGGGTTCGCCACCGAGGGCCTCCTCCAGCACACCGAGGAGGTGTACTGCCTCGATCAGTCGATTCACCAGATGGAGAAGGCCTTCGAGAAATTCGGCAAACAGGGCGACGTACGGTTCCACCGCGGCGACGCCGAACGCCTGCCGTTTGCCGACAACAGTTTCGACCATCTCTGGTCGTCCGGCTCGATCGAATACTGGCCGAACCCGGTCGACGCCCTCGAGGAGTTCCGCCGCGTCACCAAACCCGGCGGGCGCGTGCTGGTCGTCGGTCCCGACTACCCGAACTCGGTCGTGATGCAGAAGCTCGCCGACGCGATCATGCTGTTCTACGACGAGGCGGAGGCCGATCAGATGTTCGAGGCTGCCGGCTACACGGAGTTCGACCACCACATCCAGCAGTCCAACCCCGGCAGCCCGAAGGCGATCACAACCGTTGCGACCGTCCCCGAGGGCGACGACGAGCGCGAGGCTACCGGGGAGAGCGTTGAGGGGAAAACAGCGACACCGGGCGATGCGGCCGCGGACTGAGCGTTGTTACTCGTCGATAAACTCGTTGTCCCGCCAGTCGACACCGGTTCCACCGGAGCCTTTCTGTGGGTTCTCGACGACCTCGACGGTCGCCGACCGCTCCTCGCCCTCGACGATCCGGGTGGCCTCAAGTTCGTCGTCGTGTTCGGTGATCGCCGTCAGTGTGCCTTTCTCCGAGAGCAGGGCGAGATCCTTGAGCACCAGAAACATCGGGTACCGCACAGCGGTGTTCTGGAGGACAGTCTCGCGGTCACCCTTGAAACAGGCGAACTCGACGAGTTCGGAGGGGATCTCCTCCTCCTCGTCGTCGCTCCAGCTCGGGTTCCCCCCACCGGCTCGTGGGGGTTCCTCCTCGTAGACCCGGGTCTCGCTGACGCTGGCCTTGAGCTGGGCGGTCGGGGTGTACTTGCTGAGGCTCTCGTCGTCTGCCTCGGCCTGAATGATCAGCGTGTTGTTGCGACGAGTGAGATTGATGGCGTCGATCTCGGACGGAAGATCGGGGTCCTCCAGATACTCGTGGAGGTCTTCAAGCGGCAGTTCAAGCGTCGAGTGGAGACGGAATACGCGGCCTGACATGGTGGTGAATGATGGATGAATCGCCGTGGGTACCGGTACCGAGTGTTGATAGGGCCCCCACTGGTATATGCGCTATCCTTTTCGTACTGTACTGCTGGCGGCGGGCTAACAGCTCAGGCGGTCAGTTTCGCCTCGAGTTCGCCGCGTTCGTCGAGTTCGTCGAGAATGTCGCTGCCGCCGACGAACTCGCCGTCGACGAACGTCTGGGGGATGGTCTCCCAGTCACTGTGTTCGGAGAGCGCCTCGCGGTACTCGTCGAGGGCGGGTAGCACGTCGACGGTCTCGAACTCGTCGACGTGGTCGCTGATGTGTTCGAGGGCGTTCGCGGAGTACCCACACTGCGGCATCAACTGGTTACCCTTCATGAAGAGCACGACATCGTTGGTCTCGATGGCCTCGTCGACGCGCTCGCGGACGGTCTCGGCGTCCATGTCGGCGTCCGGCTGGAATGTCATGACTGCTCGTAGGGCAGGCGACGGGATATGCGTTGTGTCGAGTGGGGAGCGAAACGGGGGAAACGTAAGCGTGAGCCGTTACTCCTCGGGAGCGACGCTGACGACGTTGATCAGCGAGGAGACCGGCACGCCGTCGATCTCCTCGACGCCCTGTTTGTCGGCTAACACGACACAGCCGACCGGGGTACCGCCCTGCTCGCGGACGGCGGTGATCGTCTCTCGCATCGTCGTCCCCGAGGTCACGATGTCGTCGATGATGTAGCAGTTCTGGTCGTCGACCGGGGCGAAGTTCTGCGAGAAGCCACCGCCGTTCTCGTCGATATCGCCCTCCTCCCACTGGTGTTTGGCTGGCCCGTAGGCCGCGATATCGGTGTCGAGGTCGCGGGCGATCACGGTCGCCAGCGGGACGCCCGCCTTCTCGATGCCGACGGTCATCCCGACCTCGCGGTCGTCGGTGGCAATGAGATCGGCCATGGCCTCGCCGATGTTGGTGAGTCGACTGCTGTCACAGCCGATGGCGCTCCAGTCGATGTGGATATCCTGCGGGCTGGTGCCGCGATCGGCCGGAGCGGGCTCGCTCTCGGCGCCGCTGCGTTCGACCAGCCAGCTCGCCGTCTCCCGCGAGACGTTGAGTTCGTCGGCGATCTCGCCGCGGGAGAGGCCGCGGCCGGCCAGTTCGGCCGCGCTCTCGACGAGGTTATCGACGTTTTTCATACTCGCTGAATTGAATCGCGTTCTTGATAGTGTTGTCGTCGTCAACAAAGGCGGCCTCGTAGTCGTCGAGCGCGAACACGCCGGTCACAAGATCGTCAAGGAACGACCCAGACAGCGATCCCAGCGTGTCGACAGCAGCCTCGAAGTGACCGACATGGGAGTTGACACTGCCGACGATGGCCTTGTTGTGGAGCACTAACTCGCGGTGGAGCTTCCCGCCCTCGATCTCGAAGCTCCAGTCGCCCGGGATACCGAGGGCCGCCAGCACGCCGTTTGGCGCGAGGGCGTCGATCGACTCAAAGGGGTGTTTTGCATACCCCGTGGATTCGTAGATCAGATCCGGGGCCTCGTGTTCGTCTGGGATCTCCGGAATTGCCGTCTCGTTGCTGTTGACGTAGGTGCTGTCGAGCGACTCGATGATGTCGATCGTCGGATCGGGGCGTTCGCGCCGACCCAGACAGTAGGTGCGGTTAAACCGCTGTTCGAACATCGCCAGCGTGATCAGCCCGAGGCTGCCGTTGCCGAGAACGAGCGCGCTATCGGGGTTCCACTCGAAAGCTGACCGGCTGGCGTCGGCGTGTTCGACCGCCTTTTCGGTAATGGAGATCGGCTCAACGAGAAAGCCCAGTTCGGCCAACGCTGGTGGCACCGTGACGAGAAACTCGGCGGGGCTGGTGAAGTATTCAGCCATGAAGCCGTGGTCGCCGACGATGCCGCGCTCGTGGTACTGGCCGTCGGGGGCCATATCCGGCTCGCCGCGCTCGAAATACTCGTTGCTGCCGTTGGGTTGGCGGCGAACCGTCGGGACGACGACATCGCCCTCGCTGAGCTCGGTGCCGTTTGCGTCTTCGACGACGCCGACAGCCTCGTGGCCCAACACCATGTGGTCGGTGTCAGCCGGAAAGCCGCCGTGGCCGCCGCTGATGACCTCGTGATCGGTGCCGTCAACGCCGACCCGGAGCGTGCGAACCAACGCCTCGCCTGCGTCGGGATCGGGTCGCGGCAGGTCGATTATCTCGGGTTCGTCAGCGTCCTCGTACACCGCGATAGCATCCATACCGTGGCTGTCGGTGGCACGGGTCAATAGCGTTACTCTTTGGTGAGTGAAAATTTGATTATTCGGACAACGTACGGATTTATCTGAGAACGTTCGGTACTGTTTTACAAGCACTTCCAGGGTTGCTGCACTGGGCCCGTGCCGAGAATCTGCATGTCTGGGGTCGGCCTGTTGTGCAGTGCGTGACGTCCTGACTGAGACATGAACATCCAGCACCACAGACGATATCTTTGATAGAATCGATGCGTAAACGCGAGTAAGAGTTACCGCTGAGTAATCGCTTCCGATCACGGCGCGGCCGCGTCGACACTGCCATCGGAGCCGGCAAACGGGAGATCGATTTCGAGGCCGTCGTAGGCCAGCGTGGGTGTCTTCGCCCCACCGGGGCCACCGGCTTCGAACTCGATCACCCCGATCGAATCGAGTTCGGTCAGGTTCCGGTGAACCTGCTTGTAGTCCCGATCCACAAGCGTGGCCGCCTCCCGAATGCTTTCAGGTTCGTGTTCTGAGATCATCTCAAGTAGCTCCAGATTCTTCGGGCTGAGAAGCCGGCTGAGCTCGGCATACGAGCCGAAATTTAACACCGGCTGGGCGTCGTCAAGGTCGTCACCCGCCTCGGCTGCTTTGATTCGCTGGCGGGTGCGCTGGTCGAGCCGTTCGCGTTCGCCGACTGTGACTTTGAGTGTTGACATGGTGGATTCTCCTGACAGCGTCCTACATCGGCCAGTCCCACGACACCGACGAAAGAGCCTCCGCCTCGCGTGTGAATCGGTCGTACAGCTCCAATAGCCCCGGAAACTCGATAGTTTCGACTTCCTCGGCCGTGTGGCGCTCGTGGCCCTTCACCCGCTCGTGGGCGTTATCGTATCGGAGTATCGTTGTCCCGTCGGTTCTACCGAGGTGGAAACTGTAATCCCATCCACACGGGTGCTGATCATCGCCTGTTCGGCGGATGGTTACGTCAACAACGTAGCCGGCCTCGACATCCTGCCAGTCTTCGATGGTCGTGTGGGACGCCATCCGTCGCCTTATGTTATCACATCCATAGAAATAAATCTATGTGTTCAAATCCATAATTACAGCTAATCCAAGCGCGGTGGCAGTACTTTCATCTTGTGTCCCACGAGGGCAGCGTGGTTACACAAACGAAGACGATATTGAATCGGTGGACGCCAGCGGTAGATTCTGCCAACGCGGGTGTCAAAGAAGATTACCCGTCGAGTTCTTCGCGCAGCAGTTGGTTGACGCTACCCGGATCGGCCGACCCTTGCGATTTCTGCATGACCTGACCGACAAGGAAGTTTAGCGCGCCGTCCTCGCCGCTGTGGTAGTCGTCGACTGCGTCGGGGTTTTCGTCGATAGCTTCGGTCACAAAGCTGGCGATGGCGTCGTCGTCAGTCTTGCCGAGTCCTTCGCGGTCGATGATCGTTTCGGGGTCGTCGCCGTCGTCGAGCATCGACCGGAGGACGACCTCCTCGGCGTTTTTGACCGTGAGTTCGTCGTTTTCGACGAGTTCGATCAGGTGAGAGAACTCATCGAGCCGCCCCTCGATATCGGTGATCAGCATATCGCGGTAGTTGAGTTCGCCAAGGAGATTATCGGCGACCCACGTCGCGGCCACGCCGGGATCGAACTGCTCGGCGACCGCCTCGAAGAAGTCCGCGACCGCCTTCGTTGAGGTGAGCTTCGAGGCCGCCTCGCTGTCGAGGTCGTACTCGTTGACGAACCGCTCCCGGCGGGCGTCGGGGAGTTCGGGGATCTCGATCTCGTCTTTCCAGTCGGCGACTTCCAGTGGCGGGAGGTCGGCCTCACGGAAGTAGCGGTAGTCGGCCTCGGATTCCTTCGAGCGCATCGAGACGGTGATCCCGCGGGATTCGTCCCAGTGGCGGGTCTCGGTTTCGAGTGCGCGGCCGCGCTTGACGGCGTTTTTCTGCCGGCTAACCTCGTAGGCGAGGGCTTTCTCGGCAGCCTTGTGACTGGAGATATTTTTTACTTCGGTGCGATTCGCATCTTCGAGGATTGTGTCGTCGATCTCGCCCGCGTCGTCGACCTCGTCGGCGTCGACAAGGGAGATGTTGGCGTCGACGCGGAGGCTGCCGTCCCGGGTGGCGTCGAAGACGCCGAGATATTCGAGGACTTCCTCCAGTTTGGCGAGAAACGCCCGCGTTTCGTCGGGCGAGCGGAAATCCGGCTCGGTGACGATCTCCACGAGGGGGGTGCCGGCGCGGTTGTAGTTGATCAGCGTCGCCTCGGCGGAATCGATGGTGCCGCCCTTGTGCTGGAGGCTACCGGGGTCCTCTTCGAGATGTGCGCGGGTAACGCCGATCTCCCGTCTGTCGCCCTCGACGCTGATTTCGAGGCTCCCCTGCTGGCAAATGGGAGCGTCGTACTGGGTAAGCTGGAAGTTTTTGGGGAGATCGGGGTAGTAGTAGTTCTTCCGGTGGAAGGTCGTTCGTTCGGGGATGTCGGCGTCGAGTGCCTTGCCGATCTTGACGGCGGCCTCCACGGCCCCCTCGTTGAGCACCGGGAGCGCGCCGGGCAGGCCGAGACAGACGGGACAGGTTCGGCTGTTGGGTTCCTCGTCGTCCTCGGCTGCCGTCGAACAGCCACAGAAGATCTTGGTGGCCGTCTCGAGCTGGACGTGGACCTCCAGCCCGATGACGACGGCGTGGTCCTGCGTTTGAACGGCCTGCGCTGTCATTGGCCGGAATTTGCCGCGGGCCGGCTAAAGCCTAACGGAGCCACGGGGCCACGGACAGGCGTGCGACGGGCGAGAGCACCGCCGTGGGGGCCCCGAGCCGTCGCACGCATGTCTGACACACTTTTATACGCCTCGGGTAATCGTGTTACGGTATGACTAATCGGGTCGACGAACTCGAAGGACAGGTTGCCGAACTGCGTGCTGCGGTCAACGGACTCACCGAGGAACTCGTCGAGACCAAGGCCCGAGTGCGCGAACTCGAAAACGAGGCCGAGCCGACCGAGCCGACGGCCGAACGCGAGGAACCCGAAGCGGAAGGCGAGACGAGCGGAACCAGAACCCAGAACGACGATCACGTCATGGTCGTCGAACAGGAACGCAACGAGGCCGGCCACGCGACCGAAACCGTCGAGGGCGAGGAAACAGCCGAGCCGGCCGAAGCGGCCACCGACACAGACCCCGAATCGGAAGACACAATTGCCGACGACAGCGACACCGAGACAGACGACATTATCGTCGCCTGACGACCGGCGACACACCGCACGGCCGACAGCCCGACCCCACCCATGCACATCAAAGCGCTCGTATTGGACGGTTTCAAGAGTTTCGGGCGGCCGACGCGCATCCCGCTCTACGAGGATTTTACCGTTATCACCGGTCCCAACGGCTCGGGGAAATCGAACATCATCGACGGCGTCCTCTTCGCGCTCGGACTCGCCAAGACCCGCGGGATTCGTGCCGAGAAGCTGACCGACCTGATTTACAATCCCGGCCACGAGGGCGAGGCCTCGACCGACGACGGGCCGCGCGAGGCCAGCGTCGAGGTCATCCTCGACAACAGCGAGGGAACGCTCACCCGCGAGCAGGTCGTCACCGCCGCCGGCACCGACCGCGTCGGCGATGTCGACGAAATTACGATCAAACGCCGCGTCAAACAGACCGACGACAACTACTACTCCTACTACTATCTCAACGAACGCTCGGTCAACCTCGGCGACATTCAGGACCTGCTCGCGCAGGCCGGCATCGCGCCCGAGGGGTACAACGTCGTCATGCAGGGCGACGTAACCGAGATCATCAACATGTCCGCGGGCCAGCGGCGCGGCATCATCGACGAGATCGCCGGCGTCGCCGAGTTCGACGCCAAAAAGGAGTCCGCGTTCGAGGAACTCGACGCCGTCGAGGAACGGATCGACGAGGCGACGCTGAAGATCGAAGAGAAGGAGGAACGACTCGACCAACTGGCCGACGAACGCGATACCGCCCTCGAATACCAGTCGCTACGCGACGAAAAGCAGGAGTACGAAGGCTATCTGAAGGCCGCCGAACTGGAGGACAAACGCGAGGAACTGAGCGAGATCGAGGGCGAGATCGAGGACCACGAGGAGACGCTCGCGGAGCGACAGGAGACCCTCGACAGCGCGCAGGGCCGGCTGACCCGATTAGAGGACGAACTCGAAGCGCTCAACCGCGAGATCGAGCGCAAGGGCGAGGACGAACAGCTCGAACTCAAACGCGAGATGGAGTCGATCAAGGGCGAGATCGACCGACTCGACGGCCGCATCGAAACCGCCGAAGGCCGCATCGAGGACAGCGAGGACGAACGCCGGCAAGCGTTCGTCCAGATCGACCGCAAACAGGAGGAACTCGACGAGATCGAGTCGACGATCAAGGAACTCAAAGTCGAGCAGGCGTCGGTCAAGAGCACGATCCAGGACAAGGAAGCCGAACTCGCCGAGATCGAAACCGAAATCGAGAACGCCGACACCGAGTTCGACGAACGCAAAGCCGAGTTGGCCGACGCCAAGGAGCGCCGCGAGG
>Ga0207714_1002438_pt1 | contig 11249 bp, 8 predicted proteins | sample PonA232FremontCA_2_FD_187270 | JGI IMG/M metagenome (GOLD analysis project Ga0207714, IMG submission 187270) | Marine sediment microbial community from Fremont, CA, USA - Pond A23 Sediment 2 (SPAdes) | ecosystem: Environmental > Aquatic > Marine > Unclassified | place: USA: Fremont, California... | reverse complement strand
GTTCGGTGTCGAGGTGGTACCGGTCGTCCTGCATCCGGTCCTCCCCCAGCAGCCCCTCGAGTTTCTCCGCTCGTTTCCGCACGGTCACTTCGTTGGTGCCCGACACCTTGCCGAGGGCGTCCTGTCCGTACTCGTCGCCTTTCCCGTTTATCACTGCTGCGAGCGAGAGTACGGCGCCAGCGGTCGCAGCCGGCGACGTGCCGCTGGCGATCGCGGTGGGATCCGTCTCGAAGCAGTCGTACAGGATCCGGTGTGCGACGTTGATCATCTCCTCCGACATCTCGATCGCCTCGCCGAAGCCCTTCACGAGTGCGTTCGGGTGCGGCGGTACCTCGTCGATATCCAGATAGTTCCCCACCGCTTCGAGTTGCTGGTGCGAGATGGAAACCTCGCTGTCCTCGGCGTCGAGCGTTTCTGTCCACGCGTTCTCGATGTCCTGTTCACTCACTGGCAGGCCGTCCTCCCGGCAGGAAAGCGCCAGCGCTGTCGCAGCAACGTCGTCGAGATTGTCCGCGTCGACCTCCGGTTCGTTGCTCAGCTGGTTCAACCGGACCTGTGTGATCTGCACCGTGTCGTTCGCAACCCGCAGCTTCTCGGCCACCTGCATCAACCGACGTTCCACACTATCCTCTGATGTACTCGACATGGTTTCATCATGCGACCGTCACCGTTTTAACTTTTGCATACCGTTCAGATTGTTTACGTTAGAAAGTATCTAGAATAAATTCTTGACGGCGAACACGTGTTTTCGGCTCCACTCCGCAGCTCACCCCCGCAAGAACCGATCGGGACTGTCGTCCACAGTTCGCTTCCGGTGGTCCGGAGGGCATAAATACTCCGCACGAGGCCATACAGTTACGATGGTTTCCGGAGCGATCCAGTTGACTGTGAACGACCACTCACTCGCGTTCGAGCCAGCCCACGACGCGTGCCCGGACTGTGCCAGCGTGGACGGCTTCCGGAGTGACGTCGGCGTGACGACGGCTGACTCCGAGGTCGAGATCGAGGTCACGTTCGTCTGTGACAGCTGCGGCGTCGACGTCGAAACCGTCAGTCGTGCGTTCAAATCGACGACGGCGGAGTCGGACGAGGACGGCTCCGACAACACCCAGCGAGTCTACGAGTGGATCGAGAACTACACCGAAACCGAGGGCCGTCACCCCTCCAAATCCAAATGCATCCAGGATCTCCCGTTCGAAATCTTCGAGGCCCAGCAGTTGCTCGACGAACTCCTCGAACGGAACCGCATCGTGGAGGACGAAGAGCTCCGTGCCGGCGGCAAAATAACGGTGTTCAAACCGGAGGAGTGACCGGCCTCCACCGGTCGAGCGGAAAGTAGCTGCCCGGGCTGTCGTACAGGGCTCTGTTCTGTAAAAGTATATCACCCGGAACACTAACGACCGGCGTCATCCCAACCGTCGTGGTCCGGTCAGCCGGCTAACCCTCGTGCCGGGTGGGTGACTACCGAGCAGTCACCGGCCTCTGTCGCATGCCCGGGTTCACCGCGGTGTCATCGCACCCAGGTGGGTCAGCTCGCGCGGGGACTGGGGCACGCGGTGGAGCCTAACGCGGCCGGGGACATGAACGCTTCGCGGTCGGCCGAGGGACTAATGCGTGTCAGTACCAAACTACCTGTATGGATGGAGACCCGTACGAGCTGTTCAGGAAGACGTTGGAGGGGTTCAGTTCTTCGGGGTCGATGTTCGGTCCCACCAGCTTCGGGATGATCGGCTGGCCGATGACGCCGCTCCCGATCCAGGGGATGGCGGGGGCGGAGATGACACCCGAGGCCGGAACGAAACGGGCCGTGAGACAGCTGTACAGCAGCATCGAGACGCTCGACGAACAGCTTCTCGGCGGCGCTTCGCCCGAGGGCTGGGAACAGGCTCTCGCCGGGTTCCCAACGCAGTCGCCCGAGCGCGTCGCCGCCATGTTGCTGGGGACCTACCAGGTCTGGCTGCACAACCTCTGCCAGCTGCTGGTCGAAAGTTACACGGTACGACTGCTGTACGACAGGCTCGTCGTCCCCGCCCACCGCAACGACGTCGGCACGTCCGAGTGGATGCTCGCACTCTCCCAGCCCAACCGCGAACAGCTTCTCATGCGCTGTACGGATATCGACGACGACCTCGTCGACGACATGGCGGAGCTCCGGAGCAAACGGAACGAACTGCTGTACAGCATGGGTGCCTGGGACGAGTTTACCCTCGAGGACCCGGTTACGGACGGACAACGCTACATGGAGCTACTGAGCGACCTCGACGACCTCGTCTCGAACGGGGACGGCTACGCGTATCTGCCCACCGACCGGGACGCCACCTGAGGGCAGTTCGGTCCCGTATCCGAGACCAGTACGTATAGGTGTGCGTACGCGTTACAGCAGGGTGTGACAGGGAGCGAACGGACAGCGGTTCTCGGAGGCACGTTCACGCCGATTCACAACGGTCACCGGGCGCTGTTACACAAGGCATTCCAGACGGCGAGTCACGACGGAGCGGGCGACGGACACGTCATCGTCGGCCTCACATCTCCCGAACTCGCCACCGAGACCCGTGACGTCGACACCGACACCTCCAGACTCGACGCCTACGCGAGGCGTCAGCAGGAACTGGAGGGCGAACTCGAACGGCTGAGCGATCCGTACTCCGCATCGTACGAGATCATCCGGCTGGAAGACACGTACGGACCCGCACTGACACGAGCCGACGCCGACGCCCTCGTTGTCTCCCCGGAGGCGAAAGCCCAGCGGCGGGCGAACACGCTCAACGGGGAACGACTCGACCGGGGGCTGGATCGCCTGGAGATCCACACCGCCCCGTTCGTCGTCGCCGAGGACGGGACACGGATCTCCAGCACGCGGATCAGGAACGGCGAGATCGACCCACACGGCCGCCTGCTCACGGGTTCCGACGGGTAATCCAGACAGTATAAGTGTCCGCGTCCCGCACACCAGACCGATTGAATGGGGTATACGCCACACGTTCTGATCGTCGGCGGTGGAGTGCTCGGCACTGCGATTGCACGTGATTTCGCCATCCGCGGACTGGAGGTGACCCTCGTCGAACAGGGCACCCTGACCGCGGGCACGACCGGACGGATGCACGGCGTGCTGTACAGCGGCGCTCGCTTCGCGGCCACCGACCCCGCCGGTGCGGTTCGCTGTCGCTCCGAAACGAAGGCTCTCCGCGAGATCGCCGACCACTGTCTCCGGAGCACCTCGGCTGTCATCGCGGACCAGTCGGAAGGACGGATCGCTGACTGCATGGCCGCGTGTGAAAACTGCGGGATCCCGTTCCAGGAACTGTCCGCCTCCCAGCGGGAGGAGGCCGGGCTGACCGGGGAAGTCGAGGCTGCGATCCGGGTCCCGGAAGCCGCGGTCGACCCGTTCGAGTTGACCCTCTCGACGGCCGCCGGCGCCCGGGAGTACGGCGCGGAGATCAAAACGGGAGCCGCGGTCGAGGAGATCCGGTTCGACGGGGGTCGGGTTGCCGGCGCCACCGTCGAGTACGACCCCTCGCCCGGGGCCCCTCCAGCCCCGACGGAACCCGCCACTCCGGACGACGGCGACGGACAGCCAGCCGACGCTACCGATGGCGAGGCAGACGAGGAGAGCGACCACTCCGAGGACACCGGCTCGGACCGCCCGGAGATGCCGGGATCGGTACAGCGGAGTTTCCCGGGCGCGAGCGACGACGACGAACCCGATCGGGGCGAGCGCGAGGAGATCGCCGCCGACTTCGTCGTCAACGCCACGGGAGCCTGGGCGGATCGCATCGCCGCACTCGCCGGGATCGACCTCCCGCTGTCACGCAGCCGGGGCCGGATGCTGGTCCTCGACGAAGAGCCCGACCACACCGTCACACAGTACGACCCCGAGCAGCCCCTCTCACTGTCGCCGTTCTGGGGCAACGGCGTGGTCGGACCGATCAGGTCGGGTTCGGCCGAGGACGCCATCGAGGCAGTATCCGCGATCAGCGACGGGATCGACGACCCCACCGTGCTCCGTTCCTACAGCGGGGTATGGACACAGCACGCGAGTGACAGCGACGACCCGTACGGCCCGGGCGCCACGATGATCGACCACGAGAAGTACGACGACCAGTGGGGAATGTTGACCGTCGTCGGCGGGACGCTCACCACCCACCGCCTGGTCGCCAAACAGGTCGTCGACAGGGTCTGCCGGGAGTTCGGTATCGACCGGGCCTGCCTGACCGACGAACTCCAACTGCCGGAGGTGACAGCGGAGTCGACGACCGAGTCGAGCCAGTCGCTTCTCGCACGGGCCGGGTCGGTGCCGAAATCAGTCACCGACCAGCCCGACCCCGTCCTCTGTGAGAGCCAGTCGGTCGGCCGCGAGACGATCGAGACGGCCCTGGAGAGCGACGACGTCCGCGGGACGGACCTCACCGACGTCCGTATCCGGACCGGCGCGACGATGGGTGCCTGTCAGGGCGGGCGGTGTGGCCACCGGATCGCGACGCAGCTGTATCCCGAGCACGATCCCGACACCGTCGAGGAGTCACTCCGGGAGCTGCTCGCGGCCCGCTGGCAGGGGCGGCGGAACCCCCTCTGGGGTCCACAGCTCGCCGCCGCTATCGCGGACTACGAGTACCACGCGGCCGTTCTGAACCGCAACTCGTCGGATACGGACGGGATCGAGCTCTCGGCGTACGACGACGGCTCCGATCCGGGCGACCGCGACCGACCACTGTGCTGCGAGGCGGTCGTCTATGGCTGAGTCACAGGCCGACGATCTCCTCGTCGTCGGCGGCGGTGTGGCCGGCTACATCGGCGCGCTGGCTGCCAGTCGCCACCGGCCGTCCGCGTCGATCCGTCTGCTCTGTCCCGCGACCGACCGGTTCCGGACCCACTCCGGAGTGATCGACGTGCTGGGCTACCGCCCCGGCAGCGACGGCCCGGTGACGAACCCCCTCTCGGCGATCGCGGAGTTGCCCGACGAGCACTGGTATACGAAACTCGGTCGCGAGCGTCTCTGGGAGGCGCTTTCGGTGTTCGACGAGGCGATCGAGGGCTACCGTGGCGCAGGGACCGAACGGAACGCGCTAGTGCCGACGGCCGTCGGGCGGCTGAAACCGGCCTCGCGGTACCCCGCGGCGGTCGCGTCCGGCGTCGCGAGCGACCGGCGGTCGATGCGGCTGGTCGGCTTCGAGCGACTCCCGGATCTCGATGCGGCGTTCGCAGCCGACCGGCTCTCCGAGTCACTCCCCTACGACGTCGCCGACTCGTCGATCACGACGTCGATATCTGTCGGCGACGTGCCAGCCGCGCCGGCAATCGCGGAGGCGCTCGACGCTGATTCGGAGACCGACTCCGGTATCTCGGCCCGCGAGTCGGTCGCCCGGGAGCTCCGATCGACGCTCGATGTCGAACCACGGATCGGTGTTCCAGCCGTCCTCGGCGTCGAGGACGCTGTCGAGATCCGGGAGACAGTGGCCGACCGGCTGACCGTGGAGATCTTCGAAATCCCGCTCGGCCCGCCGAGCGTTCCCGGCCGACGCCTCGAAGCACGGCTCCGCAGCGCCCTCGAAACGGCCGGTGTCGCCGTCGAACGCGGTGTGTCGGTCACCGGAACCGACACCGACGACGGCCGCGTCGAACGCGTCAGGACCGAGGAGGGGACCTACGAGGCGTCGGCGTTCGTACTCGCGACAGGCGGTGTTCAGGCTGGCGGGCTCGCTGGAACGCCGAGCGGCGTCCGGGAACCGATCTTCGAGTGCCCGGTTCGTGCGCCCTCTGACCGGCAGGTGTGGACCGACGCGGCCTTTCTCGGCGACCACGAGGCCGTCCGGATCGGTGTGACGGTCGACGACCGGCTGCGACCGGCCGACAGCGCCGGCCCGCAGTACCCGAACCTGTACGCGGCCGGGCGTCTCCTCGAAACGACGAACGTGATCGGGGAGCAGTCGACTGACGGTATCGAGATCCTCACGGGGTACGAGGCCTGCCGGCGGGCCGTCGAAGAGCACTGAGACTACTCGGCCGGGTACCACGCGAGTTCGTGGTCCGCGGCGATGTTCACCGTCACCGGCTGGCCGTGTTCGAACGTCTCGACGTGGTTGTGGAGACACCGGACCGTCGTGTCGTTCTCTAGCTGGACCCGGTAGACGAAGTTCGGCCCGTTGTACTGCCGGTGGACAACGTGGCCGTCGGCGATCGTTTCTTTCGACGGGATCGCCTCAAGATCGTCCGGCCGGACGAGTAGATCGATCTGTGCACCGTCGTAGGCCCCGACGGGGCCGTTGAGTTGGCTGGTGTCGAGTCGCCCCAGCGTCGTCTCGACGGTCTCGCCGCGGACCCGGCCCGTGATGAAGCTGGCCCGGCCGAGGAAACTCGCGACGAACCGTGACTCGGGGTTCTCGAAGACGATTTCGGGCTTGCCGACCTGTTCGAGCCGTCCGTCGTTTATGATCGCGACGCGGTCCGAGATCGACAGCGCCTCCTCCTGGTCGTGAGTGACGGAGATGGCTGTCACGCCGGCCTCCTTGAGGATCCGCCTGATCTCCTCGCGCATCTCGATCCGGAGACGGACGTCGAGGTTCGAGAACGGTTCGTCCAGCAACAGAATATCCGGCTCGGGCGCCAGCGACCGGGCGAGCGCGACTCGCTGTTGCTGGCCGCCGGAGAGTTCCCCCGGCTCTTTCTCCCGGTGGGACTCCAGGCCGACGAGCCCGAGGAGTTCCTCGAGGCGCTCCTCTTTCCGTTCGGCGTCCCACTCCCTGATCCCGAAGGTAATGTTCTCCGCGACGGTGAGATGTGGGAACAGCGCGAAGTCCTGGAAGACGAGCCCGACGTCCCTGTTTTCGGGGGAGATGAAGCTGTCCGCGTCCGAAACTCGCTCGCCGGCGATGGTGATCGACCCTGCTGTGGGCCGTTCCAGCCCGGCGATCATCCGCAACATCGTTGTCTTTCCACAGCCAGAGGGGCCAAGCAGCGTCAGCAACTCCCCGTCCTTTACCGAAATCGAAAACGAGTCGACGGCAGTTTCGGGCCCGAAATCACACGTCAGGTCGTCGATTTCGAGGACTGTTCCGCCGGGCTGTGACTCCCTCTCGCCTCCCCACTCCGGCTGTGTGTGCTCGATACGGGATCTGAGATCTGATTCTGACATCGTCATAGGTGGCAGGTGTGACCGCGGCGGGCGAACGGTTCGAAACTCCAAGCCCAGGTAACCATCGTGTACAGTTCTGTTTTTAGGCATACCAAAAATATCTGTCGCTTCCGGCCCGGACACCGAAACCGACACAGTCTAGCCGCGTGGACTGACCGTATGGACGTTGCAGTGATCGGGGCGGCGATGACGCCCTTCGGCGAGCGGGCGGCCTGGCTCGACGAACTGCTCTCGACGGCGGCACTGGACTGTCTCGCCGACGCGGGCGCGTCGACGGGAGCCGTGGACCACCTCTACGTCTCGAACATGGCGAGCGGTGAGTTCGAGGGCACCACAGGTGTGATGAACGCCCTCGCGGCCGATATCGGTGTCACGCCCGCCTACACACAGCGGGTCGGCCAGACCTCCGCATCGGGTGGGGCCGGGCTGTACGCTGCCTGGCAGTCCATCGCTTCCGGCGCGAGCGAACTGACGTTGCTTGTCGGCGGTGAGAAGATGACACACCGCACCACCGGTGAGGCTTCGGATATCATCGCCTCGCTGACCCATCCGGTCGAGTACAGCCACGGCGTCACGCTCCCCTCGTTCGCGGGCCTGGTCGCCCGGCGCTACATGGACCGGTTCGACGTGCCCCGGGAGAGTCTCGCCGAGGTCGCCGTCAAGAACCACGCGAACGCGACGGCGAACCCGGACGCACAGTTTCGGAAAGCGATCGACACCGACGACGTGTTATCGAGCCCGGTCGTCGCCGATCCACTCCGGCTGTACGACTACTGCCCGGTGACCGACGGCGCCGGGGCGCTCCTGTTCTGTCCGGCCGCCGTCGCCGAGCAGTACACGGACCGGTACGTCCGTCTCTCCGGCGTCGCCGGCGGCACCGACACGCACGTGGTCCACGAACGCGCGGAGCCGACCTGGATGGGCGCAGTCGCGGAGAGCGGCCGGCAAGCCTTCGAGATGGCGGGCTGTGAGCCGTCCGACATCGACGTCGCCGAGCTACACGATATGGTCACGCTGCTGGAACCGCTCCAGCTCGAAGCACTCGGCTTTGCGGACCGCGGCACGGGCTGGCAGTGGGCACCGGAGGGACGGACGACACGTGACGGCTCGTTGCCGGTCAACACCTCCGGCGGCCTCAAGGCGCGGGGCCACCCGCTCGGCGCGACGGGTATCGCGCAGGCAGTCGAAATCTACAGACAACTCCTCGGCGAGGCCGGCGGGCGACAGGTCACCGCCCGGCGCGGCCTGACCTGTAACGTCGGCGGCTTCGGCAACTGCGTCACGACGGCGGTGCTGGAGGTGGACGGATGACCGACTTTGCCGCCCACGAGTGTGAGAACGGCCACCTGACATACCCCGCCCACACGCGGTGTCCGGCGTGTGGCCGGCCACAGACCGGCCGAATCGATCTCTCGGATCGACAGGCGGAGGTGGTGACCTGGACGACAGTGATGGCCTCGCCGACCGGCGTCCGCGAACCGAACACGGTGGTGATCGTCGAGTTCACCGTTGACGACCGGACCGTGCGGGCGATCGGATCGACGACCGCGGGCGTGTCGATCGGTGACACCGTCCGACCCGTTCACGTCGAACAGTTGCGCGACCCGTCCGCCGCTATCCGGGTGGCCGACCGGCAGTCCTGGAGCGGTTACCGGTTCGAGCCGGTCGACTGAGCGAGCCGTTCGCGGACCACGAGCAGACAGGGCAACAGCGTGACACTGGCGAAAAACGCCAGCACGATCGCCGAGCCGGTCACCAGCCCGAACCGCTGCAGCGGCGGCGAGAGTGCGAGCGCGAGCACGCCGAACCCTGCGGCTGTCGTCGCCGCGCTCGCGAGCAGCGCTCCGCCCGTCCCGGTGATAGACGCTTCCAGGGCTGCCGACAGGCTCTCCTGGCGTTCCCGCTCGGCGATGAACCGCTCACCGGCGTGGATGCTGTAGTCGACGCCCAGGCCGATGGCGAGACTCGTGATGACCGCGGTCTCGCTGTTGAACGGCAGTCCGAGCACCGCCATCGCACCCAGCAGCCAGGCCAGGGCGATGACCACCGGCGCGAGCACGACCGGCCCTAGCGAGGGCTGGCCGTACTGGTTCCAGAAAAGCAGTGTCAGGAAGGCCAGGATCACCACGAGTGTGACGACGAAGGCCTGGATCAGGTTCTCGAGCAGCGCGTCCTGCAACACGGCTTCGGTGACCGGGCTCCCGGTCGCGACAGCGCGTACCGGTGCGCCGGCCGCGATTGCCGAGGCGAGTCCACGCGTGTCCCTCGCGATCGCCTGTGCCGACTCGCCGCTCCTGACGGAGACGATCAGGCGCGCCGAGGTAATCTCACCGTCTGAACGCGTCAGGAACTCGGAGGCGGCCGCATCGTCGACTTCGAACAGGAGATCGTACACCGCGGCTACGTCGCTGTCGGGCAGGCCGTCGCCGTCCGTATCCCGCTCCTGGATCGCCGCGGCGACTGTCGCGTTCTCCGCGGCGAGTTCCCGTACCACCGTGTGTGGTCCCTCGACTGCGGCCCGCCCGTCCGGCCGTGCCGCGATCGCGTTCCCCGTGTCGGCGTTCCTGGTCGCGGTATCGATCGCTTCGAGCACCCCGCCGTCAGTCACGGTGCCGCGTATCAGTATCTGTGAGCTGTCGTCGGTCCCCTGGAGTCCGAAGTTCTCGCTGAGATAGGCGAAATCGTCTGCGATCGTGTACGTGTCCGGTTCGAGCGGTCCCGGGAGCGCGCTCGTCCAGCCTGGCGGATCCTCGGGCAGGAAGTCGGCCTGGTTAAACTCCGTATCGATCGTCGTCGCGCCGTAGGCACCCCCGGTCGCGAGCAACACTGCGATCACGATCACCACGACGGGCGAGTTCGAGGCCATCGAGGCGACACCCGAGAGCAGTCGGTTCGCCACGCCACGGCCGACACCGAAAGCGGGCTTTGCCCTGTCCCGTCCGAACCGCCCCTCGAGGAGCGAGTCGACCTCGACTTTCACCGCCGGCACGAGCGCGCCGAAGATCACGAACGTGCCGAGGATGCCCCCCGCACTGAGGATCGCGAAATCACGGATCGCCGGTAGCGGACTCACCACGTTCGAAAAAAAGCCTACTCCCGTCGAGAACGTCGCGGCGCCGATCGCGAGAATGACACTGCCGAGGCCGGCGGCCATCGCGGGCCGGATGCCACGCCTCTCGCGGGGTTCGGGAGCGCTCTCTCCGGGCCGGTCGAGGCGGCCGCTACGTGCCTCCCGGTACCGCATGACGACGTGTAACGCGTAGTCGATACTCAGGCCGATCAGCAGGAAGGGAACGGCGATGAGGATGACGTTCATCGGGATCTCGAGCCACCCCATCACACCGGAGAGCCACCCCATCACGGCCCCGATCCCGACGAACGCGAGCAGGATATCGAGGAGATCCCTGTACGCGAACCCGAGTACGAGCAGGAGCAACACGAGCGCGACCGGCGTGATGATCGCGAAACTGTCGCCGGTGGCCCGCGAGGAGGCGTCGTCACGCACCCCCTGGCCGAACAGGAAGGCGTCGTCGAACCGGTCCTCGACGAGCCCGGCCATCTCGACCTGTGCGTCGTAGGCCGCCTGCGGATCCTCACCCTCCCCGCTGTCGTCCGTCTGGAAAAGCAACGTCAGCCGCGACTCGGCGGTCGTCTCCCCGGGCGTGTACCCTTCGGGGAGGAACTGGTAGGGGTCCTGCTCGCCCAGCACGGCCGTGTCGGGGTCGAGCAGCCGTGCAAGCACTGCCTCGAACTCCTGTTCGCTCAGTGAGTCGAGTGCGTCGATCTGGTCGTCAAGCGGCGGCTGTCCGGTCGGGGGTGGCCCCTCGCTGGTCTCCGCGACGGCTGCTGTCGCGACGACGTTCTCCAGGCCGACGATTCCCTGCTCGTCGAGTGTCGCCGCGAGCGCCTGGCTCTCCCTGATCTCCCGCTGGAGGGCCAGTCCCGCCAGCATCGACTCCCGCGTGAGCACGTTCCCGCCCCGCTCCCTGACGACGAGCTGTGAGACGACCGAATCCTGCTGGCGGTAGTTGTTCTGGATGTAACTCGCCGCGTCGGTTTCGGGTGAATCCACGTCGAACCGGCCGACGTCACCCTCCTCCGTCTCACCGACGGCGGCCCC
>Ga0207714_1002437_pt1 | contig 11251 bp, 9 predicted proteins | sample PonA232FremontCA_2_FD_187270 | JGI IMG/M metagenome (GOLD analysis project Ga0207714, IMG submission 187270) | Marine sediment microbial community from Fremont, CA, USA - Pond A23 Sediment 2 (SPAdes) | ecosystem: Environmental > Aquatic > Marine > Unclassified | place: USA: Fremont, California... | reverse complement strand
CCCCGTTTAGCGTTCCCCGTTCACGGTTTGGGGTTCGTTGGTCAGAGATCAGCGGGAGGCAATCGGACAAATTGACCCACCGACTCACCGACCCACTGACTCACCGACTCACCGACCCACTGACTCACTGACTCACTGACCTACTGACTCACCGAGCCACTGACCAACCGACCCACAGGTCTTCGTCACTCAGACAATGATGTGAATGTCCCGCTTGGCCAGGCCGACCACCTGGATGGCGTGCTCCCCGTCCAAAAAGACGTGGTCCACGTAGCTCGCATCCTGGTGTCCGTGCAGGATCCATTCGGCCTTGAGCACGGAGGCGAGCTCGTCCACCTCGGGAAACCCTTTTGTGTGGCAGCTCGGAGCTTCGTGGGTAATGAGGATGTCCGCCCTGGCCGGATTGAGCAGGCCCTCGTAGTCCTCCAGAAAGATAGAGCTCCAGTGGCGCAGAGGGAGCCAATTGCGGAACTTGGAGCGGGGCGGGGTGTTTTCCGCCAGTTGATTCCGGGTGTCCCAGCGGGTGCCCTTCTGGGGATGCCAGACCTCTTCGCGGAACACCCCGCCGAGCCCGGCGACCCGGTACTGGCCTGCCTCGGTGATACGAGCGTGGAGGTTGCGGTCCCACATGGGTACCAAGTGCTGCATCCACTCCTGGCGCTCGGAGTCGCGGTCTCCGGGGATGAACCACGTCTTTTCCGCGAGCTCCGCGCCCAGGATCTCCTCCAGGGGGATGGGGGCGCATATGTCCCCCAAGAGGAAGATGCCCTCGATATTGATCAGTCCGTTGGCCTCGATGAAGGCGAAGAGCTCCTCGAAGTCCCCAAGGGGGTCGGCAAAAAACAAGAGCATATGCCTCAACCGTTATGGTTCCGGTTTCAATCTTGGATCCGGGGCCTGGTATGGATCCCTTCGGACTACCCCGCGTTTTCCGCTGATCCGTGAACAGGGGATTTGGGGGAGGTCGTGCCCACACGGCCAGTTGCAGGGAACCCAATCCTTGTAAACTCTTTGGCTGAAGCAGGTCAATTCCCGGAAAGGGATTTCCGGGGAGGATTGGACTCGGACCTGATTTCAAGGCGATGTCCGGATACGGGAAAGGACGGCGGGAATTGACCTCGCGCCGGCCCGTGCCTGCCATGCGGGCCGTGGCTCGGATGGGTCCCGGCGAGCAGGCCTATGACGCGTCCGGCTTCGTGGGCGAGCGCGAGGTGTTTGGGAGCATTTGCACTACCTCCCACCTGGAGAGGTCGCGCCAGTTTCGGTAGGCCTCGGCCACGGCGAAGGATCCGGCCTCCTTGATCTGCACCGCGTACACCGTGTCCGCGTACGGGGCCACCTGCTCCACGGAGCGTCGCGGTGCGGTGGGCAGGGCCAGGACCACCTTTTTCGCGCCCAGCTCCCGGACCGCTTCCATTGCCGCGAGCATGGTGTATCCCGAGGCCAGGCCGTCGTCGGTGAGAAGGGCCGTTTTTCGGGTCAGATCGGGAAGGGGCTTCCCCCCGCGGAAGGCATTGTTTCGTTCCTCCAGCTCCAGCCGGGTTTTTTCGATTTGTTCGTCTATCTGGTCCCGCGAGAGCCTCAGGGAGTCCATCAGCTGCCTGTTGAGCAGGGTCTGCCCGCGGAAGGCAACCGCTCCGAAGCCGGCCTCGGTATTCCAAGGGATCTGTACTTTTCGCACCAGGACCAGATCGAAATCGAGCCCGAGACGCCGGCTCAGCACAAGACCCACCGGCACCCCTCCGGAGGGGATGGCCAGGACGATGCTGTTGCGGTCATTCGCGAAAAAGGGATGCAGCATCCGGGCAAGATGGTTCCCGGCATCGGTCCGGTCCTGAAAGATCCCCTTTTGGTTGCGGTGCTCCGGCCTCTCGTGGACGTTATCCATGATTTTGCTCAGGGGCTCGTGCTACGGATTGATAAAAAAATTCATGTGTACTGAGTATGCCCCGGTGTGGCGGCGATGTCAAAATGCGCTTGGCGATCGCGATTGCCTGACGGAAAAGAGTTGCCCGCGAATCCGCAAGAATCTCCGAGAATTCTGGCGCCGCTTGTCGCGTTGGCACAAAAAAAATTTTCTCCTTCGCGATAATTCGCGGGTCGGGAACATGTTGTCAAAGCCTGTGCCGGGCTTGTAGGGTCCGCCTGTTCTGAAGCCAACCCACAAGACGTATGGAGCGTATTATGACCGAGAATCAGGAATCGCAGCAACGAACCATGTCCTGGGAGGAAGTGGCCTATTCCAACATGATCCAGGGCGAGGCCTTTCTCCGCATCCTGGTGGAGAAGGGGGTCTTGACCAAGGAGGAGTTCGTGGAAAAGCTCAGGGAGGTGCACAAGGAGTACATGCAGCAAAAGCAGGAGGAATCCGGGGAGCAGGGCCAGGGGTAACCCGCTCGGGCAACAGGAAAGCCGAGGCAAGGAAGTGGGGAATCATCCTCTGTTCAGGGCAAGGCACTCCCTTACCCAATGGCTGCCTCCCGTTCCTCCGGAAAGTCCGCGTGGTCGCGTATGATCCGCCGGAAATCCCCGGTCAGCTCGAAAAAGGCATCCAGGAGCACCGGGTCGAAATGGGTCCCTCTCCTTGCCTCCATGGTCTCCAGGACCACGTTTTGGGGAAGGGGCTCCTTGTAGACCCTCTTGCTCACCAGCGCGTCATAGACATCCACCAGGGCCATGAGCCGAGCGGACAAGGGGATCTCCTCCCCCTTCAGACCGCGGGGATATCCCGAGCCGTCCCATTTCTCGTGGTGATTGTACGCGATCTCCATGCCCAGCTGCAGAAAGTCGGCCTCTTCCGAATTGCGCACGGAAAACTTCAGCGCGTCATAGCCGTAGCGGGGATGCTCCTTGATTTCCTCGAATTCCTCCGGGGTGAGCAGCCCGGGTTTCAATAGAATGTGGTCCGGCACGCCCACCTTCCCGATGTCGTGGAGCGGAGCTGACTTGGTGAGCAACTCGATGCGCTCGGGATTGAGATCGTCCTGGAACAGGCCCTTCTCTCGCAACCTTTCCGCGAGCGCCTTGATGTAATATTGCGTGCGCCTGATATGCCCCCCGGTTTCCGGATCGCGGTACTCGGCGAGGGTGGCCATGCCCTGGATCGTTACCTCCTGCATCCGGGCGAGCTGGGCCGTGCGTCGCTGAACCTTTCGCTCCAGATCATTGTTTCGGCTTTGCAGCTCTTCCCGGGCACGCTTGAGTTGCAGATGGTTTCGCACCCGGGTTCTGACGATCGAGGCCTTGATGGGCTTGGTCAGATAATCCACCGCCCCGAGCTTCAGGCCCGTGGCTTCGTCCTCCTCCTCGCCCTTGGCGGTGATGAAGATAACCGGTATTTCTGAGGTGGCTCGCTCCCGCTTCAGGCGACGGCAGACCTCGTGTCCGCCCATTCCGGGCATCATGACATCCAGGAGGATGAGGTCCGGAACCTCGTCAAAGGCGCGCTCCAGGGCGGCTTGGCCGTTCGTGGCCTCGATGACGGAACAGGTGTCACTCAGGACTTCCTTCAAGAGCTCCACATTGACTTGCACGTCGTCCACGACCAGCACGGTGGGAAAAGATTGTTCAGACATAAACGCTTTCCGGCTCAAGGGTTGCATTCGAATTCTTTACGCTTTGCCGACAAGACAAGCAGGACAAGACGCTATTCCTGAGTAACCACATCCTGTTCCTCTGCGTGCATGGGGATCTGGAAGGTGAAGGTCGTCCCGCACCCGGCGCCCTCGCTTTCCACGAAGATGTGTCCGTCATGAAGCTCCACCAGGTGTCTGGTGAGGGCCAGCCCCAAGCCGGTGCCCTGGTGCTGCTGGCTCGATCCCGATTGGATCTGGGCGAATCGCTCGAAGACGCGTTCCTGGTTCTCCGGGGAGAGGCCCTCCCCGGTGTCCGCAACCGCAATCCGCAGCATCTCCCTTGCTGGCTCGCCGTAGCTTGGATCCGGCCTCACCACATCCGCGGTGACCGTGATCCTGCCTCCGTCGGGCGTGAACTTGGTGGCGTTGGAGAGCAGGTTGAACAGGATCTGCCTCAGCTTCCGCGCATCCAGGCGAACGTTTCGCTGCCGCAGCTCATCCGCGAGGTTTAGCTGCATCCGCAATCCGTGGCTGACAGCCTTCTGGTGCAGCAGATTGACCGCATCCCGCAGGAACTCGTCGATCCGGATTTCCGTGGGCTCCAGACGCATCTTGCCCGCCTCGACCTTGGACAGATCCAGGACGTCGTTCAAGAGATCCTGAAGGTGATGGCCGCCCTGGGCAATATTGGCCACGTACTGCTCCTGCTTGGCATTGAGATCCCCGAAGCTCCTTTCCCGAAGGAGGTCGGCGAACCCGATGATGGCGTTGAGCGGGGTCCGCAGCTCGTGACTCATGTTGTTCAGGAATTCCGTTTTGGCCCTGTTGGCCGCCTCGGCATGATCCTTGGCGGCTTGAAGCGCGATTTCGTGGTTTTGCCTCTGGATGGCGAGGGCGAAGATGATCCCTAGCTGCTGCATGATTTGCAGATCCCTTTCCCTGTACCCCTCTTCCGAATTGGCCAGGGCGATTTGCCCCATAAGCTCATTTTCCAGGAAGACCGGAACGGAAAGGAAATTGGCGATCTGGATGTGCCCCTCCGGTGTCCCCGTGGAGCGGGGATCATCGGCAGGATTGTTGCACAAAACCGGCTCCCGCTGCTCGAGCACCCAGCCCCAAAGTCCCCTGAATCGATCGAATACGATATCCTTGTTCGGGACCCGGCACACGTCCCAGACCGTCCTGGTTAGGGTGTGGGCCCAAAAATTTCCGCTCGAGGCGTCGATGCTCCCCACATACCCAAAGCGGCTGCGGGTGAGATCCTTCCCCGCCTCCAGGATCCGCTCGCACATATCCTCGAATGAGCCCGGGGAAAGGAGCGCTTGAACCGTGGTTCGCAACCTCGACTCCACCAGCTGGCGATGACTGATCTCGTCACAGGCCCGCTTTTGCTCGGTAATGTCCATGAGGGCGACCAGGACCAGGCGATCCTCTTCCTGCCGGAGCAGGGTGGTGGACAGGAGAAAGGTGAGCTCCCGATCGCCCTGGAACATGTGCAGAGGGGTTTCGACATGGCTGGCGTCCTCCCCGGTCCGGAAGGTCTCCATCACGGTATTGCGGATGGTGCATCCGGAGCATTCCGGGCCGAATCCGCAGCCGCGGGGGTCGTCCAGGTGATGCAGGCAACGCAGCGCCTCACCCGTTTGCTTTCCCTGTATTTCCTCCTCGCTCCTGTGGACGAACTGGCATGTAGAAGCATTGGATTTGCGAATCCTGCCTTCCCGGTCCACAAGCAACATGATCATAGGCGCATGATCGAAGACGGTCCGCAGCCGATCCTCCGCCTCCTTGCGCTCCGTGATCTCCACGTGCGCGACCACAACGCGCCGGGGTGGCTCCTCGGGGAAGGGGCTGACACGGCCGATGAACCATCGCTCCCGTCTTGGGGAGGGACAGGGATACTCCCGGGCAAAAAAGTCCCTTTCCCCGGAGACGACCTCCCCGATCCCTTGGGCAAATGCCTCGGCGCCCTGGGCGAACTCGCCAGCGGACCGGGAACAGATGGAAAGATAATTCCTCCCTTCGGATACGAGCTCCGAGGAGATGCCGCTCTCCTCGGCAAAATCCCGCCAGGCCTGGTTGACGAGCACAATGTCCCCTTGCGCGTTGAGCACGGCGATGTGTCCGGAGAGACCGTTCAGGGTAAAGCGCAGAAACCGCTCGGATTCCTGCAGGGCTATCTCGCTTTGGACGCGTTGCTCCTCCTGATCAATGGCATGCAGGGCGAAAGAGATGTCCCCGGCCAGCTCCCGAACCAGTTCCCACTCGTCCTCGTCGTCGGCATAGGACCAGGGGAGGGAGAGGGCCATCACCCCGTAGTCCGTGCCCTGATGCGCGAGCGGTACGGCGATTCTGGCCGAGCCCGGGGCTGCTCCGACCAGGGGGCATTGAGAACAGAGGGCTTCGGAGTCGGGGGCGACCACCAAGTCGGAGCGACGTAGCGCTTCCCTGGCGCAGCTGGGGAGCTCGCCGTTTTGCAGCTGGTCCCGCAAGGGGGGAAAGCCCTCCTTCAATCCCGCCTGCTCGCAGATGAGACAGGCCCCTGTATCGTCAAACAGGGCGATCCAGGCCGTATTATAGCCGTGCGTCTCGATCAGCCTGTCGCAGGCGCCCCTGAGGAGCCGGGAGCGGTCCTTTTCCGCGGCGATGAGCTGATTCACGTTGCGAATGGCAGCCAGCACCCGGTTGAGATGCCGGATTTTCTCCTCGGATCGCTTCCGCTCGGTGATGTCCTGGATCATGCCGATGGAGCGGACAATGCGTCCCGCCTCGTCCCGTACGTGCTCGCACTTCTCCAAAACCGTGCGAACAGCCTCATCGTGTCCGCGGACGATGCGATGCTCGATCTCGTAGGAGTCCCGGCCCTGATGCAGGGAATCCATGAACGCGGCGGCGACTTCTTGACGATCCTCCGGATGAACAAACCTGAGGAAGCCTTTATAGGTCATCTCCGTGTATTCGGGCTCGAGCCCGAAGATGCGGTAGGTCTCCTCGGACCAGGTGAGCCTTCCGGAGAACACGTCCAGGTCCCAGCTTCCCAGGTGCGCGATTTTCTGGCTTCTGTCCAGGAGGTAGCGATACCTTTCCAGCTCGAGCCTCGTCCCCTCGCCCTCATTCGCCCCCTGTCGCCGCGAGGATCGGGCTTCCGCCATCCTCCGGCCCATGTCGATCCGAGCCAGAAGCTCCTCGCGATCCACGGGCTTGGCACAGTAGTCGTTCGCCCCGGCCTCGAGGCCTTGCAGGACATCGTCTTCCCCGGCCCCTGAAGTGAGCAGAATGATGTGGGGAGAATCGCCGGTTGTGTCCATTCGGATCTTGCGACAAAGCTCCAGCCAGTCAATCTTTGGCAACGCGCAGTCCAGGACAAGCAAAGGAGGAGCCGCCCCTTCCCGCATCATGGTCCAGGCCTGAACTCCGTCACTGACCTCCACCACCTCGTGGCCCCGCTCCCTGAGCAGGGCCGGCAGAGTGGCTCCGAAGGTCTTCTCGCCCCCGGCAAGAAGTATACGCATAGATCGCCCCGTACGCTCTTTCTTTCTGGTGAATGATCTCTCGGCTTTTGGGTTTTCCCGGGAGGTACCATGACACCGGGCGGAAGGGAATACGCTTTTCCGCCCGGCGCCTTGGTCCGCTTAGAAGTCCTTGAAGGTGTCATTGTCATCCAAGGGGATCATGCGATCCGCGTTGTGTCGATCTCCTTGTCCGGATTGGCTTTCAGGGATTTCAGATTTGCGGCTGTGAGAGATGCGGTTCCGGCTCGTTGGAGCATATCGCTCTCCGTCGCTACCAGAAGCCAGCTGCTTATGCCCCGAGGCCCCGCCTTGAAGGGATGCCTGTTCTCTCGACTCCCCATTTCCATTCGTGAGGGCCTTTCCGTTTTCTCCGTGGACGAATGCCGTAAGATGGGCCACGATCGAGTCCAGCTCCCTGGCCTGCGAGTCGAGCTCCTCAGCGGCGCTGGCGGACTCTTCCGCGTCCGAGGCGTTCTGCTGCACCACCTTGTCCATTTCGGATACAGCGCTATTCACCTGCTCGATCCCCTGGGACTGCTCCTTGGAAGCGCCGGAGATCTCGCCGATGAGCGTTGTGACCTTTTCCGTGCTCTGTCTGATGTTTTCCAGGTTGCTCGTGACCTCCTCCGCGACCTGGGCCCCGTTGTTCGCGCTGGTCTGGGACTTTTCGATCAATTCCGAGGTCTCCTTGGCCGCCTCTGAGCTCCGCTGGGCCAGATTGCGCACCTCCTCGGCCACCACGGCGAAGCCCTTGCCCGCCTCGCCGGCACGGGCCGCCTCAACTGCCGCGTTCAGAGCGAGCAGGTTGGTCTGGAAGGCGATGTCGTCGATGGTCTTGATAATGCGCGATGTTTCGGAAGTGGCATTCTTGATGTCTTCCACAGCCTGGGACATGCGCTGCACGGACTCGGTGCCGCTACTGACCTGCTCAGCCGTCTCCCGTACCGCAGTGTCCGCCTGGCCCGCATTGTCCGCATTCTGCTTGGTCTGCGAGGCCATCTCCTCCAGGCTGGAGGAAGTTTCTTCCAGGCTGGAGGCCTGCTCGCTGGAACCTTCGGCCAGCTTCTGGCTGGAGGAGGAGAGCTGGTCCGAGGCCGAGGTTACCTGCTTAGCGCTCTCGGTGAGGCTGTCAATGATCCGGGTGATCTGTTTCTTGACTCGTCGGCTGAAGAAGTACCCGATGGCTAGGGCGATGAGCACTCCGAGACCTATGGCCAGCCAGATGAATCTGTTCATCCAGGAAGCTGTGGAGCGAGCATTGGCTTCCACTGTCCTCAATTGCTGATTTGTGGTTTGTATGGCTTGTTCAAGTATGCCTTGTATTTGCTCTAATTCTCCTGTGATCACATTATTGAAGTAGCTCTCTGCTTGCTCCATTTGATTGTTTTGAACGAGCGTATTAAGTTTCTTGGCGGATTGATGGAGCTCTTGATGGGGACCTTCTATTCTCTGAAATAGGCTTGTCAGTCCAGGTACAATCTGTTCAGCTCTTTTTCGCTCATCACTGTAAAACCATTTCCCAAAGGCGCATTGTCGAGGATCCATCTCGACATTCACATTTTGAACATTGTCATTGTAAAGAAAGCTGCTTGAGCTCAGAGTCCACTTGAGATGATCAATCTCTGTTTGCAACAGCTTTTCTTCCACATGATTTATTTCGGTTACCCTGTCGAGCTGGCTGTTTAAGGTGTGTATTCCGTAATAACCAGCCAGTCCAACAGCCAGGACGATACAGGACATGACAAGAAAGGACAGGATCAATTTTTTGCTGAAAGCGAGATTTTGCGTCATAGGAGATCTCCTTCACAATTTCTTTTTTTTCACTGCACAGTGGCCAAGATATGGTTTGGGTTTTGGATTGCCTCACTCTTGTGAGCTAATGAGCCAATTGGGCATAATTCACGATCCTGTCCATATCCAGCAGGATCTTGACCGCATCCTTCGTCTTGGCCATGCCCAGCATAAAGCGGGTGTCCACCTGGGTGCCGAAGGATGGCGCCGGCTCGATCTCCTCGGCACCGATCTCCAGCACCTCGGACACCTTGTCCACGATCACTCCGAGAATGACCGGGGTCTCGCCTCCTCGGACCTGCATCACGATGATGCAGGTGTCCCGGGTGGCTTCCGCCTCCTCCATGCCGAAGGCCCTCCGGAGATCGACCACGGACATGACCTTGCCCCGAAGGTTGATCACCCCTTTCACATAATCCGGGGTGTGGGGCACCTTGGTGATCTCCTGCATCTTGATGATCTCCCTGACTCTGAGGATGCCCACGCCATAGGTCTCCTCCCCCAATTCAAAGGTGAGATATTTGCCAGCCAAGTCGACAGTGTGCTCCTGCTCAGCGACTGGTTCCGAGACATTGGTCATTGCTGCACCTCCTTGCCGGTGAATGCGGTGATGGTGTTTGGGTCCGCTTGTCTTTCCACATTGTGGGATCACTTCCCTTGAGAGGGCTGCTCCCCGGCATAGCTCTAGGGCAAGCAGGGAGGTCTCCCCCTCCTGTCGCCACGTTCTGAAAACATATTTCTGATCCTATCGGCCGGGAGAGGAATCTGTCATGTCGGGAGAGCTGGAATAATCGTGTGGGGAAATCTTGATCGGCCCCGGACACAAGGCTTGGCGCGAACATCGGCCTGTCGGCCTGATAGCATCAGTCGATCTGCGACTCATGCCCGGCAATGTCTGTCAGGAGAGGGGCTCATTCGTGAGGGGAATCCTTGTGGGGAGACCGAGAGGGGACGGCGATGTCCGTGTCCCTTTAAGGGCACCAAATAGACATCTGACTGAGAAAACGGGAAAAGCACGATGGAAAGCCGTGGATCCCATTTGCAGTTGGTGCTGCGTTAGTGATCGATGATCCCGTGTTGCATGGCGAATCTGACGAGCCCGGACACATTGTCCAGCCCAAGCTTTTGCATGAGACGACTGCGATAGGTTTCCACGCTTTTGGGAGAAAGATAAAGCGTTTCAGCGATTTCGGAGCTGGTTTTCCCTTCGACAACGAATTGCAGGATTTCGCGTTCCCTGCCGCTCAATGCTTCCAAAGGGGTTTGCTGCACAGCTTCCTTGCGGTGCCGCACATAGTCGTCCACCACGGCCTCGGTGATCTTCTGGCTCAGATAGCGCCGACCGGCGGCAACGGCCAGCACCGCCTCGAATACCTCCTTGCCGGCCGACTCCTTGAGCACATAGCCCAGGGCACCTGCCTGAAAGGCCTGAAAGATATGCTCGGTCGAGGAATACATGGAAAGGATCACAACGTGGGTTGAGGGAGAAACCTCCAGGACTCTCTGGGTGGCTTCCGTGCCGTTCAATATGGGCATGGCGATATCCATGACCACCACATCCGGGTGGAGTCGTTCCACCTCCCTGACGGCTTCGAATCCATTGACGGCTTCTCCCACGATTTCCAATCCACCCTGAGCTTCCAGCATGTAGCGCAAGCCATCCCGGACCACCGCATGATCATCTGCCAGAAACACCCGAAGGGCCATGGCCTACCTCCTGACCTCGAGCTTGCCTCTAGTCCAGTTGCGGGATGCCGATTGCAAGGGAAGACGGCTTACCACGGTTTTCAACGGCTTTGGCTTCTCCATTGTATTGCCTATGCCCACGGGATTGCGGGTCGAAAAAGATGATTCCATAGCACCAAATGCATTTGTGGTGCGCTTTCCGCGGCATGTTTGCCACCGATTCCGCGGCATGGCGGCCATGCTCCCGTGAGTTGACGGGCCGCCTTCGCACGGGCTGGGTGGCCATAATCCGGGGACTACGCGTGGGTGGGCAATCCTCTTGTCGGGCGGGAGGTCAGCAGGGTTTAATAGTGGATTTCGGTCTGACCCTGCGGGATCATCTCGTCGCAACCATTCAGGGGCAAGAATGAGGAACCACTGAGGCACCCCGGTTAAATCCTGCTTTGCAGGGTCGGCTTTGCCCGCATTATCAGGGCAGGCAGAGGACACAGAGGGCTCGCAGAGGTTGAGTTGTTCGCTTTGTGGTGGGATGCCGCAAAGCAAAAGGGCTCAGCCTCGGCATGAAAGCGAACCAGGATCTAGCCCGTTATCTTGGGCAGCTCTATTGAGACAGAGGTTCCAGACGCACTGGATGAGGACCAGTCGAATCTTCCATTCATGGCATTTGCGATCAAGCGGGCGCTGTAG
>Ga0207714_1002436_pt1 | contig 11253 bp, 10 predicted proteins | sample PonA232FremontCA_2_FD_187270 | JGI IMG/M metagenome (GOLD analysis project Ga0207714, IMG submission 187270) | Marine sediment microbial community from Fremont, CA, USA - Pond A23 Sediment 2 (SPAdes) | ecosystem: Environmental > Aquatic > Marine > Unclassified | place: USA: Fremont, California... | reverse complement strand
TGACGCCGTGTAACAGCAGTACATCCGGGTCCTCCGGGTCACCCAGCTCCGTGTAGCTCACGTCGAATCCGCGCCACCGGTAGGTGCCCTGCTCGCCGCTCAGAAAGGGCTCGAACTCGCTGGCGCGCGAGCGGAGCTGACGGTTCGCCAGAACGGTTGCGCCGGCGGTTCCTGCAACACCGAGGAGCACGTTCCGGAGTTTCATGTGACGAACAACGAACGGCTGGCGCTTATACGTGGCGTCTATCGGCCGCCGACACACCTTGGCCTGCGGTCACGTCGCGGTTCAGGAGAGGTTCGGCACCTCAGGGTCACCCTCGCGCTCGGTTCGACGCTCCGCTCGTCTGTCGTGTATCGGCGTCTCGGCGGAGTCTGACCGGTCACCCGGTCCGGAACGAGTAATCCAGCGCCGGCGCGGAGTGGGTCAGACAGCCCAGAGAGATGATGTCCACACCGGTCCCGGCGTACTCCGGGACTGTCTCGACTGTGATGCCCCCGCTCGCCTCCGCGAGGACACCCGCCGGCAGCGTCTCGACTGCGGCGGCCAGCCCCGACGGGTCGAAGTTGTCGAACAGCACCACGTCGGCGCCGGCCTCGGCCGCCCGGACGGCCTCTCCGGCGGTTTCGGCCTCTACCTCGACCTTTGTCACAAAGGAGGTCCGCTCGCGGATGCGCTCGACGGCCCGTTCGAGACCGAGTTCGGCGATGTGGTTGTCCTTTACCATCACCATCCCGGAGAGGGTCAGTCGGTGTGTGTCACCGCCACCGGCGGCGACGGCACGCTTCTCGATGCCGCGCAGTCCCGGTGTTGTCTTGCGGGTCCCCGCGATGGACACCTCGTCGTCGACCGTGCGGGCGGCGTCGACTGCCTCGCGTGTGCGGGTGGCGACACCGGAGGCGTGGGCGGCGACGTTGACCGCGACGCGCTCGCCGCGTAACACCGCCTGGGCCGGCCCCGAGACCCGCAACACTGCCTCCCCCGGGTCGACGCGCTCACCGTTGGTCGTGCGGTCCGTGATATCGACGTCGAGGTACTCGAAGACGGCGGCCGCCGCCCCGACGCCCGCGGCGACACCAGGCTCCTTCGGGACGAGGCGACCGGTTGTCTCGCCGGGGACATCGTTTGTCACGTCGTGGTGTCCAACGTCCTCGCGCAACCACCGCTCGACATGGCTGTCGGTAAGCATCTACGCCTCCACCAGATGGTGACAGCCTGCCGACTGGTCGTTTTCGGCCGCTGCGCGTGCGACCAGCAACGCGACAACCGACGCCGCACGGAGTTCGTACAGCGAGCGGGAGGTCCGGGTGCGGATGTAGGCGTCGACCTCACCTTTCAGTCGGCGCAACACGCTCTGGGCGCGGGCGAGACCCTGCGGGGTCCGCTCGATGCCGACCTGTTCGTCCATCACCCGGCGGAGTCGGTGGAACTTCTCGCCGGCAAACGCCGGCGGCAGGTCCGGGTCCCTGTCGAGCAGTTCCGGGGCCTCTACCCGCTCTGGACTGCGCCCAGCGGCGTCCCGGCCGGCGCGACGGCCCCAGACCAGTCCCTCCAGCAGCGATGTACTCGCCAGGCGGTTCGCGCCGTGGACGCCGGTGCGTGAGCACTCGCCAACGGCGTACAGGCGGTCCAGCGAGGCCCGCCCGTGGTCGTCGACGGCGACACCACCACAGAGAAAGTGCTGTGCCGGCGCAATCGGGATGCCCTCGGTCCAGTCGACGCCGTGTGAGTCACACTTTGTTGCCAGGTCGGGAAACGCCTGGGCGAAAGCCAGCGAGGAGACGTCCAGGGTCACCACACCCGTGGCCTCGCGCTCCTCGCGGACCGCCCGCGCGACCACGTCACGGGGCGCGAGTTCCGCGTCCTCGTGGTAGTCGGGCATGAACCGCTCGCCGTCGCCGTTGCGCAACAGCGCCCCCTCGCCGCGGACCGCCTCGCTCACGAGGAAGGTGCCCTCAGCATCGGCATCGCCCGCGCTCCCCTCCGGCGGGGCAGGGTCGTAGGCGGTGGGGTGAAACTGGACGTACTCCATGTCGGCGGTGTCGGCCCCGGCGAGTGCGGCCATCGCCACACCGTCGCCGGTGGCGCTCTCGGGGTTCGTCGAGCGGGGGTACAGCGCGCCGATACCCCCTGTCGCGAGCACCGTCGCACCGGCGAAGGTGGGTGCCCACTCACCGTCCCGTTCCAGCACGGCCCCGTAGACACGCCCCTCGTGGCTGAGCAGTTCCAGCGCGGCCGTGTCCTCGACCAGTCTGACATCGGTTTCGTCCGCAATGTGGTTGAGAAAAGGAACGTGGACGTGCTTGCCAGTCTCGGCGTTGACGTGGAGGATGCGGGCCTCGTCGTGGGCGGCCTCCTGTCCGTAGTCGTAGCCCGCGCCGTTCGTGTCGAACTCGACGTCCAGTGTGTCGATGAGCACGTCCTCGACAGCGTCGTTTGCGTCCTCGACGAGCACCTCGACGGCGGCCGCCTCGGCGGTGTCGTCGGAGGCGGCGACAATGTCCTCGCGGAACGTGGCGGGGTCGTCCCGGGCAACAGCGATACCGCCCTGTGCCCACCACGTCGAGGCATCCTCCGGGCGTTCGGCTTTCGTGACGAGTGTCACGTCCGCGCCCGCGCGGTCGGCCGACAGCGCCGCCGACAGCCCTGCGATTCCTGCGCCCACGACGAGTACGTCTGTTTCTGTCTGTTCTCTCATCATATCTCCATCATTCGGTCGAGTGCGACCTGCGCGAGCTCTTTCTCGCCCGGTGTGACCTCGATGACGTTGCGCTCGCGGCCCGCGATCAGTTCCTCGAGCACCCAGGTGAGGTAGTTGGGGTCGATCTGGCGCATCGCGTTACAGTCCATGCAGGCGTCGCCACACAGCGGCAGCACCTCAACCTCGGGGTGCCACCGGTCGAGGTGATTCGCCAGGTGTATCTCGGTGCCGATTGCCCACGTGTCCCCGGGGTCTGCCGCCTCGACAGTCTGGCAGATTGTGGAGGTGCTCCCGACGACGTCGGCGGCCTCGACCACCTCGCGGCGACACTCCGGGTGGACGACCACGTTCGCGTCCGGGCGCTCGGCGCGCAACTCCTCGATATGCCCGGCCCGGAACCGCTCGTGTACCTGGCAGTACCCCTCCCAGAGGATGATATCCGCCTGGGCGGCCGAGGCGGCGTCGCTCTCGGGGTCCCAGGGGTCCCACTCGGCGACTGTGTCGGCCATGTCCAGCCGGTGTGCGGTGTTCTCGCCGAGGTGTTTGTCCGGCAGGAAAAGCACCTTGTCACCCCGCTCGAACGCCCACTCGAAGGCGCGGTGGGCGTTCGAGGAGGTACACACCAGCCCCCCCTGTTCGGCACAGAACGCCTTCAGGTCCGCGTAGGAGTTCATGTAGGTGATTGGGATGATGTTGGCGTCGGTTTCGGCGGTGAGTTCCGCCCAGGCGGCGTCAACCTGGAGGGCCTCGGCCATCCCCGCCATCGGGCAGGAGGCCTCCATGCTCGGCAGGATGACCGACTGGCTCTCGTCGGTGATGATGTCGGCCGACTCCGCCATGAACGTCACACCGCCGAAGATGACGTAGGGCGCGTCGGCGCGTGCGGCCTCTTTGCTCAACTGGTAGGAGTCGCCGATAAAGTCGGCGTGTTCGACAATCTCCCGGCGCTGGTAGTTGTGGCCGAGGATGACCACGTCGTCGCCGAGTTCGTCGAGTGCCGCCTCGATGCGCTCCGTGCGCTCGCTCTCGTCGAGGCCGCGGTAGGCGGGGGGCAACTGCTCCAGGTTGTCGTACTTGAACAGACTCAGGTCCGTCTCGAATGTCGCGGCTTCCATCTCTGGCACTGTAATCAACCTTGCGTAGCTTATGTCTAAGGAGTTGGTCCATGAAAAGATTTTTCCTTCAAAAACCGACTTCAGCGGAAATTAACCGGTCTGATACCGGTGTTTCAGGGCATTCTGGAATCAACGGGTCGGGCGGACTGAACGATGGAGGTTTTTGAGTGCCGGACCAACACCAGCCATGACAGTATCACTTGATGCGCTAGTGTTGCCGGCCTACGAGGACCTCGAGGGGTTGCCCGGCGAGGCCGCGCCGTGGCACGAGGCCTACAGTCTGGAGCACACCGTCGAGGTTGCAGGGACCCCCGGACCGCTACACCACGACGGTCATCTCGGCGTGGTCCCGACCGGTGTTGGAAAAGCGGCGGCGGCGACGACCGTCTCTGCGCTTCTGTCGAGTCCGCGGGTCGACGTCCGCGGGGCACTGGTCTGCTCGGTCGGCGTGGCCGGCGGTCCGCCGGCTGTGCCCATTGGGTCGGTGGTTGTCGCGGATACCGTTCTCGACTGGGACGACAAGTGCCGGTTCGGCGGGGGCAGTCTCGCGTTGAACCCCTACACCGGCGAGCAGGGCGTGTTCCGCCTCGACGCCGACCTGGTCGAGTGGGGGCGGTCAGTTGCCAACGGTGTGGCGTTGCGCGAACCGGCAGCGAGCGTGGAACACGGACAGACCAGCGAGAGACCACCCGAGATACTCGGGGGAGTGAACGTCTGCGGTGACGAACACTGGCACGGAGGTGCAATCGCCGAGCAGGTGGAGTGGTTGCTGGCCGAACGGGGTGTCGGCGAGTACCGTGTCACGGAGATGGAAGACGCCGGCACGGCGTTCGCGCTGGAGCGGTTCGGACTGCTCGACCGGTATCTCGCGGTTCGCGGGGTCGCGAACCACGACCGGCCGCCGGGCGAGGACGACCCGGCCGAGAGCATGTTCGACCCCGCCTTCGAGTCGGGGTTCGGGGTCGCCGTCGAGAACGCCGTCAGCGTGGGACAGGCGATCGTCGACGCACACGTCGCCGCCGACTCCTGAGTCGGTTGGGCAAAAGAGACGAGGGGGAGTCTGCCGGTCGACGGGTGCGCAGGCGCTGTACAGGTGGTCGAGGCGGCTGACCTAGAGTGGGTTCACCAGGACGGCTCTACCTGCCTGAGGAGATAGAACCCGGCGAGGGCACTGACAGCGGTCACCAGTGAGGCGATGCCGGCGTTCGTCACCGCCTGCACGCCGTCGAAGTCGGTCCAGTACCAGGCGCTTGCCGCCGCGATAGTTGTTATTATCACGACAGTCGTTACCTCCGCCGCGTCGAGCCACAGCCCTTCTGTATTGGACATACAGTACAGGAGAGCCCCGAGATAAAGGTGGTTACCCAGGATTTCTCTCTCCGAAACAACGCCGGAGCGGTCCGCCCCGGCGGTGCATACGTGGGTCTGTGGTCACAGGGACAAGCACCCCCGTGTCGTCGGGTTGTCACCCGACCGGGTCGGCACGTCGGAGCGCGACGACGAGAACGATGACCGTGACGACCAGTCCGAACAGGGCCGAAACCGGCTGGCTGCCGGCCACGAACGCGTCGGCCGTTGCGCCCGCGAGCACGAACCCGAAGCCAACGAGCGTACTCGTGGTCGCGTGGAGCAGTTCCACCCTGGCTGTCGGCGTCTGCCGACCGAGTTGCACGCCGAGGTCGGTGGCGGTCGTCCCGAAATCGACGGCAAGCAGTGCCGTCGTAACGCCGACGAGCGTCGCAAGCACCGGTGTTCCCGCCGCGCTCGCGACCAGAACAGCACCGACCAGCACCGCACCCGCGAGTCTGACCAGCCCACGCCGACCGGTGGCGAGTCCCGCGACCAGAGCGGCGACACCGGCCACACAGCCCACCAGCGCGGCCGGAGAAGCCACGCTGACTGTTGTTGCGACGAGCGCCGCCACGAGCGCGAGCGCGCTGCTCAGGTAGGTCGGCGAGCGGTCCACAGGCGCCACCCCCTCGGGTATCTCGTTGCCGGCGTTGCTCACCGTGTCACCACCTCTCGCTTGAGAACCTCCTCGAGCGCTGTCCCGGGGGCCCAGTCGAGCACCGGCACGCCGGTCTGTCGCAGGTCCGTCACCAGCAGGCGGCGGCGGGCACGCATCAGCCGCTGGCCGGGTGTCTCCGTCGCCGTCGGGTCCGGGCTGAGGACCGTCATCGGGTAGCCGTACGCCTCGAGTTCCCGGACCACACGGACGGTTCGCCCGTCGAGCAGCGGCGAGAACAACACGAGTTGTGTGTTCCCCGGGAGCCGCTTGCGGAGCTGTCGCACCCAGATTCGGCGGTTCTCGTCGGGGCTTGCCCCGGCACGGAACGCGGGGTGAGTTGCGAGCAGGTCACGCCCGCGCTGGCGGTGACTCGTGCCGGTGTCGGGGGCCAGGAAACACTCCGCCGGACCGAACGCCGCGATACCCACCTGGTGGCCCTCCGACAGCAGTGCCGGAAACACCCGCTGGGCAGCCCCGATAGACCGCTCGACCGCATCCATCGCCAGCGGGTCGTGTCCCACGTGCGAACCCGAGCGGGCGTCGACCAGAATCATCACGCGTGTCGCCCGCTCGCGGCGAAACTCCAGTGTGGTCAACTCGCCGGTTCGGGCCCGCCGGTTCCAGTCGATGCGGGTCATGCTGTCGCCGGGCTTGTACTCCCGGATCGTGTGGAACTCGATGCCCTCGCCGCCGGAGTCGGTCGGTGCCCGTCCGGCGTACTGGGTGGGCTGACGGCGAAGCGGAACCGGTTCCTGGACCGGTCGGAGCGACGGCACCGCGGTGACTGTTGTCTCCGGGTCCAGCAGTAACTCCTGCTCTGTCGAGTTCGAGAGGCTCCGGGCGATCACCTGTGTTGGGCCAAACTCGTGGGTGCCCTGGCGGGCCCGCACCGTGTACGAGAACGTGACCGACTCGCCGCCACGCAGCGCGACCGCACGCCGGGGCACCCCCTCAGTGACTGCGAGTGACTCGGGGACACCGTCGACGATGCGGAGGTCCGGACAGAACCCCCCCTGGTTCGTGACCGTCACCGTCACCACAACATCGTCCCCAGTATCCGGGCTGGTCGTGCTCACCGACCGGGATATCGACAGGTCGACCACCCCGAGTGGGCCGGCCCGCGCGTACGTGGCGTAGCCCACCGCGACCGCTCCAGCCAGGACCACACCCGGCTGTTCGAGGAGTACCCCCACCCCGAGACAAACGAACACGACTACGCTGACACCCGCCCAGTGGTGTGTCTGCCGGGGCTGGTCACGGGCCTGGCCGCCGGTGTGGGTTTCCGGAAGTCGGCCGCCGGTACCGGTGTCACCCACCGCCGCGAACGCCGGTTCGTCGTCCGCTCGTCCGGTTGGGTCTGTCTCGACATCCGCGACATCGGCCACCGCATCGGCGACACGGGCCCGCTCCGTCCGGGAACCGGAGGAGAGCAGTCTCCGGAGTCGACGGCGCAGCGACGACCCCGGGTCGGTCTCTGCCAACCAGTCGGCGGCGCGCTGGTCGTCGGTCCAGCCGCCGTCGAGCACCTGCTGTCGGGCCTGCCCGGGGTCGAGTCCCCGGTACCGCGTGAGCACCCCCACAGCCGCGTTCCGGAGCGCCCCCCGGACGGTTCCCCGTTCCTCACCGTCGAGCCCTACCACCGGAGGAAAGCCCGCCGCGGTCTGTTCCACGTCGTGTCCGGGCGCGTCCGGCGGCGTCGCGAGTTCGACGTCGGGCGTCTCGACCAGGTCGGGTTGCTGTCTGATGTCGTTCAGCACTACCGACACGTACACGAGCACGACCGCGGCGAGAACCGGTAACAGCGCCTGGTTCGCCGGGAGCGGCGACGCGCCCGGGCGGGCGAGTTCGAACAGGCTAACCCCAAAGACCACGACGCCCACGGCCACGAGGAGCAGACGCCAGTTCACGGCTCCTCACCGTAGGTCGATTCGATGCGTCGCAGCACCTGCACCGCACGCTCTTCTCGGTCTGTGGTTGCCGACTCCCCCCCGTAGCGCACGCGTTCGAACAGTCGTGTCAGTTCGCGCACGTCATCGGGGGCCATCCCGGCGTCGACAGACGCCTGCTGGAACTCCCGTGGGGTCGTCGTCTCGGGGTTCTCGATGTCCAGTCGGGTGGTCATCTCCCGCCAGGCCCGGTAAACCTCGTTCTCACCGTCGCCCGGTGACCCCTCCTCGATGCGGTCCGCAGCACGCCCGGCAATCTCGCCCAGCGCCGCCGTGTCGGGTTCGCTCTCGGGGTCCACCGGGTTGTCGGCCTCACCGCCGCCCCGTGGCCACCGCAACACCAGTCCAAGCGAGAGCAACAGCGCACCGACGAACCCGGCCAGCACCAGCAGGAACGTTCCCGATGGACTGCTGTCTCCCTGTTCTTCCGACTGTGTCTCGTTGTACTCGACCAGCGCCGACTCGTTTTCCTCCTGCAGTTCGCCCTGGAACTCGAGGGGCGGGGCGAGCATCGCCGCCACCAACATGAGTCCAATCACACCGACCAGTGCCGTTCCCGCACGCGGGTAGGTGAGTACGAACCCGACGAGACCGGCCGCGGCGAGGACACCGAGAACAAGCTTCACCCAGTCCGGTAACGACCCACCGTCTATCACACCGTAGTCCGGGGGGTTGTCGCCCCCCTCGTCGGGTTGCTCGGACGACTGTGCGGTCTCGTCGCCGGGGTCGAACGTCGACGTGAGCGTTCCGGCGACCAGGCCGATTGCGAGGACAGAAAGCATACCGAGCGTGATAACGACCAGCGTACGGCGGTCCACAGACTATCTGAGAGCCTCGCTCAATTATGAACTTCGATGCAGGACGCCGGGAATCACCACCCGGTCGAGCGGTGTTCACGCGCGCCGCCCGGACAGGGGGTCGGCCCGCCGGAGCACGACCACCGAGAGCAACACCACCACCAGCAGGCCGAACACGGCCGAAACTGGCTGGCCCCCCGTTGCAACCTCGCGGATGGCGAGTGCCGGAACAACAACACCGAGTCCGACGGCAGCGCTCGCCACCGCGTGGAGCAGTTCCACCTCCGAGGTGGGGGTCTCCCGGCCCAGTTGCTCGCCGAGTCCGAGCGCGGTGGTCCCCAGGTCGAACGCGAGGAGTGCGGTCGTCATGCCGAGAACCGTCGCCAACACGGGCGCACCCGAGAGGCCGGCGGCGACGACACCCGCGACGAGCAGACCACCACCCACGGTGACCGGCGACTGGCGACCGACTCCGAGTCCGAGCCCCAGCACGAGCAGTCCGGCCAGCGTCGCCCCCAGCGCGACCTGGGCGTAGGCGCTCAGAACCGCCGTCGACACCCCCGCGAGCAGGGCGAGCGTGCTGCTCAGGTACGTCGGCGAACGCTCGATTGGTCCGACGCCGTTGCTCGTGTCGTTGCTCATCGTGTCGCCACCTCCCGCTTGAGAGTCTCCGCGAGCGGTGTCCCGGGGGCCCAGTCGAGCACCGGCACGCCGGTCTGTCGCAGGTCGGTCACCAGCAGACGGCGACGGGCACGCATCAACCGCTGGCCGGGCGTCCCCGTCGCCGTTGGGTCCGGGCTGAGAACCGTCACCGGGTGGCCGTGTGCCTCGAGTGTCCGCACGACCCGGACGACCCGCAGGTCGAGCAGCGGCGAGAACAGCACCAACTGGGTGTTGTCCGGCAGTTGCTTGCGGAACCTGAGACCCCAGGTGTGTCGGGTTTCGTCGGGGCCGGGGTTCTCGTTGAACGCGGGGTGGGTCGCGAGCAGGTCACGCCCGCGCTGGCGGTGGCTCGTGCCGGTGTCGGGGGCCAGGAAACACTCCGCCGGACCGAACGCCGCGATGCCCACCTGGTGACCCTCCGACAGCAGTGCCGGAAACACCCGCTGGGTGGCCCCGATAGACCGCTCGACGGCGTCCGGGGCCCCGGGGTCGTGACCGACGCGGGCAGTCGAGCGGGCATCGACCAGAAGCACTACCCGTGTCGCCCGCTCACGGCGAAACTCCAGTGTGGTCAACTCGCCGGTTCGGGCCCGCCGGTTCCAGTCGATGCGGGTCATGCTGTCGCCGGGCTTGTACTCCCGGACCGTATGGAACTCGATGCCCTCGCCGCCGGAGTCGGTCGGTGCCCGTCCGGCGTACTGGGTGGGCTGGCGGCGGAGCGGAACCGGTTCCTGGACCGGTCGGAGCGACGGCACCGCGGTGACTGTCGTCTCCGAACCCACCGCCAGTTCCTGCTCTGTCGAGTTCGAGAGGCTCCGGGCGAGCACCTGTGTTGGGCCAAACTCGTGGGTGCCCTGGCGGGCCCGCACCGTGTACGAGAACGTGACCGACTCGCCCTCGCGGAGTCTGACACCGCGACGGGGTGAGCCGTCTGTGACCGCGAGTGACTCGGGGACACCGTCGACGATGCGGAGGTCCGGACAGAACCCCCCCTCGTTCGTGACTGTCACCGTCACCGCGACGTCGTCGCCGGGGTCGGGTTCGGAGTCGGCGAGCGACCGTGCGCCAGACAGGTCCACAGACGTCTGTGGTCCCACTCGGGCGTATGCCGCGTACCCAACCGCGACGACGCCCGCCAGCAACACGCCCGGTTCCTCCAGGAGCAACCCGACGGCCAGACAGACAAGCACGACCACGCTAACGCCGGCCCAGTGTCGCGTCCGTCGCCGGACCCCGGTCTTGCCGGCCAGGTGTGCCGTGCCAGTCTCGTTCGTCGTCTCGGGGTCGCCCGGAGACTCCTCGTCTGTCTGGACCCCGGCAACCGCCGCGATTGCGTCGACGGTCCGGTCGAGGGCGCGCTCCCGGCCGGAGTCGGGGGCGACGAACCGCCGGACCCGTTGTCCGAGCGAGGAGGAGAGACGCCGGTCGGCGAGAAACCTGGCGGCGTCGGAGTCGTCGGTCCAGACACCCTCGGCCACCCGCTGTCGTGCCGCCGCAGGCTCCAGCCCCCGGTATCGGGTGAGGACTGCGACGGCCACACGCCGGAGTCCGTTTCGCCGGGACGTCCCGGCACCGGCGTAGACCCGCTCGGCACCGGGAAACCGCTGGAGCACAGCGGCGATGTCGCCACCCGGCACGGTGGCCGGTTCGGGCAGTTCGACATCCGGCGTCTCGACGCGCTCCGGTCCGGTCCGGCGGCGGGCGAGCGCGGCCGCCACCGCGTACAGCAACGCGACCGCTCCAACCGCGGTGAGCAGGAGTTCGTCACCCGGAATCGGCGACACCCCGGGTTGAACCAGTTCGGCAAGACTGACCGCAAAGAGGCCGAACCCGGCGGCAACGAGCACCCGCCGACGGTTCATCGGCTCTCACCGTATGTCGACTCGATGCGCCGCAACACCTGCACCGCACGCTCCTCCCGTGCTGGGGTCGCCGACTCCCCCCCGTAGCGCACCCGCTCGAACAGTCGCGTCAGTTCGCGCACGTCGTCGGGGGCCATCCCGGCCGCGATTGCGTGGCTTTTGA
>Ga0207714_1002434_pt1 | contig 11255 bp, 11 predicted proteins | sample PonA232FremontCA_2_FD_187270 | JGI IMG/M metagenome (GOLD analysis project Ga0207714, IMG submission 187270) | Marine sediment microbial community from Fremont, CA, USA - Pond A23 Sediment 2 (SPAdes) | ecosystem: Environmental > Aquatic > Marine > Unclassified | place: USA: Fremont, California... | reverse complement strand
CGCCCCTGCGGTTAATCCAATTTTATTTGCGTTACTAATTTTATCCCAGTTGAGTTCATCAACTGTTTCTATGTGAAAGGTTGGTGTGTTTGTCTCAGCGCTTATTTCAGCTAATCTTTTTGTATTAGCACTGTTATGACCTCCAACAACCAACATTACATCAACCTTTTTTGCTAATTCTCTTGCTTCTTTTTGACGGTTTCCCGTAGTATTACAAATTGTATTATATACTTTCAACTCTTTTACTTTCGGTAAGATGTATTCTATTACTTCCAAATATTCTTCATAAGATTGAGTGGTTTGTGCTACCAAACCAACATTATCTTTTAATTTTATATCATCTAATTCTTTATATGATTCAATAATAATACCAGAATTAGCTGTATGACCATAAATTCCTTTTACTTCAGGATGATTTTTGTCTCCAAAGATAAAGGTTTGATAATTTTTATCAACTAGTTCTTTTGCGTATATATGAGCATTTTTTACAAAAGGACAAGTAGCATCAATTATATCTATACCTTTTTCGTTAGCTCTCTTTAACACATTAGGTTCTACTCCATGTGTTCTTATTACTAATATTCCTTCTTCGATATCATCTACACTATCAACTAAGTTTACCCCTTTTTCTTTTAAGTCTTCTACGACCTGAGGGTTATGTATTAATGGACCTAAGGTATAAACATTTTTATTGTCATTTTCCTTTACAGCATCCTGAACTATATCAATTGCTCTTTTAACTCCAAAACAAAATCCAGCTTCATTTGCCGTTATTATCTCCAGCACCTTCACCTCCTTCCAACAAAACAGGCCATTTCCAACAATTTCCATAAAACTTAAACTTTCTCTATTCTTAGTTGTTCATAGATATTATTAAAATAACATATTTTTTTCAAAAAGGCAAATAATTAATCTATAGAATCAAGTTCATTTTTAATCTTATCCATTATTAATTCTCCTACTTCTGTTTTTTCATCTCTACTTAATTTTTTATCATGATACTCATCTAATGTAAATGGTTTACCCACTGAAACTCTTAATGGATTATCTTCATCGGCATGTTTTATCCCTACAGGTAAAATTGGACTCTCACTCATCAAAGCTATCAAAGTTACCCCTGGTTTAGCTTCTCCCAATTCGCCGCCTTTCATTCTAGTACCTTCTGGAAACATACATAATACATTCCCCTTTTTAAGGATTTTTAAAGATTTTCTTATTGCACTTTTATCTGGAACTCCTCTTTTGACCGGAAAAGTTCCCATTTTTTTTAAAATATATCCAAACCATTTTTTTTCAAATAGTTCTTCTTTGGCCATGAAATGTAGTTGTCGTTTTACTGCACATCCCGCTATTGGAGGATCTAAATAACTAACATGGTTTGAAACTACAATCAAAGGACCTTCTTGGGGGACATTATTTCTGCCTTTCACCTTCCAATTATGAACTAATTTGAAGTAAATATTTAATAAATAATATGCAAACCAATATATGAACTTACCCATTTTAAATTTACTCCCCTTTTTTTATTATCTGAAGTATTTTTGATAAAACTTCCTTTTTAGTCAGGTTAGTAGTATCAATTTCTATCGCGTCCTCGGCTTTTTTTAGCGGCGAATATTTTCTATTTGAATCTATTTTATCTCGTCTTTTTATCTCTTGTTTTACTTCTTGAAATTCCTTATCATTCTCACCTCTATTAATTATATCTTTAAATCTTCTAACTGCTCTTTCATGAACAGAAGCAGTTATATAAAATTTAAAATTAGCATCAGGTAAGACTCTGGTTCCAATATCTCTTCCATCCATTACTATACTTTTTTGACGGGCAATTTCTCTTTGTTTTTCTACAAGTTCATCCCTAATAATTTTAACCTGAGCTATAGTTGAAACATTATTATCAACCTTATCACTTCTTATCTCATCAGTTATTTCATTACTATCGGCATATATTTTAAATTCATTATTTTTGTATTCGACATCAATTTCTAGATTTTTTACAAGTTTAGATAATTTTTCTCTATCATTTAAATTAATATCATTTTCTAAAGCACATAAGGTAACTGCCCTATACATAGCCCCACTATCTAAATATGTATAATTTAGTTTTTCTGCTAACATTTTTGCTATAGTACTTTTACCAGCCCCTGCTGGTCCATCTATTGCTATTGAAGTTGTCAATTTATCACCCCATTGTTCTATTTAAAGTATTACTTCATTTAACTTTTCAAAATATGTAGGAAAGGAATTATTAATACACTGAGAATCTTTTAACACAGCACCATTCTTTGAAATCAAAGCAAGTAAAGTAAAAAGCATTGCCATTCTATGATCCAAGTGAGGATCTAAATATGCTTTATTTTTGATTTCTTGTGGACCATATACACTAAAACCATCTTGGAAGGTACTAATTTCAAGATTTAATTTATTAAAAGCCTTTCTCAAAACAGCTATACGATCAGACTCTTTGACTCTTAATTCTTCTGCAGAATTAATTTCAGTAATACCTTCTGCCTTTATACCTAATAGAGCAATTAAAGGTATTTCATCAATCATCTGAGGAATTAAGTCTTCGTTAACTTTTATTCCCTTTAAAGAACTATATTTGACTAACAAATCCCCTTGTAATTCACCTTGTTGAAGGCTTTTGTTCACTATTTTTATATTTCCACCCATTTGTTCTACCACTTTTAAGAAACCAATTCTAGTTGGGTTTAAATTAACATTTTTAATAAATAATTCACTTCCCGGGACTAACAAAGCCGCTGTAATAAAATAAGCAGCTTGAGAAAAATCACCGGGAATTCTATATTGGCTGTTTGGTATTTTAAAATTTTGTTTTGATTTAAAAGAAATTTTATTATCTTTTACATTCAAATTAAAACCAAGATATTCCATTAAAATTTCAGTGTGATTACGTGAAGGCTTCGGTTCTTTTATCACTGTCTCTTGATTTGTATACAAATTTGCTAATAAAATTGATGATTTGACTTGAGCACTTGCTACTGGTAATTTATACTTTATCCCACTTAATTGTGAAGGGAATATTTGAAGTGGACAATATTGATCTTTGTTTTTCCCTTGTATATTAGCCCCCATTTTTCTCAAGGGAGAAATTATTCTATTCATGGGACGTTTTCTCAACGAACTATCACCGTCTAAAATATATTCATTATTTTGTCCTGCTAAAAGTCCAGTCATTAGTCTGATAGTAGTTCCCGAATTCCCACAATCAATTATATCAGTAGTTTTGGTAAGACCATCTAAGCCTTTACCCTCCACTATATGTTTGTTTTTATCCCATTTAATTTTTATCCCCAATTGTCGAAATGCATCTATTGTTTTTTTGCAATCTTTGGCAGTTAATAAATTATATATATGAGAATTTCCATTTCCAATTGCAGAAAATATTATACTACGGTGGGAAATAGATTTATCGGGTGGAGGGATAAACTTTCCTTTTATTTTTTTGTCTTTTATTGAATTAATTTTTTTATCCATCTTATTTCTTACCTAATAGATTTATGTTGTGATTAATTTTTTTAACAAGTTTTTTAAAATTAGTTGGATTTAAAGATTGATCCCCATCACTTAAGGCCATTTCAGGTTGAGGATGAACTTCTATCATTATACCTTGAGCACCTAAGCTTAAAGCAGCCTTTGCTGCTGGTAATATAAGATCCCATCGTCCGGTTCCATGACTAGGATCAACTATTACTGGATAATCAGCTAGTTTTTTTAAAATTGGCACTGCCATTAAATCTAAAGTAAACCTTGTTCTTTGTTCAAAGGTTCTAATTCCTCTTTCACATAATAATATATTTTCATTTCCCTGTTCATATATATATTCAGCAGCTAAAATGAATTCTTCATAGTTAGCACTCATACCTCTTTTTAGCAAAACTGGCTTATCTAATTTACCTACTTCTTTTAATAAACTGTAATTATACATATTACGAGAACCAATTTGTAATATATCAGTATACTGTTTAATAAGATTTAGATTTTTGATGTCCATAACTTCTGTTATAATTTCAAAATCATATTTGTCTGCTTGCTCTTTTAAAAGTTCTAAACCTCTTTCTTCTAATCCTTGAAAATTATATGGAGAAGTTCGAGGTTTAAAAGCACCGCCTCGAATGTATTTTATATCTAAATCAGATAAAATATTCCCTATTTCGTCCATCTGTTCTTTGTTTTCAACAGAACATGGACCTGCTATAATCTGAAAGTCATCATTTAAAAATTGTTTGCGACCTTTAAAATTAATATGACGTCTTTTATTTAAAAATTCATCGGCTCTTTCATTTTTTAAAATATTATCTGGAATAAAAGAATCCTCTATTTCTTTTAGCAAAGATTCTCTTATTTCAGAAATTATTATTAAAAACCTTGCTCTTTTCTTGGTACGTTTTAAAAATTTAATATTTCTTCTGTTTAAAAAATCTATTAATTTGTTATAATTTGTAGTTTCAGCTTTATATTTAATTATCATCATCTTGCTCCTTAGAAAGAAAGTTCAAGTCTTTTCTTAACTTTGCAGCCTTCCTTAAATAAATGTGATTGATTTTATCTTTTTCTAAATCATTATTAATATATAGTAAAACCCTTATACATTTATTTAAAGAGTTGTCTACATACATTTCCTGTAAGCACATTATTGTAGTTTGAGTAAAACCCATTTTTCGAACTGCTTTACCAGGATAAACTGCATCAAGATCATCAGTAGTCGAAAAAGTAAAATTTATTATATCCTTTTTATTCAATTCATTTTCTTCAATAATTGTTTTTATCATAGTTTTTACAGCGTCATTAATCTCTTTCTCTTTATTCTTTTCAACTGTAATGGCTCCACGAATTGTATACATTTCAAAACCCCATTTCAATAAAAATACACCCTAAACAGGGTGTATAGAAGGTTAGTTATCTAATTGCTTTAGGGCATGCTGAGCAGCTTTTTGTTCTGCTTCTTTTTTACTTTTGCCCTTTCCGAAACCAAGTTCTTCCTCTTCAAAATTAACTGCAACATAAAATTCTTTATTATGATCTGGTCCTTTTTCTTTTACAACCTCATAGTCAGGCCTATTATTACTATTTTTTTGAATAACTTCCTGCAGCATAGTTTTATAATCTTGTATGTAGTTACCATTATCAACTTCAAATATAAATGACCTGAAATTATTAATTATAAAATCAAATGCAAAATCAAAACCTTTATCTAAATACATTGCTCCTAAAATAGCTTCCATTGTATCAGCCAAGATAGAATCTCTATTTCTACCTCCTGATAGTTCTTCACCTTTACCAAGAAGTAGGTATTTACCTAAATTTAACTCACCTGCTTTTTCAGCTAATACGGGAGCACTGACAATTACTGACCTTATTTTAGCTAATTTACCTTCCTTATATTCATCAAATTTTTTAAATATATAAGTACTAATTGATAAACTTAAAACAGAATCACCTAAAAACTCTAGTCTTTCATTGTCCTTTATATTTAAATCAGAATTTTCATTAGCAAAAGATTTATGTGTTAATGCTCTTCTTAATAAATTTTGATCTTCAAATTGAATATTTAATTTATTCTCTAGTTCCTTTAACTTTTCTTTTGAAAAATATTCTTTCATCTAAGTTTCACCACACCTGTCATAGTTATTTCTTTTTTAAAAGGGGGGATTTCGTTATGTATCCCCCCTGTATTTTTATATTAAAGTTTAAAGATTTTCCTCAATATAATCAACTGCATCAGATACAGTTCCGATCTCTTCAGCATCTTCATCAGGAATTTCAATATCAAATTCCTCTTCTAATGCCATAATAAGTTCTACAACATCTAATGAATCAGCACCAAGATCGTCAATAAATGAGGCATCTTCAGTGATTTCATCTTCAGAAATTGCAAGTTCTTCTGATACAACCTTTACTATCCTATCTAATACTTCTGCCATCATTTTCACCTCCTTTCACATTAACATTCCTCCATCGATATTTATGGTTTGACCATTTACATAGCTTGATAAGGGTGATACTAGAAACAATATTACATTGGCTACATCTTCAACTTCCCCAAATCTGTTCAAAGGTATGTTATCTAACATATCTTCTTTAACTTTTGATGGAAGTTCTTCAGTCATCTCTGTATCAATATAGCCAGGTGCTACAACATTAACATTAATACCTCTTTTAGATACTTCCTTGGCTACTGATTTTGAAAAGCCAACTACTCCTGCCTTTGAGGCAGCATAATTAGCTTGACCAGCATTTCCCATTAAACCAACAACAGAACTTAAGTTAACTATTTTCCCATGACGTTGCTTCATCATATATCTTATCGCATTTTTAGTACAATTAAAAGTCCCTTTTAAATTAACATCAATAACATTACTAAAATCTTTTTCTTTCATCCTCAAAATTAATCCATCTTTTGTAATACCTGCATTATTAACAAGAATATCTATTTTACCATATTCATCTATAGTACTTTTTATTAAATTTTTCGCGTCATCACTATTTGCTACATTTCCTTGAACTATTAAAGCTTTACGACCTAATTCTCTAACTTCGGCGGCTGTCTCTTCTGCACTTTCTCTATCACTATTATAATTTATGACAAGATCTGCCCCTTCTTCAGCAAGCTTAATTGCAGTAGCAGCTCCAATACCGCGAGAACTTCCAGTTACAACAGCCACTTCATCTTTTAAAAGCAAAATATCATCTCCTTATTATTTAACATGCAATGATTCTATGTAAAAGTTTAAATTATCTAAATAAAGACCTGTAAACTCTTCTATAGAAATATTAAGCCTCTTTTGAACTGAACTGATGTAATCATCTATCTCTATACCATATTTTAATACAATTTCTATTCTAACACAAATTTCATTATCATTTTTTTCAATATATATAGCAAGTACTTCATATATATCTTCTTCTTTGGAAAGCTCATAAGAAATAATGTCTCTAATCACATTATTATATATTACTAAATTACCAAAATATGAAAATTTTGGTCTAACAATAGTCTTTTCTCTTTTTATAGAACCTTTGCCTTTACCGAAAAATAGTTCAAGAGAATGTAAAAAATAGCCTGGAAATCTTGATTTTACTTCAATTTTAGGAACTGGAATCACATGTTTACCTTCGTTTTTACGTGTGCTAATTGCTTTTTCAATTTCATCAGGATTTGCAATGTCATCTATTTTTATGGTTTTATCAATTCCATCTAACTCTAAATTATCAACTATTCGCTCAATCATTCGCATCGAAGTGCCTAACACTAATATCTTATCTTCATTAACTCGGTTTAAGGCATCCTTAATTTCATTTAGATGTTTTTCTTCTAATAAAATTGCAGTTCTGATAGCTTGTATTTTTTTATCATCTCTTTTAGCTGATTTACCTGCTAAGACACGTCCTTTATAGATTAGAAGGCCGTCATCCAATATTAATGGTATATCATACTTATCGGCTACAAATGCTGCTCTATGACTCTTTCCGGAGCCGCTGACGCCTACTAATGCATATACATACAAAATTTACACCCCTTAAAAAAATATTCTTAAATTTACTATAAATGAATTTAAGGTAAATTTCAAGTTATTCATTAAAAAAACCGCTGTCATTTTATAGACAGCGGTTTTGATTAATCTCTATTGATCTTTAATTATTTTTATTTTCTTCTAATAATTCAAAGATCTTTTCTGGAATTACTGGCAATTCTTTCAACTTAATTCCTACTGCATCTTGAACCGCATTAGCTACTGCAGGAGGTACAGAAATCATAGGATGTTCTGCTACTCCACGAGCACCATATGGTCCATCTTCTTGTGCATTTTCAATAATTATTGGTTTTAGTTCAGGAATATCAGCAATAGTAGGTACTTTATAATCTGTAAATGTATTAGTCAATAACCTACCTTCATCACTAAACTGATAATGTTCCATAACAGCTGAACCGTAACCCTGAATTACTCCACCTTGAATTTGACCGATAACATTTTTCTCATTAATAACTTTACCAAGGTCAAAGGCAGAAGCAATTTTTTCTACTCTAAATTCACCAGTTTCTTCATTTACTACTACTTCTACAGCATGGGCACCATAAGTCCAGTCAAGTGCAGGATGACCCTGTCCTGTTTCTGGATCAATGTTACTTAGGCCCTGTGCAATATAGTTACCTCTTGCTACAAGTGGTCCACCAATACCATTTCCGTTTGGATAGGTATAGCCCATTGCCAATTCTTCAAAGGTAACATATTGATCTTTATGATGTCTTATTTTGACTTTTTCATCTTCAATTATTAAATCATCTACTGAAGCTCTTAACGGTTGTGCAGCAACTTCTTTTAATTGTTGTTTCATATCTTGACATGCTTTGATGGTAGCATTACCAGACATGAATAAACCTTTAGAAGCTACTGTCTGCCAGTCATAAGGTTGCATTTGTGTGTTTTGTTCCCAAACTACATTTATTTTATCTAATGGCATATCTAATTGATCTGCAACGATTTGAGCTAAAGCAGTATAAGTACCTTGACCATAGTCAACCAAGGATAAAGTTAGGTCTACTGTACCATTTTCGTTAAATTTAAGAAAAGCAGCAGTACCAGTGTTTGTAGGCATCGCAGGTGCTTTGTGTAGTAAAGCAATACCTTTTCCACGTTTTTCATTTTCTCCTAGGTCTTCAGAACTTCTATGATCAAAATCTATTTCTTCTGCAACTGCTTCCAAGCATTCTGTGATTTTACCATGTGAATCACCAATGTGTTCACCGGTTATTGTTTCAGAACCTCTTCTCAGTGCATTTTTCATTCTAAATTCATAAGGACTCATTCCAAGTTCATCTGCAACTAAGTCCATTTGTCTCTCAACTGCCCATAAAATTTCTAAGTGTCCAAAACCACGGTAAGCAGTTCCGAATATTTTATTTGTATAAACAGTTTTAGAATCTAATTTAACATTATCTATTTCATATGGACCGGCACCAGCTGTTGCAGCAGCTCTAGTAACGTTCACACCATAATCTGCATTAGCACCACTGTCCCAGAGGAATTCTGTTTCTTGTGCAACTATATCTCCATCTTTAGTTACACCAGTTTTCATTTTAGAATAAAGTCCCTGTCTAACAGGTACTGAATTAAATTCTTCCATTCTTGACATTACTATTTTTACAGGTCTACCTTCAGAAGCCCTAGAAAGACATGTAACTAGTGGTTCGAAGTGAATTCCAGCTTTACCACCAAATCCACCACCAACATAAGGTACATTAACTTCGATATCTTGATGACTTAATCTCAATCCATTTGCCAAGAGATTTCTTACAGCAAAAGGAGATTGAGCACTAGACCAAATTTTAACCTTTTTACCAGGTAACCACTGAGCAATTGAAGTGTGTGTCTCCATTGCAGTATGATCAACCATTGGTAATTCAAATTCATTTTCTATAATATAGTCTGCTTCTTTAAACCCTTGCCCTATATCACCTTTTCTTATCTTCGTATGATGAGCAATATTTGTTCCTTCTTTTGGGAAGAAAACAGGAGCTCTTTCTAGTTCATGTAAATCTTCATGAACTTGGGGAGCATCTTCTTTAGCTGCTTCTTTAACATCTAACACATATTCTAATTCTTCGTATTCAACTTCAATAAGTTCAATAGCTTTAGAAGCTATTTCTTCAGTTTCTGCAGCAACTGCAGCAACTGGTTCACCCTGGTATCTAACTTTATCTACAGCTAAGATATCTTTATCAACTAAATAAAGACCTACTTTATAAGGAAGATCCTTACCAGTTAGAACTGACCATACACCAGGTAACCTTTCTGCTTTTGAAGTATCTATATCAACAATTTTAGCATGTGCATGTGGACTTAACTTCATTTTAGCATGAAGCATTCCTTGAACTTCCAAATCATGCACAAAAGTAGCATTACCTGTTACTTTTTCTAATGCCTTTACTCTCTTAACACTTTTTCCAATCATTTCTTCAGTCACTATTTGTTACCTCCCTTCTTCTCAGCTGCACGTTTTACTGCATCTCTAATTGAATAATATCCTGTACAGCGACAGATATTACCAGATAAAGCAATATCGATTTCTTCATCAGAAGGATTAGGATTTTCATCCAATAAAGCCTTTGTAGTCATAACCATTCCAGGGGTACAAAAACCACACTGAATAGCATTTTCTTCTATAAATGCTTCCTGGATATCACTAATCTCTTCACCTATTGATTGACCTTCGATAGTTTCTATTTCTGTTCCATCAGCTTCAACTGCTAAAATCAAGCAACTTGTGACAGCTTCACCATCCATTATGACAGTACAAGCTCCACATTCGCCTTCACCACAACCTTCTTTTGCACCAGTTAGATTTAATTTCTTTCTTAGTACATCAAGAAGGATGTCATTTTCTTTTACGTCTAGTCTATGAACTCTACCATTTACTGTTAGTTCAATAGTTCTCATTACTTATCACCTGCTTTCCATAGTCTGGAAAGAATTCTTCTAGTATAAACTTGAGCCATTTTCTTTCTATATTGTTTAGTACTTCGAACATCATCAATTGGATTAATATTTTCAAGAATTTTATCTTGAATTTTCTCTAATTTATCTTCATATGATCCCTCTCCAAAGAAGATATCACTTACATCTACATAAACAGGAGTAGGGGCAACAGCACCGAGTCCAAATGCAAGATATTCTTCTTCCTCAGATAAATATCCTGCTACACCTATTGCACTAAGATCAGCACCTCTTGTTCTTCTTTTCTTGATATAAGCACCGCGGCCATCATCAGCATGTTTCTTAACTATAAGGCCTCTAACAACCTCATTGTCTTTTAAAACATTGCTTTTGACACCAGTAGCAAATTCATTTAACGGCACTTCTCTATTGCCATTTTTGCTTTCAATTAATACTTTTGTATTTAATACTAACAAACCTGGAAACATATCAGCACCAGGTGATGTAGTACATAAATTACCAACAACAGTAGCTCTATTACGAACCTGGTGAGCTGCAACTTCTAATGATGCTTCAGCAAGTATTTCATAGTCTTGATTCACCAGTTCACTTTCGATTATTTGGTTGCAAGTTACAGTTCCACCTATAAATAAGCCTTCTTCTCTTTCTTCTATCTGTGAAAAGTCTTCTATACCTTTTACATCAATTATATTATCAGGTTTTTTTACTCTGTGTTTCATATTTACAAATAAGTCGGTTCCACCTGCCAATAAAGCTGTTTCGCCTTCATTATTTTCT
>Ga0207714_1002433_pt1 | contig 11257 bp, 12 predicted proteins | sample PonA232FremontCA_2_FD_187270 | JGI IMG/M metagenome (GOLD analysis project Ga0207714, IMG submission 187270) | Marine sediment microbial community from Fremont, CA, USA - Pond A23 Sediment 2 (SPAdes) | ecosystem: Environmental > Aquatic > Marine > Unclassified | place: USA: Fremont, California... | reverse complement strand
GACTTGGAGACGAACGAGGCCGCGACCGTAGAGCGGGCGAAGCGGGGGGAAGTGTGACCGTCACCGACGACAGAGGAGTCGGGAGTTCGGACGCCACTCCGAGTGGAGTTCGCTCCCTCTCGGTCCTCGACCGCGCGCTCTACGCGCTATTCTCGCGCCACGCCGACAGCGACCGCCACGACGCCGACCGCAAGCGGTATCGCGCGACCAACGTCTCGACCAGTTTCGACGTCTATCTCTCCAGAACGTACGGCCTCTCGTGGCTGGCGTTCGGTCTCGTCGCCGGATGGGCGTTCGCGGTCGCGGTCGCGCTCCCGGACGCCACGCTCGCGGCGGTCGCGGGGTTCGTCCGCCGGGGCGTCCCCGGACTCGGGGCGCTCTCGGTCCCGAACGTCTCGCGGACCGCGCTCGCGGTCGCGACGGGACTGGCGGTCGGGGTCGTCGCCAAGCGCGCCACGGTCGCGCTCGGCGGTCGATATCTCCAGTGGGCCGCGAGCGCCCGGCGGTCGAACATCGAGGCGACCCTGCCCGGCGCGGTCAGATACCTCCACGCGCTCTCGTCGGGGAGCGACGACGGCGCGGCCATGCTCCGGAAGGTGGCCGACCGCGAGGGAGCCTACGGCGAGACGGCCGTCGCCTTCCGGACCGCCCTCAACAAGGCGACGCTGACGGGGAGTTTCGACGAGGGATTGCGACTGGTCGCTCGGGACACGCCCTCGCGGGACGCGCTCGCGCCCTTTCTCGTCAAATTCCGCGAACACGCCGAACAGGGCCCGGACGCGCTGGCCCAGTATCTCCAGATGGAGAGCCGAATGCTGTCGAACCGACAGTCCCGCTCGCGCGAGCAGGCCAGCGACTTCCTCGAACTCCTCGCGGAGATGTTCGTCGTCCTGCTCGTTCTCCCCGCCCTGCTGGTCATCATCCTCACCGTGATGAGCGTACTCGCGCCCGGTCTGAGCGCGACCACCGCCACCCCGCTGGGTCCGATGTCGGTCCGGGCGATGCTGGTGTACGGGAGCGCAGTGTTTATCCTCGTCGTGGGCGCGGGCGCGGCCGCGCTCGTCGAGACGCTCCGTCCGCCCGACCAGTCCGGTCGACGCTACCGACGACCCGGCGGCGCGCTCGCGACGCTCGCGACCGCGCTTCGGAACCCCGCGAGCGCGGTGGTCGTCTCGGCCCCGTTCGCGGCCCTGCTGGGGGTCGGTCTCTGGTCGGCGGACTACCGCCCGGTCAGCGCGCTGTTGCTCGCCTACGTGGCGGCCGCAGTCCCCACCGGTACGGTCGCACTCCGGCGGTCCACCATCGACGACGCGAAAGACCGCGAGATAAAGGATTTCGTCCACGCGGTGTCGGGCCACGTCAGCCTCGGCCGGCCGTTCCCCGAGGCGGTCGAGCGAGTCGCGCGCGACGTCGACCTCGGCGCGCTGAACGACGATGTGGCCAACCTCGCGTTCAACGCCAACCTCACGACCAGCGACGGCGACCGCCAGACCGCCGCCCTCTCGCAGTTCGTCGACCGGGTGGGCACGTCGCTGGCCGACCAGACCATCGGGCTGGTCACGGGCGCGCTCGACGCGGGCGGCGACGCCGAAGCCGTCTTCGAGACGCTACAGGCCGAAATCGGGCGGCTCTATCACGAGAAGAAGGCCCTGCGCTCGAACATGCTGGTGTACGTCGCGGTCGGGTGGACCACCGCACTGCTCGTAGTCGGCATCATGGTCGCGGTCGAGGGCTACGTCCTCGACAGCTTCGCCCAACTCTCGGCGGTCTCGACCGGCGACGCCGGCGTCGCGCTCGACCCCGACGCGGTCCAACCGGCCCGCGAGCGGTGGCGATTCTACGTCGTCACGCAGGCTACGATGCTGGCCTGTGGGTGGTTCGCGGGCTACGCCAGCAGGGGTCGCTACGAGGCGCTGCTTCACTCGGGCGCGCTGGTCGGCATCGCTCACTTCGTGTTCGCCGGGGCGGGGATAGTATGACCCGCGACCGAACGACCGCCCGCGCCCAGTCGAACGTCGTCGGCGTCGCGGTCCTGCTCGGCGTGGTCGTGGTGTCGCTGGGGACGCTGACCGCCGGCATCGGCACCGTGGTCGAGGAGAACGCCGCGACCGCAGACGCCGCTCGCGTCGCCGACGACCTCGACGCCGCGCTCGCGCCCGTGGAGTCGACCGGCGTCCATCGCGGCCGGGTGTCGTTCACCGACGGTCAGCTACGGACCGTCGAGCGCGAGCTTCGAGTCCTGAACGAGTCGGGACCCGTGCGACCACCGATTCGGACCGACGCGCTGGTGTTCACCGCCGGCGACCGCCGGGTGACGTTCCTCGCGGGCGCTATCGTTCGTGGCCCGCCCGACAACGCCCGGATGCGAACGTCGCCGCCGATAACCGCCTCGCGCGGCGACGAGGACGGCGTCCTCGTGGTCGGCGCGCCCGAACTGAACGGGACGGTCGGCGTCTCGGCTACCGGCGGCGGGTCGGCGCTCCTCCGGACGAACGTCACCCACCAGCGGGACCAACTCGGAAACGGCACCTACCGCGTCGCAATCGAGACCGCAACGCCCGACGCGTGGCGGCGGTACTTCGAGCGTCACGGCGCGACGGTTTCCACGCGCGAGTTCGACGACGACGGCGTGCCGAGCGTGGTCGCGTCCTACCCCGGCGAGCGGGTGGCGTATCTCGTGAGACACGACCTGCGACTGGAGGTGCGAAATGGATAACTCTCGTCGGAAGATTGGTGAGCGCGCCGTCGCGCCGGTCGTCGGCAAGGCGCTGGAAGCCAGCATCGTCGTCCTCTACATCGCGTTGCTGTCGTCGACGCTCTACGGTGGCGTCGTGCCCGAGTACCGGACGGCGGCCGGCGCGGAGGTCGGCGAGCGCGCGCTGGCCGAGTCGGCCCAGCGCGTCCAGCAGGCGGTCCCCGAGAACGCCCGTCGAGTCACGGTCCGCCAGCGGGTGTCCCTACCCGACACGCTCCGTGGGGAGGGCTACTTCGTCCGCGTCGACAACCGGTCGCTCGTTCTCGACCATCCCGACGACGGCATCGGTGGACGCGTCCGGCTCGCGCTTCCCGAAATCGTCGGGACGGTGTCGGGCAACTGGTCGAGCTACGGGCCCGCGTTCGTCGTCGTCCAATCGATGCCGGACGGCGACGGACTCGCGGTCCGACTCGAATCCGAGCGACCCGAAGACTGGGCCACGACCGACTTAGCCACGAACGGCTCGACTACAGGAGGCGAGCGATGACCCGCGCCCAGATGAACCTGCCCGCGCTGGCGGTCGCGCTCCTCGTGGTGACGACCGTCACGACCGTCAGCCTCGGGATGGCCGACCGGGCGTATCTGAGCGCCGAGCGCGACGCCGACCAGCGCCGGGTCGCGGTGGCGCTCTCGGAGCGACTGGTCGCGCCCGACGCGCCGACCACGGCTCGCGCGAACGTACTCGACGACGGGGCGATGGACGGCCTGAACGCCACCCGGCTTCGCTCGCTGTTCCCAGTGGTCGGCGACCGCGACGTTGCGGTCCGATTGGACGACCGGACCGTCGCGGCCGTCGGCGACGTGACCGGCGGCACGACGATTCGTCGGGTCGTGCTGGTCGAACGCCGACAACCGGTGACGCTCACGCCGTCGGTGTCGCCGGTCGAGCCAACCGTGACCCTGCCCCGGCGCGCGCCCGGCGTCACGGTCGACCTGTCGCCGCCCGACGGGACGACGGTCACGACCGTCCGGGCGAACGACCGGGTTGTCCTCCACAACGAGTCGGGACTGACCGGGGCGTTCGACGTCGAACTCTCGCGGTTCGAGACGACCACGCTGGCATTCGAGACCGACGGTCCGCTCCCGTCGGGGAGCGTCGAACTGACTTACCGGCCGGCCGAGACCCGGAAAGCGGTGCTGGCGGTGACCGTCGATGCGTAGGAAGCGAGTCCGCGCTGGCGACCGCGAAGACGGCCGAGCCCAGCTTTCGCTGTCGGTGGTGGAGGCCGGAATCGGGGCCGTTCTCGTGCTCGCGGTGGCGATGGGGTTCGCGCTCGGCGTGGGTCCGCCCGACGACCGGACGACCCAACTGGACCTCTACGCCGAGGACGCCGCTACCGTCCTCGCGGGCGAACCGCCGCGCCACGGCGGTTCGACCCGGCTCGCGGAGGTCGTGCGCTCGCCCGACGCCTTCGACCGCGAGCGGGCAGCGCTCGAACGCCGGGTCGCGCGCATCCTGCCGGACAACCTCATGTTCCGTGTGACGACGCCCCACGGGTCGGTCGGCTACCGCAAGCCGGCGGGCGTCGCGGTCGGCGCGACCACGGTCACGACTGCGCACGGCGACGTGACTGTCAGGGTGTGGTACGCGTGAGCGAGGCTGCCGGGGAGCGCGCGCAACTCGTCCTCGCGGCCGCCGCCGTGGTCGCGGTGGCGCTCGCGCCGGTCGTCGTCGCCTACCTCCAACTCGGCTACCACGGCGACGTGACCGCCAGCGAGGGGTTCGACGCGCCCGGCCGGAACGCCGACCGACTGCTCTCGCGGGCGGTCCACGACGCGGCAAGCGAGGTGTCGGGCGACGCCGCGTGGGAGGACCGAACCGGGGCGGTCGAATCAGTCAGGGACGACTTGGAACCGAGGCTGGACGCGCTCCGGTCCTCGCGGGTCGAGTCGGGGACCGTCTACCGAGTCGGGGACAACCAGTCGGCCGCCGACTCGTGGCAGGCGGCGAACTGTCCCGGCGGCCCGAATCGCCAGTTCGGCGACTGCGAGGCCCGGCGGGGCGTGATAATCCAAGAGCGTTCGGGCGAGGTCCACGTCCTCGCGGTGGCGTTCGACGTGCAGGTGACGACCGAGCGCGGCGAGATGGACCTGACGACGGTCGTCCGAGTCGTCTGAGGCCAGCGTCGACGAACGACGTTTCCCACACCGGTCGCGGTCACTCCAGTTCGCCGTCCAGTCCCCACTCTGCGGCCCGCTCTTTGGCCTCCTCGCGGGCGCGGTCCCGGATGGCTTCGACCTTCTGCTCGTCGTCGAGGAACGCCTCGACCGCGTCGAGCGACCCGCTCTCCCCGCCGGACTCGGCGTCGTCGGTCCACGCGTCGGGTGCGGCCGCCCGCGTGCGCTCGGCGAGGCCCGGGTCGCCCGCGAGGCGGTCGGCGACCAGCCCCGGCGACACGCGGCGACCGGGATCGTCGAGCGCCGCGAGCGCGTCCCCCCGGAGTTCGCGCAGTTCCACGTCGTACGGCCCCGGTGCGGCGAGGTCCGCGAGCGCGTCGGGGCCGCCCGCTCCGGTGCCGGTGTGGGTCGCCGACCGGGGGACTCCGTCCTCGAAGGTCACGACGCCCGCGCCCTCGTCGTCGAGCAGGAGCGCGTCTTGGGGCTCGAACACGGCGTAGCCCGTCAGGCTCCTGTCGAGCGCGGCGGCCAGCGGCACGGCGGGGTCCGACTCCACGCGCGAGCGGACGAGTTGGCCGTCGGGAAGATCGAGGCCGTCCGGGCCGGGGGCGATTTCCGAGGTCATGGCGCGTCGGGTACGACGGCGCTCCGGAAGCGGTCGGCCACGTCGCCGGACTCGCCCGCCCGCACGTCGAGATTCGCGGCCGCCTCCCGGTAGGCGCTGGCGGCGGGGCTGTCGGGCGCGTGTGCCAACAGCGGCCGACCCTCCCGGCGGGCGGCCCGAGCGGCGTCGGCGTCGGGCACCGTGGCGAGCGTCGGGCCGTCGAAGTAGCGCTCGGTCTTCTCGGCGACCCCGGCGGCCTCGTCGGGGTCGTGAACCTTGTTGAACAGGACGCCTGCGGTGTCGGTGCCGTACGAGTGGGCGTACTCCTGAACCTTCAGCCCGTCGCTGAGCGCCGGAATCGTGGGCTGAAGCACCACCACGACGCGGTCCGCGAGGACGACCGGGAGGACCGCGCTCTTGGACCCGAGCGCGGCCGGCGAATCGAGTAGGAGGACGTCGGTGTCCTCCGCGAGCGCGGCGACCACCGCCCGGAGTCGCTCGGGGTCGGCGGCCTCGAACGCCGCGAGTCCGGTGCCACACGGCACCACCGACATCCCGTGGCGCTCGTACACCGCGTCCTCGACCGCGATGTCGTCGCGCTCGTCGGCCACGAGCAGGTCGTGGAGCGTCACGTCGGCGTCGGCGAGGCCGGTGTGAAAGAGGAGGTTCGCCATGCCCGTGTCGGCGTCCACTATCGTCACGTCGTACTCGTCGGCCAGCGCCATCCCGAGTGCCACCGTGGTCGTCGTCTTCCCGGTGCCACCTTTCCCGCTGGCGACTGCGAACGCCTCGACCATCACTTCGGGGTTGCGCTCGATGCATTAAAAACCTAGTCTTCAAGACTGAAATTTTGGCCCGCGTCTGCCTTCACTGAGAAGCTACATTCCGCGACAAAGAGAGATGTGTAACAGGGGTTGTTGGCGTCACTGAGACCGGCCCCAATCGAACAGTTCGTACTCCCGTCTCCGCCAATCGGTTTGTACTTTTCCCGCTGAAACTCCGTCACCTCGACAGGGGACGGGGGACTTACAGGTCTCGCCGGCGGTACCGACGGACCGCCAGCGTGAGGAGGACCACGGGCCACGCGAGCAACGCGCCAAAGGCTCCCTCGTCAGTGAGGTAGAGCGCTTCAACCGTGTCTGTCCCATTCGGCATCGTCGTCCGAGCGCGAAACGCCAATCGAGGGACAGCGGCGAGTTGGTCGTGCGCTCCCGCGACGAGCAGTTGGTAGGGTTGGACGAGCAATCCCGTTCGGAGCCACGCCGAGAGACCCGAGTCGACCCCGAGGAACGCGACGAGGAGAAACGGCCCCAGCGAGAGTGCAACAGCTCGGGACCGGGCCGTGACCAGCGTCGACACGGCAACCGTGATTCCAGTCAACACCAGTGCGAACACGACCGAAACGACGAGGAATACACTGTATCCGGTGAGGTCCACAGTTCCGAACCGAACCCAAGTCGCCAGCGCACCGACGCCGAGACCGGCGGCGACGACACTCCCTACGACGGCTGACCGGGCGAGAAACTTTCCGACGACGACGGCGTTGCGAGAGACCGAGAGCGTCTGGAGTGTTCGGAGTGTCCCGGCTTCGTACTCACCAGCGAGCGTTCCCGCAGCGAGTACGACGGTGACGAGTGGAACGAAAAGCGTCAGGGCGCGTGCGAGGCTGAAGACCACGACTGCAGTAGGTTCCAGCGACGCGCCGTCGGGAACCAGTGCGAGCAGCGTGAGCGGTCGTTGTCCCGACGTCGGCGGTGTGGCCCCCCGGACGACGCTGGCGACCGCGAGCCCGAACAGGACGGCGACGGCCGGCACCGTCCGTCCTCGACGGAGTCGCAGTAACTCCCTGCTGGCGATACAGCTCGCATGGGAAGCCAACCGACGAACCGACGAGCGGTCCATCACCGCTCGTCGGTGTAGGCCCCGAACACCTGCTCAAGTCCGGGAAGAGCTTTCTCGTACGATTCGAGTGCCACGTCGGAGCGTTCGAGCGCGGCGATGACGCCAGCGGTCCGCTGTTCGTCGACGCACCGCACGACGAGTGCGTCGTCGGCGACAGTCACCTCGGCCACGCCGTCGACGTCGGTCAGGAGGTCACCAGCCGGTTCGAGTGGGCCGGTCGGCCGGATGCGAAGCGTGGCTTCCGCTCCGACGGTACGCCGAAGCGTCTCCACGTCGTCCTCCGCAACAAGTTGGCCTTCGTCGACGATACCGACTACGTCGCAAACGGCCTCGACCTGTGCGAGTTGGTGGGTCGAGAGCAGGACGGTCGCACCACGGGCACGTTCCTCGCGGACGATACGGCGCAACAACTCGATTCCGTGGGGGTCGAGTCCGGCACCCGGTTCGTCGAGTACGAGTAGGTCGGGTTGCCCTACGAGTGCCATCGCCAGTCCGAGACGTTGACACATCCCCCGCGAGTAGCCCCCAGCCGTACGGTCGGCGGCATCCGTGAGCCCAACTCGCGCCAGCACGTCGCCGGTGTGAACGTCCACGCCGTTCGCACGGCCAGCGAGTTCGAGGTGTTCCCGACCTGTCAGCTGCTCGTAAGGTGTAAACCCGTCCGGCAGGATGCCGGTCTTTCGTCGGATATCGACCGCTGACGCCCGGACGTCCATCCCCAGGACACGGATAGTCCCCTCGGTTGGCTGGACGAGTCCGACCAGTGCGTCGATTGTCGTCGATTTTCCTGCCCCATTGGGCCCAAGTAGGCCATACACCGACCCAGCCGGGACCGTCAGTTCGAGGCCGTCGACGGCTGTCACGGTTCCAAACTGCTTGGTAAAGTTGTCGGCCACGACTGCGGGCGTGTGTCCGTCAGCAGTGTAGCTCATTGACCGAGGTCTCCTCGTTCGTAGCTGACCACGCCGAGTAGCGTCGGTATCAGTACCCACGCACACAGTACCAAGACCCCGGCCGCAGTGGAGCCATACGATGGTTGAATCCCGCCAGCGGAGTTCGCCAACGCCTGCTGGAAGAGTGCTGTCCAGTTCCAGTGCAGACCAGCCAGTGCGACGTGAAAGGCAGTCCGTGGGGCGAACACTCCGGCGGGAAGGAACTGCGAGGACAGGAGACCACCGAGGACCAGCAGTCCGACTGCGGCAACGACTCCGAATAGGTACACCGCAGCGGGTCGAGTCCGAAGCGTCGACAACACGGTCCCGACGGCGACGCCACCAGCCGCGTGAAGCGTCAGGAAGACGACGAACCCGAATAGCACCCTCAGCGAGAGTGATACTCCCGCGAGAGACGCCGAGACCACCGTTCCGAGCGTGAGGGTCGCGACGACACCTGCGACGAGCAACAGCCGTGAGAGGAGCAGTCCGACGAACACGCTTCGACGACTGTACGGTAGCGTTTGAAGTGTTCGGAGTGTTCCGTTGGCACGGGGAGTCACGACGGTACCCACACCGAGGAGTATCCCGAAACAGAGCAGCAGCGGTCCGACGAACACGGAAGTAGCGACGTCGAGGAGAAAAACGTCTTGACCAGGAGCAACGACTGAGAACACGCCGTCATTTACCAGCGAAGCGTCCGGTGGATACGCCGAAATAGAGAGGTTGTGTACGCTCCAGAACGTACAAAAAAGCGTGACAGCGATGAGGGTTCCGACCGTCCCGCGTGAGCGACGGTGCCGACGGAACTCTACGCGCGCGACATCGAGGAGGGGCGTATAAGTGTCTCGTCCGGGCATATTTGAAAAAAGTAGACAGTCGACAAATAGCTTCTGTCTAACGGTATCCGGTGCTGCTTTTGCCCTCAAGAGCGATGTACGAGAGGTCACCGTAGTGGTTGTACGACATGTCGTGCGAACTCGGGCTGACGTCGAAAGTGTGGTCGGCGTACACGGTATCGCTCAGTGGGAAGTCCTCGTTGCGGTAGTTCGCCTCGGCGGTGATGTCAGAACCGTCTTTGTTGCTCGTCGAGTCGTCGGTGAACCACTCGGTATTGAACGCACCGGGAACGTACCACTCGTCTTCGCAGGTTTCGTCGTAGTTGGCCGTGGTGAAGTCGTAGTCTACGTAGACCGTCCCAGCGCCGGAGAAGTACTGGGAGTCGATGGGAAGTTCTGACTCGGCAAGCACTCCACAGAGCAGCGACTTCGTCTCGACGTACGGGATGGTGTTCCAATCGTCGGCGGTCACGTCAGACGTTGACTGCCCGTCGGTCGTACGTGCTGTACCGGGATTCGCCGCCGGTTCGACCACGGCGGTGGCATTCTGGAGAGACTCCGCATCGAGACTGGCAGTGGCTTGCTCGGAGTCCTTGGGGTTGTGTCCGGGAACGTCGAGACGAACAGACGCACCTGTTGGTGCATCGAATTCCTGCACAACTTCGGGGTCCCACGAGTACTGGTGGGTCATTCGACTCGAGTCGGACTGTTCCTCGATGACGATGGAAGCCGAATCGAGCCCAGCGATACCGCTGGTGTCGGCTTCGAAGACCGTGGGCGAGGCGGCTTGCACAGGTGACGTTCCTGCGATTCCTCCGAGTGCGAACCCGGAAGCGACACCGATCTTTCGAAGTGCGGACCTACGGCCGATATCCTCTTTCGAGGTGTTGTCTTGCGACATTGCATATTGTTAAATTCAGAGTAATAATATAAAGATACTTTCTATAGAAATAAGGGGTCTGTCGTCTCGACAGGTAGTGTCCTCACGGGAAAGAGTGTCAAGTGGAACGTCGACACGGTGGCAGGCCCCAGCAACAACCAGTCAGGAGGGAGTCCCGTGTCAGGTCGGCAATCGTTGTCTACCGCGAGTTCTGAATCGTAAGCCTACAGCGGTTCTTGCGAGACGAACTCCGCGAGCGGGCGAGCATTCGCCTGCTGTCGTTCGAATTCTTGCCGTGCCCACTCGTCGAGTTCCGTCGACCCGGCGTCGAGTACCGACTGCAGTACACCGTCGTCGTATCCGCCTATCAGCGTGGAACACTCGGTTACGACGAGTCCGAACGGCAGTTGGCGCTCGGTAACGGAGACACGGATCGTCTCCTCGTCGAGCGCGGTATCTATCTCGTCCGCGTGCGACGCGAGAAGCGTCCGTGCAGCGTCTTCTGTCAGCACCGTCTCGACGGGGTCACCCTTCCCAATCGGTTCTGCGTAGATATCCGTGTAGAGCGGTGAAGCAACTGGCGCGAGCGTACGAACCTTCGAAGCAGTGGTAACTGCGGACCGAACGGCCATCAGGGGTGCGTGAGGGTTCTTCGACTCACTGTTGACGACACTAGCGTCAACGAAACTCTCCGATGGAACATCGATGGCTTCTGGGGGAACGTATTCGAAGAACGTAGCGAGTTCGGCGGCAGCGGGAAGCTGTTCCAGCACCTCGAAGAGTTCGTCGAGGAACAACCAGGCAGCTGGCGTCACGTTGTACTCTTGCTGTCGCACGACGACCCACCCACGCTCTTCGAGCGATTCGAGGTTCCGCAGTACGGTACGACGGTGTACGTCGAACGCGGACACCAACTGTTCAGTCGTCGATGCACCGTCGCGAAGTTCTTTCAGAAGCCGAATCCGTAACGGTGACTGCGTGAGTAGACGAAGGTTCTCTACACCGTTCATATTTTCACTACTTAATTGTAATATTAAAATTATTATGTAGCAATAAATCTAATTGCTTTCGGAAGAGTGCGTTCATCAGATACCATAGAACGACTACATATAAATAAAATTAACACCGTGTCTAAGTCTCTCGAGTTCAGCGTCGCGCCGAGCAGTCCGACCCGACGCTCACCGCTGAAGTTTCTCGACGACGTCGCCGACTCGACCGGTGTTGCCG